>ERZ1026894.2260-NODE-2260-length-10008-cov-18.141163_pt1 | contig 10008 bp, 8 predicted proteins | sample MGYA00380177_ERZ1026894 | MGnify/ENA primary metagenome ERZ1026894 (study PRJEB33269, sample SAMEA4719813) | human gut metagenome | biome: human-associated habitat; feature: organic feature; material: feces | place: Cameroon | collected 2013-10 ... | reverse complement strand
ACGTAAAATACACCATAAGAGACCAACTTTCAAAATTTAAATGCAGTTAATGATATTATCATGACATTAACTCTCAATAATTCTTTTATTCTGTGATAAAATAAAATCATATCTAGATTTACTTAATCTCTCATCAATAATAGACACCATTTCAGGAGTATCTGCTATGACAATTAAATCTCTAAAACACTCAATATCTTCTCTAAAATTAGCAAAAAAATCTAGTTCAGCTACATTTAAAGATTCTACCTTTTCATCACTTATTTCACGATACTTTGATTTTGACGTTAAAAACAACGCCTTTATTGATTCTAACATTAATTCCTCCCCAAAATCCGCTTATTATGATACTTTATATGAACTCATAAAAGCTAACGAATCTTCACCAATTCAATTAAAAGCAATAGCTTTAAAATTTCAAAAAATCCTTTCTTTAGAAGTTGAACAGTTTATTATTCAACGATTACTTAACAATCAATATGCCAATCATCTATCCAATAATGGTGGTAGATATGACATTTTCCCAAAAAGCCTTTATTGTCCTAATTGCAACAAAGAGTATTCCATAATAAAACAGAAAGATTACATTGATAATCTTAAACTAAATAAAATTCCAACAATTTGTACATTATGGCATCATCTAAGACTACCTCGTAATTTTCAATCTATCGGTGAGCTTGTCGGTAACCCATTCGATTCTACACCTAATAACAAAGCAACTTTATATTATCCCCTTAACTTGCTTATTGTTCGTAATGGCAATCATAGTGCTAATGTTGCTTTATATGAAAATAATACTAGCATTAAAAAAACTGATATTTCCGACGTCTCTCACTGGTTTAATGATATTTATTTCGACCCAAAAACCAATACACTTAATCATATCACCTGCGGAACACCTGTTGATACACAACAACTTTTTCATGAAAATATTGGCTATATATATGAAATTAGTAGATTACTTTATCAAAATAATATCTTTTTCACTATTAACGATTTACTTTAAGCAAAACTTTAAATCTCTTAATCCAAATAGGAATTTCTTCAATTGCAAACTGGTATAAATCATCTGCTGTCTTGATATTATTAGCTGTCTCTATCAAATCATTAACAACATCTAAAAGTTCATCAGTTACCTTGAATGATAGACAGCTTGGATCTAAAGCTTCAAAAGCGAAACCTATCATTAAATGATTCTCTAATTCTGTTTTCGCAAAAATCTTTATAGCTTTTTCATCATAATGACTAAGAATAAACTCACGACTTCTACCTAACGAATAGATTACTAACTTAATATACAATTGCTCCTTAGTTAACATCTCTCACCTCTATAAAAAATAAAAGCCATGACTAAAAATCATGGCTCAATTTATTACTTCTTAGATTTTGCTTTAATATTATTAGCCAAAGCTTTTAATTTGTCTTTAAATCCTAGACCAAGACCTGCCAAAATAATTAACAAACCAACAATCACACCAAGCATACTTTCACCTGTTTCAGGTAGTGTTACTGTTTTTCCATCTGCGATCTTAAAAGATACTGTCCCATTATCATTTTTTTGACCACCAAATTCAGACACATCTGCCAAACGAGTATTCCCTGAAATATCTTGCACTAGCAACTGACCGCTTTGAGTCCCAATCACAGTTTGATTAGGTGCAACAACTTGTGGTTTAATCGTAATATTGCCTTGGTCATCTTTGTTGACGGCATCATCTGTGATTGGTGGATTTGATGGTTCACTAGGCTTAGTCGTATCTCCGCCTGTATCAGGTTTATTTGGTACATCTGGAGTTGATGGTTGAGATGGCTTGCTAGGTTTAGTCGTATCTCCACCTGCATCAGGATTATTTGGTACATCTGGTTTAACAGTACCACCTACTTCATCAGTAGTAGGTGGCTTTGGAACAGATGGTTTTGTCTCATTACCTGTATTACCATCTGTTGACGGTGGTGTCACAACATCTCCAATAGTGTCATCTACCTTATCACCAGATAATAAGACAACATCATTTACAGAATTATCCGTTGCTACCTCATCTGCAAAAACTGTTCCTGCTTGTGCCAAAACAAGCGTTGATAGTGTAACCATTGTTAAATTTTTTGATTTTTTCATTTATTTTTTCTCCTTAAATTTAATATTGAATGCCTGTTGGAATACCATGCAAGCTGGCAATTTCCAACTGTTGTGTGCCTGTAACATAATTTCCTGCAAGTGAAAGATTTTCAACACCGTCTTTCGTTAAATCAACGGTAAATTGATAAACATTTTCACTATCACTTGCATAGACCTTTAACGTACTAAGATCAAGCTGATAACCAGCTTTAAGCATAGTCACAACGGTTTGTGCCATTGCTTGACTAGTAACAGACAACTTATCCTTATAAGTTACCTGCACATCAGACTGATTATTAACTTGTGTTAAGTAATCAAAAGCAACTGTCAACGAAGCGGTCACGTTTTGTATAGCTTCATCATCTAATGGTTCATCTGCTTTTTCAAGCGTTTCTGTCGCTTCATCTTGTGCTGAAACTGTTTCAGACTGACTTGTAGATGATTTTTTCTTAGTTGACTGTTGCGTAACCGTATCTGTACTTTCGGACGGTGACCGTGACTGTTCATTCCTATGACACGAACGAACAGATAAAATAATCAAGCCTACTAGTAATACTAGTAAGCCGATAATAACTTTTTTCTTCATTTTAAAACTCCTATTGCATTTGATTATATGAATAGCTAAAAGCTTTTACTTGGGCTTTTGTTGCCTTTTTGTAAGCCCTAGAATCAGTCAAACTTGCTTTAACGATAAGACGTTTCGTCGCTTCCTTATCCTCACAAGTTACCAACGTTAACGTTGATTGCCCAGCAACATCATCTAAAACCTCTATTTGTTCAGGACTAACAGATACAATTTCCGTAACTTTGTAAGTATAAACCATAGATTTATCTGTTAAATAAACTGTCATACCAACTTTTGCCCTTTCTAAAGGCGAGAAGAGCATTTGAGATGCCCCTGTTAAGCCGAAAACGTGATGACTAGCCAAAGCATAATTGTTTTCACCACCCATAACTTGATTATCTTTCATTGTTCCTGCACCATAAAGCAAATTATCATTCGCCACGCCTTTAAAAATAGGAAGATTGATAGATAAATCAGGGATAGCAATGCCACCAATAACTGGTAAATCTGTTCCATCAGAGGTTAATAAAGCTTTCATAGAAACAGACTGAACACTTGAAAAATCATAAGTCGCTTCTGCTGTTTCATTTTCCGCAATCGTTACTTTTGAAACCTTGCTTACTTGATAGTCATTAGACCTAAGCCCAATAATATAATGACTAATTGGCTTACTAAAGATTAATAGTAAACCAATTGCTATCATTAATAGCATGATTATTTTTTTCTTCATATGCTTTCTCCAAGTCTAAAAATAAAGCTTTTAAAGTTTTAGCTCCCAAGTCAAACCATTACATACAACTTATTTGACTATTTTTTCTAGTTGAGATATAATGAGAATAGAAAAAGGGCAGTTGTGAAAACAACTACCCAATGCAGAACCGTTTAAGACGGTGACTTGTTTTAGATTATTTAAAAAATAACCGTTGACTCGTCAAAGTTATAGACGGTTATTTTTTTGTCGTTTTGATTAGTTCTAGTATGAGTTTTATTAGAGTGATAACAAAGTTACCAGCTACAAATAAAAGCGTCAATACTTCGAACATTGACAAGTTTAGGCTTCCTCCTTTCTGTCAGATTTTGATGAATTGCCCATAGGCATCACCACCCTTTCAGAATGAGTAGCCACCGTCTTAACTTTTCTGCATTAAATATTATATCATACCTAACCTAAAACTTCATTACCTATTTCATAAATCCTTTGTCATTTACAAGGGATTTTTTTCCTTTCTATTAAACTTCTAACTAACTGATGACGCATTAGAAACAATGCTATAACCTGCATTGCTTGGGTCATAAAAACTCCAACCAGAAGCATATTGAGAAGTTGGAACATAACGATAAGACCAAGTGTATTTTCCAAAGCCACCGTTCTCACCAGAGAAATCAGCATAATTTTGTTCAACGACTAAAATATCGCCGTTTGCGAAAACGTGACTAACAACGCCTGTGTGACCAACTTCGTTCCCTGCAGAAGCTGGTGTTTGACTAAAGACTGCCCCCGCTGTTGGTCGTGTACTCACTTTATCAAGAAAACGACTAGCCCAGTTTTTCGCTATGTCTTGACCATTACCTAACGTCATTGACACATGTTCACCATCTTTTTCCCACAAGGCATACATAAGACTTGCGGAAAAGTCAGTACATTGACCGCCTGAATAGGCAATCGCATTCCAGCCTGTACTATCTTTAAAACCTAGACCTACACTTGCAGGGTCAAGCGCATATTGTTTAAGGTCATCTGGTAAATCATCTCGCTTCCAAGCGTTATAAGCGCTGTAAGAAACCGTACCTCCATCAGTTGACCAAGACCCTGTACCGCCACCAGAAGATGAGGAACAGTTTTTAGTACTAACAGAAGAAACTTTATAATCTGAATCAGAGCTAGAATCACTTGAACTTGTGCCAAATGCTTCGCTAAACTTACTATCATCATAGCTGTAAGAAGCGCCATTAAACATATCATAAGCTTTTTGAGCATCAGCTTGCTTTTGAGATTGATTAATATGAGCCGTGTTACCACGCTCGTAAGCTTGCCAAACTAAGGTTGCTTGTTGTGGATCAGTCATTTGTGCCATTTGTTGAAACGAATGATTACCACCTGTTAAATCCATAGAAGCGTTCCAATCACCAGACAAAATCGCTTTTGCAACAAAGGTATTTTGAGCGTCAACATCAAGCCATTTACTATCGCCAGCTTCCGCAAACTTTGTATAAGGTGTGAATTGATAAATGCCACCGCCACCGACAGAGTAACCAGAACCACCAAATGGAACAACTCCTGCTGATAGTCCATTCGTTAACTCATCTGTGCCATAGTGACCCTCGGCACGGTCAACAAGGGCAAAGCCACCCTCGGAGTTAACCCAACCAACAATCCCTGAAGCAGAAGCACCACTCAAACCTTTTGAAACCCAAGAATCAAAGACTAATTTTGCGTTATTATAAGCGGTTGAGCCCTCATGCGTCCAATCCGTATCCGAAACTACCGTACTAACGGTCGCTCCAGATGTTGACCCAGAAGAAACATCACAACTTTCATCTGCACCAGCAAACACAGCAATAATAACAACGATTGTAATAAAGAAAGGCAATAGTAAAATAGAAAAGAAACAGCCCAATCGTCGTTTTTTCATCTTATTCACCTCGCAATTTTGCTAATCGCTGTTCAATATCAGACATTCGTTTTTTATTCATACGATATTGTCTATTTTTAGTCGTTGTTTTAGCCAAGCCACGTTTAAAAGCTGATTGATCTGTTTCTAACTGCCCTAGATCCTCACTAAATTGATACTGCAATAACTCATCTTCCAATTTATCAGCCTTAGCTTGTTTACGATACGTTCGATAATCATTCGGTAACTCATCAGACGTTGTTAAAGGGGATTCTGTTCGAGGAACTTCTACCTCTTCAAGAGCTGAAGCTTTTGAAAAGTTATCCGTTGAATAATCTTCAATAGCTTTATCACTTTGAGCATTATCTGCTTGTTGATGATAGTCAATGACTTCTTCACTTGACAAATCTTGCTCAAAATCTTCAATAGAAATATTTTCATTATCAGGTAAGCTTTCTTGATAAACACCATCATAATCAACAGTAGAATCATCATCACTATATGACGGATTACCCATATCCTCAAATTGGTCATCATAATCAGGATTATCCACTGAATCAGGTGTTACCTCACCATAATCTGGTTTCAATTTTGAAAAAGCTTTTTCAATACCATCTTTAGCGGTTAAAGCTAAACCTGCGCCACCACCAACGATAAACGCCCCTGCAGTCGCATAGTCACTCGCTCTGTCATACATATTTTGACCTGACTCACGAAATTGACTAGGCGCATTGACAACACCGTCCGCAAGTCTAGCAACGCTATTTGCTTGATTATGACCCAAAATAAAGGTTAAGACCTTTTCTTTATTCTTCCAAATTGCCACAAATACAATGGCTTGTACGACTGTTGAAATCACTAACTCAAAAACAGGTTGAAAATCACTAAAACTAACTAAATCTTGTTCAGACAAACTATTAAAACCGCTTGACACAAAAACATTAATAATAGCTTCGATGTAAAAGACCATTAAGGTTAAAAAACCGGTCAATACTGGAAAAAAACTAGCCCCTAACATTAGTTTAATAGTATTAAAAATCACATCTTGCATACGAGGTGCTAGTGACACAATTAAGGCTAATGGAAAAGCAATCATCAAGAAAATCACTAATAACTGTGCCACAAAAGACATGATTTGAATCAAAATTAGCGGTAAGCCTAAAATAACAGCTTCACCAATTTTTAAAATCACATAGAGACATTTAATAAAAATGTAATCACCAACGGCTGAAACCCAACGATTTTTTTCGTCTCCATCATCTGCACCATGTCCTATACCATCTAGATAGCCACCTTTCTTTTTATCAGCATCACGCTCGCTTGACTTTACTTTTTGAAATTTACCCGTGATATTGCTAACAGAGCCGAGAACCTTTGAATCGTCAAAATCTTCTGGTTTACCTGTTTGGTTGTTTATATATTTACCATCTAAGCGACCTGTATTGACATACACATAAGTCGCGTAAGCTGTTCTCGCAATGTAATTATCCGCAACAGATGTTTTTGAACTGATTGTATTATTACCATTTTCAGGATTGACAATACTTATGTTAGAAATCGTCGTGCTAGCAGAGGTTGCCACATTGTGAATCGTATCTAAGACATAAATCCCACCTGATGTATTTTTCATAGTACCAAAATAACCCAAACCAAGCATAATCACCGCAAACAAATGCAATAATCGTCGTCCAACATCACCTCTTGAAAAAGTATAGCCAATAAAGATACTAAAAGCCGTTACGGCTATCACAAGATACAAAAGAGAATGGTTATAATCCCCTAAACCTGATAAGCCATTCCACAAGGTTTTAGAGGTGTCGTAAACAGTATTTTTATAGACATCATACAAATCAAAACTTTCAAAAAAGCGAAGAATTAACGAAACAAAGCCAACAATCAAGTCTAGAATCATAAAAGGACCATTGACAAATATTTCTGTTAAAATCTTCCAAACAGCACTGATATTAAGACTAGCTGTCGGTTCTATATAGGCTTTCAAATCAAAAATCGAAACACCAGACACTTTATTATAGAGGTTAACTAAAATACTTGTTCTATCTTCAGAATTCATTGCTACCTCCTAACTAGCTAGCGTATTTATTTTCTAGTACACTTGACGTTGTTTGTTTCATTGGTTTTAAGAATGGGTCAATATCTTCAAAGAGATTATGGACTGAAATCATGTTCAAATTGCCATAAACATCATAATAAAGACATTGTCCTGAAATCATATTATCCAGCCATTCTAGATTTTTTTCAGTCACTTCTAAGCCTACATGTTTCAAAATATCTTTTCGTTCCGATTTTTCGTAAAAGGCAAAGATTGTTCCAAAACCAGTAGAATCTTCTTCATTTTCAGCATCATGAACAGATTGAGTAACCAAGCCAAGCGTGTTATATTTAGACCGTCCAACACGACGCATAGACTTAATAACCGCTTTCCCCTCTGATGACTGCATTAAAATCCATGCTTCATCAAAGATTTCAAGTGTTTCATCATCATTACGTTCACCAAAATGTTTACAAAACGCACCTAGTGCAAACATCAAGCAAATTGAATTTGCTTCATGGTCTGAAATATCTTCCACACCATCTTTTGGCAATGACAAGTCCGCAATCTCTAAAACAGTTACTCGTTCATCATAAGAAAGCCCTTTAACATTGCCGTCTGAAAAGGCTAACTCTAAAATTGAGTTACGAATAATAGCTTTAAAATACTCACCAACTTCAACAACCTTTTTATCCTCGTCTTGACAAAGTAAATCAATCACATGATTGAAACCAACTGTTTCACCAGCTTCACGTCGTTCTAAAACCGTTGTAATCGCATTTGTCAACGACGTTGTTTGAGTAAGTTCAACCTGTGTCGCTTGACGTAACAAGTAAAGCAACATATTTTTAGCTGTTGCTTGCGCATTTTCTTTTTCCAAAATCACAATTGGGTCAAGTACCCCATGATTCGATTCAAGGGTAGCGTCAAGGGTCACAAAATTGATATTCTCAATTTGTTTTTTACGCTCTGGGAAACGTCTTGCAAAATCAGGTTGACTAATCACCTTTTGATAATGCTCACGAAGTTCACGTTTTGGATCAATGTACAAAATTCTCACATTTTGTTGACTTGTCAACAAGAAAAGTAATTGAGCAAGATAAGACTTCCCATTACCTGTTGCACCTGTGATAATAAAGTGTGGATTTTTTGTCACTTTACCAGCAATATCCTCTTTATTTGCGACAGTTGCATTAAAGAGAACTAAGTTCTTCGAACCTTGAACCGCTTCATCAATATTATCCCAAGCAGTCAGCCGATTATCTACTCGTCCAATATACCAACCGATACGGTTACCTGAACGTGTATTCGTAAATAACATTAGCTCCGCAAAACCTTTACAAGTAACTAAATGATTCCATTTGCGAGTAGTAACTTGCAAATCTTGACCGTAAAGCAAACTTTGGAAAAGGTAAGGCGTATCATGACCCGCCTCATGCAGACTAACACTCATATCTTGGAAGTAAGAAAGTAACGATTGGCGACGTTGTTTCAACTGTTTAATGTTTGAACCAGCCACCGTCACATATGCTCCAAAACGTATCAATTCTTCTTTATTACCAACTTTTTTCATCAAATCTTTCAACGAATAAGCACCCATTAAAATATCATCTTGCTGTACCGTATCCGTACTAGCCGCTTCATTCATAATATTACGATAACGATTATTTGACCGCCCCATTTGACCGTTTAAACCAGACTTATCAATAAACTCTGCTTTCATTTTCAACCAAACAGGAAAACTTAATCGTTGAAGCAACTCACCTAAATGAAAACCGTTAAAAATCGTTGAGTAACGACCAATTGGCAAAATAGAAAGGTAAGAAGTGCCATAAATACTAGATAGCTTTAAAATCCCCTCCTCAACAACAGTAATCACAGTATCTGTCACATTTTCCAAAGCACGATTGGCAATGACATCTTCTCTCAAGTGAGGAATATAAGTTAAAAACTGATACCGTTGATAGTAGAACAATTCTTCATCTGTTAATCGTTTTGCTTTTAACGGTGATAATAGGCGATAGATAATGGATTCAATCTCTTGATAATCTTCATACCAATTCACTAGCGTCTCAACTTCAAAACCTAAAAAGCTAGCAATATTTTCCGCTATTTCTGATAATTGATTCGTAACAGCTTCAGTTAAATTATTTTTAACTATCGTTTTTTCAATATTAATACCGACTATCCATTCGTACTCATAAGGAATTTCCATCTCTTTAGTCAATAGTCCAACAGTTCTATCAAGTAGTTGTTCACCTAATACTTTTGAATCATCAGCTAAATCATCTGAAAAATCTCGCATTTTTTCTTCTAATAGATAGTCCTTGGGAATCAAAGAAACTTCAAAATATTTATATTTTGCTAGCTTCTTTACCACCTGTGAAACTGTTATCTTATGTTTTTTCTTTTTATCCGTATCTGTAATGGTTATTGGTGTGTTAGGAATTCGATAAAAAGCCGTGACAACACCGTCCTTACGTAAAGCCATATTTCCATCAGTCTTAGCTATCGGATATTCCAAACGCTTTACCATTTTTAGTTACCCCCTTTATTTTTTAAAACTAAAAAGCCTTGACCGTTTAAAATCAAGGCTTACACTTTTTTACTATAAATATTTTCATGATAAAATATATCCGTAAATTATTTTTTAGGAGATAAATTA
>ERZ1026894.2255-NODE-2255-length-10048-cov-3.961973_pt1 | contig 10048 bp, 13 predicted proteins | sample MGYA00380177_ERZ1026894 | MGnify/ENA primary metagenome ERZ1026894 (study PRJEB33269, sample SAMEA4719813) | human gut metagenome | biome: human-associated habitat; feature: organic feature; material: feces | place: Cameroon | collected 2013-10 ... | reverse complement strand
CTGCTCATCAAAATTCACCGTGATCTGCTTCCCCTGCAGCAGATCCTCCATCTTCTCCTTTACATCTGCCGACGCCGTCCGTATCAGTTTCCCTGCCAAACTGTTGGAGCTGGTCGATGCCCAGTATGGGTGAAGTTCTCTCTTTCGCAGATAATTCGTGATCGACCATGGATTATAGATGTCGTGATGCTTTCCAAAGGTAAACCCATCATACCACTGCTTTACCTCGTCTTTTTTATCCGACATTCCAAACTCATCCAGTGACGTAAATACCTCCGTTTCTGTAAATCCAAAACAGTCTGAATACGGCTCTGAAGTCGTTGTGACAACCTCCAGATTATTCAGATCTGAAAAAATAGATTCCTTGGACACTCTTGTGATACCTGTCATAACTGCCCGCTCCAGATAGGGATTCGTCTTGAATGTGGCATTGAACAGACTCCGGATAAACGAGGTAAACTCATCCCAGTATCCCTGCACATATGCCTCCTGCATCGGCGTGTCATATTCATCCAAAAGGATGATCGTCTTCCTGCCATAATAACGTTCCATCCATGCCGACATATTTTTCAGCGCATTTTGTGCCGCAGCATCTCCCATGGTAACCGTCGTTCCATCATATATTTTCCGTTCATTATCACTCAGGATATCCTTTTGTAACAGATATCGGTTTTCTTCATACAGTCTCACGATCTCCTGCTTGATCTGCGTTTTTGCATCCTCCAGATTTCCTGCTTTCACGGAAGCGAAGCTTAGAAAGATCACCGGATACGTTCCCTGCAGATTTCGGTATTTCTCCTCCTCCCAGATGGAAAGACCTTCAAACAAATCTGCCCTGTTTGCATACTTATTCGAAAAGAAACATTCCAACATACTCATATTCAACGTCTTGCCAAAACGTCGGGGACGAGCGATCAGGGTAATGTCATCCCCCTTCTCCCACCATTCTTTGATCAAATTGGTCTTATCTACGAAAAAATAATCCTGTTCTCTTAAAGCCGAAAAGCTCTGCTTTCCAATGCTTATCACCTTTGCCATACGCTCACCTGCTTTCCCGGATGCTGCACTCTCCGCCTTTGCGTGTTGCTATTCACGACCGCCAGAACCCACAGAAAACTGCTGTGAATAGTAACCTTTGCGTATATTATAACAATATCCTCCCCTTGACACAAGGCATTCCACAGTGTCATTTATAGGATTTTCTCCACCGGAATCCTGACACCAAACCGCATCAGCAGTCCCCTCACCCCATCTTCAATCTCATCCCGGCAGTAATGACTTTTCTCCAAAAAGTCATCCCCTTTTTCATTCATATAGCCATATACACTAAGTCCCATATTTAGTACAGTATCCTCCGCCCTCTTTCTTCTCTCCTGTGTTTCCAGCAATCTGCTTTCTGCCTCCTCCACATATGCAAACAATTCATTTTCTGCCTCGTTGATCTCCCCCCGGTCGATCTGCTGCAGAAGCCTCTGATAAAAATCCTCCTGTGCCGCATTTTCCACAAACCTCGGCTGCTTATATTTATCATTCCACGCTCCTGACAGCAGTATTCCGACTAATCGCAGGGTTCCGGCAATGCTGTTTTTTAACCCGTTATTTTCAAATTCCACACTACTCTCCATTCCGCCCTTCACAAAAACCGGCATAATCAATTTTTCCATTGTCACAGTAATGAAATTCCCGAACCTTCCGAACCTGACACTGTCCTTTCGTTATCCCCAGCTGCCGCAGATATCCCTCCAGTTCCACCCGATCAAGGTTTCCAAAATCCTCTGTATGTATAAACAATGTCAACTGCTCATCGGAAGCCTTTGCAATACACACCACCGGTACCTTCCATCTGTTTTCTATGCTTCTTTCCAACTCGTCTAAACTGATCCGCACGCCATTACATTTTATAAATCTCTTTTTCCTTCCGGTAATATAAAGATATCCATCTTCGTCAAGTCTCCCTACATCCCCCGTGTCCAAAAGTCCGGCACTCTGTCTCCCTATAGCCGCATTTCCCGACAGATCTGCCCTTTCCATCACATACCCCAGACACACATTCGCTCCACGGTAGTAAATATCTCCGGCTCCGCCTCCGCATCCCTCACTTTCTTTCGATTCATAAATATCTCATCCGGCATAAATTGTCTGATCAACGCCCCGATATCTGAAACCTTCTTATCTCCCACCAACAGCACTGTATTTCTCTTCGTCATATGATAACAGTACAGAGCGATGGTCTCCAATGAATTGTCACTGACCAACAGGATCAGTTTTTTCTGCGAGGTCGTCTCCGGGTATATCCTGTTTATATGCTCTGCTTCTCTGCGTATCACAGTTTTATCAATTACTGATCCTGTCATTTAAGCACTCCAATATGTATTATAACGGTACCACCCTGCATTTCACACAATCACGATACTTCGACACCATTTTTGCCGGAACATGCAATGTCACCTTCTTCGCCGACAAATTCGCCCGGTAAAGCGACTTTTGGTGAAGTTTGTCATTGTAAATATAGATGTCAACTTTTTGATTTTTCTTTAACGCTTCCTGTTCCAAACCGACAACGGTATAGTAACTATCCTCTGTATCAACACTTTTCCCCCAGATTATTTTTTCTTTTGAGGTGATTCTGATCTCCTTTAGTTTTTTATCACCGCTAAAGCAACCCTCCGGAATCGTACGGATTCCTTTTCCCAAAACAATCTTCTCCGCCTTATTGTACGCCAGTGCCGAATAACTCAGTGTCTTTATATTTTCCAGTCGGATTGTTTTCGCTCTGCTGTTTCGGAAAGCACTGTCCAGAACCTTTTCCACCTTATCCCCCCGTAAAGTGATCGTTCCTCCTTTCCTTCCTGCATCGACCAGACATTTTTGATAAATTGTCATACCATTTTTTTGTGTATTTTCTTTCCACCATGATGTTTTGCGCAATCCGTCTACATTATTCAAATTGGAAAACTTGTCAAACGTAAAGGTGTTTAAATTTTTGCACCCGCGAAACGCATCCTCCATAATAGCAGTCACATTCTTTGGAATATTTAAAGACTTGAGCGTAGTGCAATCTGCCAGATCATCGTTGCTGAGCCACTGCACATCCCTTGGCAGCTCGTAATGTTCCAGACCTGTACAGCCCTTTATTGATTTGGGGTCACCGCTGGGCATTGCCGAACAGATAATGTCATTCCTGCAGCTGTATCTTGCTCTTATCCGAAGGCTTTTTAACTCGTAATGCCCTTCAAAACAATAACGATTCACCACCGGGATGCCATTCAATTTTTCGGGAACTGTAACATCTGTATATTTTGCATTTCCTTCCGAATCAAATTCCTGTTTAAAGGCAATAAGCTGATACACGTCATCCAAATATTTAAAGCCGTATTTCTCCGGATGATCCCAGATATCCACGGCAATTGTTTTATCATAGCAAAGACCGTCTTTTTCCACATCAACCCATCTTTGCTCATCTGGTGACAGTGTCCAGAATGGTCCCGGAGTTTTCTTTGCCGCACCAGCTCTCTTAGCATCCGTCTCAACCGTCGTATTGTCTGCTCCCGTATAACCTCTGTCCATAATCACAAACACTGTAATGATTGCCAAAATTGCTGTCAGAAATATTGTTTTACCATGTCTTCTCATAGTGTTACCTCCCTAACATACAAAATAACTATACTGTAAATAGTCGTCTTCATTTCCGAATATATACTCTGAAGGTTTTCGATGATTCCTATTTACACGATACACGTCTGTACTGATTGCCTCCAATCCATGATTTACACAACCATTACTCTCTCCATAAGCTTTAAGATTATTTAGTTTCATATCATACGACACCCCATAAATAGATCTCGCTGAAAAAGCCTGATCACTTCCATACATACTTAAGAGGTTACCTACGCTTGTACGAGTCACCATATAACGCTGATTGTAAAATGATACATCATCCGTTCCAAAATGACCATCCTTATTATTCGTAGTCGTAACACTATTTAACAATTTTTGACTTTTTATGAAAAATCCCTTTCATTTATATATCATATATCACAAGACGGGACACCGCATATGATCCGCAGTGTCCCGTCCTTATGAAGCTCTGTCCTAAGACATTTGTTTTAATAGACTATTAAGTTGAATTATATTGTTAAAACTCAAGATAAATCAACTAAGATACTTAGAATAGTCCTCTGCTGTGGTTACACCATTCTTCCAGTCATCCATCTTCTGACGGGTTGCTTCCATGGTGTCCTGACAGATCTGTGGAAGATCCTCTCCCCACGCCTTGGTTGCCTGCTTGTAGCCCTTCTCGATGGCTGCCATCATGGTATCTGCCTTGTCCGTATCTCCACCGGCAAGAGCGATTGCCATGCTGACCAGACGATCCGATGTCTGATTGACACCCCAGTAACCATCCTCCGCAACAGATGCCTTCGCATCGTCGATGGTCTGCTGATCCACCTTGCCTGCAATCTCACGAAATGTAGCTGCCAGATTAGTACCTGTCGCCAGATCAAACTTCTCTGCCTGCTTGCCCAAAAGCTTCTGTACCAGACTGTTCATGCTGTCCAGACGGCTCTGCTGGTCTGCCTTGAGCTTTGCGATCACGTTGTCCTTATTATAAATCTGATTTGCGCTGTCCTTCTTTGTCTCATTGCTTTTCTCGAATACAACTCCGTCGTCCCTGACCTGCTTCTCTGTTGTCTCTGCCGCCTTTGATGCCTTCTCTGTCTCTGCGGTCTTTACTGCTGTATATCCGTTTACTCCGTTAATTGATGATATACTCATGTTCCCGAACCTCCTTTTTCCTGTTGCGAACATATCTGCTTAAAACATATGGTTTTCTATTAAGAATATCGACTGTTTCTGTCCTGTTCTTTATAGGCAAACGAACTTTTATGCACATTTTGAGCAATTTCGCATAAAATAATCTGAATACGCTGAAAGAGGTCTGTCAGAGAGGAGGTCATCGCATGTCCATCCGTCGAAGTATCGCCCGGAAAACCCAGTACAATTTCCGGCTAAACCGCAAGGTCATCCATCTGAAGCACTGCTGGGAGGATGTAAACTCTATGCTGGATACCTTCTGTGGTCATAAGCACAAGCCGGCCCCACCGCCGAAGCCGCCAAAACCTCAGCCAAAACCGTGCCCGCCGCCCTGTTTTCCGTGCTGTCCGTTCTGTATGCCACAAAAGCCGGAACCATCACCCTGTCCCCGCCCGAAACCGCCGGGACCAGCATCAAGGCCACCACACTGTCCCCGCCCGAAACCGCCGGGATCTCCGAGACCTCAACCCGGTCCATCACCATGTCCTCCTCCGAAGCCACCGAAGCATCCAAGACCTCAGCCCTGGCCATCGCACTGTACTCCACCAAAACCGCCAGAGCCTCCAAGACCTCAGCCCGGTCCGCCGCACTGTCCTCCTCCGAAGCCGCCGGAGCCTCCGAGACCTCAGCCCGGTCCTCCACACTGTCCTTCTCCGAAACCTCCGGAGCCTCCAAGACCTCAGCCCGGTCCTCCTCCGAAGCCGCCAGAGCCTCCAAGACCTCAGCCCGGTCCGCCTCCTTGCCGCCGTTGTCCCATGCGTGGGCCATTTTTCCCACCGTTCCGCTTTTAACATACAGCACCCGGTACCATATTTTGTCCGGTATATCCGATGAAAATTCAGGCTGTTTTCCGGAGCCGGAAATCGGCTCCGACCTTTTTCATACAGATCAGACAGGTTGGCAGAATATAAATGCAAGCGGAAATCCATGCTGTCTGATCACCAAAGCAGATTGCCGTATAACCATAGACCGGCACAAAGATCAAGCTGACCACGATCCTTGCCACCATCTCTGTGACACCGGAAAACACAGCCCTGCCGGAATAACCAAGTCCCTGCGTGGTCATACGGCATGTATTTAAAATGCCAAGACTCCAGAAGAAAAATCCCTGACAGAACATATATTTTGCTGCCGCATCCAGCACTTCCACTTCTTTCCCGCTGATAAAGATCTGACAGAGGATACGTCCGAAGAATATCAACATAATACCGGCACAAAGACCATAACCCACAGCGACTGCCATTCCCTGAAAAAGCCCCTTGACGATACGTTTCTTTTTGCCTGCCCCCAGATTCTGGCTGCAAAAAACGGATACACCGGTTGCAAGGGCATCAAATGGACACATAAAAAACTGCTTCAGACGCAGTGCCGCCGTAAAAGCAGAAACATAGACGACACTGTCCAGACTGTTATTGGCGTACTGCATCACCATACTTCCGATGGCAGTGATGGAATACTGAAGTCCCATCGGCACTCCCATTGTCGTCATAATCCGTACTCCCCGGCTGTAAAGCCGGCAATCGGAACGGGAAAGCCGTAAAAGCGGCACCTTCGTCCAGATATAAATACAGCAAAGAATTCCACTGATCGCCTGTGCCGTGATCGTGGCTGCTGCCGCTCCGGCACATCCCCAGTGAAATACCAGAATACATACCAGGTCCAATACGATATTCAGTACCGTGGAAATCGCCAGAAAAGCAAACGGCGTCCTGCTGTCACCTACCGACCGGAGAATACTGGACATCAGATTATATAACAGGGTGAATGGAATTCCCAAAAAGAGAATGAGCAGGTAATGATATGCCCCCGGATATATCTTATTCGGAGTTGACAGCATATGCAGGATCTGCGGACAGAAAAGTGCACAGACCGCCGTCAATACAACCGCAAAAACCCCTGTTAAAAACATCGCATGAAAAATGTGGTTTCGCATTTCCGGTAGATTTCCTGCCCCGAAACTTTTTGCAATGGGTACGCCAAAGCCACAGGCAATCCCAATACAAAATCCAAGTACCAGAAACTGGACACTGCTTGATGCGCCTACACTCGCCAGAGCATTGGCCCCCAGTGCTCTCCCGACAATTGCCGCATCAATAATATTATATGTCTGCTGCAGTATATTTCCCACCAGAAGGGGTACTGCAAATCCCATTATCAAAGGCAGCGGTCTGCCTTCTGTCATTTTCTTTGCCATAACTTCCTCACCTTTCATTCCGGCAATGTTTACAAGCAAACAAAAGCTGACAGAAATTTCATCTCTGAAATCTCTGCCAGCATATTTTCACGACATATCATGTCATTGGACATAATATGTCATTTTTATTTAAGGTTAAATTACTTAAGTGTAACCTTAGCACCCTCAGCCTCGAGCTTCTCTTTGATCTCGTTAGCCTCGTCCTTAGAAGCACCCTCTTTAAGAACCTTAGGAGCGCCATCTACAACTTCCTTAGCTTCCTTAAGTCCAAGACCTGTTACCTCACGAACAACCTTGATAACCTTAACCTTGTTTGCACCAACTTCTGTAAGCTCAACATCGAACTCGTCCTTCTCTGCTGCGCCTGCTGCATCTCCGCCTGCTGCTGCTACAACAACGCCTGCTGCTGCAGATACACCAAACTCTTCCTCACATGCCTTAACTAAATCGTTCAGCTCTAACACTGTCATGCCCTTAATAGCATCAATAAATTCCTGTGTAGTCATTTCTATAACCTCCGTATTATTTTCTTTTCGTTTTTGTTTTCTTAATAATAATTATGCCTCTGCTGCACCCTCGCCCTGCTCTGCGATCTGATTAAGCACACGAGCAAGATTGGTAATAGGTGACTGCAAAGAACCAAGCAGTTTGGAAATAAGCTCGTCTCTTGATGGAATGCTTGCCAGTGACTTAACACCGTCAACATCATAGAATGTTCCCTCAACGACAGCTCCCTTGAATTCCAAAGCCTCAGCCTCTTTCGCAACGTTATTCAGAACGCGGATAGGTGCTGTTGCATCTTCCTTAGAAATTGCGATGGCAGATGGTCCATCTAAAAGATCATCTAACTGTGCGAAATCAGTACCCTCGAATGCACGCTTCATGAGTGTGTTCTTGTATACCTTGTACTCACATCCTGCCTCTCTCAATCCCTTACGAAGTTTTGTGTCCTGTTCTACAGTCAGTCCACGATAATCTACAAGTACTATAGTAGTAGCACCGTCGATCTTCGCCTTGATTTCATCAACGATTGGCTGTTTTAATTCAACCTTTGCCATAAGATATCTCCTTTCCTGGGCAGTCCCATATTTTTTCCTGCCTGGGAAGTCTTACTTCAAAATAAAAAAACCTCCCTGCGTAAACACAGAGAGGTGAAATCATCAAAATAATTACATCCTTCCTCGGTAGGCGGTCTCCTTACGCCGAGCTATCGGCACCTACTGTCTACGGCAGTATAGCTTGCTTGATTTACAAACCAAAAAGTATTTTAGCATATTGTAAAATATAAGTCAATACCATTTTTAATATTTCCACAAATTCTTGATCTGCGGCACCACCCGCGACAGCCTCCATGCTTTTTCGCTGTTTTTACGGCTGTTTGGATCATTGATGATCACCTGCCGGTCATCTTTCATTCCCGACAGAACCAGAAAATGTCCTGCTGTGGTAAAATCTCCCGGCCGCATGGCACAAATGATCACATGCCCCTCCTGAAGGGTCCGCCGGATCACATCCTCATCGCAGGACATTTCTGTCCCACTAAGTCCCAGCATTGCCGCCCCGTCTGTCATCAAAGACCAGGCTGAGCCTTGTCCCTTTACATAAAATCCATTCTTTTGCGCCAGTTTTGCCACCTTCCATGGGTTCCATTTGTCATTCTGAAAGGTACGACATGCCACCATCGCAAGACAGGTGGGACCACACCCCGTCAATGCCATAAAATCATTGCCGTATTTCCGGTATCCCCATCTCTCATCCCACTGCAGAAACAAGGGCACACCACTTTCCTGATTGCCCGTCAGATCAGAGGAAGTCAGCCGAATCTTCTGTGCTTTTCCTGCCTGTTTGGGATAATCTTTCACAAACTGTCTCGTCTCCGGATTCTTTTTGGCCAGTTCGATCAACTGCTCTGGGTATTGCCCTTCTTTATCCTTCCAGAAATCATCCTGTCCCAGAGACGACAGGCTCTGACGAAACTGATCTACGCTCCGGGATATATTCCCCATATAATAATTTGTCGTCAAAAAACGTACCCCCACCAGAACCAGAATGATTCCCAGGAGCCATTTTCTTTTTCTTCTCCTGTGCAGCCTTTTCATTTTATTCATCTCCTATTTTTGCTTGAGTTACTTATAAGTTTAATGGGAGCTGTCTGGGAATGCTTTTAATTTTTCTAAACGATTTCTAATATTTCTCTGAACTTTGAGCCGGAACCCCGGTCTTATTTTACATTACGAAAGGGATGTGATAAGATGAATGCATTATCAACGAAAGGATCAAACAAGCATGAACGAACCAGATAACATTTCCGGAGAGAAGCTTTCCTCTGCGGAAACCGACAATAAAAACAAAAAAGAGAAACGTTTTTCTCTTGCGGATACACTTCAATTTATTTTTCTGCTGGCTGTGATCGCTCTGATCATTTTTATCCGGCAGATGCCTCTTTTTACTGTGGACGGTCGCAGCATGGACCATACATATGCAGACGGCGATCTGCTGGTCGGAGATCAAAAAGCAGACATTAAGCAGGGAGATATTCTGATCATATACAGTGATGTTCTCTCTGAGCGTATCGTCAAGCGCTGCATCGGACTGCCCGGAGACGAAATAAAGATCCTGGATAACCAGGTTTATGTCAACGGAAAAAAATTGAAGGAAGATTACATCGCAGAACCCATGAATACGGAGGATATGGCTATCAACCTCTCGGATGACGAGTATTTCGTGATGGGCGACAACCGAAATCATTCCACAGACAGCCGTGATATCGGACCGATTCCGAAGGAAAAGATTCAGGCAAAGGTAATGCACAATCTCACAAAAGAATATCATATTACAACCGTTCATCTGAAATGGTTCAAACGAATTGTCATTATTGCTGCCGCCTGCTACATTATCTTTACAATTCTCGGAAGCTTTCTTTTTCCTTTGTTCCATCGCAGGGAGGAAGGCGAGGAGGACGCCAACCGGTCTGAGGCTCCGGATCAAACGAAATAAAAAAGGGCAAAACCAGCGTTTTGCCCTTGCTCACTCTACGCT
>ERZ1026894.2254-NODE-2254-length-10050-cov-14.827114_pt1 | contig 10050 bp, 10 predicted proteins | sample MGYA00380177_ERZ1026894 | MGnify/ENA primary metagenome ERZ1026894 (study PRJEB33269, sample SAMEA4719813) | human gut metagenome | biome: human-associated habitat; feature: organic feature; material: feces | place: Cameroon | collected 2013-10 ... | reverse complement strand
AAAAAAAGCGATGACCTTCACAGGCTACCGCTCCAAATCTTCAATAGGTATTAGTCTTCTTAAGGTAAAAAGATTGTTTTCAGGATAACTGCTGCAAAGATAAGACTTATTTTTCATATCGCCAAATGTTTAGCCATGTTTTTTTGCTCTATATCAAGTGTGTGGGAGCACAAATGCGATATTTAACTATCGTTCACATAAAGGAACGTAGAAAGGATGGCTACAGATACAAGAGAATGGCTACGGAAACTAAAAAAAGCAGGAACTTTCACAAGCTCCTGCCTCGTTTGAGTAAAAGATTGAGAGGAGGATATTACCTCCCCCATAAAAAATTATTTCTGATTCTTGATCTTCTCTACGTAAGCATCAATCACAGCCACGGCTGTGATGTTTACGATATCCTGTACACTGCTCTCTGAGTCAGTGAAGTGGATAGGCTTGTTCAATCCCATCTGGATAGGGCCGATGATCTCTGCCTCTGGGTTCAAGCCCTGGAGAAGCTTGTATGCACCATTTGCACTGCTCAGGTTAGGGAATACCAATGTATTCACATCCTTGCCCTTGAGACGTGAGAATGGATACTTCTCATCGCGAAGATCCTTGTTGAGTGCATAGTTCACCTGCATCTCACCATCGATGGCGAGCTCTGGGAATTCCTTCTGCATCTCTGCCACTGCCTTCTTTACCTTTACAGGAGAACCAACGGCATCGGTACCGAAGTTAGAGTAGCTCAACATCGCCATAACCGGCTCCTCGTTGAAGAACTTCACGGTGCCTGCAGACAACTTGGCGATATCGGTGAGGATATCCTCGTCTGGGTGACGGTTGATCAGTGTATCTGCAATGTAATATACACCCTTCTGGGTGTTGAGGATGTGCATGGTTCCGAATGTCTTGTATTCGTCGCGGATGCCGATTACGTCCTTGGCCACCTTGATGGTGTTGCTATACTTGGTGTAGAGACCTGTGATGAATGCATCAGCATCACCCTGCTCAACCATAGACATACCGAAGTAGTTGCGCTCGTACATCTTATCATAAGCCTCCTCGAAGCTGTATCCCTCGCGGGCACGCTTCTCTGCCAGATGCTTGGCAAACTTGGCACGGCGACCCTGCTCGTTGTCGGCACGCATATCTACGATTTCGATATCAGAGAGGTCGAGCTTCAAACGGCTAGCCACACGGTTCAGACGGTCTGGGTTACCCAGCAGGATAGGCTCGCAGATGCCTTCGTTCTTAGCCTGAACGGCAGCCTTCAGCATGGTTGGGTTGCCACCCTCGGCGAATACCACGCGCTGTGGATGGAGACGGGCGGTATCATGGAGCTTGCGGGTGAGCTTGGTCTCCTGACCGAGCAACTGGCGCAATCCCTGCTTGTACTTCTCCCAGTCGGTGATAGGAGTGCGGGCTACACCACTTTCCATGGCAGCCTTGGCTACGGCAGCAGAAACCTCGGTAATCAAACGTGGGTCTACTGGCTTTGGAATGAAGTACTTAGGACCGAATGTAAGATCGTTTACGTGGTAAACGTCGTTAACTACATCTGGCACAGGCTGCTTAGCCAAATCGGCGATGGCATGAACGGCAGCCATCTTCATCTCTTCGTTGATGGCACGGGCATGAACATCGAGTGCACCACGGAAGATATATGGAAAACCGATTACGTTGTTAATCTGGTTTGGATAGTCTGATCGACCTGTTGACATCAATACGTCAGGACGGCTGTCCATAGCGTCCTCGTAACTGATTTCCGGCACAGGGTTGGCAAGTGCGAATACGATAGGGCTGTCAGCCATCGAGCGGATCATGTCCTTAGAGAGCACGTTGCCCTTGCTGAGTCCTACGAATACGTCGGCACCCTTTATAGCCTCTTCGAGTGTGTGAACGTCACGGCGGTCGGTAGCGAACAGTTTCTTCTGCTCTGTCAGGTTCTCGCGGTCGCTGGTGATAACGCCCTTAGAGTCGAGCATCACGATATTCTTCACCTGTGCGCCGAGAGCTACGTAGAGCTTGGTACAGCTGATGGCAGCAGCACCGGCACCATTCACCACGATCTTCACGTCGGCAATGTTCTTGCCGGCTACTTCGAGGGCGTTCTTCAAACCTGCTGCCGAGATGATGGCAGTTCCGTGCTGGTCATCGTGCATCACTGGGATGTCGAGGGTCTTCTTCAGGCGCTCTTCGATGTAGAAGCACTGAGGAGCCTTGATATCCTCCAGGTTGATACCGCCGAATGAAGGAGCGATTCTCTCCACTGTCTCGCAGAACTTCTCTGGGTCCTTCTCGTCGATTTCGATGTCGAATACATCCACGCCACCGTAAATCTTAAACAGCAGTCCTTTTCCTTCCATTACTGGCTTGCCGCTCATGGCGCCGATATCGCCGAGTCCGAGCACGGCAGTACCATTGCTGATTACAGCAACCAGGTTACCCTTGTCTGTGTACTTGTAAACGTCGTCTGGGTTTTGCTGAATCTCCAGGCATGGATATGCCACGCCAGGTGAGTAAGCAAGGCTCAGGTCTGTTTGTGTGTGATAAGGTTTTGTTGGCTTAACCTCAATCTTACCAGGACGGCCACTTTCGTGATATTCAAGAGCCGCCTCTTTCGTGATTTTTACCATAACAATATATTGGTTTAAAGATTTAATTTCTTACAGATTGGCGCAAAACTTGCGCGTTTCCTAAAAGTTTGTGCAAAGGTAATAAAAAACTTATGAAAATAAGATGGTTTTTTGTTTTTTTTTGTATCTTTGCACAAAAAAATCCTGTTTAGGTGTGAAAATGTCATATAGATATTGCAATTAACAAGTTAAAGAAATGGTAGAAAATAAGCAAAATAAACTGGAATTGCGTGATAAAATCATTGCGTTTGCCATGCCCGAATTTTATAAGCGTGGGGTGAAGGCAGTGAAGATGGACGAGATTTCCGTGGAACTCCATGTGTCTAAGCGTACGGTTTATGAAATCTTCGGCGATAAGGAGGAGATGCTGATTGCGGGCATCAAGGCAAAGCATGAGGAGATGAAGCGGAATGTGGAGGCTTATGCCTCGGCGAAGGCGAAGAATGTGATTGATGTCATCAGTTATGTTTATCGCCAGCAGATGAAGGTGAACAAGATGGTGGGTGTGGTTTTCTATGAGGAAATCCACAGGATGCCGCGTGTGGTAACGTTTTTGCAGGAGTTGCATGCCCAGGAACGTGATGACAGCCTTCGCTTCTTCGAGGCGGGAGTGAGAGAAGGGTTCTTCCGTGCCGACGTGAATTATGAAATTCTGATAGATACGGCCAATGTGAGCATGGAGGAAATCATGCATAGGCAGCTTTATCGCAAGTATTCGATGAAGGATTTGTTTGCTCATCATTTCCTCATCGTGATTCGGGGTCTCTGCACGGAAAAAGGTGTAAGATTGCTCGAAAAGGCAATGGAAAGCTCCGAGCATGCTCAGAGCTTATAAATCCATTTCAGCAGTCGGTTGATGATGCCGATATTGCATCTGAACCAGCGGTATTTTGCTACGGGCTTGCCACCGAAACTGCGGATGAATTCGCGGTAGGGGTTCTGCTTCCAGGGCAAGCCTACGTCCATGAAGTGGATGTGCCTGTAGCCATGCTGATAGGCATAGCTGATGGCGTGCCATACTGTCATCGTGTCGGGATGCAGATAGATGTAGCGCTTTCGGCGTGAGGCGAGATGCCAGAGATAGGCATCGTCTTTACTGAAGGCAAGGGTGCATCCTCCCACGATTTTCCGGCTGCCTGCTGCATGGAAATCTTCTCCGTCTATCGTCCCCGTTTCTTTGCCTCCTCTTCCGAATCTTCTTCCTTCGTAAGTGGTGACAAAGACTTTTGCCTCGTTGCTCTGGCTGAGAGATTCGAAGTATTCCATAGGGGGCACGTAGCGGCGTGGCTTGAAGCGATAGAAATTCCGGTAGAGTTGATAGAATTTCCTGATTTCTTCCTGGTTGTGGGTCTCGTGGCACTCTAATCCCTTGTTTTTTCCGTTTTCAATCTGCCGTCTGGCTCTGTCGGTGAGTCTTTCTTCGGGATTCATGCTGTGAAGGGAGTTGTATATCTCCTGCCATGCCACAGGGAAATAGCCCAAGCGCCGGAAATGGCGGTAGCCGAACATTTTCTTCTGCAGCTCCGAGAATTCTATGTAGAGGCAGTGGTGACTGCAAAGTTTGCGGGTAAGGGCGTGGAGAAGGAGCGGGAAGAGTTCTTCTTCTGTTTCTGCAGAAAGATAGATGCCTTCTCCATGTGCGTGCGCATGCGTATATATAAAAGGTGGAAACCAGGTGCGGTGGGTGTGAAGCACGGCAAGCATCTGAGCTATCGTTCTCCCGTCTTCGGTTGCTACAGCCATGAAGGGGGTATCTCCTGATACTCCTTCGCTAATCTCGAAGAGTTCCAGGCTATGAAAGAAATTGCCCGCCAGAAGTGGGGGAAGTTCATCGCTTTTCGTATATACCTTTATTTCATAATTCTTCTTCATATTTACATGACCACTTATATATTCGCTCTGCAAAAATAATAAATTAATTATAAAAAAACAACTTTTCTGCCCCAGTATCGTTGTTTTTTAGTATTTTTGCACATAAAATGATAGAAGTTTAATTTATTTCAAAGAAAAGGAATAGATTTATGAAGATAGTTTTGATAGGAGCTGGTAATCTTGCTACCCATCTTGGCAAGGCCTTGCATGCTGCCGGACACGATATGGTTCAGGTGTTCAGCCGCACCATGCAGTCGGCAGAAACCCTGGCTTCGCTTTTGGATGCGGAGCCGCTCACGGACATGGCGCAGGTGCGTGATGATGCCGATGTGTATATCTTTTCGGTGAAGGATAGTGCACTGGAGCAGCTTATCTCGCAGCTCTGTGGGGGCGAAAAGAAGGTGTTCCTGCATACGGCTGGTTCCATGCCGATGTCGGTTTTCCGGGGAAAGGCGCTGCATTATGGCGTGCTTTATCCGATGCAGACATTCTCGAAGCAGCGCGAGGTGGATTTCAGCATCATTCCTTGTTTTATAGAGGCAAATGATGAGTTTGCGCTGAAGCAGATAGAGGGCTTGGCTGGCCAGATAAGCCATCGGGTGTATCAGCTTTCCAGCGAAGATAGGAAATATCTGCATCTCTCTGCGGTCTTCGCCTGCAATTTCGCCAACCATTGCTACGCCGCAAGCCAGGAACTTCTGCAGCAGCATGGCATCCCGTTCGACGTGATGCTTCCGCTCATCGACGAAACTGCCGCCAAGGTTCATGGGATGACTCCGAAGGAAGCCCAGACCGGACCAGCCGTGAGATATGATGAGAATGTGATTGGCAAGCAGATACGGCTTCTGGAGAATCAGCCTTATTTCCAGAAGATTTACGACTGCATGAGCAAGAGTATTCACGAGTTGGAATCGGAAAACTAGAATTTGAGTCATAGAAGCTAATCATAAAGTTCAAAGTTCCAAGCTCAAAGTTCAAAGTTAAAAGTATGATAAATTACGATTTAAAAAAGATAAAGGCGATTGTATTTGATGTGGATGGCGTACTTTCTCGCCAGACCATCACGCTCGCCAGCACCGGCGAACCTCTTCGCACGGTGAACATTAAGGATGGTTATGCTATCCAGTTGGCCCAGAAGGTGGGCTTGCGCATCGTCATTTTGACGGGTGGAACCACCGAGGCTATCCGCAAGCGTTATGAAGGTTTAGGTGTAGAGGACATCTTTATGGGATGTGCCGTGAAAATCAACACCTATGATGCCTTCCTGAAGAAGTATCAGCTTTCTGATGAGGAAATCATCTATGTAGGCGATGATATTCCTGATTATGAAGTGATGCGTCGCTGCGGCTGTCCATGTTGTCCTTCTGATGCCTGTTCAGACATCAAGGAGATTTCCCGTTATATCTCTTCTCGCGAGGGAGGAGATGGTGTAGGTAGAGACATCGTGGAGCAGGTGTTGCGTGCCCAGGGGCACTGGCTCTCCAGCGCCAAGGCTTTCGGATGGTAGAAGTTAGTTAATAGTTTATAGTTGAAAGTTAATAGTTTATAGTTGAACGTTTGTAACTGAATTCTAATCATAAAGTTCAAAGTTCCAAGTTCCAAGTTCAAAGTAAAAAACAGATGAAGTACAAGATAATTTTAGCGAGCAATTCGCCACGTCGCAGAGAACTGCTGGCAGGACTGGATGTAAATTTCGAAGTAAAGGTATTGAATGGCATTGATGAAAGTTATCCGGATGATCTGGATGCCTATCAGGTGGCAGAGTTCATCGCCCAGAAAAAGGCGGAGGCTTATCGTTCTCTTCTAAATGAAGAAGAGTCTTCTGCAGAGGAATGCCTGATTCTCACGGCTGATACCGTAGTCATCGCACCAGCCGCTGATGAGCAGAACGACCAGGAAGGAAAGGGTATCATTCTGGGTAAACCGAAAACTGCCGACGATGCCGTCCGTATGCTCAGAATGTTGAGCGGGAAAACTCATCATGTAGTAACGGGTGTATGTCTCACTACCAAAGACGGGCAGCGCCATTTCTCGGTTACAACTGAGGTATCTTTCAAGGAGCTCACAGACTGGGAAATCAATTATTACATCTCTCATTATAGACCTTTCGATAAGGCGGGAGCCTACGGCATTCAGGAATGGATTGGCTATATCGGATGCACGGGGCTGAACGGAAGCTATTTCAACGTGATGGGCTTGCCGGTGCAGCGCATCTACGAGGAAATGCTGAAGATGTTTGAGGAATCATGATGTTTGGGGAATCATGATGCAGAAAGGGTAAATGATAAGAATTTACCCCTTCGAATGTTAGATAAAGTAAGCAAAAAGGGGCTGTAACTCTCAAAAAGTAATGTAATTTAGATTTTTTAATTCTAAATCTTTCCTCATGTCATGGATAATGAGTATCTTTGTGCGTTTTATGTAACTAACAAGGATTATGACAGAGAAAATCGATGCCAAAGTCAGAGCGATTTTGGACAACTATCTGGAGAGCAATAAGCATCGAAAAACTCCAGAGAGGTATGCTATTCTCGATGCAGTGTATAGCATTGGCGGGCATTTCTCGCTAGAAGAATTGAACGAAGAGTTGGAAAGGAGAAGCTTCAGAGTGAGCAGAGCTACGCTCTATAACACGATGCACCTCTTTATTGAACTGAGACTCGTGATGAGGCACAGCCTGGTGAGCGGAGTGAAATACGAAGCTTGCTATTCTTCGAAAGACAACCACATCCATCAGGTTTGTACCGTATGTGGTGTGGTAACCGAGATTTATGCCCCCGCAGTGACTGAAGCGGTGAACGAAACCAAGTTGACGAGATTCCGCAAAGACACCTATGCGCTCTATATCTATGGCGTGTGTAGTTCATGCCAGGCCAAGATAACGCGAAAGCGTAACGAAAAGTAATAAAATAATTTATACTATTATATAAAAATGAACACAGGTAAAGTAGATGTCCTGCTCGGTTTGCAGTGGGGCGATGAAGGTAAAGGTAAGGTGGTTGATGTATTGACCCCTAAGTATGATGTCATTGCTCGTTTTCAGGGTGGTCCTAATGCTGGTCATACTCTTGAGTTCGAGGGTGAGAAATACGTGCTTCGCTCTATCCCTTCTGGTATCTTCCAGGGTGGTAAGGTGAATATCATCGGTAATGGCGTAGTCTTGGCTCCAGACCTCTTCATGGGTGAGGCTAAGGATTTGGAGAAGAGCGGACACGACTTGAAGAGCCGTCTCCTCATCTCAAAGAAGGCGCATCTCATCATGCCTACTCACCGCGTGCTCGATGCTGCCATCGAGGCTTCTAAGGGCAAGAATAAGGTGGGTACCACAGGTAAGGGTATCGGTCCTACTTATACCGACAAGGTAAGCCGTACGGGTCTTCGCGTAGGTGATATCCTCGAAAACTTCGAGGAGAAGTATGCTGCTCACAAGGCTGCCCATCTCAAGACTATCGCTAGCCTTGGCTATACTGACTTCGATATCACTGAGGTAGAGAAGACCTGGATGGAGGGCATCGAATACTTGAAGCAGTTCAAGCTCATCGACAGCGAGGTGGAAATCAACAAGGTGCTCCGCTCTGGCAAGGATATCCTCTGCGAGGGTGCTCAGGGTACTATGCTCGATGTTGACTTCGGTTCTTATCCTTTCGTAACATCTTCTAACACCATCTGTGCTGGTGCATGCATCGGTTTGGGTGTCGGTCCTAACCGCATCGGTAATGTGTATGGTATCATGAAGGCTTACTGTACTCGCGTAGGTGCAGGCCCATTCCCTACAGAACTCTTCGACGAGACAGGTGCCAAGATCCGTGACCTCGGTCATGAGTATGGTGCCGTTACGGGTCGTGAGCGTCGTTGCGGCTGGTGCGACTTGGTTCAGCTTAAGTATTCTGTGATGGTGAACGGTGTAACCGAGCTTATCATGATGAAGAGCGACGTGCTCGATGGCTTCGATACCATCAAGGCATGTGTGGCTTATAAGCTGAAGGATGGCACTGTTACCACAGACTTCCCTTACGAGATTACAGACGTTGAGCCTGTTTACAAGGAGTTCAAGGGCTGGAAGACTGATATGACCAAGTTCACTTCTGAGGATCAGTTCCCACAGGAGTTCAAGGATTACATCGCATTCATCGAGGAGTTCCTTGAGACCAAGATTGGTGTTATCTCTATCGGTCCAGACCGTGCCCAGACTATCGTACGTAAATAATCAAGGATAATCAAGGATTAAGATAAGAATTAAAGGAGAGTTAAGAATGGATTCATGTTTCAGACCATGAATTTCATTCTTAATTCTTAATTATACATGATTAATTAATACAACATGGCTCAGAAACCAAGTATTCCAAAGGGTACCAGAGACTTCGGTCCTGTTGAGATGGCGAAGCGCAATTACATCTTCAACACCATCAAGGAAGTGTATGCCCTTTATGGATTCCAGCAGATTGAGACTCCTGCCATGGAAACCCTTCAGACCTTGATGGGCAAGTATGGCGAGGAGGGCGACAAGCTGCTCTTTAAGATTTTGAATTCAGGTGACTATATGAATAAGGTGAGCGATGAGGATATTCATTCGCTCGGTTCATTGAAGCTGGCGGCTAAACTTTGTGAGAAGGGTCTCCGCTACGACCTTACCGTGCCTTTCGCCCGTTACGTGGTGCAGCATCGTGAGGAGTTGCAGATGCCTTTCAAGCGTTATCAGATTCAGCCGGTTTGGCGTGCCGACCGCCCACAGAAGGGTCGCTATCGTGAGTTCTATCAGTGTGATGCCGACGTGGTAGGTTCTGATTCTCTCCTCAACGAGGTAGAGCTGATGCAGATTGTAGATACCGTCTTCACCAAGTTTGGTGTGCGTGTCTGCATCAAGATCAACAACCGCAAGATTCTTACTGGTATTGCCGAGGTTATCGGCGAGGCTGAGAAGATTGTGGATATCACCGTGGCTATCGATAAGCTCGACAAGATAGGTCTCGACAATGTAAACGAGGAACTTCGCAATGATGGCATCTCTGAAGAAGCCATCGGAAAATTGCAGCCAATTATCTCATTGTCAGGTTCTAACGATGAGAAACTTGAAGTGATCTCCAAGGTTCTCGAAGGTTCTGAGATTGGCTTGAAGGGTGTAGAGGAAACCAAGTTTATCCTCGATACCTTGAAAACCGTGGGCTTGAACAACGAGATTGAGCTCGACCTTACTTTGGCTCGTGGCTTGAATTACTATACTGGTGCCATTTTCGAGGTAAAGGCACTCGATACACCGATGGGTAGTATCACCGGTGGCGGTCGCTACGATAACCTCACTGGCATCTTCGGCCTTCCTGGCTTGAGTGGTGTAGGTATCAGTTTCGGTGCCGACCGCATCTACGATGTGCTCAATGCACTCGACCTCTATCCAAAGGAGGCTGTGAACTCTACTCAGGTGCTCTTCATCAACTTCGGCGAGAAGGAGACAGCCTACTGTCTGCCTATTGTGAGTGCCGCTCGTGCAGCAGGCATCCGCACCGAGATTTTCCCTGACAAGGCGAAGATGAAGAAGCAGATGAGCTATGCCAATGCCAAG
>ERZ1026894.2244-NODE-2244-length-10090-cov-3.769008_pt1 | contig 10090 bp, 7 predicted proteins | sample MGYA00380177_ERZ1026894 | MGnify/ENA primary metagenome ERZ1026894 (study PRJEB33269, sample SAMEA4719813) | human gut metagenome | biome: human-associated habitat; feature: organic feature; material: feces | place: Cameroon | collected 2013-10 ... | reverse complement strand
TTTAGTAACGACAAAATAAACTCATAAAACAACCCCTCTGCGACTTGCGGAGGGGCTCGTTTTTATCCGGGTGAATGATACTTTCAAGTGCAACACTTAAAAATAAAAAGACAGTTCATACAAAACACCGGCTTCTTTGTTTGAACAAGAACTACAAGTGTTGCCCCTCATTTGACAATTATCTTTGTATACAGAGCGAAGTTTATTTCTTGACAAAATGTTGTATTATTCGCCAAAAACCGCACTTTGATATTGACAATGTTGACGACATACGATATACTAAAACAAAAATGCGCAGTTTTTAGTTGTTAAATGTAGTTTTATTTGTTCTAAATCTTGCGAGGGAGAAAGAATGTACAACGCCGAAAGAAAATATCTTGCGAGGGAGAAAGAATGTACAACGCCGAAAGAAAATATATCGATTGGGATAAGACAGGTAAAAACCTCAAGTTGCTTAGGTGCGATAATATTCTTTTGCGCAAATATGTGTGCAGGGCTTTGAAAACCGCATCTAACGATTGCGACGGCGCAGATTGTGAAAACTGCCGTTTTGATATGGATAACAGCATCAGCCAAGCAGAACTTGCAAAAGTTTTTAACGTTTCAGAAAATATGGTGGCAAATTGGGAGAATAATCGCAGTACGCCGTCACTGGAAGATCTGATTTTTTATAGCCAAATTTGCGGAATCAAATTGGAAAATATTATAGTTTTTAGGAAATAGCCCGTAGAAAATACGGGTTTTTTGTACTTTATACACTATAAGTCTAGAATTTGCCAAAAGGTATCACCAATCGAAGGGATGGCGTATAGACAAGTGTAAACATGCTATTGTAGAATGTTAGCGTAAGGGAAAACCTACGAAACATAGAAACAAAAAAAAGGAGCATTAAAGGAGATGGAAAAGAAAGTCGAAAAACAAGCACAGGAAATTTTTGAAAGATTTTGCAACTATTTAAAGAGCGTGGACTGGCACTTCGACACGGACACGTCAAACGGGAATTTCATTATTCTTGCGTCGGCTCGCGGAGATGATTTGCCGATAAATCTTATCGTTCAAGTCGATCCGCAAAGGCAATTGATATCCTTGTTCTCAAATATGCCGTTTAATATGGATAAAGAAAAACTCTTTGAAGGTGCAGTTGCGACAAGCATCATAAATCATTTGTTGGCGGACGGCAGTTTTGACTACGATGTACATGATGGCTCCATCCTGTTTAGGATGACTACAAGCTGGAGGGGCGGAGCAATAAGCGATGATGTGTTCGAGTATCTAATGATGGTTGCCTGTAGAACCATAGACGAGTATAACGACAAATTGTTGATGATATCCAAAGGAGTAATGTCGGTTGACGATTTGTATAAACTCACGCATCAAGAGTAACAAAAACTTTGCAACAATAATAAAAACAACAATTAAACATTATAAAAGGAGAGGAAATTATGTCTACAAACCAAGGATTAGATTACAATGTCGATATCGTTATGTGCATTGACGCGACAGGAAGTATGTCATCAATCATTGACGAAGTAAAAACAAACGCGCTTTCGTTCTATCGCAGCTTTGTCAAAGCGATGAAAGAAGGAGATAAATCCGTACAACAATTGCGTATCAAGGTGATTGCATTCAGAGATTACGGTTGCGACACGGAGCCTATGGTAGAATCCAAGTTCTTTGTACTCGATGACGAAAGCACGGATTTCCACGATTTTGTCAACGGAATAGAAGCGACAGGCGGCGGCGACGGTCCCGAAAACTCACTCGAGGCAATTGCTTTGGCGATGAAATCGGATTGGGTTAGAACGGGTACGAAGAGACGTCATGTCATCATCATGTGGACGGACGCTCCGGCACTCGCACTCGGAGCAAGAAGAGAATCCCCCAACTACCCGAGCGACATGCCGGCAGATCTCGCAGAATTGCATGAATGGTGGGAAGGACAGGAGATGGATGATAAGGCAAAGAGACTGCTTATCTTTGCTCCCGATACCGAACCTTGGTCTGATTTGGTGGACTGGAGGAACACATTCCACGAGGCATCGCAAGCAGGGCAAGGCTGTAGAGAAACGGATATCAACGCCTGCATACGCATGTTGGTAAACTCAATCTAATCGGCATCTATTTGTCCCGAGATAATTTACGGAGCAAAGAATTGTTATAAAAAGGCTTTGTGCCAATTGACACAAACGGATTGCTCTCTTATAGGGCAATCCGTTTTTATTCATAGGGAGAAAAGAGATGATTGTTTACAATCAAAGAATTCAAAAATGGGAACCTAAAGTTTATATTGGAGAAGACGCGCATCCGTATGCGAAGGATGGAATTTTGCTCGTCGCGGACGGATTGGGTGGCAGAGGAGGATATCCTCATAAGAAGGCCGATAGGGGAATCATAGACAGAGACAAGTTTTATGACCTTGTCTTTGGCGATGTGTTTAAAGGAAATGTCGATGAGGATTTTGTAAATTACGTCGTGAATGGTTTTTCGGAAATTTTCGAGATGAAAGACTATTATTTTGAGTGCGAAAGAGCAATAAGAACGAGCGGGTATTTTGCTTCTCGTCTTGTGGCAGCCATTGCATTGTACGAGATTAAGTATGTCAAAACATTCGATAGAGAAAAGTTGTTTGACGAAATACAAAACCATCAAGACACAATCGACCAGGTTTTGAGTGAATATGCAAAACGGCTTGCGAAAGAGATTCGCGATAAACTTGAAAAAATAGCGAAGAAAATAGGTTTGGAAATAGAAACGAGTGTCACGGGAGCATATCTGTTGCCGACAACACTGCAAATTGCGCTCACGAAAGAGGAAAAAAACGTCGTTAAATCTGTGTTTTTGTGGGCCGGTGATTCGCGTGCGTATATGTGGAATAATGATGGGTTGGCACAAATAACAGACGATCACGAAAACGGCGAAACTATGTATAATCTTGTGTGTTTATCACGCGATTTTAAGATTGAAGCAAGATATGAGAGTTTTCAAAAACCATGTGTGTTGTTTGTTGCGACGGACGGATGTTATAAATGCTCTTGTTATTCATCTCCGCTTGAAATGGAAATGACGTTTTTGAACGCATTTAACGATGCAGATACATTTGAAGATGCGGCGAAAAATTTTGAGGAGGTATACGATCGCATAGGCAGGCACGACGACAGCAATTCGATGGCATTGCAATCGTTCGGCTACGATAATGAGGATAATGCCCGGGATTATGACATTTTTAAGAACGCGGTAAAAGAAAGACTGAAACATATTCAACAAAACATTATAAGAAAACTGCCGGATATATTCGAAGTGAATTATTCCGAAGAAAGCCGTAGAATAGAGGAAATGAAAAACGATATCGTTTTTGAAAACGCAACGGAGTGGATAAATTCACAAAAAGTTTTCGAATATGTTTCCCGACTGATGACAGATGCGCAATATGAGCCTTTTTTCAAGGCGAAAAAAGAAAACGCTGATAATTTGAATATGCTGAACGATAGAGCATCGAAAGCAAAAAAACAAGCAATGAATTGGTTTGGAACAAACAAGGAATTGTTTTTTAGTCCATCGGTGAACGAGAAAGACGACGAGACTCTGTATGATATGCTTATAAAGAAACAATTGGAAGGACGATTTACTTCGTTTAGCTTGGAAACATCTAGCGCAAAGCAATTGAGAAAAATTGCAGAAAAACTAGAAGAATTTCGTGCCGTTGAAGACGAGTTGAATATCATTGAGGAAGCGAAAGACCGTCTTTATAACCAAGAAATAGAGATTCGCAATCAATATACTATGCGATTTTGGAGAACGAGGCGCAACGAGATTGTGCGAAAAATTTGGGAAGAAAAAAGAGATTTGCTCGCTGAGCAAGAGCGTGAGGAGAAAGAAAAAAAACTTACCGCATTCGAAGAAGAAAACGAGCAGATATTGAAAAAAATCGGCATCATGGATGAAATATGTGCCGAGTATGACAGGAATTATAAGAAGTATTTTAAGGAGGCAAGAGTATGAATGTCGGTGCATATAAACTGATAGGCAATTGGGAAGTGTCGAACGTAGGTTTTACGGCATTGGCAAAGAGAGGAGACAAAAAATACTTTCTCAAACGTTACGGCGAATATAAAAAACCAAGACGGAATGCATCGACGAGCGACAAACTTTATGCGAGGCTTGAAAGGGAATTTAACGATTTTGTGAAATATAGATCCGCCGTGAACGAGGCTCTTTCGACAGTTGCGTGCGAGGGGGGAAATATTATTCTTCCGACACATTGGTTCGTGGATGATATTAACTTCATAGAAGCCACTCAATTTATCGATGGTCTTTTGGAGGATAAAGAAATAATGGCGTTGCCTGTCGATCAATTGCACTTCGTTATGATGACCGCGGCAAAAGCCGTGAAAGAAATTCATGGGAAGAATATTGTACACAGCGACTTGAAACGCACAAACATTCTTGCAGCACGAAATTCATCCGGAAAAGTTGTTGCAAAAATCATCGATTTTGATAAGAGCTATTTCCCGAACAGAGTGAGGGAGAATGATTTGGGCGGAGATCAACTTTATATGTCTCCGGAACTTACTTGGTGTCTTATTAGCGAATGTGAAGAGGATGCCGTGTCGAAATTGTCCACAAAATCCGATGTGTTTTCGCTCGGTATTGTTTTTTACAACTATCTGACAAAAGGCGAATTCCCTCAAATTACAGGGTTAACCGGCAAACTAAAGGAAAAAGAAGATTCGGGGAAAGCGGTGTACTGCGGAGAGGCGTTAGTGTCGGGAGCAAAACTTGTAATATCAAAAAAAATAAAAGATGAATATATGCAACGCTTGCTTGCAAATATGTTGTATCTCGACCCGGAAAAACGAATTTCCGCGCAAGAAGTGTTGGACGTGCTCAAAAACAAAAGGGTTCTTGCTTTTGATCCGAATCAAGGCATTGTTATTAATGGGACTACAAGCACGTTTTCGACAAGACCGAGCACGCCGACGGAAAGGTCTGACACTGACATACCGAGAAGCTATTGTGAGCCATGGGACGAGCATAAATGCAAATTCGATATTGCGGAGCTTAAAGCCAGCGGATTCGTATCGTCAAAGAAAATCAATAGAAAAGGGGTAAATTGTTATCAGTTTTACAGAACTGACGGCACCCATAATATATTTTCGATAAATACTCTGCGCATTTTAGGTTGGGTTACAGATATATCGAGTGCGGATGAGAAAATGGATGAAAAAACATCTGATACATTTGTTCCTTCCGATGATGTTTGGGACTCGGATGCAGGTTACCGTATATATAATGAAAAGGCAAAAAACGATGGTTATGCAGGAATTGCAAAACATCGAAAAAACGGTAGAAACGGGTATGTTTTGTTGAGAAAAGACGGCACAAATCAATTTGTATTGATAAACCAACTCCTAATGATCGGATATGCCGAGAAGAAGTGACGGGTTAATCCGACGAAAAAAGATTATATGGAAAGTACAAGGGTATTTCCCCGATAAAACACAGTTATTCAAGTTGGTAAAATCACAGATAAGAGAGATTGACTCTGTCGCTATCCGCAAGGATGGGTCAATAATTATTCGAGGTCAAAAATGGAGAACACTAAGTATTTGAAAGCACAATGTTCGCTTACTCGGAAGCATTTTTGTTTGGAAATCAAACAATTCGGCAGAGAGTGGAAAGTCGTAAACTTTTTGGAAATATCCGCCGACGAGGCGAAAGTTATGACCTCCGAAATAAGGCAGGCAAAGTTCGAGACAAATTCGACTCTTTTGCCGTGCACCAAGTGCAAAAGCAGGGTTGTGGGAGGTTGTGCCTGCAAGACAAAAGGATGCCAAGGCGGCGCGGATTTTCAGTGTATATACTGTAAGAATATGAAAATCGATTATTCGGATGCGGCACGAGTGTCTTGCTACAAGGATGGCGACACAATCAAATTGTCACAAGGACAAGAAATAAAGATTAGATACAAAAATAAGCCTTTAACGAGAATTGTCGTCGGACTGGGGTGGGATCCCGTAGGCGGTTTTAGGGGTGCAAATATGGACATTGACTCGTCGGTGTTCGTGATGGGGCCGAGAGGGTTTGACATCGTGTATTTCGGACAATTGAAACATCCGAGCGGATGCGTGGTGCATCACGGAGACAATCTAACGGGTGAAAATAGAGGCTTCAATGTCGATGACGAAAACATAGATGTTTTTTTGGATAAGGTGCCTCAGGACAGGAATCAACTTGTGTTTGTGTTGAACATATACAAGTGTGTGGAAAGAAATCAGAATTTGTCGAAAGTGAAGAATATGTACATAAAACTTTACGATCCTATTTCACACACTCCGCTTGTTGAATACAGAGTAAACGAGAACTTTAACAACGGCACGGCGTTGATTATCGGTGTGGCAACAAGGGTTGGCGGCGAATGGGTTTTCAAAGCCGTCGGCAGAGGCAGCAATGCGACATCGATTTCAGAACTGGCGGTTGAATACGGCAAATTGTACTGATAAAGTGTGGAATATGAAAGATGGCATGGGTTTGTAAAAATTGCAACTCGGATAATGACGATTCGCTTACCGCTTGCGAGCTGTGCGGATGTACGGAGAAACTTGTGATAGAAAGTCACAAGTCTATTTTGATGCGCAAGCAGGCTCTTGAGTTGGATGTTGTATCGGGCGTGGTTATCGTTCCTTCTGCATATAATATAATCGGCGCACATGCTTTTGAGGGAAACAATAATATAAAAACGGTTGTTTTGCACGATGAAGTCATAAGCATTTATAAGCAAGCTTTTAAAGACTGTGTCAACCTTGAAAAAGTCGTGTGTGAGGGCATGCTTGACAGCATAGGCCCGGAGGCGTTTAGAAATTGCAGGGCATTAAAAATAAAACCTGTGGCAAAATCTGTTGATAAGAGTGCGTTTGAAACGGATTCATTATTTATGGCAGAAGGGTCGGTTCCATCGCGTACAAGTACTATGACTCCCTCTATCACGACCACTCCGATTCGTTCTGGCGTCACAAGTTATGAAGATACAACCAGACATACATCGTACCATTTTGACCTTGAAACACTTGTCAAGACACTGGCTGTCGTGATACCGATAATCGCTTTTATTGTCGGGCAAGCATTGCAGTACTATTGGCTTTTTATTAAGAATAAAATATATTTTCTTGATATGTTTTTTTCAGCTGTTCCCGCAACGGTATTGTATGTTTCGTCTGCGTTTTGCCTTGTTTCGACCATTCACGTTATAATTAGGTCTTGGAAACTTGCCGATGACGACGAATTGGGCTTAGGAGCGTTGTATTTTAGTTTTTCATCGTTGTTTTTAGGCGGTATAGCCCCTGTTGCCGGTTATGTCGGGATTATTGTTACTTCGGCGATCTCATGGCTGTGTGTTACATTCAACGAAGAAAAAGTACCGGCTTTGTTGCTTTTCCTTTCTTGTGCGGTAGGATTAACATTTATGTGGCTAAGCTATAACAGGGACGTCAATATCTTTTTATTTACAAAATTCATGCGATTGATAGACGCAGACCCTTTTCGCGTGATGATTTACTTAAGCGTTGCGACAGGAGTAAGTATCGTTGCGTCCGCAGTGATGGCGGTTGGGATGGCTTATTTCCCGAATCCGACGGTAGGATACGGTTCACTGGGTGTGTTTTGCAGTTTGATGGCAATTGTGCCGGCGATTGCAATCCCCGGATTGTTAATATACGCTATCGTATTTGCCATTATATCAAAAAACGATGACGAACATGTCGCAAAAGTAGGTGCGATAGCCGTTGTTGTCGTATTTTTAATAACGGTTGGCGGATTGGGTGTTTTCTGTGGAGTGGGAAAGCAGAAAACGTACACACTTTCGGATTACGAGATAGTGAGCATAAGTTCTTTTCAGGACTTTCGACAATATCTGAATGAAGAAGTCATAGCGATGAATATCTCAAAGGTTTCGGAGTCCGATGTCGCGACTATTATTACCGGAGAAAACTGTAAGACATTGGTGCTTGTGTCCGATCATAATAAGAAATTTTCACTTACAATCAAGACATCTGCAAAAAAGATTATTCTAAGTGATGTGAATATCAACTACGGCGGACTTGTGTTGGATGCAGAAAAAGTCGAAATCAAACTGTACGGACGTAACAGCATAATAGGCGAAGAAGACTACATCAAAATGGTGAATATGTTCAAAAAAGACAAAACCGAAATGCAACGGAAGATCGATGCGGAAGGCGAACGTCAGGCAAAGGCTGCTACGGCAAGAAAAGCCGAGGAGGATGAAAAGGAAAGGGAACTTTCCGAAATTATTGCCAATGCGAGAGCGTTACAAGCGGAAGAGCAGAAAAAGGAAGAATCCGCCGATGAAATGCCATTGGCGGAAAATACCGAAGTGAGCGCAATTATGTCGCAAGTCGATAGGTTCAGGAAAAAACTCGGTCAAAAAGAAGAGAATGTTGCGGAGATACCGGTGTGGTTGAATTCAATCCACACCACCGTAATGGTGAAAGCGGATTTGTCGGATACACCGATTGCGGTTTTGCAAAAAATATATTTGCATTACAACAAAAGAGGCATTGTTAAAAAGTTTGGTGAAAACAGCTCGCTTTGCAGTTTTAACGGGAACGTGGCGGCGTTGGATAAAAAGAAAAGCGTGTTCCAACTTGTGTTTAAGAATGGACTTGTTACGCTCAACTGGGATTTGCCGATAAAAGAGCAGATCAGCGCAAAGCACAGCAGGACGATTGGTGAAGATGGCGAACTTGCGGTGTTTGTTTTTGTAGCAATGCAAAATTGAGAAAAGGCTCATTATAAGTCACAATACAAAAGTTACAATTAGGAGAAAATTATGCACGATGTTTTTATAAGTTACGAGCATGAGTCAAAAACAATAGCGGACAATATTGTCAATTATTTGGAGTCGCGCAAAGTGCGTTGTTGGTATGCGCCGCGTGATGTTATCGGGGATTATGCGACAAGCATTTGCAATGCAATAGCTGATTGCAAGGTGTTCGTTTTGATTTTGAATGAACAGGCGTCCAATTCAGATCATTGCTTGAACGAGGTTGAAATGGCTTATTTGACAAATGTCAAAAATTCAGGAAATATTACAATAATGCCGTTGCGTGTTGATGATAAAGACCTCAATAGAGCTATGGAGTATTACGTCAAACGATTGCATTGGATTGATGCCACAAATAATAATTTAGAAAACGCAATAGGCGAATTATATAACAAAGTTGCATCAATACTCGGTATAGAAATTGTGTTGCCTGCGAAAAACTCACAAAAATCCGAGCGATATGAAAACAAATATGATGTTACCGAAAAGCAAGAGGAAAAACGTCTAAAAATACAGCTCGCTATATCCAAAGAATTCGATCAACCGTCATATGACGCTGCGGTAGAAGGAAAAGAAAAACTGATTGTATTAGACGTCGGCGGAAATAACGGTTCGTTTGTTATGGATAGACTTGGGGACAAGCCCGAGGTTGCAAAAATAATCGGGTTGGAATATTTCGAAGATTCGGTGGCTTATGCCAACACTTATTATTCCGACAAATGCAAGTTCTATCAATGCGATGTCGAAGATTCGAGTTTTGAAGAGACGCTGGAAGGTGTTTTGAGTGAAAACGGCATCGAAAAAGTGGATATTATAAATGTGTCAATGCTAATTTTGCATTTAAAAAACCCTGCAAAACTATTGAAAATTTTGCGGAAATATCTAAAAAACAATGGTATTATTATTGTGAAAGATATTGATGACGGATTAAATTTCTGCTATCCCGATCCTGACGGAAAGTTCCAAAAAGCAATAGAAATATGCAATATAGACCATGATGCCGGGTACCGCATGAGTGGAAGGCAGGTTTTTACATTGCTTGCAAACGCAGGTTATAGCGATATAAAAATGGAGAACGCATGTATAAGCACTGCGGGATTCGATTACGATAAAAAGCAACTACTTTTTGATACATATTTCGGGTTTATTCTCTCTGATATGAAAAAACTGTCGCAAGAATGTCCAAACAACAAAAAATACGCTGAAAGTTATGAGTGGATGAAAGAAAATTTTGAAGATATGGAAGATGAATAT
>ERZ1026894.2239-NODE-2239-length-10109-cov-2.960613_pt1 | contig 10109 bp, 6 predicted proteins | sample MGYA00380177_ERZ1026894 | MGnify/ENA primary metagenome ERZ1026894 (study PRJEB33269, sample SAMEA4719813) | human gut metagenome | biome: human-associated habitat; feature: organic feature; material: feces | place: Cameroon | collected 2013-10 ... | reverse complement strand
AAGTTCAAGGCGGAGACGCCGTATTATTGGCCCAAGAAGGGGTCTCTTACATTTATGGCCTATTCCCCGAAATCGGCCAAAATACAGATTACCAAGGACAAGGGCGTGGAGATTACAGGCTGGGCCACAAACGGGAGCGATAAGAGAATCGATCTTATGGTGGCAGACATGGTAAAGAACAAGTCCGCTAACGGAACTTCTTACGGCATGGTCGGCGTACCTATCGTATTCAGGCATATTCTCTCCAAAGTAGCCGTGACGGCATTCATCGAAAAGGAAGAACCCGGAAAGGAGATTTTCCTGAACGAAATAATTTTCCGCAATGTCTATGGCAAGGCGGATTTCAACGGCTCGGAATGGACCAACAGAGATGATGTCCACGATGTTGACAACAAGCTGAACCCGGCTATACAGTTAGGTCCCGATAAGAAAACTATCATCGAGACAATGCTTCTGATACCTCAGAGCCTTTCGGCCATCGGCACCACGAGGGGGAATGTCGAGATGGAAATCCACTACACCATCAATGACAACGGAAACAGCAAAGACGAACATGTGATCATATCTCTCAACCAGCACGGCGCGGCCTGGGAAAGAGGGAAATACACTGAATATCAGATTATATTCGGAACTTCTGACCATCCTATCGATTTCGAAGGAAGCGTTTCCGACTGGACCGGCTATGGAAATACTGACATTGTAATCGGAGGATAGAGACATGCACAGGATAAGAACAGCATTATTCGTATCTGCGGCAGTATTGCTCGGCTCATGCACCAAACCCCAAGGTGAGGAGCACGGGGCGGCCATCGGATTCAGCACAAGCACCGTTTCGCAGGTTGAAGGCACCAAGGCAAACCATACCGGCGAATCAACCACGACCGAAACCCTAAAGAACAAACCTTTCGGAGTATATGGAATGTACTCAGTCACCGACGGAGGAAAAGGCACCAACGTATTCGACTTTTCTTATCCGGTGGAGGTGCGTTATACAACAGAAGGCAGCAGCACGGAAAAAAACTGGACATATACGTTCAGCGGGTCGCAGTATTCCGCCAAGAAAAACTGGAAAAGGAATATGTATTACCGGTTCAGGGCCTATCACCCGTACGATGCCACCCTTCTGCAATCCAGCTCATCCGCAGACGGTATCGACATAGAATACCGCATCCTGGACGACAGTTATGACCTTCTGTTGGCTTCAGCAAAGCGATATCCGGCAAATGACGGCTACGGCAAAGTGCAGATGGAGTTCCATCACGCTCTGTGCGCCCTGAAATTCAAAATAGCATTCAAGGAGACGGTCACTCCAGCCGACTACACGGACAATATAATCCATTTCTACATCAAGGGATTAAACGCCTACGGGCATCTTAACTACACCGGATTCGGCGCAGACGAAGCGTTCAACTGGTCAGGAACATTCAACAGCCAGGACAAGCTTTACGAATGGACCGGAAATAAGACATTCGGAGTCAAGGGGCATGTAGTGCCTACGGATATATTGGAAAGCAAGGAATACTTTTTCGCCATTCCGCAAACGTGCAGTGACCCGGCAAACGGTCCGACATCCATCCACCTGTTCACCAAGAATAGCGGAGGAGACAACGAAATCGACCATACCGTCAACCTGCAGCAGCTCGAATGGAAAGCCGGCAAAATCTACACTTACACACTTCTTGTCAATAAATCCGACATCGAGGTATCTGTCACCATCGAGCCTTGGCTCACCAAACAAGTCCCTGTGGACATTTATCTGTAGTACGCCATGAAGAGGTTTCTATTGTTAATATTCTTCATTTCTCTGATAGGATGCAGCAAGAACCCGCACGCCACGGAAAGCGGAAGCGGAAATATTGAGATATCCATAACTCTTCCTTCCACCAAATCAGCCAGGAGCGGGGATGAGATAAAGTCTCTGCGCATCTGGCTCGTGGACAAGTACGGTAAGATAGTAAGAGTCATTACAAGTGATGCCGAAAGTCCGGCCGCGGGAGAGGACGGCATCACCATGACAGGAGTGGGAACTGCATCGGCACAGTTTGTCAATGTGGAACGCGCCTCATACACGCTCTATTTCGTAGCCAACAGCGACGCGCTGTCTTCGTATCTTGCGGGAGCCACAATTGATGATGCTTTCAAGAAGGCGACCATCGACTATGAGTACGGTATAAACGGAATGCCGCTGAGCGTCGTGAAAGAAATCCACGTAGTCCCGGGCAAGAATATGATCAGCGCTTCTCTTGTCAGAATATGCGCCAAGATACATGTAACTGTCCGGAACAGCACCCTTGACAAAATGATTTGGATCAAGGACATAAGCCTCAATGACATCAGCCCGGACAAGACCTATCTTTTCGAGCAAGACAGCTTCTTTCCAGGGGCCGTATACGAGGAATTGGAGAAAATGACCACCGTAATAGGTCTTGAGCCAAACACGGACATGACTTATCCTGCCGTGTACCTTTTCGAGACCGACAAAGCTACGGGAATAAAAATTCGCGGGGGTGTATTTGACGGTGCTCAGAAAGAGGAACCGGGTGTCACCACCCAGACCATCTCATCATACTCATTCGAAGAGACGAGCGAAAGCCTAAATCCAAATACAGGCGACAAATATCTGGTAATGAACAAAAGCATGAGATATCTGCTGAAAGGACACCCGAGCGGCTCTGTGGGTATCGTCTTTCTCGCAAGCGGAGACGGTCCGAAGAACCACCTGCTTGCCAGCAGAGACATTGAAGACTATATCTGGACTTACGAGTCGAAATTGGTGTGGGGATATTACGACGATCTTAAAAACATCGGACAGAACAAATACCTGAGAAACTCCTCCGGCAAGCTTAACCTTGGCACAAGTATAGACAACTTCACTTTCAACGGAAATACAACCGACGGGTACACAATCAGTTCCGGCATCAATTATATATGGAACAATGCCGGGTCCCTTAACTTCAACGCCAACGGCAAGTCCCCGCAGAATCAATGGTACTTCTATAAAGTGAATTCAGTCAGCACCACAGAGGAAGTATTTGCCGGTGCGGAAGCCCTTATAAACTACGCCGACGACGATCTGAACCATATAGACCCGGATCTTGGTGTAGCTGTCCCTCTACAGAGAATCAAGCGCAACGAGAGTATCGACATAAGAGTCAATATCTTTTTCAACAAGAATACCGGGAAACTGGATTTCGAGACAGAGACTTGGAAAACGGTCGATAATGAAACCACTTTTGATTAGATTACCATCATGAAGAAAAGATACTTTTCCACCATATTCGCAGCGATATTCCTGCTTATGATGACTTCCTGCGTCAGGGAGCAGTTTGCTCCGGGCGGCCTTACAGGCGGAGAGGGCTACCTCTACCTGAAATTCGGCTCGGCTCCGAATGTGGAGGTAAGCACCAAGGCTACCCTCAAAGCTGAAAGTGAGAACAGGATAATGAACCTTTATGTGTTCGTCTTCGACAAGGACGGACACAAGATTCACAGCAAGTGGTACAGCGAACTTGAACGCACAAACAGCGTAGGAGAACTGGATGTCATCGAGGAAGGATGGTACAGGGAGAACAGTTCGCAGTCAGACCAGCCAAGTACCGGAGTCATCAAGATCAAATCCCCTTCCGGGTCAGGATTCAAAATCTACGTGTTTGCGAACATTGACGGAGATATGGTGAAAATATCTTCCGAGATGCTGTCTCACAATATAAATACCGAGGCAGACATAAATAATTTCCAGGTATATCTCAATCAGGAGACAACATCCAGAAACGGATACTTCCCTATGTCCGGAAGCATATCCGGAGTTACGGTAGGCGACGGTGGGGGTATCACCATAAGTGGAGGAGGCTCAGGGAGCCTTATACTCCGAAGAATGGATGCCAAGATAAAGTTTACGTTCAAAACAGGCACAAGACCTGACGAGAACGGCCAGGTCATCCAGTCTTTCGAGCCGAAAGGGTGGAGAGTATTCAACATCCCTAAGACGGCCTTTCTGATGGAGAGAAATGAAGACGCATGCAGCGTTGATCCGAATACTCCTACCGAAGACTACTCACAGTACGCATCTTTATTCTTCGACAGCGAGTGGGCAAATTTTGAAGAATTCCCGGACCAGAAAACCTCGTCTTTCTCTTTCTACATGCCTGAGAACAGTCAGACGCCGAAAAACTCCTCATTCACAAACTATCAGGACAGAAGCAGGCAGAAAAAAACCGCCACCGGACTCAATGAAGTACAGGCTGTGGAATACACCAGCCTTTCCGGAAAGACAAGCACCAAGTCCATGCGCATCTTCCAAAATGCAAACGACTTCTCAACTTATGTCCTGGTATCCGCCAAGGTCATCATGAAACTGACAGGCAGCGAGGCAGGACAGACTTTGGGCGGTGACGTGCTATATCTTATCCATCTGGGGGACTGGACCAGCAACATTCACAACGGAAGTTCAGAGCACTGGAATGATGACGAATACAGTAATGTAGCCAATTTCCAGACCCGAAGGAACACAAGTTACAACTATACCGTCACCGTCAATTCGGTCAACAATATACGAATCGAAGTCGAGACCTCGGACGGGGAAAACATCGAGAACCAGCCCGGTGCTTCAGGGCAGATAACTATAGCCAAAGAGGAAATCGCCATTTGCGATGCCCACTACGAGGCCAAGACCATGACCTTCAGTGCGAAGAATTTCTTCGAGGGGACAACCGCTACGGCCGATGACCTGACATGGCGGGTAAGCACACCTTTCGGGGAAGGTTCTCCATCCATAGGACATGACGGAGAGGACATCCCGGCCGGGCTGGACTACAAATGGGTTCACTTCAGACTCAACAAAAAGGACGCATCCACCAAATTCTATAAAGACATACGACGCAGGTACACAAACCGCGCCTTCGCCGAGTCATCCACTTTCAGAAGCGCCGCCGACAACAAGGAGTCTGACGGAAGCAACGACCCCGGCCTTGAGGGCTACCACAATGACGGCGTGATGGATATCATCGATATGGTGAAATACATCAAGACTCAAGTGAAAAGATACGCGTCATGGCTTGAGAACGGCGGTAATTATGCAGACTACAAATGCGACTTCGACAGCGAGAATCTCAATGACGCCAAGATATGCGTAACTGTGTTCGTGGACGAGTATTACTACGATAAGGATCCTATCTTCGGCGGGTCTTCCCCTACACTTTGGAAGCGATTTGTCAATAAGGAAGAGCGCGCCATGCACATATTGTGCAACTCCAATACCAGCAAGGACCTTGAATCGCGCGCCACCGGATCCGTCATCACCATACAGCAAAAGCCAATAAAGAGCATATACAATACGGATGAAAGTTACACCAAGCTCCAAAATGCATGGGGACTCGAATCCGTGGACGAACATGCAGACAAGGTATTCACCTACAATCAAGACGGGTCCAAAAATGGCTCGGGCAAGAATAATGACGAATTCAATGGCCTGGCCAACAGTGTCTGCGAATGGGGACTTGCATCTGGAGAAGCGAGCAACATCACCACCATAAAGCCCGACGTCAGATGGGATGAGTATCTCTCATTTGAGGTGGGAAACGAACTTCCTCAGCTTAAGGACGGATATGAATCTCTAAGATATATATGCATGTCCCGCAACAGGGACAACAACGGAAACGGCGTCATAGACCGCGATGAGATAAGATGGTATCTTGCATCCGTAAGACAGCTGATAGGCATGTATGTGGGAGATGGCGTATTGGAAAGCTCGGTACGTATATACAACAGATCTACCGCTGACCGCAATTCGAATGATCCTGCGCTCTGGAGGCAGCATGTCATCTCCAGCACCAAGTATCCAGGCGGCTCTGAGCCTACTGTCATCTGGGGAGAGGAGGGTATCTCCACAGGTAATATCACCGGCTCAAAGAATTGGGGAGGAATTACAAATTTCACCGTAAGATGTGTAAGGAACCTTGGTATGGCAAACGATGCTCCTATAAATAAGACACCGGACGACTATATCCAGGCCTCGAAGAATGCGGACGGCTCATATACTTTCGAATGTACCCACATCAATGAAAGCGCCCTGAGGTACTACTCTTCAAGAGAGCTTGACTATGAGGATGAGCGTGCCACCGCAAACTGCCTTTACAAGAAATTCGAGACCGCACCCGCGGACCAAAGATGGACATCAGGAGAGGTATCGTTCAAAGCTCTCAATGATGAAGTCAGCAAATATGGTTCTTCCGTATATGCAGGGTATTGCCCTGACGGATACAGGCTTCCAAGCCAGACAGAACTTGCTGTAATGAGATACTACACGAGTCTAGTGTCGTCCGGAAGATATCCAAGCAGAACATTCTGGTCCTTTGGAGTGGAAGCTTTGGTTTGGGGTGGCAGCGGAAAAGACGGCAAAAACAAATACGGATTCTGTATAGACACTGGCAACGTTTCACTCAGTGAAAACGCAACGTTCTCTACTGCACGCTGCGTCCGTGATGTACGTGTAGAATAGGGCTATTACATCTCCACCGGCTTATAACTTCGGCACGAGGAGCTTCATTATCGTCCATGCTAAAATATATGCGACACCGCAGCAGCAGAACATAATGAAGTATCCTCCCTGCTTGCCTTCGAAGCCAAGGAACCCGCCGCTGTGCCGCCCAACGTGCCGCTGCCACCACCGCCGCGTGCAGCCCCCGATGCTAAGACGAGCCTCGCGTACACCACAGGGCCATTTTCTGCACCGCACTGTCCGGCGAGGCCGTCCCGTACAACAGAAGGCCTGATTCTGTACGGCGCGGTGGGGCCTGCCGTCACAGGACCGCCTCTTGCCCATTGCTGAAGCCCGCCGCTGCCAGGTGTGAGCCGTTTTCGGCATTTCCGCTGCTACCTGGACCGTCCACCTACCCCGCAGGGCCTTCTGCGGCACCCGTCGCTTCCAGGTGTGAGCCTATTCCGGCATTTCAGCTGCTACCTGAACCGTCCACCTGCCCTGCATGGCCCTCTGCGGCACCCGCCGCTGCCAGGTGTGAGCCGTTTTCGGCGAATCGGCTCACACCTGCGTCGTGTGACTCAGGCTGCTGGCCAGGCACTATGGCGACTGGGAACAGGCCGCCACCTGCGATGCTTTTGTGTTGAGCAGGAGGCTGCCCGCGCCCGATGCGCCGCCCATTTTAGTACGCGACCGAAAACAAATTGCCGCAGATCTGTCAAAGGTCTTTGAGGATAGATTTCTTTTTGAAGAAGGAGTGTGCCGGTGGCATATGACTGATAAAAAAGTCACCCAAAAGATTGCCCAATATGGGGCGCCATACTTCCCAACGCTTACCTAAGGAGAAGCTGTTTTGAAATCATAACAAAAAGTGGTATCTTTACCACCAATTAGCAAACATTTCGAGCCATGAAGTACCTCAACATAGCAAAAGCCATTGAAGCTTGGCGCTCCATCCAGCCACTCTCCGAAAGGGATCGGGAACGCCTTAACCGCAAGTTCACCGTGGATTTCAACTTCAACAGCAACCACATTGAAGGCAACACCCTGACATATGGCCAGACCGAGCTTCTGCTCCTTTTCGGCAAGGTCGTCGGAGAAGCCGAAATGAAGGACCTGGAAGATATGAAAGCCAGCAATGTCGGCCTCAAAATGATGCAGGAACAGACACTCATCAAGGAGATGCCGCTCACGCAGAACTTCATCCGCCAGCTCCATAAGGTACTGCTCCGCGAGGACTACACTGTTTATCGTGAACTCCCCGGCGGCCTGCAGACCAGCTATGTCATTCACGCCGGACGGTACAAAACCCGACCGAACAGCGTAATCACCCGCTATGGAGACCGCTTCGAATATGCATCCCCAGAAGAGACTCCCGCCCTGATGGCAGACCTTGTCGACTGGTACAATGACGAAGAAGCCAAAGGCAGACTCTCCCCCGTAGAGCTTGCCGCACTGTTCCACTATCGTTACATCCGTATCCACCCTTTTGAGGATGGAAATGGCCGCATTGCCCGCCTGATTGTCAACTTCATTCTCGCACGCCACGATTATCCCATGATCGTCGTCCGCAGCCGTAGCAAAAAGGACTATCTGGAGGCGCTGCATCAGGCCGACCTGGAAGTAGGGGCAACGCCCAGCGCCGGAGCACACGCCCCTCTTGAGCACATCCGTCCTTTCTCCAAATACTTCACCGCCATGGCAGCAGAAGAGATTTACAACGATGTACGCTTCGTAACCGAACCGGACGAAAATGTCTGGTGGTATGATGGACAGCGAGTTGAGTTCCGTACGCCGAATTACGCCAAGATTCTCCGGATAATGCAGAGCCAGTCTTCGGTCACTATCGATGGTCTGAAAGAAGAGCTTGGTATCAACAAATCCGCAGTCCAGCGCCTTCTTGGATCCCTCAGAGAAAAGTGCTACATCGAGCCGGCAGGAGAAGGTGGAGGGTGGCGTGTACTCATTACGCCATCGTTATAAGTCATTCTGACAGCTCGGGACAGACCTGACCAGACGGGAGCCATCTCGACATTCTCGCCCCGGCCGAGAAGCGACACCGCCGGCATGCAGCCATGCGCCCTCCACGCGGCCGCGCGGGTCATATTGAAAAACAACAAGACAGATTCTCACCTCCAGCACGAATAGGCGTCGAAAAACACAAAAACAAGACGCCGTAATGCTGACCCCATCTCGTTCATCGTCTCAACTTCGTTCGGATTAAGAAGGTGTCCCCCCCCCAAAAAAAACCTTGGTTTCCTATGGGTAAAGAAGCAACTTGCCTTAGGACGCCCCAGAAAAGAGATAATCTATGAGTTCAACGAGATGCATAAGAAAAATTCTGAAAACTATTCTTCACGAGAAGGCAAAGAATTAACCCGCAGCAGGGACCGCATTTGCCCAATTTGGTACGGGAAACCCCTCTTTCCCGTACCAAACCTACCTTGAAACCCGTTCCGTACGAGAAACCCCAACTTACTCGTACAGAACCGGCATCTCCGATCGGGAGTCTTCCCAACTGTGGAGTGCGGGACATTCAGCGAGGCGGCAAGGCAAGCTGCGGAGCTGGCCGCCCCCGGAATCACCTCTCGTAAACGGCCTTGTTGTTCTCCGACTCCCAGATCTCCACTTTGTAGCAGTTGGGGGTGCAGTCGCACATCCACCGGGCGAGATTCTCGGCGGTGGGGCTGAACGGCAGGACCTCGTTGAGATTCTTGTGGTCTATCTTCTCCATTATGTTGCGCTTGATCAGAGTGAAGTCGGTGACCATGCCGTCTTCATCCAGAGTCTCTGACTTGCAATGCACTATCACTATCCAGTTGTGCCCGTGGAGAGCCTCGCATTTGCTCCCCCGGTCCGTCGTCACATAATGTGCGGCGGACACTTCAAACCTTTTGCTGACGTAATACATAACTTATCCTAATGTAAGCGGCAACTTATTTTTTAACGATTACTAAGCGGCGGCGATGGCGTCGCTGATGTCTGCAATGATATCATCCGGATCTTCAAGGCCAACAGAAAGACGCACAAGGTCCGGAGCCACCCCGGCCTCACGCAGCTGCTCGTCGCTCATCTGCCTGTGCGTATGGGACGCAGGATGCAGGATGCAGGTGTAGCAGTCCGCCACATGGGTCTCTATCGTGATCAGCCTGAGCTTGTCCATGAAAGACGAGGTGAATTCGCGGACATCGCGTCCAGCGGCCGGCTTCAGGCCGAAGCACATCACCCCGCAGCTCCCATCCGGCATATACTTCTGCTGGAGCTTGTGGTCCGGTGAGGATTCGAGTTCGGGGAAATTCACCCAAGCCACTGAGGGAGCGGCCTCCAGGAAACGGGAAACTTTCAGGGCCGAGGCGCTGTGCCGCGGCATCCTCACCTGCAAGGTCTGGAGCCCTAGCCCGAGATAAAAGGCATTCTGTGGAGACTGGATCGAGCCGAGGTCGCGCATGAGGGTCGTCGTGGCCTTGGTGATATATGCCAGTTTGCCGAACTTCCGGCTGAAGGTGAGGCCATGATAGGACTCGTCAGGAGTCGTCAGTCCCGGAAACTTGTCAGCGTGCGCGTCCCAGTCGAAATTGCCGCTGTCCACGATCGCTCCACCGACTGTCTCTTATACACATCTGACGCTGCCGAC
>ERZ1026894.2235-NODE-2235-length-10119-cov-3.500696_pt1 | contig 10119 bp, 9 predicted proteins | sample MGYA00380177_ERZ1026894 | MGnify/ENA primary metagenome ERZ1026894 (study PRJEB33269, sample SAMEA4719813) | human gut metagenome | biome: human-associated habitat; feature: organic feature; material: feces | place: Cameroon | collected 2013-10 ... | reverse complement strand
GTGTATCTGTCTTCACATGCAACTAATCGCTATTTTATCCCGAACTGGGGTCGTTATATTTCTCTCAGTCCCTGCGGAAAGCTTATGCTTGCCTCGCATCCACATGTGTTTCCGTTTGTGTCATGTACGTTCCTTACCGTAAGGCTGGTCTTTCTCTTGTTTCTTTGGTTCAGCACGCTTATCGTGGTGCGCAGAATGTCGAGTCCCTGTCCTGTAGAGGCAGTGCGACGGATGTCGAATCCGTTGCCGTTGTCGCCCACCGTCACCGTCATTCCTCCGCGTCCGTCTCTCCTGACGGTGATATGCAGCAGCTTCTTGCCTGCCTTGCCTCTGAGGGCATGCTTGATGGAGTTCTCCACGAGTATCTGCACCGTCATCGACGGTATCATGAACTCTCCCAGCGCCTTCCTGTCGATTCCGTCGCCCAGCGTGAGCGAATATTCAAAGTCGTCGCCGATGGTCTTGCGCTCCACGTTCACGTAGTTCTCCACGAAGTCCAGCTCCTCTTCGAGTGTAGCCATCTGCTTTCCCGTCAGGTCGAGATTCTGCCGTATCAGTTTCGAGAGCAGCAGCAGTTCGTCCGCCTCCTTCGTTCCGTCGGCAGTTGTTATTCTGTTGTTCAGCACGTTGAACACGAAATGCGGCGATATTCTGTTTCTGGCGTTCTGCAGTCTTAGTGTGAACACCTTCATCTGGCCTGCAAGTCTTTTCTTGCGGATATATGTGATGCCGTAGGCTATAACGAGCATAAGCACGGCGACAGACCCTACGGCACCGGCTATCACGTAATGCGCCTCCCTCACGTCGTTCTCCTTGTGCTGCATCTGTATCTGGTGGTGCAGCTGCAGCGTGTCCTGCGTGAATCTGTTCATCAGTTCCGCCGCTATCATGTGCTGGCGGTTATGCACGAGCGAGTCAGTTTCATGCATCTCCCGTGAGAGACTCCTGAAAGCCATACGGTAGTTTCCCGTCGCCTCATAGTATTCGCGCTTGTATTTGTTGCGTATCGCCTTCAGTCCCGGCTCCACGCTCTCCGGTGTGTCGTTGAGCGAGGCAAGGCGGTGTGCCTCTGCCATATTGCCCCGTTTCATGGCGAGTCCCAGTTCCACGGAGTGTGTATAATACAGTGCCACGGCATCGTCGCATGCCGTGAAGAAGGTGTCTGCCTCTGCCACATACTTCCCAGCCTCATCCAGCCTGTTGAGATTGAGCAATACGTCCGCCATGTTCACCTTGCAGATGAACATCGAGTATGACTTTTCCATATTGAGCTGTTCGTGCAGTTTCTCCAGTCTCACAAACTGCTTGAGCGCTTCTTTGTATTCCTTTTTATAATAATGGTAGTTTCCTATGCTGGTCACGAGATATATCCGCATGTCGGGGCTCATGAGATTATACATCTTCTCTGTGGCATCCAGATATTTCTTTGCCGACTTATAGTCTTCGAGCATCATATATACTCTGCCCAATCCCATATACAGAGTTATGTTTCTTGTGGGTTCCAGCTGCAAGGAGTCAACGAGGAAAAGCGCCCTCCTGTACCACACCGCCGCATTCGGCAGGTCGGAATCGAAGGAATAGGCATCGGCGAGATTGGCACACACGTCGGGTGCGGTCTCCATTCTGTCGCTCCTCATCAGAGCCTCGTATGAGAGCCTGTATTGGCGTATCGCCTCCTTGGCTGGCGTCTGAAACTGTGAAGCGCCACACCTTTGCAGTTTCTGGCAAATCCTATTATCCCCTCAGTATGGGCATCTTTCTCCTGTCTCTCGAGAAAGCGCAGAGTTCTGTCGGTCACGGCAGTGGCGGAATCGGGTTCCGACTCCGTAAGGAATATCTTGCCCAGGCGGATATAGTATTCATAGTATTCGGCACTGTCTTTCGCCTCTTTCATCCCCTGCTCCGCCATCGCCCTTGCCATCGGCGAACGGAAGGCAACGGAGTCGTCGAGTGCCCGCAGACGTTTCAGCGACAACGTGTCGGCTTCCAGCCTGCCTTTTTTCTCTTGTGAGCATGAGGTAGTGATTGCCGCCACTACTGTAAACATCAGTAGCAGCGCCATAAACAATGCGGTGTAGGTTTTTCTGTGATTCGTCATGGCGAGTCGGTGTGATGGGGATATTGACTTGTAGTATGGTTCCTACTTTTCCATTGTGCAAATATAACAAATTAATTTTACAATCTTTAAGGATTTGCCGGAAAAAAGTATTACGAACAAGGCAAGCCTCAACCACCCGCCAGCACAATATTCCACGATAACGACCACTTAATCACACCGAAGCCGCATTTAATCCAAAATAACTACATTTGTGTTTATGCTTGCCATGACATCAATATAAGCGGATTGGATGTCTGTCTATTGCTTTCCCGGCAATATCGGACCGTTTCCCTTACCTATTCCAGCATCCTTGCCGCGCATGATGGCGTGGACAAGAAGTGTCTTCGCCTGCGGGATTGCCGACGGGATGTCGAGTCCTTTAAACAGGAATGCCGCTATTGCCGACGACAGGGTGCATCCCGTGCCGTGCAGATTGCGTGTGTCAATCCTTTCCGACTTGAAACTCCGGCTGCTGCCGTCGGGATTGAACAGGCTGTCGGCGAGCACCTCTCCGTCGGAGTGTCCGCCTTTTATCAATATCGAGGTATGCAGGGCGCCAGCCAGAGCGCCGCCCTCACAGACTATGCCTGTCTTGGCTGCCAGGAACTCCGCTTCGGGGATATTCGGGGTGACGAGTGTACAGAGCGGCATAAGCTCCTCCACCACCACATCGAGGCAGTCAGCCGCCATCAGTCTCCTGCCGCTGGTGGATATCATCACGGGGTCGTAAACTACGTGGCAGTCGTGAGCCGCCTTATATTCACGCAACGCCGCGGCTATGACATGCGCCACCCCGGCATCGGGCACCATGCCTATCTTCACCGCCTTGACGTTCAGATCTGCGAGCACCGCCTCCAACTGGCTCTCCACCACACTGCCACCGACCGGCATCACACCGGTGATACCCATCGTGTTCTGACTCGTTATCGCCGTTATCACCGTGGCGCAGTAAACCCCTACCGCTTCCATCGTCTTCAGGTCCTGCTGTATGCCGGCTCCTGCCGACGAGTCGGATCCGGCTATCGTCAGTGCCACGGGAGTCAGCTCCCGGGACACGCCTTTCCATGCATCGCCCAATATCATGGCGCCGCCGAATCCCATCCTCAACACATCGTCGAGCTTACCGAAGGTAACGCCGCCCAGCGCCATCACCTTGTCGTCGATGATGCCCCGGCTGTGGGCTTCCTTGATTTCCTCTGCCGTGAATGCGGAATGATAGCCTCGCTTGGATATGGAATCGAAGATTGGCGAGAGCGACACGTAGTCGCACCGCTTCTTCCATTCCGCCACCTCTTCGAGCGAATGGCAGCTGCGGCTCACGCTCCCCGTCCAGCCCTCGGGAGGCAGCGGGTTGCGGCTGTTCAGATGCACGCCGTGGAGGGAATACCGCCGGGCAAGTTCGTGGTGGTCGTGAAGCACGAGCTTGCCGTGCCATCCGGCTGGAATCTCCCTTATCAGCTTCTCCACTTCTGCCGCCGTGGCTTCGGGTTTGCGTATATGCACGAGGTCCACCTGTCCCTGGAGGAGCTGCACTATCTGTGCAGCCTCTCCAGAGAAGAAGTGTGGTAGTGTTATTACTATTGTCTTCATTATTTTCCGAGTTTGCCGAAGAGGTCGAACGAGGCGTCCCAGTCTTTCCACACCGGTTCACGTCCCAGTTCTCTGAGGCGCTGGTTTATCACCGACGCCTTGCGCTCGTCGCTCACGCTGAACTGCTCCAGTGCCTGCGGATAGGTGTGGTATCCACCGGGGTTCACCTTCGATTCTGCCGACATCGTAGTGACTCCCAGCGTACACATGTTGTCGCGGATATATGCCGGTTCGCGTGTTGAATAAGAGATGTCCACGTCGTGGTCGAAGATTCTCATGGCAAACGTAGCCTGTGCCAGTTCCCTGTCCGACATATAGCAGTTGGGATGGAATCCCTCGTTCTGTGCCGGTCGCATACGTGGGAAGTTCACGCTGTATTTCGTTCTCCAGTAATGTTTCTGCAGATAGCGCAGATGGTATGCCATCATCACCACGTCGGTGCGCCATTCCTTTTCCAGTCCGATGAGCACTCCCATACCTATGGAATGCACTCCTGCCTGTCCCATTCTGTCGAATCCGTTGCACCGCCATTCAAACTTGCTCTTCATGCCTCGTGGATGATAGAGGTTATAGTGTTCGCGGTTGTATGTCTCCTGGAAGCATATCACTCCGTTCATGCCATGGTCGGCGAGGGTCTTGTAGTCTTCTGCCGACAGCGGCATCACCTCAATCTTCACGTTGGAGAAATATTTCTTCGCCAGGTCTATTGCCTTGGCGAGATATGGCACGCCTGCCTTCGCCGGGTTCTCTCCCGTCACGAGCAGGATGTTCTCAAACGGTGCCAGTTCCTTTATCGCCTTATACTCGTTTTCTATCTGCTCCATCGTGAGTATGGTCCTCGCCATCTTGTTCTCCACGTGGAATCCGCAGTAGACGCATGAGTTGGCACACGAGTTGGTGATATAAAGAGGTATGAACATCGACATCGTCTTGCCGAACCTCTCCTCGGTGTATTTGCGAGAGAGCCTTGCCATCGTCTCAAGGTATGGCGTGGCGGCAGGCGAGATCAGCGCCATGAAGTCGTCAACGTTGCAGTGGTCTTTGGCGAGCGCCCGGCGCACGTCGTTGTCGGTCATGTGAGCGATGCGCTCTGTGGTCTCGTCCCAACTTATATTCTTTAATTCTTCGCTAAACATATTCTTTTTCTTGTTATCATTTCTTTGCGCACGGTTTGTACGCATATTCCCTCAGTGTCGTTATCGACGGCGACTTGCCGCACAATGCGCAGTCTTCGTTGCGCCCCACGTCGAAGCGCCGCCACTCCATCGTCAGCGCATCGAGTGTGAGCAATGCGTCGGTGAGCGTGCTGCCCACTCCGGCGACGGCCTTTATCGTCTCCGTAGCCTGCACGGTGCCTATCATGCCTGCCAACGGACCGAGCACGCCGACCATGGAACAGGTTTCCACCTCTGCCACGGCGGGCGGTTCGGGGAAGATGCAGCGGTAGCATGCCGTGCCGGGCTGGTGAGTCATCACCTGTCCGTAATATCTGTTTATGCCGCCGATGGTGAATCCCTTGCCAAGCATCACGCAGGCATCGTTGACGAGATATTTTGAGGCGAAATTGTCTGTCCCCTCCACCACGAAGTCGTATGGACGGATAAGGTCGGTGGCGTTGTCTTCGTTGAGATACGTCTCATACACCTCCACCTCCACATCGGGATTCATCGCCCTCAACCGCTTTGCGGCGGTTTCTGCCTTGCCGCTTCCCACGTCGCCGGTGGTGTAGAGCACTTGTCTCTGCAGGTTTGCCACCGAGACGAAGTCGCCATCCACGATGCCGATATGTCCCACTCCCGCCGCAGCGAGATACATCGCCACGGGAGAACCCAGACCGCCGGCACCCACCACGAGCACCTTGGCATCGAGAAGGCGCCGCTGGCCGTCACGCCCCATTCCGTCGAGGATGATGTGGCGGTCGTAACGGCGTCTCTGTTCTGAAGTCAGTTCCATCATTTCTTGAATTTCCTCAGGTCGTGGGTCAGCTTGGCAGCACAGAAGTTAGGACCGCACATCGTGCAGTATTCGCCATCTGTGTGTCCTGCCTCCTCAAAATACTGCAGGGCGCGTTCCGGGTCGAGCGACAAGTGGAACTGGTCTCTCCATCTGAACTCGAAGCGTGCCTTCGACAGGGCGTTGTCGCGCACCATAGCTCCAGGATGTCCCTTTGCCAGGTCGGCGGCATGTGCCGCTATCTTGTATGTCACCACTCCCACACGCACGTCTTCCTTGTTTGGCAATGCGAGGTGCTCCTTCGGTGTCACGTAGCAGAGCATCGCCGTTCCGAGCCATGCTATCTGGGCTCCGCCGATGGCACTCGTGATGTGGTCGTAGCCAGGGGCGATGTCGGTGACGAGCGGACCGAGGGTGTAGAACGGTGCCTCATGGCAGTGGTCGAGCTGGCGCTCCATGTTCTCCTTGATTTTCTGCATCGGCACGTGGCCCGGTCCTTCGATGAATGCCTGAACGTTCTTGTCCCATGCCCGTGTCACGAGTTCGCCCATGGTGTCGAGCTCTGCAAACTGTGCGGCGTCGTTGGCATCGGCGATACATCCCGGGCGCAGTCCGTCGCCGAGCGACAGTGCTACGTCATACTTCGCCACGATGTCGCAGATGTCGTCGAAGTGCTCATAGAGGAAGCTCTCCTTCTCGTGGTAGAGACACCACTTGCTCATGATGCTTCCGCCACGGCTTACGATACCGCAGAGGCGTGTGTCGGCGAGGTGTACGTTGTGCAGACGGATTCCGGCATGGATAGTGAAATAGTCCACTCCCTGCTCACACTGCTCGATGAGCGTGTCGCGGTATACTTCCCAGCTGAGGTCTTCCACCTTGCCGTCCACCTTCTCCAGTGCCTGATAGATAGGCACGGTGCCTACCGGTACGGGACTGTTTCTGAGAATCCACTCTCTTGTCTCGTGGATGTTGTTTCCGGTGGAAAGGTCCATCACGGTGTCGCCGCCCCATTTGCACGACCATACCGCCTTGTCCACCTCTTCCTCGATGCCTGATGATGTGGCAGAGTTTCCGAGGTTGGTGTTTATCTTCACGAGGAAGTTCCTGCCGATGATCATCGGTTCGCTCTCGGGATGGTTTCTGTTGGCTGGTATCACCGCTCTGCCTCGGGCAATCTCGTCGCGCACGAACTCCGGTGTGATATGTGTCTTGATGCCGAGTTCCTCGCAGTTCATGTTCTCTCTGATAGCCACATACTCCATCTCCGGCGTTATGATGCCTGCCTTGGCGTATGCCATCTGTGTGGTGCCGCCCTCGCATGCCGGACGGTTGTCTATCCACGCCTGGCGCATCTTGGGCAGTCCCTTCTTCAGGTCCACCTTGTATTCAGGGTCGGTATACGGACCGCTCGTGTCGTAGATATACACGGGAGCGTTTGGCGTAGTGTGGGGGATACCATTCTCGTCTTTGGTCACGGTGGGGGTGAGGTTCACCTTTGTCATTCCCACTCTTATCTCCGGGAACAGTTTTCCCTGCATATATGCTTTCTCTCTCTGTGCGTATGCTTTGTTATCTTGTGGCATAGTGTGTGATATTAGGTTATGTATTCTTGATATGGTTTATTTGTCGAGGAATGCTGTGAGTGGCGAACTTGCCTCGGCGCAGTCGCTGATGGCTCCCAGTCCTGCCTCGTAGGCACGGCGGCCGCACACCACGGCTTCCTTGAAGGCTTTTGCCATTTCCACAGGGTTTCCTGCCACGGCGATGGCGGTGTTCACCAGACAGGCGCTTGCTCCCATCTCCATTGCCTCGGCGGCATGGCTCGGAGCGCCGATGCCGGCATCCACCACTACAGGCACCGTAGCCTGGTCGATGATGATCTGGAGGAAGTCCTTCATTCTCAATCCCTTGTTGGTACCTATCGGTGCGGCGAGCGGCATCACAGTGGCTGCTCCTGCCTCTTCGAGGTGCTTGCAGAGTGTGGGGTCTGCCTGGCAATATGGCAATACCACGAAGCCCATCTTCACGAGCTTCTCCGTTGCCTTCAGTGTCTCGATGGAGTCTGGCAGCAGATAGCGTGGGTCGGGGTGGATCTCGAGCTTCAGCCAATTGGTGCCGAATGCCTCGCGTGCCATCTGTGCGGCGAAGACTGCCTCTTCGGCATCGCGCACGCCGCTGGTGTTTGGCAGCAGCTGGATAGCAGGGTTCTGGGTGATGTGGGCGAGCAGGTCGTCGTTCTTGTCTTCCAGTTCGATGCGCTTCATTGCCACCGTAACCATTTCCGTTTCCGACGCTTTGATGGCGTCTGCCATCAGGGTGTTGTCGTTGAACTTTCCTGTGCCCAGGAACAGGCGGGAATTGAATTCCCTTCCTGCGATAACTAATTTTTCCATTCTGTATGTTGTTTTGAAGTTTACGAATTGACGAAGTTGGGACCTCATTCTGTGTCCTTCCCGTCAAGGGGCAGGACAGTGGCCACCCCTCCTTATTTTATATATGCATCAATTTTGTCTGCCTATGGCTTCTGCTGATCATGAATTGCCAGCTGCCGCATTATCTCCTGCGTCTTCTCCACTGGGTCGGCTGCCCGGAGTATCGTGCCGCTCACGGCGATGCCGCTGACTCCTGTAGCCATGATGGCGGTGATGTCGTCGGTGGTTATTCCGCCTATCGCCACCACTGGCATGCCGATGCCTCTATGCTTCATCTCTGCCACGATGTTCTCGTAGCCGCTGATGCCGAGAACCGGCGAGAGCTTCTCCTTGGTGGTGGTGAAACGGTACGGACCGCAGCCCACATAGTCGGCACCGCTCTTCCAGTGGTCTTCCACATCGGCGATGGTGTTTGCCGTACCGCCGATGATGAAGGTGTCGCCCAGGATGCGGCGTGCCTCGCTGATGGGCATGTCGTTCTTGCCCAGATGCACTCCGTCGGCTCCCAGCCTCTTCACCATCTCCACACGGTCGTCGATGACGAACGTGGCGCCTGCCTCGCGGCACATCTTCTGTGCCTCGACGGCTATCGGCTCCACCTCGCTGTCGGCGGCTCCCTTCATGCGCAGCTGTATCCATCTGCAACCGCCCTCGAGCGCCATTCTGATACCGTCGAGATAGGTGGTATTACCGTTGGTGTGGGAGATGAACTGCAGACTGAAGTTTGCCTTTGCTTCTCTGTTCATCATGTGGCTATCCTCCGCAGAACGCTTTTATTATCACTATGTTGTCACCCTCTCCCACTGGTGTTGTGGTCCAGTCGGTACGGGCAACGAGCTTGTTGTCGATGGCAACGGCAACTCCCTTTGCCGGCAGCTGCAGCTCCTCGGCGAGTTCGGCGACGCTCTTTGCGGCGGTCTCTGTCTCTTTGTTGTTGATGTTTACTTTCATTTGCTTTCCTTAGTTATGGTTAGTACCTGTCAAGGCTGTGCCCTAGGGGGCGATGGAAACCCTGTCAAACCGTGATGAACGGTTGGGGGATTTCCCACAAGCAGTTATAAGATACTACATTAAAACTGCCTGATTACTAAATCTATTTTCTAACGGAATGCCTCTGAAAGTGAGTGGAAAAGAAAAAGTCCCTATTCCATGCTCTTCCGCATGAAGTAGGGGCTTTATTATAGGTTATATCAATTCCCTCCGGCAGCATTACCTGCATCAGGTTAATGTGGGTATAATCTCAGCCAATTTCTCAGCACCCCGTATTTTTTATCTTTGCTTGCAAATGTAATGATAAAAAACGAGACACTCACCACTCTTAGACGACGTTTTTCCGTTTTTAACCGATGTTAACGTACAGGCAGGGTGGTCTTCGTATGAATGATTTTTCTCTGGGAAAGTATCATAGTATCATTTTCGAGCCTTCGCTCAGGCATAATCATCTGACACGCAATCTGTTACCGGAATGATACTTTTCCATTTGCTTTACAGAAATGTATCATAGAAGTATCACTGAAGTATCATGGAAGGTCTCAAAGAGTGCACGCTTATTCTTAATAACCGATTTGTATCAAATTGGGCACGTTGCTTGCCCAACTGGGGCACGCTGCTTGCCCATCATGGGCAACGTGCTTGCCCCAGATGGGCAGATTTGCTGTCAGACAAATGCCCAATAAGTTCATGTTGTAATACCCATATTTCTGTTTTCACGATTCTGCCAACGCATACAATTCCTCACATCTGACAATTCCTTTTATCAGCAAACCATCCAGACAGTTGGCTGACAATCGTAAGGTAGTCAACTATCTATTTATCAGCATTTTACGGCAAAAAACTAGATGGTCTGACAGTTTTTCAGCAATTCTTGATTTTTCTGAGAATCAAGCGATTTACAACTTTTACTCATATCTGTCAACATAAATTAATTCCGCCAACGGGTAGATATAATTTATTCGTGCTGTCGGTGTGTCCCTGGCCTTCGGCAGGGACACAAATCAAAAAATGAAACACGGATTGCACTGACTTTACACGGATTGGTCTTTT
>ERZ1026894.2233-NODE-2233-length-10128-cov-4.820510_pt1 | contig 10128 bp, 7 predicted proteins | sample MGYA00380177_ERZ1026894 | MGnify/ENA primary metagenome ERZ1026894 (study PRJEB33269, sample SAMEA4719813) | human gut metagenome | biome: human-associated habitat; feature: organic feature; material: feces | place: Cameroon | collected 2013-10 ... | reverse complement strand
ATCGTGGAATATATTATATAATTATGGTATTCTTGATTGCCAAAGATCAAGCGGCAAGAGCCGAGAAAGACGAGGACGAGGCGCGGAGCGTGTTTGAAGCAAAGAGATAATCAGGCGCAGAGCAAGCGTTGAAAATCGCGAAAGGTGAGCATGCGTAGCGGAGCGTACACGAAGTACGTGAGCAACACACGCGCAGCCTGACAAAGAAAAAAGCACAACCGAAGTTGTGCTTGGTTGTGCGTCTTGAACACTGCTTTTTGCTTGCAAAGAGAGGTGACTTGCCAAAGAGCAAACGGCAAGAGCCGAGAAAGGCGAGCATGCGTAGCGGAACGTACAAAGGTACGTGAGCAACACACGCGCAGTCTGACGATGGAAAAAAGCACGGCAAATGCCGTGCTTTTGATGTTGCCGTTTGAATTTGGCAAGTTATCTCTTGGAGAATTGAGGTGCTTTACGTGCCTTATGCAATCCGTATTTCTTACGCTCTTTAGCACGAGGATCACGTGTGAGATAACCTTCTCTCTTGAGTGTTGCTCTGTATGCTTCGCTGTCTGCGACGCAGAGCGCTCTTGCAATGCCGTGACGGATTGCGCCGGCTTGACCGGTGTAGCCGCCGCCGTACACGTTGACATAGACGTCAAACTTGTCGGTTGTGCTTGTTGCAACGAGGGGTTGGTTGACGATGAGTTTCATCGTGTCAAGAGGGAAATACTCGTCGAGAGTGCGTTTGTTGATAACGATATTGCCTTCACCGGGGATAAGACGAACTCTTGCGATAGCTGTCTTTCTTCTGCCTGTGCCGAGATATTGAACTTTCTTGGTTTTCTTAGTAGCCATATTTCACCTCTCTATCAGTTGAGTTTGAGCTCAACGGGGCATTGTGCCTGATGGTCATGCTCTGCACCGACATAAACGCGGAGCTTTTTGAGCATTTTTGCGCCGAGGGTGTTCTTGGGGAGCATGCCCTTGACTGCCTTGTACACGACGAATTCGGGCTTTTCAGCCATCAATTTCTTGTATTGGATTTCTTTGAGTCCGCCGATGTAACCTGTGTGATAACGATAATATTTGTCCTCGAGTTTCTTGCCTGTGAGAACGACCTTTTCGCAGTTGATTATGATAACATGGTCGCCGCAGTCGACGTTGGGAGTGTACTCGGGTTTGTTCTTTCCTTTAAGGATAGAAGCAACTTGAGATGCAAGGCGGCCGAGAACCATATCGGTTGCGTCGACAACATACCACTTGCTTTCCACTTCGCCGGGCTTTGCCATATAAGACTTATTGTTTTTTGCCATTGTAGACAAATCCTTAGCCATTGTGCTAACCTCCAAAAAATTGTTTTCGCAAGAGCAAGGTTTCGATCGGAGGGGCTAGTTCTTCTCGCAAGCCATACTTCTTCCAAAAATATGCTTGATAATAATATTAAATATAACAAAATAAGTCAAGCGTTTTTCTCAAAAAACGGAGATTTTTTGCAAACGTGGCGACATATTCTGTTTTTTTGCATGATTTATCCTATGTTTTCGACACGGATTTTCATAGGTTTACACGGCATTGCAATCAGATTTTCAAGCGACGATTTTTGTTCGTTTACGGTTACGTCTGCATGATCGACGCCCATAAAAGACACGGTTAGACGCTCGGTTTTTACGTTGTCGGGAATGATGATTATATCATATCCGTTTTCGTCTTTTTTCATCGCCGTCGAGATTTTGCCTTGCTCGTCAAACATGGTAAACACATTGTTTCCGAGGCAGATTTTCAGTTCTATATCATCGAATTCCGTAGAATTTTTGCGTGCGTTCAAAAGCGGAATTATACCGCCCTCTTTGACAAATACGGGGTATCTTTCAAGCGGACATTCAATCGTATACTCTCTTGCGCCCTCGTATTTTTCGTTTGTAAAGAAATCGAACCAAACGCCCTCGGGAAGCCGGATTTGTTGCTTTGTCACGCCGTTTTTGCCCTTGTGCGTAACGGGACAAACATACATTTGTTCGCCGAAATAGTACTGATTTCGCCACTTCTTGTCATAGGCGCGCCTATCCTTTGAATAATAATAAGTCGGGCAAACGAGCGGCACGCCCTCTGTTGCGGTGCGCACGTTTGCCGTGTACAAATAAGGCAAAAGTCTGTGGCGCAGGCGCAAAAAAACTTCCGCGATATTCTCAACCTGAGGATAATTCCACGGTTCTTTGCTCATGCCTTTGTTGCTCGAATGCAGGCGGTTTATCGGAGAAAATACGCCAAACTGCAACCATCTCAAATACAACTCGTTGTCCCCCTTGCCAAACAGATGTCCGCCTATGTCGTGCGACCACCACGTATACCCCACGTTCGATGCAAGCGCGGTGAAATAGGGCTGGAATTTCAAACTGTTCCAACAAACAACCGTATCCCCCGAAAATCCGAGCGGATAACGATGCGATCCGACGCCTGCATATCTCGACAAAATTACGCCGTGATTGCCGTCGCGATCGATGTCGAGAGAATGATAGTGGTTGAGCAGCCAGAGCGGATCGAGCCCTTTGATCTTGGACTTGGTGCCTTGTTGCCAGTCTATCCACCAAAAATCCACGCCCATTTTTTCGTATGGGTGGTGCAAAATATCGAAGTATGCGTTGCGGAATTTTTCGTCGGTAAGGTCAAACTGCACCGTGCGTTTGGTTTGCGGATCGACGCCGCAAGCGCGCGCCATATCGGGATACTGCTGTTCAAAATATCTCACGCCGTCGCGCGGATGCAAATTCATGGTTACGGCAAGATTTCTGCCTTTGAGATTTTGCAAAAATCCTTCGGGATCAGGAAACAATTCCTTTTCAAACGTGTAGCCTGTCCACCCTGCGCCTTGAAAAGACTTGTAGTCTGCGTCTTTGGGAACGTTTGTTACGATGTGCCAGTCCATGTCTATCGTGGCAACCGTAAGCGGAACGTTTTTGTCCTCGAATTCGTCCATAAGGGCAAGATATTCCTTGTCGGTGTAGGCATGATAGCGTGACCACCAGTTGCCCAACACGTACTTCGGCAAAAGCGGAGTGAATCCCGAAAGCGAATAGAACTCTTTGAGTCCGCCGAGATAATCGTCTTTGAAAGCAAACAAATACTTGTCTACGCAAGACGTCGGACGAGGGGAAACACTGCCGTCTACGTTCAAAAGCACGGACGACGAGTCGTCGATTTCGCTAACGCCGTTGGTTGCAAAAATGCCTTTTCTGATATGAGCGAGGCAAAAATGGTCTTTCTTTTCTCTCTTGCCCTTCCATCCGCCCAGCACTCCGAAAGTGCCGTCCAACGTCCTTGCCGTGCCGCCGAGGTTAAATTCGTTCGAGGGCGTCGCGCTCTCTCCGTTTTTGAAAGTGACTGAGGAAACAAGCGTTTTCGTGTTTACGGTAAAAAAACATGTTTTTGTCTCAATCGACACTTCATCGCCGTTTTTTGTATGCTTAAACTGCGGATTTGCATAATTTCTGCAAAAAGCAAATTGGGTTCTGTTGTCGGTAAAACTGCCTTTTTCTATTCGTAAGGACCTGTCGGACAACACACTTATACGCACGTCGCCGACGATAATCGTATTCTCTTTTTTGCATGGCGCAGGCTCTTGTGCAAATCTCATCTTTTACCTCCGAAATTCGGTTGTTTTTATAAAATAATAATATCAGTCATACCCTCATATGTCAATAGTCATCACAGCCGCAATCGCAATCGCATACAATAAAATATGTGCGGAATTATGGGGTACGTCGGGACATGTCAACCTGCCGAAAAAGTCGTGCTTGACGGGTTGAAAACGCTTGAATACAGAGGATACGACAGCGCAGGAATCGCGCTTGAGGACAGTGGAAAAATCAAACTTTTCAAAACGGCGGGACGCGTCGAAAAACTTGCGTCGGAAATCCCGGAGGTTTTTTCAACGACAAGCATCGGGCACACTCGTTGGGCAACTCACGGCAAAGTGTGCAAAAAAAACGCGCACCCGCATTTGTCGTTTGACGGAACAATCGCAATAGTTCACAACGGCGTTCTTAACAATGCGGACAGTCTGAAAGCGGAATTGCGCCAAAAAGGCATCCGCTTTGCTTCCTCGACGGACAGTGAAATCATCGCGCATTTGCTTGCGCTTGAAAATTGCGATATGCTCACGGCAATCGAGCGCGTCGGCAAACGCCTCGAAGGCGCAACGACTTTTCTTGCGATAAAAGCGGGCGAAGAAGCAATCTATATGCGCAAGTGCGGAGCATCTCTCGCCATCGGGCTCGGCAAAAACGAAAACTTTGTTGCAAGCGACACCCTCGCAATAAGCAAATACACAAAAAACGTCGTCGTTCTGAAAGACGGCGAGTGTGCAAAAATCACAGCGGATTCGGCGGTTTTTTTTAAGGACGGAAAAACTATTTCAAAAAAAATCACGCAAGTCAATCGCGTCGCTCCGAAAGAGTGTTCCTGCCATATGCGCGCGGAAATCGACGAAATTCCTTGTGCGCTTTTGAAAACTCACAATCGGATATCGAAAGACCTCGGCGATGATGTAATACGTCAACTGAAAAGTGCCGAAAAAATCATTTTTTGCGGTTGCGGCACGGCTTATCATGCCGGACTTTACGGCAAAATCGTTTTTGAAAGCATTTTGAAAATCCCTTGCGAATGTATTGTATCGAGCGAATTTGACGAAGTGCGTTTTTGCAATAGAAAAACGGTGGGCGTGTTCATCACTCAAAGCGGAGAAACCGCCGACACTCTGCTTGCCTTGAAAAAATGCAAAGACCTCGGCGGCAAAACAATCGCGCTCACAAACGTCGAGGCAAGCAGCATTACATTCGAGGCGGATATGACCTTGTATCTGAACGCAGGCGCGGAAATTGCCGTCGCCGCAACAAAGTCATACGTTTGTCAGTTGCTTGCACTATACACAATGGCAAAAACTTGCGTCGGCTCTCCACCTTCGAAAGCCGAAATAAACCGCCTCGCAAACTGCGCGAGGGACACATGCGCGATGTCGCTTTATGAAGACAAAATCAAAAAATCGAACATCTTTTTTATCGGCAAGGGAGCGGACTATGTTACCGCTCTTGAAGGCGCGCTCAAATTCAAGGAAATCACCTACAAGATGACGGACGCTTATCAGGCAGGCGAATTGAAACACGGCACGATTGCCCTTATCGATGCAAAAAGCGTTGTCGTGGTTGTTGCTTCAAACGCATGCGACAAGGAAAGACTCCGCGCAAGCGTAAGCGAACTAAAATCCCGCTCGGCATATGTCATATCTCTCACCGGCATAGGCGAGATAGGCGCGCACAAGTCTTATCGGTTGCCGCATGCAGACGATGATTTGCTTCTTCCCGTCTTGTCCGTTATTCCGCTTCAATCGCTTGCGCTTACGGCGTCTTTGTGTCTGGGATTAGATCCCGACAAGCCGAGAAATCTTGCAAAAAGCGTAACTGTGATATAAATAAAAAACAACAAGCGGTTGTGCAAAACAAGCATCGAAAAAAACATAATAAACGCAAAAACGGCACTTTATGTGTCGTTTTTACATATTAAACCACTGTTTTTGATGTTATAAATTCAAATTTGTGTCGAGCCACTCGGCAACCGCCCGACAATCGTCGTTTATCAAAATGTCCGCCTGCGTGTCGAAATAGGTGCTTGATTTATTGATAACGGCAGTGATCTCTCCTCCAAAATATCCGAGCAGTCCTGCCGCCGGATACACAACAAGCGATGTTCCTATGACAATAAGCATATCCGCCCGTTGTATCGCATGTATTGCACCGCGCAACACATTCTCGTCAAGGTTCTCGCCGTATAGCACTACCTCGGGTTTTATGATTGCGCCGCATGCGTCGCAATGAGGCACGCCCTCATGCGTGACGACATAATTCAAATCAAAAAATTTGCGGCATCTCTCACAACGATTGCGCCACACCGAGCCATGCAATTCATACACGCGTTTGCTGCCCGCCGCCTGATGCAATCCGTCGATATTTTGCGTGACAATGCCCTCGATTTTGCCCTTCTCTTCGAGTTTTGCAAGCAAGATGTGCATGGCGTTGGGTTTTGCGTTCGGATACACCATTTTTGTTTTGTAAAAGTCATAAAACTCGCTCGGGTGCATCATAAAAAAGTCATGCGAAACGACCGTTTCGGCAGGATACTTTCCAAACGGCGTCGAATATAGTCCGTGCGAGCTGCGGAAGTCGGGAATACCGCTCGGAACCGACGCCCCCGCTCCTGTCAGCACGACGATACGGTTTGATTTTTCAATCGCCGATTTCAAATCGCTCAGTGCTTGTGATTGTACATTTTCATAATCTTTTGACATATTTGCTTTCCCTTTGTTTCCGACTAAATTATATCACTTGAAAAACCGCTTTACAAGTGGTATAATCTCATAAAATACGAGGTGGATTATGTTCAACAAAGACATGTTCGAACTTGGCAGCAAGCGTTCGTCAATAAGAGAATTGTTCGAGTACGGAAAAACGCGCGCCGCCGAGGCCGGCAAAGACAACGTTTTCGATTTCTCTCTCGGCAATCCGAATGTTCCCGCCCCCGATTGCGTGAAGGAGGCGATTTTGTCGCTTGCAAACGATTGCGACTCAACAGCTCTTCACGGCTACACATCCGCACAAGGCGACTCGTCCGTACGGGAGGCAATCGCAAACAACATCTGCCGCCGTTTCGGCACGAAAATCTCGAAGGACAACATATATATGACTTGCGGTGCGGCGGCGTCTTTGTGCATAACATTGCGTGCGCTCAATGAGGGCAATGACGAATTTGTCGTGCTTGCGCCTTACTTTCCCGAATACATGGTTTTCATAAAGACTGCTGGCGGAAAATCGGTTGTCGTACCCTATACCGAAAAAGATTTTACCCCCGATTTGTCCGCTTTTGAAAAAGCAATATCGAAAAACACAAAAGCCGTCATAATCAACTCGCCGAACAATCCTTGCGGGGTTGTATATTCACAAAAAACCATTGAAAAAATCGCAGATATACTCAACAAAAAGAGCGTCGAATTCGGACATCCGATTTTTATCATTGCGGACGAGCCGTATCGCGAGCTTGCATATGAGGTCGAAGTGCCTTATATCATGAATTTTTACAATGACACAATCGTGTGTTACAGCTATTCGAAATCACTGTCTTTGCCGGGTGAGCGCATAGGTTATATCGCTATATCGCCAAATGCAAACAATGCGAAGAACCTATATCTTTCCGTATGCGGAGCAGGTCGCGCTCTCGGATACGTATGCGCTCCGTCCACCTATCAAAAAATCATCGAAAAGTGCGTGGACGCCTTGCCGAACCTAAACGCTTATCGTCAAAACCGCGACTTGCTTTTCAACTCGCTTACGAAAATCGGCTATGATTGCGTGCGTCCCGACGGTGCGTTTTATCTGTTTGTAAAATCTCTTGAAGACGATGCGAACGCTTTTGCAGACAAGGCAAAACAGCTTGGATTGCTTCTTGTCCCGGGCGACGATTTCGGCGCAAAAGGCTATGTGCGCATCGCATACTGCGTAAATCATGACATGATAAAACGCTCACTGCCTGCCTTTGAAAAGTTGTTTGAGCTTTACAAAACAAAATGACTTCAAACACAACAATCATATGATGAAACACACAAAAACGGCACTTTAAGTGCCGTTTTTGTATGTTTTTGTGTTTCTTGTGTGTTTTTCTCTCTGCTTTGACAGATTGTACCTTTTGCCGCTTGCCGACGGTTTGTCGGTTGCAACATCAACTTGCAAGATTGCCTGCGGCAATATATTCGGCAAGACAATCACGCGGGAAAAAGCTGTCGCCGAGAGTTTTCACCATTGTGAGTTTGTTTGGCGCATAATCGGTGTTGTACGAATCGGTGACGATATAATAATAATCGTTGAGTCCTTGTCCGCTCTCGAGTTTTGTCTTTATTTTTTCATCGTAGACATAGACATAGTTCTTGTTGTTGAAATATCTGTTCAACAACACTCGCCCCGTGATTTTGCAAAGATGCATTTGATTATCAAATGGAAAGAGCGTCTGAATTTGCCTCATCGTGACATTGCCCGAGGGCAAATAATAGGGATCTCTCACCGATATATATCCGCCTGCAAGCACGATGTCATAATCGCCACCCCAAACCGTTTTGCCCTTTTCCCAGTATGCTTGCACCATAAGTCGTTTGAGCTGATCCGAACTTCTGTAATCGCCGTTGTAACCGACAACTTCGTCGGGATTGCCGATCTCGTTTGCATACTTTGCCGTCAGGCGGTCGATGATGTCGTCTTTTTCAAAGCTCGAATACACGCTGTTGCGCACTATATCGACGTTTGTGGTTTTGTTGCCGTTTGCGATATTCACCGAAACATCGGCATGCGACACCGCATCGTTGTAGCCGCCTGCCTGTATGTGCTTTACGCCGTAACTGTCGACAAGCATATACGATCTGTGCGTATGTCCCTCGAACACAACGTCTACATATCCGTTTGAGAGCGAGGCATCATACCAATTCATTTTGCTGTCCTGTATTTCTTGCAAGTCGTAACTGCTGCCGGCATATCCGTCATGAATCGACAGTGCGATATAATCCGCCCCGTCTTCTTTGAGTCTGTCCGATTCCGCTTTTATAAGCGCAGTGAGCGCACTGCCCGTCTTAAAATAAACGTCGGTACTCATGCTTGCGGATATCGACGAATAGCAATCGCCTATTGCTCCGATAATTCCGATTTTGATACCGCCCTTTTCGACGATAACCGAAGATTGGCAATATGTCGCTCGTTGATTTGTGGCATGCTCGTACACATTGATAGCAAGCATCGGAAACGTTGCAAGCCGAGCGTTGATTCTGATCTTTTCGGTTGACCAGTCAAACTCGTGATTGCCAAGCGTCATCGATGAACAATTCACATAATTCAACCACTCGGTGGCAAGTTTTCCTTTGGTGTTGTTGGATTCCGGACTTCCCTGCCACATGTCGCCCGAGGCAAGAACGATTGCGTTTTCGCTCTCTTGTTTTGTTTTCAGATATGTCGTAAGTCCGGCGACGCCCGGTTGCGTTTCGGTTTGAGAATACATACCGTGCAAATCGTTTATCGCATAAAAGTCCAACTCGACAATTACATTTGTTTGGCACTTGTCGCACTTTCCGTCATCGTTTGCGTCTGCATGCGCACAATCGGGATTCTGTGTATTGCCACCGGTATTGCTGCCTGTATTGTCGCCGTTTGGTTTTGAAAAGCCGCCACCGCCTGCCAAGCCGCAAGCGCAAAGCGTGGCAAGAATCATTGCCACACATATCGCAACCGCAATAACCTTTACAAATATCGAAATCCTTTTGTTCATACTTTTCTCCAAAATCGTTTTCTGCTACAAATCAAATTGATTATACACTGCAAAAGCGTATTTGGCAACCCCGACAAATGCCAAAACCCGACTTTAAGGGGCTGTCGGGTTTTGGTCTGAAAAGGGTTTATGGATTGCAGTGCCGCAGAGCAAACGCTCATATGGAACATGCCTTGAAAAAAGCGATTGTATTTTCAAATCGTTATGACGCTTTGCGCATTAGACTCATTCGCACAAAAACGACCTTTCCGTTTTTGTCCGTTGCGATTTGCGCATTGTTGACTCTCTGTTGATTGTTGATTCTACTCATAAATATTTTCATTGTTGTTCTCCTTTGCATTGAGTTTTCCGTTTGAGGAATTTTGTTTTCCTCTTGCTTACAAACATATAATATGCTATACTGTGTACCGAAATCGGTACACAGTTGCTCAAACGGCGTTGCGGTAAAAGCAACAAACGGGAGTTTATTGCTTAATGCCGCACTTGTTCTCGCAATCACTAACCGCGCAGAAAATCTTTGCTATCAGTTCGAGCATGGACAAAAACTCCTGCCGCAGTTTCGCAAGATTGTCTGCTTGGTGGGTGCGCCTGTCGGCTGGATTCCCACGGTCACTTTGTTCCCTCGGAATGACAATGGTGGGACACCCACACCCGAACGAATACTCATTCAAGGCGTACTTATAAACGGAATGTGCTTATTTGCAGACGGAACACGAGCCGCAAGGCGGCGAGAAAATGGAGCACCGAGCTTGACGAAAAGTACGAGAATGCGTGGCATTCTGTTGCGTAGCCGCCACG
>ERZ1026894.2231-NODE-2231-length-10133-cov-5.482834_pt1 | contig 10133 bp, 10 predicted proteins | sample MGYA00380177_ERZ1026894 | MGnify/ENA primary metagenome ERZ1026894 (study PRJEB33269, sample SAMEA4719813) | human gut metagenome | biome: human-associated habitat; feature: organic feature; material: feces | place: Cameroon | collected 2013-10 ... | reverse complement strand
TAATTATATAGTTTTGTAGGAGTGTATATGGCAAACAACAATCCTAATTCGGCTTATTCAGTGCCTCAGAAGCCCAAAAAACTTCTGCTTGGCAAACTCTTTACGGACGCACCCGTTCGCAAAGAACCCGAAGAACCTCAAAAAGTGCTTGTCGCAGGGCTTGCCGAAGCTCGCCCCGTAAAAGAATATCCCGAGTCGTTTATGGCAAGAGCGGCGGCGGTTATGCGCGGCGAATTTGCAACGCTGTTCAAAGCGACGCTGTTTTTCTTGTTGTTCACGGCACCGTTTATTGTTATTTTTGCCTGGTTCTCGGGGTTTTTCGAAAACCTGGCAATCGGCGGAACATACAACTTTATGGGGGATATCGGCATCGGATTCCCCGGCGGCGGCGACAGTATCGCGTTGAGCGTCGGCAGCCTTTATCGCAACGTCAAAATGCCCGTTATGGCAATGTACGGCGCATGCTTCTTGTTCGGCTCGCTCGGACTTTCCGGTTTGTTCTATTGCGCAAAACGCAGTTATTATCAGGATTATTACAAAAACTGGGCAAAAACCTATTGGATGGGTTTTGCAAAGTATTGGTGGAAGTATCTCCTTGCAGGTCTTATGCTTGTTGTCGTAGGCCTTGGCATGGTTGAGTCGCTCATGTATCTTTTGCAGCAACAAGCACTCGGTACGGCAGGCGCAGGCGCATACTGTGCGGTTGTGTTCAGTTTCGTGTTCGGTGCGCCGCTTCTTCTCATTCCCGTTGTGATGATGGGGCTTTTCACCTCATACGAGCTTACTTTCGGTCAATGCTTCAAAAACGCAATCGTGCTTATCGCAAACAACCTTTTGAGCATTCCTGCCGTTGCGCTCGTAAGCGCACTTCCTCTCGGACTTTGCGCCGTGAACAATATGCTCGGCATCATCATCTATATCGCAATGGCTCTTGTCGGCACAACGTTTATGGCACTTTGTTGGATTGCCGTGGCGTCAAGAGGTATGGTCAAGTGCCACAACCGCAAAGAGGACGAAGCAAAAACCCAAATGGCGGAACAAAGAAAAGCTGCAAAACAAAATCCGTATATCAACGGCAGCGTTCAGGGCGCACAAAAGAAGAAGGCAAAACAAGCCGTGCCTTATCAAAACCCGAAGAAGAAAAAGAAAAAATAATGGCGCAAATCATTGGATTTAATCTTTCTCCAGAGGATTATCTCAACCTTGCGGACAACGCTTTCAAAGACGGTGAAACCGAAAAAAGCATAGCTTATCTCGACAAGGCACTCTCGATCGATGAACGCTTCAGCGAAGCGTCGATTGCGCTTGCAAACGTATATGCGGCGCTCGGCGCTTTTGAAATATCTAATGCGACTCTCTATAAGGCACTTGCAACTCATCCTTGTGTCGACGACAGAGATCGCATTTTTTATCAATTGGCAATGAATTTTCTCGACGTCAATCTTCCCGATGTCGCAGAGTATTATTTGCGCGACATCGCCGAGGCGTACGATTTGCAACTTCCCGAGAATATGGGAGAATCCGCAAACGGTGCGCAAGAAGGCGGCTTCAAAGTCGTTTATCCCAAAGGCGAAGACTATTATGAAATGCTGATAAGCAGGGCATACGAGCTTGTCAGAGAAAGGAAACTCGACGAAGCAATCGCTCTTATGGACGAGGTGGATCCCCGTTCGAAGTCAAAAAAAGCGGCAAATCATATCGTGCTTGTGTGTCTGATGATGAAAAACGACATCGATTCCGTCATCGCAAACGCTCAGAAAATGCTTGCGGAGGACGGCGACAATCTTGCAGTCAAATGCACGCTCGCAACGGCGTATTTGATGGAAGACAAACTTGCCGAGGCATATGCCGTGCTTGACCAGATACTTGAAAAAGACTACACGGCGATGGACGAAATCCTCATGATTCTGCCCATTCTCGTCAATATGGAAATGCATGCGGAAGTGGTGAAGTATACAAGAAAAGTGCTTTCGGCTCTTGACCTTCAACCAAACACGATGATTTGGCTTTCGCAAGCACTTTACAATCTCGGGCAAAAAGAAGAAGCGCGCAAAGTTATGCTCAAAGTGCGCACTATTTTCGGTGAATATTCGCCTGCGGACTACTTCTTGCAACTCTACAAGCAAAATCCCGACAAGGTTGCATATTCTATGAATTTGCCGTATGTGGAAAAAATCGCGCGATACAAGGATCTGGATAGATTTTTGAAGATGGCGCCCGTTGATGTCCAGCTCACCGTCGACACATACAACGAGCAGAGCGAGCATATGAAAAAACTTCTCGAATGGGCATTTTCCGACGACAATGAAAATTTGAAATTGCTGCTTGTGGACAAATTGGCTTTTGTCAATTCACAGTGGGTGGACGACTTTTTGCGCCGTCAACTAATATCCGTCGATTTGTCGTTTGACCTGATGAGCCGAATGTTGTTTTGCCTCGTGCGGGAAAACACGTTCCGATTCCGATTCGACGTGGTTGCGCAGGACAGATTCAAGAGCATCGACATGGTGTTTCCGAATGCGTTTTACAAACTCAACGGTGTGCTTCACGGCGCAATAGGTTATTGCGTGTCGGACATCGTTTATACCGATGAGGAGCCGAATATGTATCTTGCAACGCTCACAAATATCGTCAACTCGATAGTGACGGTTGACGACAAAGGCAAGTTGAAGTACTCAAAGCCGAGATACATAAAGATTTCCGCAATGCGAAGCACGCGCACTCTCATAGGTGTGTTGCTGTGCAAGGTTTATGAGGATGACGCCGACGATATGCGAACTCAGACAATCGAACGCTACAACCTCAATGAAAAGACTTTCGATAAATATTATAAGATAATTTTCGGAGAAGACGATGCAAGAGAATAACGAAACCCCGACGTCCGACGTCAAAACAAAAGAAGAAATGCAAAAGATGCTCGACGTTCTTTTGAACGAGGATTTGCCCTATCATCAAAGGCTGGATGCGTATGAATATCTCATGGAAGATTGCGAGCCCGTGCTTGATAAAATGATAGACAAAATCTATACTCTCGAAGGCGAAACAGGCAAAATGCTCATGGAAATCCTTGCCGAATACAAAGGTAACAAAGCCATATTTATGGGACTTGTCAGTTATCTTTACAAAGGCGAGGATGTCGCGCTTTTTGCAAGGCTGATAGGCGCTTACGGCGACGAGCAAGGCGTAGAGGTTCTCAAAACGTTTTGCGAGAATTACGAGCCGAATTACAATGAGTATATGGAATTGCGAAACGCCGTTGAGGAACTGGGAGGGGATTTCGATTTGAAGCAGGATTTTTCAGACGACCCGTTTTACCGTTTTCTCAAAGGATTGGACGAAAGCGATGACGAAAGCAGAAAATCACCGTTTGAAGAATACTTCAAGCAAAATCGCACACATTGCGACGATGATTGCGATTGTTATGACGATTGTGATTGCGATGACGAGTGCGATGATGATTGCGAATGTCATCACCATGACTGTGACGATGACGAGTGTGATTGTCATCATTGCGACTAAAAGAACAAGTCAAGTCTTTTTGCACGCCCGACGGCGTGCTTTTCTTTTTGTTTTTCATACTCTGAATCGAGTGTACGATAAGTCTTACAACAACGATTGCAAAGAGTATAACGCCCAATATGCTGTTGACGGGGTAGAGTGTATCCACGATATTGCCAAAGCCGAAAAAGCTCAACGGATACGCAATCAAAAGGCAAAAGAAAACAATGAACGCTTTGTGTTTTTCATCTCCCAAAGAATGAAGTTTTACACTGCTCAAAAGACATGCCGACACCCTGTCGCTTACGATTTTCAGAGAGGACACAAGCGTTGTAAAAATCGCGCCGGCAATCAAGACGCCGCATGCAAATTTGAGATGTAATTGCTCGGAAATTGCCAAAACGGGCATTAAACTGTCGTTTTTGTCGGATAAAACCACCGTTTGAAGCATAAACAACATCCCAAACAAAAAAGCGCATATCATAATGCAGCTCAAAAAGATTTCTTTATAGCTCAGGTTTTCGCCTTCTTCGGATATGATGACGCCGCCGAGAAGCACGTCCAATCCGCTATACAGAACGGGCTTTGAAAGAGAAAACGGCAAAGAAGAATCGCCGGACGGAAGTTTGAAAAAAACAAGGGCTATGCAAAGCACGATAAGGGGAACGACAACGCTGTTGAGCAAGCGTATTTTTTCAATGCCCAACACAACGACTACTCCGCCGAGTATTGTCATTGCAAGACCGAATGCAAGTGGAACACCTGTCATGGATTGCATGATAAAATCACCGCCCGCAAGCATAGCGCAAAGAGAAACGCTTGCCGCAAAGAATATCCCTGCGTTTACGGTTTTGCCTTTCGGCATAAGCCCCTTTTTCCCCGCAATAAGAAACAAAGCGCAAATAAGCGACATAAATACCGACGAAATCGCCACGTTCAGCGGTGACGATTTGCCGAAGAAAAGCGCAATTTCGCGTCCGGAAGAAAAACCTGCGCCGATTGCCGTACCAACGTATAACGCTGCGGTTTTGAATGATTTTTTCACGATGAAAGTTTATTGTTCAATAGAAGAAAATATGCAAAAATCGCAAAAAAACACGCAATTTTGCGTGTTTTTAATTGTTTTTCGCCCAAAAAAAGCAATCGATTCAGACTGAATTTTGTATATTGTTCCGTTGAAATCGCAACAATGAAATTATCCGATTTTTGCCACTCCGCTTGCAATGGCGGCATCTTTTACGGCTTTTGCGACCGCTTGAACGACTCGCTTGTCAAACGGTTCGGGAATTATATATGTTTCGTTCGGGTTGTCGATGAGAGAGGCAAGCGCATCGGATGCGGCAATTTTCATTTGCTCGTTGATGTCGGTTGCTCTTGCGTCGAGCGCACCTCTGAAAATGCCGGGGAAAGCAAGCACGTTGTTGATTTGATTCGGCAAGTCGCTTCTGCCGGTTGCCACTATTTTGGCACCTGCTTCTATGGCAAGTTCGGGATTGATTTCGGGGTTGGGATTTGCCATTGCAAAGACAATGGGATCGGTTGCCATAGAGCGTACCATGTCTTGCGAAAGTACGTCTTTTGCGCTCACTCCGATAAAAGCGTCGGCATCTTTTACGGCATCGGCAAGCGTGCCTTTTATGCCTCTTGGATTTGTGTGTTTTGCGAGTTCGTTTTGTGCAAAGTTGAAGTTGTCGCTTTCATCGATTATGCCGAGTCTGTCGCACACAACAAGGTCTTTTGCGCCGAGCGACAGCAAGAAGTTTGCAATCGCAATACCTGCGCTTCCTGCGCCGTTTATAACCAAACGGGCAGTTGATATATCCTTTTTGACAACTTTAAGTGCGTTTTTGAGCGCAGCTGCAAGAACTATTGCCGTGCCGTGCTGGTCGTCGTGAAAGACGGGAATGTCGCAAAGCCGTTTGAGCTTTTTCTCCACTTCGAAGCAACGAGGCGCGGCTATATCTTCAAGATTTATACCTCCGAAACTCGAACTGATATTGTAGATTGTAGACACGATTTCATCGACGTTTTGAGATTTTATACATATGGGGATTGCGTCTATTCCGGCAAACTCGTGAAACAGCACGCACTTGCCTTCCATAACGGGCATACCTGCCTCCGGACCTATGTTGCCGAGTCCCAAAACCGCGCTACCGTCGGTGATGACGACAACCGTATTCCAGCGTCTTGTCAGAGAGTAGGACAAATCCTTGTTGTCTTTGATTGCAAGACAGGGCGCGGCAACTCCCGGCGTGTAGGCAAGCGACAAATCCTGCTTGTTTTCCACTTTCGCTCTTGAAACGATTTCGAGCTTGCCTTTCCATTCATAGTGTTTTTTCAAAGATTCCTCGGAATAGTTCATAAAAATCTCCGTTCTGTTTGATAAAATCAGTTTACATCAAATGCCTTGAATTTGTAAACCGATTAAGTTATAATCGAGGCATGAAAACGATAACTTACAGCCAAATCGCAACCGCAATCGAACAACTTGTCACTGCATGCAGTGCCGTCACGCCATCGTGCATAAGCGCGATGCAATCCGCACTCGAAAAAGAGAGCAATCAAAATGCAAAAAACGCAATCGATATTCTTTTGGACAATGCCGCTCTGGCAAAAGAAAAAGGGCTTGCCGTGTGTCAGGACACGGGTATGGCGGTGTTTTTTGTGCGGCTGGGGCAGGACGTGCACATAGAGGGCGGGCTTCTTACGGAAGCAATCGACGAGGGCGTCAGAGTAGGATATGCAAAAAACGGCTACCGCGCAAGCGTTCTCGACCCGATAACGAGGAAGAACACCGGCGACAATACGCCCGCAATCGTGCATATCGAGCTTGCGCTCGGTCAAGACCTCGAAATTACATTTTTGCCAAAGGGATTCGGCAGCGAGAATATGTCGAGGCTTTTTATGCTCAAACCCTCTCAAGGATTGGACGGCGTGAAAGATTGCATTGTACAAGCGGTGAAAGACGCAGGCGCAAATCCTTGTCCGCCCGTAATCGTGGGCGTGGGCATAGGCGGCACGGCAGAAAAGGCGATGGAAGTTGCAAAAGAACAACTTTTGCGAGAAGTGGGCGCGCCGTCCGACGACGATACCATTGCCGATATGGAAAGGGAAGTGCTTGACAGAATAAACGCACTCGGAATCGGTGCGCAAGGCTTTGGCGGAGACACGACTGCGCTTGCGGTGCATATAGGCAAATTTCCGACTCATATCGCCGCACTTCCGGTTGCGGTCAACATTCAGTGCAACGCTATGCGCAAATCGAGCGTAATATTGTGAGGTAAATATGGAATATAGATTGAATACGCCTCTTGACAAAGCCCAAATCGCCGGACTTCGCGTCGGCGACATAGTATATATCACGGGCAAACTGCTCACGGGCAGGGACGCGGCGCACAAGCGCATATTTGAAGCGATAAACGAGGGCAAACCTTTGCCCGTCGAGATAAAGGGACAGGCGATCTACTATGTCGGCCCGTGCGAAAAGGACGGCAAAGTGCTGTCGGCAGGGCCTACCACCTCTATGCGTATGGACGCATACGCACCCCTATTGTATGACGAGGGCGTGGTTGCAACCATTGGCAAGGGTGACAGAAACGAGGATGTATACGAAGCGATAAAACGTAACGGCGGCGTGTATCTTGCCGCAATCGGCGGTGCGGGCGCATTGTACGCAAGCAAAATCAAAAGCTCGAAAGTGCTTGCTTATTGCGATCTCGGCACAGAGTCGATACACGAGTTTGAAGTGGAGGATTTTCCGTGCGTCGTGGCAATTGACAGCAGAGGAGAAAGCGTGTATAGGGCACTGTGTGAAAGTACGAAAACATACAAAACATAAATTGTGTCGTTTATTTTGGGCGGTTTGTCGTTGACTTTATACGGCTACCGCCATAGAATATAAATGTAGCAAATCTATTTCTTGGGTGGGTATATCCCAACCGGTGGTGATGCCGTCTTGAACGGACAAGTCCAACAGCCCCAACAGCCGATGCGGTGAGATTCCGCAACCGCCTGTAAAGTCAGACTGGGAAGGAGTAGTGCGCAGGCAAGAAGTCTGCACGTCCTTCTCCGCAAAAAACGGAGATTTTTTTATGAAAAAACAAGGAAAATTCACAATCAAATTTATTGCCTACACAGGCATGATGACAGCAATCGTATACGTTGCAACGCTCATAGGGGTGTCTACGCCGGTTGCAAATTTCAACATCGGCGACAGTGCGATATTGATAACCGCCGCGCTTTTCAATCCGATTACGGCAATGATTGCGGGCGGCTTGGGCGCATTCCTCGCCGACCTTACCACATACCCCGTGACAATGCTTTATACGCTTGTCATCAAGGCAATCGAAGGCTTGCTTGCAGGCATCGCGTTCATGCTTATATACAAGTGGTTTGACAAAAAAGAGAATCCCTCAAAACGCGACGTCGCTCTAAAAATCGTGTTTGCCACGCTGACGTGCATAGTATGCACAATGCTTATGGCGGTGGGGTATTACATATGCAAAGCGTTTATGTACGGCACGCCCGAATCGGCGTTGACCTCGCTTCCTAAAAACGTTTTGCAGGCGGTTGTGTCAACCATAATAGCGGTGCTTGTTTTGTACGCCGCGCGCCTTGAAAAGATGCGCTCCAAAACGCAACTCGTGCTGAAAAAAGTCGCTGAAAAACCTATCGATTCGACAGCGGTTTCTTGCGATGAAAACACCGACGAAAAAGACGATCGAGAAGAATAATCAAAAAACAAATATTTGCTACAAATGACAAAAACAACGCTTTATCATTGCGTTTTGCATAGATAAAGCGTTGTTTTTCTGGTTTTCCGCTTGTCATTGCGAGAAGCAACGAATGTTGCGACGTGGCAATCAAGGCGAAGCCGTATTTCGCTACGCTGGATTCCCACGGTCACTGCGTTCCCTTCGGAATGACAAGAGGGTGGGGACACCCACACCCGACGGGATTGCATTCTTCCTTTTGTCATTCCGAGCAACGCCGAGGAATCTAGGCGTAAGCCGCATTTCGCTACGCCGGATTCCCATGCTTGCGTTACTCGCAACAACTATGCCGACGCATAGAGGCCTGTGGCTTTCGCCTTTTGCAAAGGCAGTTGCTACATTAGTATCGGCGTTCGTCACTCACTGCAAGCAAGTTGACTCACTTGGCATTGATGGAATGGCATATGGTGAAGCTGTATTACTCTTTTGCTAAATCAACCCAATTTGGGTTTAAAGTTTCAATGAGTGCAAGTTTTTTCTTTCGAGACCAACTTTTAATTTGCTTTTCTCGTGCGATTGCCTCTTCTGCCGAATTTGTTTCTTCGGCATAAACAAGTTTGTAGGCGTTGTATTTTTCCGCAAAACCATTAACACATTTTGAGCGATGCTCGTATGTTCTGCGCATTATGTCATTGGTTACGCCCGTATAGAGTACATTGTTTGTATGGTTTGTCAATATATATACCCACATTTTTTTCCTTTCGCTACGCTGGATTCCCACGGTCACTACGTTCCCCTCGGAATGACAAGAGGGCGGGGACACCCGCACCCGATTTGATTTTCGCTATCATTCAATGAGGTTGTCGTAGATGAGCGAGTAAGTCGTAGAGGCTTTGTCAACCCAACTCTTGTAGAGGTATTTTGCAAGTTGGCGGTTGGCGACGACGAGTTTGAGTTCCATAAGTGTGGTGATGTCGTTGTTGATGCGCATAATCACGGTGTAAGTTCCGTCCGCGTTTTTGGAATAGTCGCAGAAATATGATTGGCGTTTTTTGAAGCGCATGCGGTTTTCGCGAGCGTACTCCACGATTTCGTCACGGATAGACGACGGAATTTTTGTGAAGAACAGCGACAAACAACTCACGCCGTCCTGCGTGATGCCCAACATGTCGCTTTTGGGAACGCGGTAGACGAGGTTGGTGTCCAAAAGCTCCGCTAAATACTGTTTGCACTCCATATACGTCAGCCAGTTGTTGTCGGACGAGCAGATGTCGAGAAGCGTTGTTTCGGCAAGCGGAATCGCCATTTTGTCGAATACGAAAAGGATGACAAGTTTTTGCACCTTGCTGTCAAGAGTTTGATTTGAGCCGAGACCGTCTTGTACGTATTCCATGATTCCTCGAAAAAATGCAAAATCCGCTTTTGCTTGCACATTTTATGCAATGCGGATGCGATACTCAATATTACATTGAAAACGCTGCGATTTCAAGCGTAAATGCAAAAATTTTGTCGAAATACAATTTGTTGTAGTGTAGACGTGGACGAGGCACAATAGTGGTGCGGCGTTGCCACAGTAATATTTGCTCCTGTGGAGCAGTGATATGCACGCAAAGCGTGCGTGATATTGTTGCCTATGGCAACAGTGATATTTGCGCTTTGCGCAAGTGATATTTGCTCAAACGGCGCCTATGTTGTGGCAACCGCCCCAAATGTCATTCCGAGGAGCAAAGCGACGTGGGAATCCCCTAAAAAGAAACGTAAACATGGTGGCGGTTGCCACTTCGGGTGTTTGTTCTTCCTCTACAAGAGTTGAACGGCGTGAACTCTGAATACAATTCCCCTTTCCTCACGTTTTTCCCCAACCGCCATTCCCCCTTAAAAGGGAACCCACGGCGTCCGCTCCGCGTGGGGACACACTCAGCA
>ERZ1026894.2224-NODE-2224-length-10160-cov-6.583276_pt1 | contig 10160 bp, 11 predicted proteins | sample MGYA00380177_ERZ1026894 | MGnify/ENA primary metagenome ERZ1026894 (study PRJEB33269, sample SAMEA4719813) | human gut metagenome | biome: human-associated habitat; feature: organic feature; material: feces | place: Cameroon | collected 2013-10 ... | reverse complement strand
CCAAGGGCTTTGCAAGACGCAAAGCCAACCAAGCATACACAGCCTTTCACCGTGGGGAAGGGGCTTTTCGGCAAGGATGCCGAAATAAGGACACACCAAGCTTTGCACGAGGCAAAGCCATCAAGGTGTCCTAAAGGGGATAGGGATTGAGAATTTGCTCTATTTTTTATGAAAACAGGCTTTTCTACAAATGGCTGGAACGACTCCCGATATTTTTGATAAATAAAACTTCTTTATACCCTGAAAGATGTTTTCATGTCACATAAGTGACATAATTTGTTATATATTGCAGAATTTCTGAAATATACTGTCCCGTTTTACCCCGCTTTGTCACTGTTATGATACAAATACTCAAATAAATGTTGACAAACAGTACCGAAATAGAGTAAAATGAAATATAAGCACGTTTGCCTTTACGGGGTAACTATGCCTTGCGGACGATGATCTCCGCAGTTACTGATTTATTATACAACAAAAAGAGAATAAAATCAACAATAAATAATATATAATACGGCGGCAAGGACACCGTACGGAAGGAAAAGGATATGAACGGTATAACGATACTGGGTACGGGAGAATATACCCCCGAAACCGTAGTCACCAATGAAATGTTCACTAAGTTCATTGATACTACAGACGAATGGATAACCACAAGGACGGGTATCCGAGAAAGACGTATGAGCTCCGACAAGCCAAACTTCATGATGGCGGCTGAGGCGGCAAAGTCGGCACTCGAAAGTGCGGGAAAGACAGCAAAGGATATCGACTGCATAATCGTATCCACCTGCTCACCCGATTTCTACTATCCGAATACGGCCTGCCTTGTACAAAATCTCATCGGCGCACAGCCCTGTGCCTGCATGGACGTAAATACAGCCTGCACAGGCTTTATAACAGCGGTCGACATTGCAAGAAACTTCCTTGCAAGCGACACCTACAAGACTATACTCGTTGTAGCAAGTGAGCGTCTTACAAGCCAGATAGACTACACCGACAGAGCAAGCTGTATACTTTTCGGCGACGGCGCGGGTGCGGTAGTTATCGAAAAGGGAGAGGGCAAGGAATATTACAGCCACTCCGGCGCTGAGGGCGATATGCTCCAGAGCCTTTACTGCAAGAATTTCTACGACAGGAACAATCCCTATTTCAAGGGTGACGACTGCCTTAAGGATATCATAGACACTCCGAACAAGGAGCGCTATTTACAGATGGACGGAAAGGCGGTATACAAGTTCGCCGTTGACGCTATGGCGAATGCGGTCGAATATGTATGCGGACATTCCGGAATATCGCTTGACGATATAGATCTTGTTATCCCCCATCAGGCGAATATAAGAATAATCCAGTCCGCACTCAAGAAGATGAACGTGGATCTTGACAAGGTGTTCACAAACCTCGAAACACACGGCAACACATCAAGCTCGTGTATCCCTATGTGCCTTGCGGAGCTTGACCGTCAGGGCAGACTTAAGCGCGGCATGAAGATATGCCTTGTAGGTTTCGGTGCAGGTCTTACCTACGGCGCAACTATTTTTGAATACTAATCCACAGCTGAAAGGATAAAAACAATGGAAACAAGGATCACAAAATTACTCGGTATAAAGTACCCCATATTCCAGGGCGGTATGGCGTGGATCGCCGAAAGCACACTTGCGGCGGCTGTATCAAATGCCGGCGGCGTGGGTATAATCGCGGGCGGTTCTGCTCCTATCGATTATCTGAGAGATCAGATAAGAAGAGCAAAGTCGCTGACAGATAAGCCTTTCGGCGTGAACATTATGCTTATGAGCCCCAATGCGGAGGATCTTGCACAGCTCGTTATAGACGAAAAGGTTCCGATGATAACGACCGGTGCGGGCAACCCCGGCAAATTTATGGAAGCGTGGAACAATGCAGGTATCAAGGTCATTCCGGTAGTACCCAGTGTTGCACTCGCAAAGAGAATGGAAAGAAGCGGCGCGTCCGCAGTAATCGCAGAGGGAACAGAATCGGGCGGTCACATAGGTGAAAACACCACAATGTGCCTTGTTCCGCAGGTAGTTGACGCTGTATCTATCCCTGTTATCGCCGCAGGCGGTATCGCAGACGGCAGAGGAATTGCCGCAAGCTTTATGCTCGGTGCTGAGGGCGTACAGGTAGGCACAAGATTTTTAGTCGCCGAGGAGTGTCAGATCCACCCGACATATAAACAGCTCGTTGTTGACGCTAAGGACACGGACAGCATAGTAACAGGCAGAACGACAGGTCACCCCTGCCGCAATGTAAAGACGAAGTTCTCGAAGAAGCTCGCAAGCGGTGAAATGAACGGAACTATCACTCCCGATGAGTTTGAGCAGATAACGCTCGGCTCACTGCGTAAGGCGGTACAGGACGGCAACCTTGAGGAGGGTTCGTTCTTATGCGGAGCTATCGCGGGTATGGTAAAGAAGGTACAGCCCGCAAAGGAAATAGTGGAAGAAATGTTCGCAGAGGCTGAAAAACTGCTGAACAAGTAAGATAAAACAAAGGAGAAAATAAATGGCAACTGCTATCATAACAGGATCTGCAAGAGGAATAGGTGCGGCAATAGCTCTGCGTCTTGCAAAGGACGGATATGACATAGCGCTCAATGACATCGCCGAGAGCTGCTTTGAAAACAACGATATAATCGACAAGATAAAAGCAGAAGGTGTAAAGTGTGAAAAGTACATCGCAGACGTATCAAAGTACGATCAGTGTGAGGCTTTTGTAAAGAGCGTAAAGGCTGATTTCGGCAGTATTGACGTGCTTGTCAACAATGCAGGTATAACCCGTGACGGTCTGCTTGTAAGAATGAGTGAAGAAAACTACGACCTCGTTGTTGCGGTAAACCAGAAAAGCGTATTCAATATGACAAAGTTTGCAGGCTCTGTTATGATGAAACAGCGCAGCGGCAGAATTATAAATCTTGCAAGCGTGGCAGGTCTTTACGGCAACCCCGGTCAGATGAACTATTCCGCTACCAAGGCGGCTATCATAGGTATGACAAAGACCACCGCGAAGGAGCTCGGTCCTAGAAACATCACCTGTAACGCGGTAGCGCCCGGCTTTATCCACACGGCTATGACAGACGCTCTTTCAGAAGAGCTGAGAGCGGCAATGGTAAAGCAGATAGCTATGGGCAGATGCGGTGAGGTCGAGGAGATAGCAGGCGTTGTATCATTCCTCGCTTCAAAGGACGCAAGCTATGTAACAGGTCAGGTAATAGAGATAAGCGGCGGCTTATCAATGTAAAGACAAGCCACGAAAGGAAATACAAAAAATGAGCAGAGTTGTAATTACCGGTGTGGGTGTAGTAAGCCCTATAGGAAACACCAAGGAAGAATTCTGGAACAGTCTTATGGAGGGCAAGCACGGCTTTACACTGGAGCAGTGGTTTCCCGGTCAGAGCGAAGAGCTTAATGTAAAGGCTTCTGTAAAGGACTTCAGCGCAGAGGGACTTTTCGACAAGAAGGAGCTGCGCCGTACGGATATCATCACACAGTATGCCGTATATGCGGCTGACAAGGCTATAAAGGACGCAGGAAGCGACTTCAAGGATCTTGATCCTTACAGATGCGGCGTTATAATCGGGTCGGGTATAGGCGGTATGGAAACAACGCAGGAGGAGCTTCTCGCATATCACAACAAGGGCAACAAGCGAGTTTCCGTATTCACTATCCCGAAGATGATAGGCAATATGGCGGCAGGTACGGTAGCTATCCGCACGGGCTTCAAGGGCGTAAACTACTGTACGGTATCTGCCTGCGCCAGCGGTACACACGCTATAGGCGAGGCATTCCATGCTATAAAGAACGGCTATATGGACGTTGCGATAGCGGGCGGTACGGAGAAGTGCTCGATAGGCTTTGCTTATGCGGGCTTCAACAATATGCACGCTATAACAAAGTCGACCGATGTTGACAGAGCAAGCATTCCTTTTGACGCAGAGAGAAGCGGTTTCGTTCTCGGCGATGGAAGCGGTATCGTAATTCTTGAAGAATACGAACACGCAAAGGCAAGAGGTGCAAACATCTATGCCGAGGTCATCGGCTACGGTGCGACCTGCGACGCTTATCACGAAACAAGCCCCGACCCCGAGGGCAAGGGCGGTGCGAAGGCTATGGAGTTTGCGGTAAAGGAATCAGGCAGAGCGCCCGAAACCTTCAACTATGTAAATGCACACGGTACATCAACACCGATGAACGATAAGACCGAAACAGCCGCTGTAAAGCTGGTGTTCGGCGAACACGCAAAGAATATGGTGATAAACTCGACAAAGTCGATGACAGGTCACCTCTTAGGCGCGGCAGGCGGCGTTGAAGCTGTAGCCTGCGCTCTTCAGATAAAGAACAGCAAGGTACACCGCACGTTAGGCTTAAAGGTGGCAGACCCGGAATGCGACCTCGACTATGCTCCTGAGGGTACGAGAGATATGAAGATAACGGGTGCACTCAGCAACTCGCTCGGCTTCGGCGGTCATAACGCTTGTATAGCATTTGCTCCTGTAGAGGACTGAGAGAAAGGTTGACACGATATGCAGTTTGAAACTAATTCGCTTAGCGATGCCGTAAAGGAATTTATCGGTATTATGAAGGACAGCGGTCTGTCCTATATGTATGTAAAGAACGACAAGTTTGAGATAGAGCTTGGTCAGAAAAATCCCCCTCCCGCACCTCCTGTGATGCCCGCAATGCCTCCTATGGCTATGGCGGCCGCTCCCGCAGCTGCGCCGCAGACAGCTCCCGCGGCAGCACCTGCCGCCGATACAGGCAAGAGCATAAAGAGCCCTATAGTGGGTACGTTCTACTCTGCTCCCTCCCCCACAAAGCCTCCCTTTGTAAAGGTCGGCGATAAGGTAAGCGAGGGCGATACGGTATGCATAGTTGAGAGTATGAAGGTAATGAACGAGATACAGGCGGATATTTCCGGTACTGTAAAGTCGATCGCCGTAAAGGACGGAGAGGCTGTGGAGTTCGGTCAGCCGCTCATCATAATAGAATAACGGAGGGCTGTATATGTCACTTATGAATAAAGAGCAGATAATGGAGATAATCCCTCACAGAGATCCGTTCCTGCTTATAGATACTATCGAAGAGATGGAACCCGGTCAGCGTGTGGTCGCCACAAAGTATATGAATGAGGACGAGTTCTGGTTCAAGGGGCACTTCCCCGGATATCCGGTAGTCCCCGGTGTACTTATGCTTGAGATGCTTGCGCAGGCAGGCGCAGTGGCAATGCTTGCACTCCCCGAAAACAAGGGTAAGATAGGTCTGTTCGGCGGCGTCAAGGACGCTAAGTTCAGAAGACAGGTAGTACCGGGCGACCTTTTAAAGCTCGAAGTCGAGATAATAAAGGTAAAAGGTCCTATAGGTGTCGGCAAGGCTCTTGCCACAGTAAACGGTGAAAAAGCGGTATCCGCAGAGATCACCTTTGCTATCAAGTAACGGAAGGCGAACGCTGTATGTTCAATAAGATACTCATCGCCAACAGAGGCGAGATCGCTATAAGAATAATCCGTGCGTGCAGAGAGCTTGGAGTAAAGACTGTCGCGGTATATTCTACAGCCGACAAGACGGCGCTCCACGCGCAGATAGCGGACGAGGCGGTATGCATAGGACCTGCTCCGTCAAAGGACAGCTATCTTAATTCAAAGGCACTGCTTGCCGCGTGTGAGATAACAGGCGCGCAGGCAATTCACCCGGGCTTCGGTTTCCTTTCCGAAAACAGCCACTTTGTACGTCTTTGCGACAAGTGCGGAATTAAGTTTATAGGTCCGGGCGCTGACGCTATGGACGCTATGGGCGACAAGGCTAACGCAAAGAAGACGATGATAGAAAATGACGTTCCTGTAGTCCCCGGCTCGGACGGTGTTGTTGAAACGCTTGAAGAGGCGCAGGAGATCGCCGCAAAGATCGGTTATCCTGTAATGGTAAAGGCGAGCGCGGGCGGCGGCGGACGCGGCATAAGACTGGTTGAAAAGCCTGAGGAGCTTGAAGCGGCAATGACCGCCGCAAAGCAGGAGGCTAAACAGTTCTTTGCAAACGATGATATATATATTGAGAAGTTTATAGTAAATCCCCGACACGTTGAGATACAGCTCCTTGCGGACGAGCACGGAAATGTAATATATCTCGGCGAGCGTGACTGCTCGTTACAGCGCCGTAATCAGAAGGTGCTTGAAGAAAGCCCCAGCCCTATTATGACGGAGGAGCTCCGCCGGAGAATGGGTGAAGCGGCAGTCAGAGCGGCTAAGGCTTGCGGCTATGCGAACGCGGGTACGGTAGAATTCCTTGTTGACAAGGATCTGAACTTCTACTTTATGGAGATGAACGCGAGAATACAGGTCGAGCACCCGGTAACAGAAATGGTGACAGGCGTTGACCTTGTAAAGGCGCAGATAAACATTGCCGCAGGGCTCCCCTTGCAGTATAAGCAGGAGGATATAAAGCTCACGGGTCATGTTATCGAGTGCCGTATAAATGCGGAAGAGCCAAAGAACAACTTCCGTCCCTGTCCCGGAAAGATAAAGTCTATCCATATGCCCGGCGGTTTCGGCGTGCGTATCGATACGGCGGTATATCAGGGCTACGAGATACCCCCTTACTATGACAGTATGATAGCAAAGGTGCTTGTAAAGGGTGAGGACAGGAAAGAGGCTATCCAGAAGATGAAGGTCGCACTCTCCGAATTTCTCATTGAGGGTATCAACACAAACATTGATTTTCAGCTCAATCTATTGCGTGACGAGGATGTCGAAAGCGGTAATTTCGATATAGGCTTCCTTAACCGTAAGGATCTGACGAATTATTGATAAAACATTACAAAGCAGATAAAATATAATCTACGGTAGGGTCGCAGGGGCGTAGCCCCTATATCTTCTCCCCCCTTCCCGGGAAGGGGCAAGGAGGATGGGTCAATAGCCTTAATCTATCGGCAGATAATGTTGTTATCTGATTTGAACAATAAAGGCGGTGCTTTAATTGTTAGAAGATCTGTTTAAAATGGTCAAGGACCGTTTTAACGAGGAACAGAAGGACGAGGCGGAGGCTTCTGCCCCCGAAATACCCAAGGATCTGCTGTTCAAGTGTCCGCGCTGTCAGAACGTGTTCTATATGGACGAGTTTGAAAAGCGCAAAAAGACCTGTCCTGTCTGCAACTATCATGCAAGACTTTCCGCTAAGGAGCGTCTTGATATAACGGTTGACAAGGACAGCTTCAAGCCGTTTGACGAAAACATGGTGTCACTGAATCCTATCGGCTTTCCCGATTACGAGAAGAAGATAAAGGGTATGCAGGACAACACGGGACTGAAGGACGCAGTAGTGACGGGTGAATGCACGATAAGAGGCTACCGTGCGGTCATCGGCATTATGGACTCAAACTTTATGATGGCCAGCATGGGCAGTGTTGTCGGCGAGAAGATAACAAGGGCGTTTGAGTATGCCACAGAGCATAAGCTGCCTGTTATACTGTTTACGGCATCGGGCGGTGCGAGAATGCAGGAGGGTATAATCTCTCTTATGCAGATGGCAAAGACGAGCGGTGCGGTAAAACGTCACAGCGACGCGGGCGGACTTTATATCACGGTGCTTACAGACCCTACTACAGGCGGCGTTACGGCATCGTTTGCGAGTCTTGGAGATATAATCCTTGCCGAGCCTAAGGTGCTTGTTGGATTTGCGGGCAGACGTGTTATTCAGGACACTATAAAGCAGAAGCTGCCCGATGACTTCCAGACGGCGGAATTTCTGCTTGAAAGCGGCTTTGTAGACGCGATAGCGGACAGACGTTCTATGCGTAAGACGCTGTCGAATATACTAAGACTGCATAACTATAAAAAAATCGGCGCTGACTGGCAGCACGGTTGAAAGGACGGTAATGACAATGTCAAATATGACTGCTACACAGCATCTTGAGATAATAAGAGAAAAGAACCGTCCGACGGTGAATGACTATATACCCGCTATATTCAATCATTTTACCGAGTTCCACGGCGACCGTCATTACGGTGACGATGCGGCTATAATGTCAGGCATAGCAACGCTTAACAGCACACCTGTTACGGTCATAGCGCAGGTAAAGGGCAGAAACTTAGAAGAAAACAAGAAGACGAATTTTTCAATGCCGCACCCCGAGGGTTACAGAAAGGCATTAAGACTTGCATATCAGGCGGAGAAGTTCCACAGACCCGTTATATGCTTTGTTGATACACCCGGCGCATTCTGCGGTGTAGAGGCGGAAAAGAGAGGTCAGGGTGAGGCTATAGCTAAGAACATTGCCGAATTTATGACACTGAAAACGCCTGTTATATCGGTAGTGCTCGGTGAAGGCGGCAGCGGCGGCGCGCTGGCGCTTGCGGTATGTGATGAGCTTGCAATGCTTGAGCACGCTTTATATTCGGTGATCTCACCGAGAGGATTTGCGTCTATCCTGTGGAAAGATCCGTCAAGAGAAAAGGAAGCGGCAGACCTGATGAAGATCACCGCAGATGATCTGTACAACTTCGGTGTATGTGACAAAATCATTTCCGAGTCGGTGGGAGGTGCTCATACCGACCCCGCTCAGACGGCGGACAACATTTCGGAATATCTTATAAGCGCGGTCGAAAGGCTGTCAAAGCTTGATATCCCGACACTTCTCGACAACCGTTACAAGAAGTTCCGCAAAATCGGCGTTTTCTCGGAGTGACTGAAAGTCACAGTAAATTCGCCGTGCGACTGTGAGTCGCTTCAAATTCGCCGTTCTGAATGTCGGCGGTCTGCGTGACTTGCGTTACCGGCGGTGACAATATCTTACTGCTTATTCATTATTATGAGCGGTATTGCAACAGCTTTCGGTAACCCTTTGAAAGTTGTGCAAAGTGTAGAAATACACCCTGCAAATTTAGACATTTTTTTAATGTATTTGTTGTAAATACGACTTGATTATTTCGGCGTAATGCCGTATAATATTAACGAAAGAAAATTTCTTTTACAAAACACGGAGGAGATTTCAAATGGTATTTGATAAGGTAAAGAAGATAATCGTTGACCAGCTCGACGTTGAAGAAGACAAGGTTACTGAAGCTGCAAGCATCACAGATGACCTCGGTGCTGACTCACTTGACGTTGTTGACCTCGTTATGAGCTTTGAAGAAGAGTTCGACATCGAGATCCCCGATGATCAGGTTGAGAAGATCAAGACTGTCGGTGATATTGTTAAGTTCATCGAAGAAAAGGTTGAAGACTGATTTACATCTTGCTTTAGCATAATCAGCCGTATTTGTCAGACGCAGATACGGCTTATTTTTCTTTTTATCGCTACAAAAAGGGGGCTTTGCAATGACATCTGTCTGCTTTACCGGACACCGTAAGATAGAATGTGCGGATATGTACGGTCTTAAGACACTTCTCGACAGCACGATATGCGGACTTGTAAAGCGTGGCGTGACCGATTTTTATTGCGGCGGCGCGCTCGGTTTTGATACAATGTGCGCACATATGGTGCTTTACCTTAAAAAGCGCAAAGCGCTCGATATAAAGCTTCATCTTATACTCCCCTGTTCTAATGAGGAGCAGACAAAGAACTGGAGCTACAGCGACAAGCAGGAGTTCTACGGTATACTTATGGCTGCTGACGATATTGAGTATATCGGCTCACAGTACACCAAGGAGTGTATGAAAAAGCGCAATGCGCGAATGGTGGAGCTTGCGGACGGCTGTGTATGCTATTATGATGAAAGCCTTGCCAGGAGCGGTACGGGTCAGACGGTCAGAATGGCGAATGCCAAGGGGATCGAGGTTATCAATCTGTTTAATATGGCGTGAAAAACAGGTAACATTGTTTAGAATATAAGTACAAGCCACTGCGTAGGTATAGTGGCTTGTTTGTTTTTGTAGCAGATAAGCTGATGATAGTGATGTTTGGTGTTGCGTTTTGCGGCTAAGATAGCAAGCTACCGATAGTGCTGTTTGTCGGATAGCACTTCTCGGGTTCGCTATGCTGTGCGATGTGTTTCTGTTTTTTGGCTTGGTGGAAATGGTTGATGTTTTTACTGTGATAGCTAGCTACCGATAGTGCTGTTTGTCGGATAGCACTTCTCGGGTTCGCTATTCTATTTGATGATGTTGCTGCTATGTGTGAGGGAGACAACCCAAGGGGAGAGAGGAAGGCGCTCCAAA
>ERZ1026894.2223-NODE-2223-length-10160-cov-13.171103_pt1 | contig 10160 bp, 9 predicted proteins | sample MGYA00380177_ERZ1026894 | MGnify/ENA primary metagenome ERZ1026894 (study PRJEB33269, sample SAMEA4719813) | human gut metagenome | biome: human-associated habitat; feature: organic feature; material: feces | place: Cameroon | collected 2013-10 ... | reverse complement strand
AGGCAGCCCATGCCATCGTTCTCTCGCAGCAGGGCAGCACCAGTATGATTCAGCGCCGTTTCAGCATCGGCTACAACCGTGCCGGCAGATTGATGGATCAGCTTGAGGCTGCAGGCATCGTTGGAGCCGCTCAGGGCAGCAAGCCTAGAGAGGTACTCCTGCAGGATGAGAACCAGCTCAATACATTGCTGATGCAGCTGAGAAACTCATAAGAGAGCCCAGAACCAACGGTCGTCACCGGCCGAAGGGAAAGATAAAGGGCAAAAGACAACATTCGCTCCAAACGCCCTGAAAGGGCAAAAGCTCCTAGCCCAGGGCAACACCCTGGGTTAATGAGCGAAGAACTAATACGCCCTGAAAGGGCAAAAGCTTTTAGGTTTAGTTTTAATACAATAAACAGTAAGGATATGAAAAAGATTTTAGCTATCGCTTTCGCAGCGATGATGAGCCTGGGCACTATGGCGCAGACCGCCCAGCAGGTGCTCGACAAGACCGCTGCCGTTATCGGCAACAAGAAGGGTGCTACCGCCAACTTCAAGCTGTCTAGTCCTAAGTACGGCTCGGCAAGCGGTACCATCACCATCAAGGGCAACAAGTTTAATGCGCGCACACCGGAAGCCATCGTATGGTATAACGGCAAGACCCAGTGGACCTATATGAAGAAGACCAACGAGGTGAACGTGAGCAACCCTACCCAGGCCAAGCAGATGTCGATGAATCCTTATACCTTCATCCACATCTACAAGACAGGATATAAGAGCACCCTCAAGACTGTGGGCAGCAACTATCAGGTGCATCTCGTTGCCAACAACCAGAAGCGCACCGTGGCAGAGATGTATATCACCATCAACAAGAACACCCACGTGCCATCGCAGGTAAAGATGCGCCAGGGCTCTACCTGGAGTACCATCGATATCTCCGGTTTCAAGGCAAAGGGTATTTCCAACAATTCCTTCGTCTTCAACAGCAAGGAATTCCCAGGAGCAGAAGTCATCGACCTGAGATAATGTCAAAGCTTTTGCCCTTACAGGGCGAAAGGCTTGCATCCAAACAACCCAGGGCGTTGCCCTGGGCTAGGAGCTTCTGCCCTTTCAGGGCGTGAGGAGCCAACTAACAAGCTCCCAACATAAGGAGAATGTTGCAAGCAATACGCCCTGAAAAGGGAAAGCTCCCAGCATAAGGAGAATGTTGCAAGCAATACGCCCTGAAAAGGGAAAACTCCTAGCACTGGGAGAATGTTGCAAGCAATACGCCCTGAAAGGGCAAAAGCTCCTAGCCCAGGGTATCACCCTGGGTTAAAAATCCAATAAGAAACTACGCCCTGTAAGGGCAAAAGCTTTAAAAATATATTTAAAACCAAACTAAAATGAAAGATCTCAAACCTATCATCTCACAGTTCGACATCACCGGAACTGTAAATGAGGTAAAGCCTCTCGGTAATGGACTCATCAATGACACCTACAAGGTGACAACAGTAGAAGATGATGCACCAGACTATGTTCTCCAGCGCATCAACGACTCTATCTTCACCGATGTAGATCTCTTGCAGCATAATATCGAGGAAGTAACTACCCACATCCGCCAGCAGCTCGAAAAGCAGGGCGCTGACGATATTGACCGCAAGGTTCTCACCTTCGTCAAGGCGAGCAACGGCAAGACCTATGTAAAGGACGAAGACCAGCAGTACTGGCGCATTTCCGTCTTCATTCCTCGTGCCATCACCCAGGAGGTTGTCAACCCGGAAAGCTCCTACTACGCAGGAAAGACCTTCGGAGAGTTCGAGGCTCAGCTCACCGACATCACCGACCGCCTCGGCGAAACCATCCCTGATTTCCACAATATGGAACTGCGCCGCGACCAGCTCCGCCAGGCTGTGAAGGAAGACCGTGCCGGACGCGCAGAAGGCGTAAAGGATTTCATCGCAGAAATCGAGAGTTATATGGATGAGATGTGTCTCTGCCAGCGCCTCTTCCGCGAGGGCAAGTTGCAGAAGCATGTCTGCCACTGCGATACCAAGGTCAACAACATGATGTTTGATGAAGAGGGTCGCGTATTGTGCGTCATCGACCTCGATACCGTGATGCCATCACTCTTCGTGAGCGATTACGGCGATTTCCTCCGCACGGCAGCGAATACCATCGCCGAGGATTCTCCAGAGTTCGAGAAGATAGATTTCCGCATGGACATTTTCGAATCATTCACCCGCGGCTATGTGGAGTCAGCATCAGCCTTCCTTTCTCCATTGGAGATTTCCCTGCTTCCTCATGCAGCCGAGCTCTTCCCATACATGCAGGCAGTACGCTTCCTCTGGGATTACCTCAACGGCGACCACTACTGGAAGTGCAAGTATCCTGAGCACAACCTCGTAAGAGCCCAGAACCAGTGGCATCTTTTCCTCAAGGCGAAGGAACACGAGGCAGAGATGAAGGCATTCATCGAAAAACTCTCAAAATAATCTATAAATAAGACAATGAGTAATATTTATAAGAAATTATCTGTTGGCAACCTGATGGCAATGGCAGTAACCTTGCCTATGGTTGCCAACACAACCAACACAGCATCATCTCCCCTGCTTCCGTCCGCTCCCGATGCCCAGAAGGCAGCCCAGGCCGCGAAGGCGGGAGATGTCCAGATTCTCAGAATCAATCCTACGCTGGTGGAGATTGTCTTCGCCAACCAGCAACGTGTCGCCGTAGATTTCTATGGCGAAAGTGTTTTCCGTATCTTCGAAGATCACAACGATGGCGTGATGAGAGCACCCGAGGCAAAGCCTGAGGCAAGCATCCTGGTGGATAATCCACGCACTTCTGTAAACAAACTGAATGTGGAGGAGAACGACAACTCCATCATCCTTTCTACCACCAAGGCACAGGTCATCTTCGACAAGGCTACCCAGCTCTTCAAGATCATCAACCTTGAAGACGGAAAGACCGTGGCAGAGCAAAGCGCTCCGGCACAGTTTACCCCCGAAAAGGTAACCCTCAGCCTGCGCGAACAGCCGGATGAGTATTTCTTCGGTGGTGGCGTACAGAACGGAAGATTCTCTCACAAGGGTGAGAAAATCGAAATCGTCAACACCAACAACTGGGTAGATGGCGGAGTGGCTTCCCCTGCCCCATTCTATTGGTCAACCGCTGGCTACGGCTTCATGTGGTACACCTTCAAGCCAGGTCTCTACGACTTCGGTTCTACCCAAAACGGAAAGGTAGAACTCTCTCACGAATCCAGGAACTTAGACGTTTTCTTCATGGTGGGCAAAAAGCCTACCGATCTGCTCGATGGTTATTACCAGCTCACCGGCAACCCTGTACTCCTCCCTAAGTTCGGCTTCTACGAGGGCCATCTCAATGCCTACAACCGCGACTACTGGAAGGAGGCCGACAAGGGCCGAACCATGGTATTCGAGGATGGAAAGACGTATAAGGAGAGTGCCAGCGACAAGACCGGAATCAAGGAATCACTGAATGGCGAGAAGAACAACTACCAGTTCTCAGCACGTGCGGCAATCGACCGATACATCAAGCACGATATGCCGCTGGGATGGTTCCTGCCAAACGATGGATACGGAGCCGGATACGGTCAGGAGAGTACCCTGGACGGCAACATCCAGAACCTGAAGGAATTCGGTGATTACGCCCGCAAGCACGGTGTGGAGATCGGACTCTGGACCCAGTCAGACCTGCATCCGAAAGACAGCATCGAAGCGCTCCTGCAGCGCGACATCGTGAAGGAGGTGGGAACCGCTGGCGTAAGAGTGCTCAAGACCGACGTGGCCTGGGTAGGCGACGGCTATTCCTTCGGATTGAACGGTGTGGCTGACGTGGCTCAGATCATGCCTTACTATGGCGAGAATGCCCGCCCGTTCATCATCTCGCTCGATGGATGGGCTGGTACACAGCGATACGCATCCGTCTGGTCGGGCGATCAGACCGGTGGCGACTGGGAGTACATCCGCTTCCACATCCCTACCTTCATCGGAGCCGGACTTTCGGGTATCTCCAACATCACATGCGACAACGACGGTATCTTCGGCGGAAAGAATCCGATCGTCAACATGCGAGAATTCGAATGGAAGGCCTTCACCGCAATGGGTCTGAACATGGATGGCTGGGGCAGCAATGCCAAGTATCCTCATATCCTGGGCGAACCGGTAACTTCCGTCAACCGCTGGTATCTGAAGCTCAAGTCAGAGCTGATGCCATACATCTATACTGCAGCCCACGAGGCAGTAACCGGCAAGCCGCTGGTAAGAGCGATGTTCCTCGACGATGCCAATCCTTATACCCTGGGCAAGGCAACTCAGTATCAGTTCATGTGCGGTCCGTCGTTCCTCGTGGCTCCTATCTACAAGGAAACCAAGATGGATAAGGAGGGCAACGATATCCGCAACGGCATCTACCTGCCTCAGGGCGAATGGGTGGATTACTTCAGCGGACATATATATAAAGGTGGAAGAATCATCAACGAGTTTGAGGCTCCCTACTGGAAACTGCCTGTCTTCGTGAAGCGAGGTGCCATCATCCCGAAGGTAAATCCTAACAACAACGTATCGCAGATAGACAACACCCAGCGCATCTTCGAACTCTATCCATACGGCGAAACCCATTACGCCCTCTATGATGACGACGGCAAGACCGAGCTTTACCGCCTGGGCGAACACGCCACCACCCACATCACCTCTTCCCTCCAGAAAAATCGTCTCGAGGTACATATCTACAAGACCACGGGCCACTTCCAGGGTCAGGAGAAGAACCAGGCTACAGAACTGCGCATCAATCTGAGCCAAATGCCTAAGAAACTGGCGGCGAAGATTGGCGGAAAGAGCGTGAAGCTGACCCAGGTGAATTCGCTCGATGATCTACGCAACACCGAGAATGCATGGTTCTTCGACGAGGCTCCTCAGCTCAACCGCTTCGCCACACCGGGCAGCGACTTCGAGAAGATGGATATCCGCAAGAATCCGATGGTTTATGTGCGACTGGCGAAGACCGACATCACTGCCAACGACGTAGAGCTCCGCATGGATGGCTATCAGATGGATGACGCCGATGTGCTGCTCCACGCCACCGGTGCCCTCGCTGCCCCTCAGGTAACGATGAAGGACAGCCAGAGCCCTAACAAGGCATTCGAGCTGGTGGCAACCTGGAATAAGCAGGCCAACGCCGACTACTATGAGGTAAAGGTGGATGGCGTGATTCATTCCACCATCCGCAGCAACGAGTTCACCATCGAGAACCTGAAGCCGGAAACCGATTACGAGGTGCAGGTGAGAGCCGTGAACAAGGACGGCGTTTCCGAATGGGCCACCGTTCAGGCGCATACCATCAAGGACCCTCTCGATGAAGCCATCCGCAACATCACAGCCACCAACTCTACGAAGGACTGGGAAGGCCTGGAGGTTTCGAAGATGTTCGACTTCAACGAGAAGAACTTCTGGCATACCGACTACTACAAGAAGGAAGGTGTGCTGCCATTCGATGTTACCCTCAACCTCAACGGCATCGCCAAGCTCGAGAAGATTCACTATCTCCCGGCTTCTGAGCGCGAGACCAACGGACAGATACAGAAGGGCAAGTTCGCCATCAGCAACGACGGCATCAACTGGACCGAGACCGGAAGCTTCGACTGGAAGAACGAGAATGCCGTGAAGGAATACCAGTTCCAGGGCAACCCAGAGGCTCAGTACATCAGGATGACCGTAGAGGAAGCCCGAGGCGGAATGGGTTCGGGTGCCGAGATGTACGTATTCAAGGTTCCGGGCAGCAAGATGGAGAAGGCTGGCGACATCAACCACGACGGGCGCATCGACGAGAACGACTTCACCTCTTATCTCAACTACTGCGGATTGCGCAGGGGCGACAAGGACTTTGAGGGCTACGTAAGCAAGGGCGATATCAACGGCAACGGTCTCATCGACGCCTACGATATCTCCGTGGTGGCTACCCAGCTCAAGAGCGGAGTAAGCAGCAAGAAGGTGCCAGCCGTAGAGGGCAGCATCAGTCTCGCAGCAGACAAGAAGATGTACAAGACAGGCGAAACCATCACCCTCACCGTAAAGGGCAAGGGTCTCGTATCGCTCAATGCCCTGAGCTTCGCCCTGCCATACAGCGCCACCGAATACGAGTTCATAGGAGTGGATGTGAAGGATATGGGCAAGATGGAGAACCTCACCAAGGACCGTCTGCACTCAGATGGCAGCAAGGTGCTCTACCCTACCTTCGTCAACATCGGTGAGCAGCCAGCCGTAGAGGGCACCCGCGATCTCTTCACCATCAAGCTCAAGGCAAAGAAGGCATGCAAGCCAGCCTTCCAGCTCAAACAGCTGATGATGGTAGATAAATTCCTGGGCGTAAAGACCGGAAAATAGCCTCTTTTTTGTGAACAAACATTTAATTCTGTAAATTATCTAAAAATAATACCTATTATTTTGGATATTTTACAGAATTATTTGGTAGATAGAAATAAATTCATTACCTTTGCAAACGTAAAAATCAATCAAGAGATAGGAATATGAAAAAAACAGAAGCTTACAACAGATTGGTGGAGAAAGGCGTTAGACCATCAGTACAGAGACTGGCTATCCTGGACTACCTGATTAAGCACCCTACCCACCCAAACATCGAAGATGTTTACAAAGCTTTGGAGAACAAGGTACCGACCCTAAGCCGTACCACAGTGTATAACACGCTCCGTATGCTGAGTGAGGTAAATGCAGCCCAGATGATCACCATCGACGAGCATCGCGTATGCTATGATGGCAACATCGAGCCACACGTTCACTTCTACTGCAAGGAGTGCGGCAAGATCATCGACCTCTTCGATGAGCCAGCACCACGGGTAACAGAGACCAAGGTGATAGATGGAAACATCGTGCAGGAGGAACAGCTCTACTACAAGGGCATCTGTTCAGCTTGCGCCAAGAAGATGGAGAAGAAGACGAATTAACGGGAACAGAAAGCCGAAATGATTCGTCAGACAAGAGAATTAATAGTAATAAGATAATACAACACAAGAACATTTTTAATACATTAACATTATGAAGAAGAAATTTATTTGCACCGTTTGTGGTTACATCTATGAGGGTACTGAGGCACCAGAGAAGTGCCCTATTTGCAAGGCTCCAGCCAGCAAGTTCAAGGAGATGGAAGATACAGTGGATGATGATTTGACATTCGCTACTGTACACGTTCTCGGTCAGGCATATAAGGATGGCGTCAATGAGGAGGTCATCAAGGGTTTGAAGGATCACTTCGCAGGTGAGTGTGGTGAGGTAGGTATGTATCTTGCAATGGCTCGCCAGGCAGACCGCGAGGGTTATCCAGAGATTGCAGAGGCTTACAAGCGTTATGCTTTCGAGGAGGCTGATCATGCATCTCGTTTTGCAGAGTTGCTGGGTGAGGTTTTGGGTGATACCAAGAGCAATCTCGAGGCTCGCATCGCAGCTGAGAAGGGTGCTTGCGAGGACAAGTTCCGCATTGCCAAGCTTGCCAAGGAGCAGGGTTCTGATGCTATCCACGATACTGTTCATGAGATGGCTAAGGACGAGGCTCGCCACTGTGCAGGTTTCGCAGGTCTTTACAAGAGATTCTTCAAGTAAGACATTTTTTTTAATTATTTTCGATACTAAGTCTTGGAGCCCGGTTCCGAATCATAGAGATTCAGAATCGGGTTCCTTCGTTTTCGGTTGGGGATTTGTGGTGGGGTTCATAATTATGAAGCCCACCAGATTTCTGTATTTGCCCCCATCATAGCCTACAAAATAAATAAAATATCGCCATAAAAATTTGGAAGTTACAAATATTCAGCGTATCTTTGCAGAAGCAAAACGGTTCTCGGCAAAATGAAAGCAGGCTTTCATTACGCCGAGCTGGCATCACCTTTGCAATAGTTCAACTTATCAGGAGGATAGAATATGAAGATATACGTAGCCAACCCACTTTACGATGCCGTCTTCAAGTATATGATGGAAGACGAGCGAATAGCCAAGACTTTGCTTTCTGCACTCTTGCAGAAAACGGTAATTGCTGTAGAAATGCGACGTCACGAGTATCCCAACATTTCCCGCGATGCCATCTCCATGTTTCGTGTTGATTTTGCAGCAACCGTATTGGAAGATGACGGCAGCAAAAAACTGATTCTGATAGAATTGCAGAAAACTTGGCTGGAGACGGAGACTTTGCGCTTCCGCCAATATCTGGCTGTGCAGTATAACAACAAGGAGAATATGCGCAAGGAGACCAAAGGCAAGTATGCCCTGCCAACCGTGGCGGTGTATCTGCTAGGCCATTGCGTGGGCAAGTTTACGGAACCCGTGATCTATGCCAAGCATAAGGTATATGACTATGAAGGAAATGAGATACTCCAGGAGACACCTGATCCATTTGTGGAGAGTCTGCAGCATGACAGCATCATTGTCCAGATACCGCTGCTGAGAGGAAGGGTAAACAACAGATTGGAGAAGATACTGAGCGTATTCGACCAGTCGCAGATTTATCCAGACGACCAGCGAATGCTTGAGTTGGATGAAAATAAATATGCGGATGATGCAGAAATGGCGCATATCCTCCATCGCCTCCAGTCGGCAGCCGCTAATCCTGACATCAGAAACAGAATGAATGCAGAAGATGAGTTCTTCCAGGCTCTGGAAGACAGGGATACAGCCATTATACAAAAGGATGCTACTATCATGACGCAGAAAAAAGAACTCGAAAAGCAAAAAACGGAGCTTGACGAGAAAGATGCAGCACTTCAAGAGAAAGATGCGGCGCTTGAAGAGCAGAAGGCATCCTTGCGTGCAGCCGTCCTGGCATTATCAAAAACGGGAATGACGGCTGAAATGATAGCAAAGACATTGAATATCGGAGAGGAGAAAATACAGGAAATATTATCCTAGCCGATAGCATGCCAAGGGTTAATGCAATGCATAAAGCAAAAAGTTGGTGACCTTCATTTTATGAAGCCCACCAACTTTCAGCTACACCATCGAGGAAAGAGATAACGAGCTGTGCGGAAAATAGAACAGTAAATCGTATATACAGAAGTTTCACATGTGGTTCAAATACGGGCTGAAGGCCCTGGCTAGGAGCTTCTGCCCTTTACCTTTCCCTTCGGCCGGTGACCGTTGGTTCAGGGCGTGTTGGCTGTGACTTATGACACACCCTCAGCTTTTTCAGGTATTTTTTTAGAAAGCCCTATTTTTTCTATTATTTTCTTGGTAGTTTCAAGAAAAAATTGTAGTTTTGCATTGTTAAATATAAATATATTGATTATGGCAACAATAACATTAAGACCGGAAAATCTGAAGTCTGAGGAAACCCAGAAGGGGAATTCCTCAAAGATGTTTAGTTGGGAAGAATTAACTGGTATATTTGCCTCAGACAAGAGTGACAAGGAACTCCGTGATGAGTATCTGGAAGAAAAATACGGAATATGAAAATCTTTTGTGATACTAATACCACGGGCTCGCATTCATTAAACTAAAGAAAATAAGATTATGGAATATACAGAGATGATTGATAAGGTGAAAGCTCTGGCTGCACAAAACAGAGCTGCCAAAAATGAGGAGGAGAAAGATGAGGTTCGTCGTCAGATGAATATTCTCAAAAGTATAGATCCTAAGGCTTTTGCCGTAGCTGTTGGATATATGGCTAAGAATACTGAGCAGAAGGTCAATAGCCTTACTATATAGCCACGAGCTAAAGCATGTGAGAAAAACTGCGAGAAAAGAAATGACTGGTATTAAATAAGATTGGTAGATTTTGCACGCACGCGTGCAAAATCTACCTTTTTAAGTTTTACCAACTGCTGGTCAACAAATTCACAGAATATACTTCTGCTTCATCCAACAATCTTCACCCCCACCATCAGACAATCGTGATCCAAACCGATTCTCCCTGCTGCTGCGCCTCCTCCATCCGCTTCATCAGGCGGGTGAGCCAGATGCGGGAGTTCACGATAATAGCTTCTTAAAACTGAATAACTGAATACTGAACACCTTTCCGCCTTGCTTTCCGTCAGCTCCGTCGGCATTTATATTTTTGTATTTACCTAGTACGTACTATGTACGCGTACTAGTACTATCTTTTCCCTGATGCTGCTATGATACCCAGGGCGTATGGGTGCCTAAGAGCTGTCTCTTATACACATCTGACGCTGCCGAC
>ERZ1026894.2221-NODE-2221-length-10167-cov-12.066851_pt1 | contig 10167 bp, 8 predicted proteins | sample MGYA00380177_ERZ1026894 | MGnify/ENA primary metagenome ERZ1026894 (study PRJEB33269, sample SAMEA4719813) | human gut metagenome | biome: human-associated habitat; feature: organic feature; material: feces | place: Cameroon | collected 2013-10 ... | reverse complement strand
TCCTTGATCCATTTATCATACACGGCATGACCCGTTTCCACATCGTGGTTTCCGAACGCCTGGGCGTCATACTTCATATAGTTGACTACGTCGGCAGCCACATTGCGTGCCTGGGTGTTCACATAATTATAATAGTAGCAGGTTGGCTGACCCTGCAGGATGTCGCCGTTCTCCAGGAGGATGACGTTGTCCTTGTAGGTCTTGCGCAAATCGTTGACGTAAGAGGATACGCGCGCCAGGGTTCCCGCTTTGGGCTTGCGGTTGATGAAGTCGTATGGAAAGAAAGCTCCATGAACATCACTCGTCTGAACTACTCTCAGTTTTACGGTACGTTGTTGTGCCATTGCCTGCGAATTAAAGGTGAGCGCCATGAGGAGCGCTGCGAACAGTTGTTTCATATTATTTTTTATTTATTATTTAAATTCATGTGCAAAATTACAAAAAAGTTGCCAATTACGGCATACTTTTTGTTGGATTCTTATTAAAAACATAAAAATAGGAGGTTTTATAATATGGCATTTGTAGATTATTACAAGATTCTCGGTGTTGACAAGAACATCCCCCAGAAGGATGTGAGGGCAGCATATCGTAAACGTGCAAAACAATTCCATCCGGATTTGCACCCGAATGACCCGAAGGCGAAGGCTAAGTTCCAGGCGCTGAACGAGGCATACGAGGTGATTTCCGACCCTGATAAGCGCGCCAAATACGATCAGTTTGGCGAGAACTGGAAGAACGCCGGTGGCTTTGGTGGTGGCGGCTTCGGTGGTGGAGCCGGTGGTGCTGGAGGAGCCGGAGGAAATCCTTTCGAGGGCTTCGACTTCAGCAGTTTCGGAAATGGCGGAGGCGGATTCTCCAGCTTCTTCGAAAATCTCTTCGGCGGAGGCCGTGCCCGTGGCGGTCAGCAAGGCGCTGGTTTCGGCGGCTTTGGTGGCTTCGGAGGTTTCGGCGGAGGAGCCAACGCCGGCTATGGTGCTGGTGCTGATTTCGGAACTGGCGGCTGCGGTGGTGGCTGCAACAGCGGCTGCGGCAGCCAGAGTGCCCGAACCAATACAGGCGAGATGAACATGAACGTGAACATCGACATGTACACAGCCTTGCTTGGCGGCGAAGGAATCATCACGCTGAGCAATGGTTCGAAGATTAAGCTGAAGATTAAGCCAGAGACCCAGAACGGCACGAAGGTTCGTGTGCGCGGCAAGGGTTACGACAGGGGCGACGGCACCTTCGGTGATCTGATGATTACCTATAACGTGAAGTTGCCTACCGGCTTGAACGAAAAGCAGAAGGAGTTGTTGCGACAGATGAAGGAAGCGCAATAATTTATGTTTGAGCGCTCATTAAAAAAAGGGTGTGACTGTAAAAAGCCACACCCTTTTTTATATTCATTGTACATTACAACCTATAAACTATAAACTATAAATTGTAAACTATAAACTATTCTGTTGTAACCTGATTCATGTTGAAGGAAGAAACCTTGCCGGCTGGTGAAACCACGGCATTGATCTTGAAGTTGTTCTGCTTCTTGCTTCCATCCGTGAGATCCAAATTCTGAACGGCAGAGAACTGCACCTGATATTCGTAATCTTCTTCTCCCACCTCGCGCTTCTTAATCTGGTAATCATTGTTAATGTGCCAGTTCATGTTAGCCACATTTTCCTTATAGAGCTTGTCCATAAAGGTAACCACATCGGCCTTGGTGGCAGAAGTCTTGCCCAAGAGAGAAGAGAGGATGTCTTCGCACGTGGCAGAAAGTCCGTCGGCATTATGAGAGTTGATGCTCTGGAAGAACTGCCTGAACAGTCCGCTAACCATCTGCTTCTCTTCTGGCTGCAAGTCGCGGCTCTTTGCCTTCTTCATCGCATTCTCAGCCTCCTCAATATGTGCTCCGTCGGCGTGGGCGTCGAGGTAGGCCTGATAAGCCTGTACGTTGTCGGCAGCCTTCGCCACATTCCAGTCGATGGAATCAATCTTGTTCCACGCCTCCTGCTTATGCGGACTGTTAGGATACTTCTGCAGATAATCCTCCAAAGCCTGCTTCGAACCGCTTACCAGGGCGTTGGTCCAATCCTGGTCAATGCTCTTGAGCATTTCCAGATGCGCCATGATGGAGTCACGATGCGCCTCTTCTGCGTCCTTATAGGTGTCGAGATAACTCTGCAGCACCATCGGGTCGCTGCTCTGCATTGCATACTCGTAGGCTTCCTCCTCCTTGTTGCGGTTGGCATTATCGTAGAAATAATACAGGATTCCGCAAACCAGAACAGAGAAGACCAACGAGATAATCAGAATGCTTCGGGCACTCTTCTTCTTGGCTTTCTGCTGGGCTTCATTTTCAGGATTATTTCCGTTTCTTCCATTTCCGTAGCCGTTTCCATTATTTCCGTTTCCGCCGTTTCCTGCTGCCATCGGAGTCTGTCTTACCGGAGGAACAGGAGGGGTAGGAGGAGTAGGGGGAGTCGGAGGATTAACAGAAGCTGCTGGACCAGCAGGAGCCGAAGTTTCCGTTGAATCCATAGGAGTCTCTGTTCTAGCCGGAGTCTCTGTTCTAACTGTAGTTCCAGAGGCAACCGTTGTTGGAATTCTATAACCGGCTGAAGCTATTTCATGGCAGTTAGGGCACATTTCCTGACTGCTGAAATAAATCTCTCCACAGTGAGGGCATTTGATAATCTTTCCTGCGATTTCCACACCGCAGTTAGGACATGTAGGGGCTTTGTCACTGATTTGACGTCCACATTCCGGACATTTTATAATTGCCATAGTTTTATTTAATGTTTATTGATTTACATATTTTATCTGTGTCTGAATCTGATTTCTCGCAATCTGTGTCTACCCATGAATCGGCTCTTATCCACGTATCCGTTCACGCCGTTGAGCTTTCCCTTACCCGTGTATTGCCACATTTCGAAGTCCCTGCCGTCTCTGAGTACAGGCACTCGCTTGGAGTATTGAGCAATCATCAGCTTGTAGCTGTCCAGTTTGCCCAACAGGTAATTATCGTAGAAATTGGCTCCTGTGTAGATGAGGGGCTTCTGCCTGTAGGCTTTCTCCACGAGATGGAGGAACTTGAAGAGTGAGTCGCAGAATTCTTCTGTTTCCATTCCGCTCTTGGTTTCCACATCAATCATCGGGAGCAGATCCTGGTCGCCCGGGCGGCATTGCGCCTTGAAGTTCTCCAACTGGGTTTGCTGGGGAATACGGGCACGATAGAAGTGGTAGGAACCTACCTTCATTCCATACCGATGCGCCAGGTCGATATTCTGCTTGTATCTGCTGTCTACATTGGTTCCTCCTTCAGTAGCCTTCAGATAGACGTAAGCCATCTTGCTGTTGTCGCCGATGGTTTCCCAGAACACTTTTCCCTGATAATGACTCATGTCAATGCCATGAACATGGCTACAGGTATCTTCGCATTGCACCTGGGCGTGACTGCAAAGTGTGAGTATTGTCGATATAATTGTTATAAAAATTCGTTTCATACGTGCAAAGGTACGAAAATCATGCGATATTCGTAGCGTTAAGGGCTTATTTTTTTAATATTTTATATTATCGTAAACTTCTTCTAGAAGAATCATCTTCTAAGAATCTTCATCAAAGGAATCATCTTCGTAAAATGATTCTACTCCTCAATCTCGGAGAGCGACTTGAAGAAGTTGTTGCAGAAATTGCTGATGGTTTCGATGGGAGCATACTCCAGATACCTCATGCTGCGGCGCAGGTTCTTGCGCATGGTGCCGCCCGTAACGTGCACGAATCCTGCCTGCGTCTCGTTGAAGTGAATATCCTGCATATCCTGCTCGTTGTAATACAGCGAGCGCAGGGTGAGCTTGTAGGCTCCCCGCTCCACATGGCGCACGTAGGGAATCTCATCCTGTTCGAAATCGAAGAAGAGGATGAGTACGCTGCCCTGCAACTGTGCCATGCGCTGGATGCGCAGCTTGCTGAGCCACTTGTCGAGCTTCACGAAATCCACCTTGTCGCCCTTGGTGCGCAGGTAGTTACCCATCTCGATGATGCCGCTCAGGTTGATGCCGTAGGCAAGAATGCCATTGATGTTCGACACGATGATGCGCAGCAGATGCAGGGTCTCGATGGAAGTGTCGATGGCGTGACGCTCATTTTCCTGGATGTTGGCGAGTCGTCGGTTCAGGAAACCATTGTTCATGCGTACTTCCCCCGCAGGAACATCATTGAGATTCTTCATCATCTGGGCAATCTTCTGTTGCTTGAATGTAGTCATGGGTTCCATCTCCTCTTCAATGCCGAAGTGGGCGGAACGTAACTTGATGAATAAGTTCCTTTGTAAAAAATCCATCGTATTAAAGTTTTAAATGAATTGATTTATCTTGTTTCTTTCTGGCTCTAGCCCTAGGCAGAAAGAAATCTGCCTAATGGCTGAAGCTTTATTAACTGTATCTTATTGGATATCTCAGCAGGATGGAGAGCAGTGCCGCTACGCCGATGGCCATCGGATAGTAGAGATAGGGCAGGATGTCCATCGGACTGAGATTGGCGAGTCCCGCAGCCAGAAGCATCTGGACTCCGTAAGGAATCAGGCCCTGCACGGTGCAGGAGAAGGTGTCGAGGATGCTTGCCGCCTTGCGGTTGTCCACGCCAAACTTGTCGCCTATCTTCTTGGCGATGTTGCCCACCGTGAGAATCGCCACCGTATTGTTGGCGGTGCAGATGTTCACTATCGACACCAGGGCGGCGATGGAGAGTTCGGCGCCACGCTTGCTGTTCACGTGGGCGGTAATCTTATCGATGATGTAGTTGATTCCGCCGTTCTCACGGATGATTTCGAGCATTCCGCCCGCCATCATGGCGATGATTACCAGTTCGCCCATGCCCACGATGCCGTTGCCCATTGCCGAGAACCAGCCGAAGAGGTCGTAGGAGGAAGTGGATCCCAAGAGATGACTTCCGATGCCGATGACTCCGCAGAGAATGGTGCCCATGGTGAGCACAGCCATCACGTTCATGCCGGCAATGGCTGTGACGAGTACTATTATATAAGGTATTACCTTCATATATTCTACTTCCGGAATACGGGTAGGCGCCTGCAAGCCGAAGCCCATCACGCCATAGACGGCGAGCACGAGGACGGCGGCAGGAACCACGATGAGGGAATTGACCCTGAACTTATCGCTCATCTTGCAGTTCTGGGTCTGCGTAGCCACCACCGTGGTGTCGGAAATGAACGAGAGGTTGTCGCCGAAGTAGGCGCCGCCCACGATGATAGCCGTCATCATGCCCACGTTCACTCCCATGGAGTGAGCCAGGCCCGCAGCTATCGGAACAAGGGCCACCACTGTGCCGACGCTTGTTCCGATGGATACGGAAATGAAACAGGCTGCCAGGAAGAGTCCCGGCAAAATCATGCTGGCAGGCAAGGCACTCAACGCCAGGTTCACCGTAGCATCCACCGCTCCCATCGCCTTGGCAGAAGCAGCGAAGGCGCCTGCCAATACGTAAATCCAGAGCATGAGCATCAGGTTGTTGGCACCGGCTCCGCGACTGTAGGTGTCTACACGCTTCTTGATGGGCATTCCGCCCGAAATAGCCACCGCATAGATGCTGGCTATCATGAATGCCACCGTGAGTGACAGATTCGTGTCCTTATGACTTGCATCCGCTGAATAGAGGGTGTAAGCCACAATGAGGACAATCAACAAAATTAATGGCGATAAAGCCAACAAACCTTTCTTGTTACTCATAATTATTCTAATGAGAAGAGAGAAGCAGGGAAACAGGACTCTCTCAGAATCCCGGCTCCCGACTTCTCACTCCTTGCTTTTTTACAATGTTACTCCATTCTTGAAAATGGAAATCTCACGATAGCCGTTGCGCTCGTTGCGAGCCTCCTCGCCACTGGCTACGGCAATAATCTTATCGATAAACTGCTTTACCAACTCCTTCATGTCGGTGCCTTCTACCAGGGCGCCAGCGTTGAAGTCAATCCAGTTTGGCTTGTTCTTAGCCAGATTGCTGTTGGTTGAAATCTTCATGGTTGGAACGAAGGTGCCGAATGGGGTTCCACGACCGGTGGTGAAGAGCACGAGCTGGCAACCGGAAGAAGCCAGAGCTGTGGCTGCCACGAGGTCGTTGCCCGGAGCAGACAGGAGGTTCAAGCCAGATGTCTCCAGACGCTCACCATACTGCAATACGCCGCTCACCGGAGCACGACCGCACTTCTGGGTGCAACCGAGTGCCTTGTCCTCCAAGGTAGAAATACCGCCAGCCTTGTTGCCTGGAGAAGGATTCTCGCCCACAGGCTCGCCATGGCTCAGGAAGTACTCCTTGAAGTCGTTGATCAGGTGAACAGTCTTGTCGAAGAGTTCCTTGTTCTCGCAACGGTTCATCAGGATGGTCTCAGCGCCGAACATCTCAGGCACCTCGGTGAGGATGCTTGTACCGCCCTGTGCCACGAGCCAATCAGAGAACTCGCCCACCAATGGGTTGGCGGTAATGCCGCTGAATCCGTCAGATCCGCCGCACTTCAATCCCACGCGAAGCTTGCTTACGGAAACCTCCTCGCGCTTATCCTCCTTAGCCTTGGCATAGAGGTCGCGGAGAATCTTCATACCTTCCTCAATCTCGTCGCCTTCCACCTTCTGGGTAACGAGCAGCTTGATGCGGTCCTTGTCGTAATCGCCCAACATCGCCATGAAATCGTCTGGCTGGTTGTTCTCGCATCCCAGAGAGAGAACGAGCACGGCGCCAGCGTTAGGATGGAGACAGATGTCGCGCAACACCTTGCGGGTGTTCTCATGGTCGCCCGAGAGCTGAGAGCAACCAAAGTTGTGGTGCCATGCGTGGATGGCGTCAATGCCCTCGCCACCTGTTTCCTGCTTCAGAAGCTCAACGAGCTTCTCGGCAACACCGTTTACGCAACCCACGGTAGGGACTACCCAAACCTCGTTACGTGTACCCACTTCGCCGTTCTTGCGCACATAACCCTTGAAGGTTCTGCCCTCATCGGCGATGTTCAGCTTTTCCTCCACCGGATTGTAGGTGTACTCCAAAGTACCGGCAAGATTGGTCTTGAGATTGTTCTCGTTAACCCACTCGCCCTGCTTCAGGTCTTTCTTTGCGTGACCGATAGGGTAGCCGTACTTGATAATGTCCTGTCCTTCGGCAGCATCGTTGATGAGCACCTTGTGACCGGCAGGAGTATCCTGCAAAAGGGTGATGGTCTTGCCATCTACCTCAATAGCTTCGCCCTGCTTCATAGGGCGCAAGCAAACCACTACTGAATCAGCAGGGTTAATCTTGATAAAGCTTGATAGTTTCATTCTGTAGTCTTGTTTTTGTTTATTATTAATGTTATTCTACTTCTATTTTTAATGCAGATTCTTCTGAATGCAGATTTTTTCATCTTACAGAGAATCAGATCTGCGTTCTGCGATAGAAATCCACGTTCTCCTTCATCAGCAGCTCGATAGGCATGTAGTTCACGGGATTCACCTTCTTCTTCAGTACGATGGCCTGGAAGAGGGTGTCTACGCAATAATAACCCTGCATGAAGGCGTGCTGGGCGATGAGGAAGGAGATGCTTCCCTCGCGAAGGCACTTGGCATTCTTTCCAACCATATCATAGCCCATGATCTGCACGTCGCGGCGGTTGGACTTCAGAAGATAGTCGCCCACGATGTGCGCCTTCGATGTCATGGTGATGCAGTGATGGGTGTCGGAATGCTCGGCAAAGTATTTCTCCAGCATCTTGACAAACTCGTTTCGGGTGCCGTTGAGCGGCAGGTCGAGTGTATGGATCTGCATCTGCGGGAAATGGTCGTGCATGTAGTGGCGGAATCCCACCTCGCGGTTGTCCTGCTGCTTACTCATCACCTGTCCGTCCTTGGTCTGGCGCATCAGCATCACTTCTTTCTCGCCGCCGGCAATCATGCAGAGCATCTTGGCTGCAAAGTAGCCCGAGCAGAAGGAATCCTGTCCGAAGAAGGAAAGCGGACGCAGGTCGGGCATGTAGGAGTCGAGCAGGATGAACGGAATGCTGAGATGATGCAACTGCTCGGTGAATTCTCGTGTCACGGCAAGCGATGCAGGCACCACGACCACACCCTCGGGCTTGGCTTCCAGAATCTCGTTGGCAACCTCACGGAAAGAGGCTTCGTTGGAACGCTCGTAGAACTTAATCTCCAGGTTGATGTGGAAATCACGGCGCTGGTCTTCACATTTTCTCGCACCTTCCTCAATCTCTTCCCAGTAAGCCTCTGACTCGTGCTTTGGGAGGAGGAGATAGAAGGTGTACTCCTTGTTGTAAGCCAAAGCACTAGCATACATGTTTGGCTGGTAATTCATTTCCTTGAGGGCTCTCTCCACCTTCTCTCGTGCGGGTTTCGACACGTTAGGGCGGTCGTGTAGAACTCTGTCTACGGTTCCAACAGATACGCCGGCTCTCTCGGCAATATCCTTGATTCTGATTTTTTCGGCCATTGTTTTTAAGTTTGTACTTAAGGGCACTTCTCACGCGTACATTATATAATAATATGTTAGGGAATCGGGAATATCCGATAGACTTAGAGTAATCCCCGATAGACTTGGAGTAATCCCCAATAGACTTGGAGTAGTCTTCAATAGTCATCGGGTAATAACTTGTCGCTTTTTCGTCTCATCCCATCCTGTGCGAAATCTGTGCTTTTTTGCATTTTACTAACTCTCAAATCGGCTGTGTGCGACCACACATCGACTTTCGGGCACAAATATACAACATTTTTTTGAATTGTGCGAATGCACAGCACATTTTTTGCACGAAAAATGCTAAAAAAAGAAAGAAACATACAAAAATAGGGTGAAAAACAAGAAAAATAGGGGCGAAAGTGAAAAAAAACGCGATTTTATTTCGTTATTCGAGAAATTATAGCTATTTTTGCCAACGATAAACGACAATGTATTGTTATTTGTCTGCCGGCTGACTGCCAAAGGCACAAAATCGGCAAGAAAAGGCAACTACTTTAAAATTTGTCAATCAATAACAAACAATAAAAACATAAAAGAATTAAAACATCAAATGGCTAAAATTGTAACATTAGGTGAGATTATGCTTCGTTTGTCTCCAGAGGCTAACGATCGCTTCATTCAGAGTGAATCATTCCGCATCATCCCTGGCGGTGGTGAGGCTAACGTAGCTGTAAGCCTGGCTAACTATGGTCATGAGGCTTACTTCGTATCTAAGTTGCCAAAGCACGAAATCGGTCAGATTGCTGTAAATGCTCTCCGTCGTTATGGCGTAAACACTGAGTTCATCGCCCGTGGTGGTGATCGTGTGGGTCTTTACTATGCTGAGACTGGTGCTTCTATGCGCCCATCAAAGGTTATCTACGACCGTGCTCACAGCGCTATCGCAGAGGCTGATGCTTCAGATTTCGACTTCGACAAAATTATGGAGGGTGCTCAGTGGTTCCACTGGAGCGGTATTACTCCTGCTATCAGCGACAAGGCTGCTGAATTGACCAAGTTGGCTTGTGAGGCTGCTAAGCGTCATGGCGTAACAGTATCTGTTGACCTCAACTTCCGCAAGAAGCTCTGGACTTCAGAGAAGGCTATCTCTGTAATGCGCCCATTAATGAAGTATGTTGATGTTTGCATCGGTAACGAGGAGGATGCACAGCTTTGCCTGGGCTTCAAGCCAGATGCTGACGTAGAAGGCGGCAAGACTGATGCTGAGGGTTACTACGGCATCTTCCAGGGTATGATGAAGGAGTTCGGCTTCAAGTATGTAGTTTCTACTCTCCGTGAGTCTCTTTCTGCTACCCACAACGGCTGGAAGGCTCTTATCTATGATGGTAAGGAATTCTACCAGAGCAAGCACTACGATATCAACCCTATCATCGACCGCGTAGGTGGTGGTGACTCTTTCTCAGGCGGTTTGATCCACGGTCTCCTGACTAAGGCTACTCAGGGTGAGGCTTTGGAGTTCGCTGTGGCTGCTTCTGCATTGAAGCACACTGTTCCTGGCGACTTCAACCTGGTATCTGTTGACGAGGTAGAGAGCCTCGCAGGTGGTAACGCTAATGGTCGCGTGCAGCGATAAATGATAGTTTAGAGTTTATAGTTAAAAGTTAATAGTTTTATAGCCGTCATGCTTATGGCGTAGCCCCTATAAACTATTAACCTGTCTCTTATACACATCTCCGAGCCCACGAG
>ERZ1026894.2218-NODE-2218-length-10179-cov-6.447056_pt1 | contig 10179 bp, 7 predicted proteins | sample MGYA00380177_ERZ1026894 | MGnify/ENA primary metagenome ERZ1026894 (study PRJEB33269, sample SAMEA4719813) | human gut metagenome | biome: human-associated habitat; feature: organic feature; material: feces | place: Cameroon | collected 2013-10 ... | reverse complement strand
TATTTCTCCCACCACTCAGTTAGGGGCAATTCTCTACAAGATTATCCGTCGTTCGTGGGGGGAGACAATCGGCACTCGCATAGATAGGGGCAATTCTCTCATTATGCCACTTCGCCTGCGTGGCGGCTACGCAACAGAATGCCACGCATTCTCGTACTTTTCGTCAAGCTCGGCGCTCATATTCTCGCCGCCTTGCGGCTCGTGTTCCGTCTTTGAAGTTGCACATTCCGTTTATAAGAACGCCCTGAATAAGTGTTCGTTTATCCGCTTGCGCCAAAGGCGCACTTCACCAAGCAGACAATCTTGCGAAACTGTGGCAGGAGTTTTTATCCCTGCTCGAACTGATAGCAAAGATTTTCTGCGCGGTAGTGATTGCGAAAACAAGCGAGGTCGGTGGCAACCGCCACTGTGTTTTCGTTTCTATTTAGGGGATTCCCACGTCGCGTTGCTCCTCGGAATGACATTTGGGGCGATTGCCATAACCTAGGCGCCGTTTGAGCAAATATCACGTGCGCAAGGCGCAAATATCACTGTCGCCTTGGCAACAATATCACGCACGCAAGGCGTGCATATCACTACAACAAAGTTGCAATATCATTTTGTATGCACAAACAAGGGGGATTAGGTTTGAAAAATGCGCTTTATGTCGTCAAATATGGCGGTGGGAGATGATGAAAAGCACTCGTATGTGACGCGAATGTAAGGCTCTGTTCCGCTGGGGCGGACAATGAGTCTGCCCGAATTGGAATAGAGGGAGTTTGTTTCGGTTATTTTTTCCTGAAAAGCACTGCTTGCGAGTGTTTCTCTCGGATTGTCGGTGCGGATATTTAATTCGAGCATAGGATAGGGGGTGAATTTCGGGAGGCTTCCGATTGTGCGTTTCACTTCGAGCAACGATAGAGCGGTGACAATACCGTCGCCGGTGTTTTCTTTGTCCAGCATAAGGATATGACCGCTTTTTTCTCCGCCGAGTAGACAGCCATGTGCCAAAAGGCAGTCCAGAACATTTTTATCTCCGACATCCGAGCGAACGAGAGCGATGTTTTGATAGGCAAGTTCGCGTTGGAGTTTGGTGTTGGACAACACCGTGCCCACGATAAACCGTTTTTTAAGTTTTCCTTGCAGCCGATAGAGAGTGGAAAGGGCAAGAAGCATAGCATCCCCGTCATAAATTTTTCCGTTTACAACGGCGATAACTCTATCTCCGTCCCCATCGAAAGCAAAACCGATTTCGTCTTTTTTTACGCGTGCGACAAACTTTTCAATGTGAGTCGAACCGCAATCGACGTTGACTTTTTCGCCGTCGCGAACGTTGTGTTCGGCGCAAACGATTGCCCCGAGCGAAAGAAAAATCGCAGGGGCTAACGTTGCAAAACAGCCGTATGCGCAATCAAGACGTATTTTTATGCCGTCGAATCTCGGGAACATGCTTTTGATGTGTTTTGCATACAAAAATTCTGCCCCGTCCACAATACGAATGCGGTGATTCTGCTCGGAAATCGTGATTTTCAAATCGCTGAGTCGTTCGTCCTCGGTGAGAGTGTCGGCGCATATGTCAACAATCGACAGCGGTGGCAAGGACGGATTGTTTTTCAGCTCGACCAGTTTTTTATCAAGCAAAAGTTCCTCTTCTTTTGATAGCTTTTTTCCGTTTTTTCCAAAAACTTTGAGTCCGTTGAATTCCGGCGCATTGTGCGAGGCGGTAATCATCACGGCAAAATCAGCCTTTTGCGTTTGCGCGGTATAAGCAAGTGCGGGAGTGGGCAAGATCCCCGCAAGCCAAATTTGCGCCGCACCTTCCAAAAGACCTTTGCACAACTGTTTTTCAATGTCTTTGGAATGCGTGCGCACATCGCGCGCCACGATTATTTTCGCATTGGTTTGTGAAAGAGCCTTGCCCAAAAGGAAGGGGATTTGATTGTCCAAAAGATAGTCTGCTTTTTGTCTGATGCCGTCTGTTCCGAAGTATTGCATACAAATCAATATATGACAATAAAAGCAAGACGGATTGGGAAAAAATAAGATTTCGTGCCCTATTTTGACAAAAAAAGAAGAAAAGGATTTGGCAAAAAGTTTATTGCGACAAGCCGTTTGCCGCAATAAACCGTCAAGAAAATCAAAATTGTACGGAGAGATTTTTTATAATATCGTCGGCGGCGATTGCTCCGTCTGCGCATGCCGTTACGACCTGGCGGAGAGTTTTTTCTCTCACGTCTCCGACAGCATAAACGCCCTCTATGTTCGTACGCATAACATCGTCTGTTTCGATATATCCCGACTCGGTTTTTTTGACGTTTTCAAACAGTTGAGAATTGGGAATCTGACCTATTGCGACAAACACTCCGTCAACCGAAACGGTTGTTAAAGTGTTGTTTTTGACATTTTTAAGTGTCATTTGAGCGATTTTATCCTTTCCGTGCAAACTTTCCACAACGCTGTCCCAAAGTATGGAAACATTGCTTTTTTCAAGTCTGTCGCAAAGAATTTTGTCGGCGCGAAGAGCATCTCGTCTATGCACGAGATAGACCTTGTTCGCAAGTTTTTCAAGATAGAGCGCGTCCTCTGCCGCCGTGTTGCCTCCGCCGATTACGGCAACCGTTTTACCCTTAAAAAACGCGCCGTCGCACGTTGCGCAATAGCTTACGCCTTTGCCTATAAAGTTTTCTTCTCCGACAACGCCCAACTTCCTTGAACTTGCGCCGCTTGCGATGACAATCGTTTTGCTTTGAAGTTCTTTGCCGCTTGCAAGAGAAATGCTTTTAACGTCGCCCTCAAGCGTTAGGGATGTGATTTTGTCAAAGACAAATTCCGCACCGAAAGAGGCGCATTGATTCATCATAGTATAGCAAAGGTCGAAGCCGCTTGTTGACAGAATGCCGGGGAAGTTCTGAATATCCGCAGCCGTTTGAGCTTGTCCGCCAACGCTGGTTGCCTCGATAATTGCGGTTTTCAGACCGCCCCTTGTTGCGTAAATGCCGGCACAAAGCCCCGCCGGGCCTGCGCCGATAATGATTGTGTCGTACATAATTCACCTCAAAAATCATTATAAATGAGTTGAAGATTTGCGTCAATACGGTAATGATTTTTATGTAAATTGTTAAAAACAAGAGGAAAATTTTTAGGTTTGCGACTTTGCGCGCGCACAAACGCGCAAAAATTACTTTACAAATAACTTATCGGCTTATATAATTATTAAACATAATGAGGTAACTTATGCAAAACATCGATATTTACGAAATTTTGAAAAACGGCGCAGAGTACCGTGGCAAGCACGTCACGGTTGCGGGCTGGGTACGCACTGCGCGCGACAGCAAAACCATGGCGTTTTTGGCACTCAACGACGGCACGTCGCTCAAGCATTTGCAGATTGTCATTGACAAGACCAAATTTGATCAAGATACCCTTGCGACATTTATGAAGAACGGCGCGTCCGTGCTTGCGGAGGGCGTTGTTGTTTCCGCAATGAAAGAGGGAGAGTTTGAAATCAACGCAGACAAACTCGAACTTTTGGGAGATTGCCCTGCGGATTATCCCCTTCAAAAGAAATATCACACCATGGAGTTTTTGCGCACCATTCCGCACTTGCGTCCGAGAACAAACACTATGAACGCAATGCTTCGCGTGCGTTCCAAACTCAGTTTTGCCATTCACAGATTCTTTCAAGAAAACGGCTATACCTATGTCCACACGCCTATAATTACGGGCAGCGACTGCGAAGGCGCGGGCGAGATTTTCAGAGTGACGACGCAAGGCTATCAGGACGCGAAACTTGCCAAGGACGAGGCGGAGTATATCGCAAACGACTTCTTCCGCAGAAAAGCGGGACTCACCGTCAGCGGACAACTCGAAGGCGAGGTTGCCGCTATGGCAATGGGCAAGATTTACACGTTCGGTCCGACATTCAGAGCGGAAAACAGCAACACGCCTCGTCATGCGGCTGAATTTTGGCAGGTCGAACCCGAGGTTGCGTTTGCAAAACTTCCCGACATAATCGAAATTGCAACCAAAATGATAAAATACATCATCAAGGCGGTCATCGACGAGTGTCCCGACGAAATCGCGTTCTTTGAAAAGGCATTCGAGCCGGGGCTTAAAGACAAGCTGCAACACGTTGTGGACAGCGATTTTGTGGTGCTTGACTACTCGAAGGCAATCGACATTCTCAAAGAGAGCAAGGCGGAGTTTGCATATCCGGTGGAGTGGGGACTCGATCTTCAAAGCGAACACGAGAGATACATCACAGAGCAAGTGTTCAACAAACCCGTGTTTGTCATCAACTATCCGAAGAAGATAAAATCTTTCTATATGAAACAAAACGACGACGGACTCACCGTTGCGGCAACAGACTTGCTCGTGCCGGGCGTCGGTGAAATCATCGGCTGCAGCGAAAGAGAAGAAAACTATGACAAACTCAAACAGGCCATGGTTGAAAGAGGAATGAATCTTGACGACTACAAGGGCTATATGGATTTGAGAAAATACGGTACCGTGCCGCACAGCGGTTTCGGACTCGGACTCGAACGTATCCTTATGTACGTGACGGGTATCGGCAACATACGCGACGTCCAACTCTATTCGAGGACAGCCGGCGACTTAATGGCGTAAATAATAACAAAACAAAACGCAAAAAAGATAAACGCTTGTGATAAGGGGGAAATTGTCTATCTTTTGACTCTGCGGGGAAATGCGTGAGAAAAAAGAAAAAGGAGAACTGCAATGTACAATCTTGTAATTCCAAGCGATTATCAACCCAAAATGACAATCCGCGAAACCGAAAAAGCAATCAAATTCGTCAAAGACGCATTTCAGCGCAATCTGATCAGGAATTTCGGCTTCGAGCGAGTGTCCGCACCGCTTTTCGTAAAAAGCAAGACGGGAGTAAACGACGATCTCAACGGGGTTGAGCGTGCAGTGCGTTTCGACATAAAAGAACAAGGCGGCGTCGAAGCGGAAATAGTCCACTCTCTTGCAAAATGGAAGCGTATTGCGCTGAAACGGTACGGCTTCAGAAGCGGAGAGGGAATCTATACGGATATGAACGCCATTCGTCGCGATGACAAATGCGACAATCAGCACTCGATTTATGTGGATCAGTGGGATTGGGAAATGGTGATAAGCAAAGAGCAACGCAATCTCGGTTTTCTCAAAATGATCGTTCAAAGGATTGTAGGCGCAATTTGCGATACGCTTGCGGAAGCGAAACAAGCGTTCCCCTGCATAGATCTCGACTTGAAGAGAGACGTGACGTTCGTCACCGCGCAAGAGGCACTTGACAGATATCCCGAGCTCGATTCGCACGGCAGAGAAAGTGCGCTTGCAAAAGAGTACGGAACGATATTCCTCATGCAAATCGGCGGTGCGCTCTCAAACGGCAAACCCCATGACGGACGCGCTCCCGACTATGACGATTGGTCCCTCAACGGCGATATAATCTTTTATGACAAGGTGTTGGGAGAAAGCATAGAAATCTCGTCTATGGGAATAAGAGTGGATGCAAAGAGTATGGCGGAGCAACTCAGAATCGCCGGATGCGAGGACAGACTTCAAAATCAATTCCACAAAGATGTCATGGAAGGCAATCTTCCGCTTACGATAGGCGGCGGAATCGGACAGTCCAGACTGTGTATGCTCCTCCTTCAAAAAGCGCATATCGGCGAGGTGCAATCGAGTTTGTGGCCCGATGAAATGCATGACAAATGTGACAAAGCAGGCATCAACCTGTTGTAAATAAAATCTAAATTCTATAAGGTGTATATGGAACTCAGAACACACAATTGTGGCGAATTGCGTCAATCAGACGAAGGCAAACACGTCAAACTTTGCGGATGGCTTTCAAGCGTTCGCGACCTTGGCGCAGTCATCTTTTTCGTGTTGCGCGACTACTACGGTTATACGCAAGCCGTGGTGAGCGATGAGGCGAAAAAGGAGCAAATCCGCGCAATTCCGCGCGAAAGCACGATAAGCGTCGAGGGCAAAGTCGTCCTTCGCAGTGCGCCGAACAAAGATATGCCCACGGGCATGATTGAAATCGAACCCGACACCATCGAGGTTTTGGGCAGATGCTACGAGCAACTCCCGTTTGAGATTGCAACAAGCACGCAATCAAGAGAAGACGTGCGCCTTAAATATCGTTTCCTCGATTTGAGAAACCCCGATGTCAAGGCAAAAATCATCTTCCGCTCGAAAGTTGTCAGCTGGTTGCGCAACAAGATGACGTCGTTGGGATTTTTGGAGATTGCAACGCCGATTCTCACGTCGTCTTCACCCGAAGGCGCAAGAGATTACATCGTGCCGTCAAGGCTTTATCCCGGTCATTTCTATGCTCTTCCGCAAGCCCCGCAACAGTACAAACAGTTGCTTATGGCGTCCGGTTTTGACAAATATTTCCAGATTGCGCCCTGCTTCAGAGACGAGGACGCACGCGCAGACAGAAGTCCGGGCGAGTTTTATCAGCTCGATACCGAGATGTGCTTTGCCACGCAGGAGGATGTCTTTGCGGTTATGGAGGAGATTTTGAGCGGCGTGTTCACCGAGTTCTCTCCCGCAGGATACAAGGTTGACAAGGGGCCGTTCCGCCGTATCACGTATCGTGACGCAATGAGAGATTACGGTTCGGACAAACCCGACCTTCGCAACCCTCTCATAATCAAAGACGTCACGGACATTCTGTGTGAAAAAGCTCCGTTTTTCGAAAAGGGAAAAACCGTCAAGGCAATCGCCGTCGACGATTTCAAAGAAACGAGAAAGTGGATTGACGCTCTCGTTGAAAAATCCAAACAAAACGGCGCAAGCAATATGTTCTGGTTCAAACTCGACGAAAAGGGCGAGCTTGCGGGCGGGATTGCAAAATTCCTTGCCGACAGCAAAGACGCTCTTTGCGAACGCCTCGGCTTGAAAGCAGGCACTTTCGTTGCCGTTCTTGCAGAAGAGAAGGGTGTTGAAAAGCAAGCGGGTTACGTCCGCACGGAGCTTGGCAACGGTCTCGATCTCATTGAGAAAAACGCATTCCGTTTCTGCTGGATAGTCGACTTCCCGATGTATGAATACGATGACGACGGAGTGCTCGGTTTTTGCCACAATCCGTTCTCTATGCCGCAAGGCGGTCTTGACGCACTCAACAACCAAGATCCTCTCGACATCGTCGCATATCAATACGACAGCGTTGTCAACGGTGTGGAATTGAGTTCGGGTGCGGTGAGAAATCATGAACCGGCAATTATGGAAAAAGCCTTTGAAATCGTCGGTTACGGCAAAGACGTTATCGAAGAAAAATTCTCGGCACTTTACAACGCGTTCAAATTCGGCGCGCCGCCGCACGCAGGCATCGCACCGGGCGTTGACCGTATCGTTATGCTTCTTGCAAACGAGCCGAGCATAAGAGAAATAATCACATTCCCGATGGACAGAAACGCGCGCGACATTCTTATGGGTGCGCCCGGCACAGTCACCGAGAAACAACTCAAAGAAGTGCATATCAAAATCGATATGCCCAAAGAAGAGAACAAATAAGGATATCAAAAGGGATGTATATCCCCAGGAGAAATATAATGAAAAAGAAACTTTTTAGCGTATTTGCGGCAGTTTTGGTGCTTGTGCTTTGCGTCGCTGCACTCGTTGCTTGCAATCCGTACAAAGCGGATTCGATCGGAAGCGGAGATTCGTCCGCCGCGGTTGAATCAAACGGCGGTTATGTCGTAAAACAAGGCAAATTTGTCTACTTCATCAACGGTTATGTTGGCGAAAGTGCAGACAATACATGGGGCGCAGCCACCAAACAAGGCATTGTCCGTGCAGAGATAAAAGACGGCAAAGTCGATCCGAAATCTGCAAAACTCGTTGTCCCGAAGAGTGTTTATAACTCGTCAAACGTCGGCGGCATCGCAATACACGGCGAATGGATTTACTACACCTCCGTCAACACCGACAAGGATAAGAGCGGCACGGCGTCCACCGTCAACACCGACTTTATGCGCACCAAAACAGACGGTTCGGTGACGCAACTTATCGGCACAATCGGCACTCGTTCGGCAAAATATATCTTTACAAAGTCCAGAGTTCTCTATTACACGAACAACACCATCGGATTTATCGACTTTTCAAAGATGAACGACAAAGCCACCGACAAGGGCAACGGCGCAGTCAAAGGCACGCTTGCCGAAAACGTCGAAAATGTGGTTTGGGATTATGCAACCGATTCGATTTTCTATGTGCAAACCGCTCCGAGCGAGGACAGCTATAAAAACTACAACAATCTTTGCACAATCAAAGCAGACGGAAGCGGTCAAAAGGTGCTCGCAACGCAAAAAACGTTCGTCGCCGAGGATAAAGACCCCGTGCAAGATCAACTCAACGTGTTCAAATACAGCCTTGTCAATATGTATGTCGAAGAAGACGGCGATTGCACTTTGTATTATACAAAATCTCACACATTCAGCAGCAACAGCGTGTCCGACGGTTTGTTTATGGCAAAGGCAAGCGACGTGAAACGCTTTGAAAAGAACCTCAACACGATCGCATCCACCACTCTCGTTCCTCTCGGATACGCAGAAGGTGCGCTTGCATACAACTCCGACAGCGTATATTGCTGGTATAACGGCGTTGAAAAAGAGAATCCCGTGCAGGTGACAAGCAAGTCACAAACAATCTGGAAGGTCGATAAGGCAAAAGGCGTTGTGTACTATACCGCAAGTTCTTCCGCAAAGAGCATCTCGAAGATTTCGTACAGAGAAGCAAAAGACAATGCGACCGTCATCATGGAAGAAGGCATCAAGACCGATTGGCTCGTGCTTGATTTTGTCGGCAACGATTTCTATTTCTTTGCAAGTGACGACGACAATTATTTGCACACCGTCAACCTTGAAACGTTCGATAAGGACGCCGAGGACGCAGCAAGCACCTACATCGGCTGCCCGACGGACAGACTCGACAAAAAAGACGCATAATCGATGCAAAAACATACTGCTTGCCAAAAGTGTTTTGGCAAGCAGTATTTTATGTTGCGACACATGTTATTTATGCAAAAACGCCGCATTGCAATGTAATATTGCACGGTGCGCGCTTTTGTGGCGAAACTCTCGCATTTTGAAAAATGACCAAAACGATTTTTATTACAGGCGGAAGCCGCGGTATAGGCGAAGCGGTTGTGCGTATGGCGGCAGGCAAATACAATGTCGCCTTCACTTACAATACATCAAAAGAGAAAGCTCGCTGTCTGCAACAAGAGCTTGATTCTCGCTATGGCGGAGTGCTTGCGCTTGAGTGCGACGTGACAAACCCGAAAAGCGTATCCGCCGCAATAGATGCCGCAAAAAAACGATTTGGCAAGATAGATATTCTTGTCAACAACGCAGGTGTCGCAATGAGCGGACTTTTGATCGACACGTCGCTTGACGAGTTCAAGCGTGTTTTTGACGTCAACGTCAACGGTACGTTCAACGTCACAAAAGCAGTGCTTCCCGATATGCTTTCAAGCGGCCGGGGTTCGATTGTCAACGTGTCATCCGTTTGGGGGATTAAAGGTGCAAGCATGGAAGTTGCCTATTCTTCTTCAAAAGCCGCAATAATAGGTTTTACCAAAGCTCTTGCAAAAGAAGTTGCTCCTATGGGGGTTTTGGTCAATGCGGTCGCACCCGGCGCAGTCGACACCGATATGATGAGCGTTTACACTCAATCCGAAATTGACGAGCTTTGCGAAAATTCCATTCCTCTCGGAAGGCTTGCTTCTCCCGCGGAAATTGCCAAAGGAATTATGTATTTGGCGGAGAGCGGGTATTGTGTGGGGGAGGTTCTTTCTCTTACCGCCGGCTTATAAGGCCCACAAAATCGCGCCTAACTTTGTCAGCACCCCTTGCTTGTCAAACTGCGTACGTCATTGTACGCTGGGTTTGCCAAGCAAGGGGTGCTTTCGCGTTATGCATCGATTTTGTGGGCTTTATAACACTTTCAAGGCGTACTTATACACGGAATGTGCCTATTCGAAGTGCGAGCCGCAAGGCGGCGAGAATATGAGCGCCGAGCTTGACGAAAAGTGCGAGAATGCGTGGCATTCTGTTGCGCAGCCGCCACGCAGGCGAAGTGGCATAACAAGGGGACGATACTTATCTATGCGAGTGCCGACTGTCTCCCCCGCGAACGACGGATAATATTGTAGAGAATTGCCCTTAACTGAGTGGTGGGAGA
>ERZ1026894.2217-NODE-2217-length-10184-cov-3.889624_pt1 | contig 10184 bp, 7 predicted proteins | sample MGYA00380177_ERZ1026894 | MGnify/ENA primary metagenome ERZ1026894 (study PRJEB33269, sample SAMEA4719813) | human gut metagenome | biome: human-associated habitat; feature: organic feature; material: feces | place: Cameroon | collected 2013-10 ... | reverse complement strand
TGTGAAATATCTCTAATATTTTTATTGTGATTTGGGAATATTTTCTATACTACGTTTCTATTTTGTTGGATTTATTATCCAGTAACCGCTTTATAATTGTAGTTGGATTTCCGCTTTTTCCCAGAGACGAAAAAATGTATGTATGATTGTTTCCGTAACGAAACATCTCATACATACATCCTGTTAAATTTTATTCCGTTTTCCTTATAATAAATAATGACGTGTCGCAAATCCGTAATCAAAATAATTGCACGATTATTTCTCTACTCTGCTGCTATGCTTGGAATCTGTACATCTGCGTCCACATCGGCACCGTAATCCACACCGTTGATCCGGAATCCAAAGATCTCATAGAACTCCTGCCAGTATCCCTCCAGATCAGTAACCTCCTCAAGATTGTCCTGATCGATCTTCTGCCAGATCTCAGCCACTGCCTCCTGTACCTTTGGCTCCATCTCCCAATCGTCCATACGGATCAGGCGGTTCTCATCCGTCACAACAGCTCCGCCATTGCAGAGACGGTCATGGATCATACGGTACATCTGCTCAATACAGCCCTCCTGCACCTTCTGCTCCTTCATGACCTTAAACAGGATCGCCAGATAAAGAGGCACGATCGGAATCGCCGCACTGGACTGTGTCACCACTGCCTTATTCACAGAAACATATGCCTCAACCCCATCAATCTCTGCCTGGATCTTGTCTGCGGAAGCATAAAGATCCTTCTTTGCCTGTCCGATAGAGCCTTCCTTATAGATCGGATAGGTCAGCTCCGGTCCAATATAAGAATATGCCACGGTCTTTGCACCATCCGCAAGAACGCCAGCCTCCTTCAATGCTTTGATCCAGAGTATCCAGTCCTCACCACCCATAACCTTGATGGTGTTCCGGATCTCCTCGTCTGTCGCCGGCTCAATTGTTGCTTCCATGAGCTGATTGTTTCTCAGATCAATGGTGCGATTGGTATAGGACTCTCCTGTGGTCTTGAGAACAGACTTGTAGGTCACTCCATCCGGTGCCGTTCTACGGGGTGCCGCAATACTATAGATCACCATGTCCACCTGGCCGAGATCCTTTTTAATAGTCTCAATGGTCTGCTCCTTCATCTCTGCCGAATAGGCATCTCCGTTCAGAGTTTTTGCATACAGACCGTCTGCCGTCGCAATCTCCTCAAATGCTGCCGTGTTGTACCATCCTGCCGTCGCCGTTCTCTTGCCCTTTGCCGGCTTATCAAAAATAATCCCCAGTGTATCTGCTCCACATGAATATGCTGCCGCAATACGTGAAGCAAGTCCATATCCCATGGAACAGCCAATCACCAGCACCTTTTTCGGTCCCTCCGTCTTTGGCTGTGCCTTTACATAATCAATCTGTGCCTGTACCGCCGCACGACATCCCGCCGGATGTGCCGTAGTACAGATAAATGCTTTTACCTTTGGTTCAATTACCATGAAATAATCCTCCATTCGTTAAAAAAACGCAGAACTCCTAGGAATCCTGCGAATCGTGTCAAGCAGGATACGGGAGTCGAACCCGCCTCCTCAGCTTGGGAAGCTGATATACTACCGATGTACTAATCCTGCACAGAAGCATCACGCTGCTGCTCCTTACTATTTTATACATTATGCCTGTGTTTGTCAAATAATGAAATTTTTTAATGTTCCCTCGTCATATTTCATGCCGATTATATGCCGTTTTCTATGGTAATGCTGCTGCCATCCTTTGTCTTTTTTACCTTGATCTGCTGTGGAATATTTTCCATCAGTTCCTCTCTATGACTAATAATGCCCACCAGTTTATTGGCACTCGAAAGACCCGTCAGACTGTCCATTGCATTATCCATGGATTTGCGGTCCAGAGTTCCAAAGCCTTCATCCACAAACAGAGCATCCATCTGAATACCTCCCAGATTTGAGGAAACGGTATCCGACAAGCCCAGGGCCAGGCTGAGAGATGCCTTAAAACTCTCCCCTCCGGAAAGATTTCCCACCGGTCTCCGATGACCGGTATAGTTATCAAGCACCTCCAGATCCAGAAAATTATTGCTTTTTTTGCCCACAGAATCCTGCCGGTAAAGCTCATACTGCCCGTCACTCATCGGGAGCAGACGCCGGTTCGCCGCAGCAATAATGCCGTCAAAGCCTGCCGCCTGAATATACTGCTCCAATGTAATCTTGCCATTTCCCGTGGTTCCCTTTACCAAATTATACAGTTTGCGGCAATGCTCATATTCCTTGCCCGCTGTCTCCATTGTCTCTTTCTGTGCTGCGATGTTTATCCGTTTCTCTGTATTGATATTAATGCGGTTTTCAATGACATTGACCTCTCTGCGAAGCTCCTGCACCGCCCTTTCCTTCTCCTGACACACCTCGTTAAGGGCATCCATATCCACATATGCTTTCCCCTCTGCATCCCGCTCTGCCTGCTCAAGCTGCGTATGATTTGTACTGCACTTCTGCCGGTACCCGCTGAGCGTTTCCTCCGATCCGGCAATCGCCTCTTCCTCCGTCACATAGGAAAGCATTTCATCCAAAGAAGCAAATTTCTGTTCCCGCACTGCCGTCTCTAAATGTTCTTTATATATTTTCTCCAGCTTTTGCTGGTTTTGCAACGTCTCATTCTGCGTTGTCAGGGATGCCTGTAATGAAGCCACCGCCAGATCTGCTTCCTTTTTCTGCCTCTCTGCTTCGTTAATTTCCGTTAAAATATCTTCTGCCGCCTGCGCCGCCTTTTTCATCTCCGTCTCTGCCGTTTTCCAATCTTCAAACGGCAGTTCCGCCAAAGTCTTTAAGGTTGCTTCCACTTCCGCAACTGCTGTCAGTGTTTCCTGCTTTCTGATATTTAACTGCTCCCCGGCATTTTTGAGCCGTTCTGCATCCTCCCCCTGTGCCTTTTCCAGCAGATCCTGTGTTTTTTCCAGCGCTGCACAAATCCGGGCTAATGCTGTCCTTGTATTTTCATTTTCCTGTAACTTTCTCTGCACAAGACTCTCCGCTTCCCGGAGCTGCTTTATCATATCCTCCAGTGTACCCTCTTGTACCGGCCCGTCTAAGAGCGGATGTTCCAGACAGCCGGTGATTTTCTCCCGGAGCCGGGCTTCCAATCCCTGCAGCGCCGTCTTTGACTTTTCCGCCTCGGTATTTGCCGCCTGCTTTTGCTGCTGCCTCTCTTCTTCCTGCTTTTGCAGCTTCTTAAACTGTTCCTCTGTAATAAACTGCTCCGGCAGGCTTGCCGGCTCCGGATGATGCTGTGAACCACACACAGGACACTTTTGTCCCTCCTCCAGATGCTCTGCCAGAATCCCGGCCCGGCAGTTTTCCAGAATCCTCTCCGCTGCCTCTCTTTTCGTATGAATCTCCTCATATTTCTCGCGGGTCACACAGAATATGTCCTGTTTTTGGGACAGATCTGTCTGCTGCTGTTCCCACTTTGGGAGCTGCTCTTCCAAAATATCTTCTATATTTTCCCAAAGAGTATCCAGTTTTTCCTTTTCATTTTGTGCCAGAGCAAGCTCTGACGGTTTTTCCTTCTGTGAAGCAATCTGTTCTTTCCAGCTCCCGATCTGACGTTCCAGCTCTTTTTCCTGCTCTTTCAGCTCTGTCTCCGCTTGCGCCTGCTCTCTCTGCGCTTGTTTTAATGTCACCTGCGCCGTCAACAACTCATCTCTCTGCTGATATTTTAATTTTTGCTCCTGAAGCTTGTCCGCCTTCTTTTGTAACTTCTCTGCCTCCGGACGCTTTTTCTGTGCATTTTCCCAGACTTTTGTGGATTCCTGCGCTTTATTCTGCGCTTTTTCCAGCCCCTGCATTTTCAACAGGATTTCCTCCTGCGTATTCTGAATCTCCTGCTCTTTGGACTTCCATGTTGTATATGCCGGATATACGCCCCGCGTCGCCGTCTTCTGGCGCATCAGCCTTTTTTCCAGAGCTTCCATTTCCGCTTTCTGATCTGTAAGCTCCTTCTGTTCCTTTCTCAGTACTTCTCTCCGGGCAATAAAGTCATTATTCGTCTTTGCCATAGCCAGAGTATCCTGACATGCTTTTAAGTCTCTCTCTGCACTTTTTAATACTTCCTGTTTCTCACAATATTTTGCCTTGTCTGAATCTGTCAGCCTGTCTAACAGCTCCAGCATTTCATCAATATTCCATGCACTTCCGGATCCCTTCGCTCTTTCCTGAAGTTCAGAAAGCTCCCCTTCTTCTGCCACCGCATCTCCAAAATACTGGATCACACTGTTTTCTGCCGTATTTTTTATGCCAAAGCTATGATTCATGCGATCCTTCAGCTTGTATTCAATATTTTTATATGGATCTGTCATAAAAATTGTACGGAGAATCTCTGTTCTCTGTTCTGTTTTTGCATTGAGCAGCTCCCAGAACTCTCCCTGTGCGATCATTGCAATCTGCTTAAACTGCTTGTCGTTAATATGCAGCAGCTCCTCCACTGCAGCATTGACCTGTTTCACTCCCTCAACCGGTGACTGTCCCTGCTCCTGAAAAACGGCTTTTTCATTTTCCGTGATCACACCCGTGCCACGCTTCTTCGGTCTCTCATAAGCAGGCTGGCGTTTCACATGGTATTCTTTCCCCTGATGAGAAAAATAAAAATCCACATAACTGTCAGTGCCCTCCCCGGCATATTCACTTCTTAAATTTTTCGTATCTCTATATGTTCCACTGGTAGTTCCATAGAGAGCAAAGCATATGGCATCAAATATCGTAGTCTTTCCCGCTCCGGTATCTCCTGAAATCAGAAAAAGTCCTTTATCCTCAAATTGTCTGAAATCAATCTCCGGCATTTCGTCCGCATAAGGTCCAAACGCACTGATCAATAATTTAATCGGCTTCATCCATCACACCTGCCTCTCTTGCCACCATTCGCATAATATCCATCTCTTCTTCACTGATCTCGCAGCCATAAATTTTATTGTAAAAATCACCGATAAGCTCCCCAAAGGATCTGTTCTCCGCAATTTTTGAAATGTCCACCTGCTCAATCTGTTTCGTATGGGAATTATCATAATCAATCTTAACGGTATTGGGATAAATCTGTTGAAAAATCCCCATGACATCATTTACCATATCCTCATCCGTAAGGGTTGCGTAAATAAAATCCTCCGTCCCGGTTACATTTTCTGTTTTGAGAAGCTGCTCCAGCTTTCCTTTAATATGACGCATATCCCTCATAGGCTTTAACGGAATCAACTCGACGGACGTTTTCCCCTTCTCCTTTATCGTGATCACCGGAACCGATTTGTCGTTCGCAACCTCACTCAGGGAGTATTTTAATGGAGAACCCGAATACCGGACCTCCTCTCTCCCTATTTTCTGAGGCGAATGAATATGTCCCAGAGCTACATAATCAAATGCGTCAAAGCAGTCATAACCGATTTTTTCCACAAGACCGACACTCTGCACACCAACGCCTTCTGATCCACCGGTCACCGGCTCCTCCGACTTTCCGGTCACAAACTGGTGTGCCGCTATCACATTTCTGCGTGTCCTGTCAATCTCTGCCTGCTCCAGAACCGCCCTCACCGCATCATCATAATTCTCAATCCCGGCATCCGGCAGGAAATGCTTTACCTGCGACGCTTTTACAAACGGAAGAAGATAAATGTCTATCTCCCCATAATCATCCGTTACTGTTTTTTTATACAAGTTCCCCTCATACTTTGCTGAAATATAAATCTGATTCTTTTCAAACAGATCACTTCCATAATTCAGACGTTCATCCGAATCATGATTCCCACTGATCATAAATGTCATAACGCCGGACTCCGCAAGACTGCACAAAAAGTAATCCAACAGCCTTGTCGCTGCTTCACTAGGAACTGCTCTGTCGTATACATCGCCCGCAATCAGTACCGCATCAACGGACTGATTTTTTACAATTTCCAATATCTGGTCCAGTATATATTTCTGATCCCTGATCAGGTCAAAATCTCCCAGAGACTTTCCCAGATGCAGATCTCCCAAATGCAAAAATTTCATACTCCATTTTCTCCTTTTTAATTATCGTGAATTTACAACGCTTCGGAAAAAAGCTCCTCTTTTTCTCACTCACAGGTGCATTTATACACATTGTATCACAAATTCGCAGCACTTCGGCAAAAGGTTCAAAAAAGCTCCGCTTTTCCTCACCCGCGGGATTGTTGACTTGCACAGAATTTGTAAGGGCAAAAAATTAAAAGCCCCTGTGGGAGTTATAAAACTCTCACAGGGGCACACATATGAAAGCGATGGTTTATTTAACTTATTTGCACTTATTTTATAGCCTTTATCCTTCAATGGCTATGGTTTTTGTCTGCTCTACTGCCGGCTGCGGATCCTTCTTTGGAACAGAGATCTTCAGGATACCATCCTCAAACTTCGCTTTAATATCCTCCTCTGTCATATCCTCGCCTACATAAAAGCTACGGCTGCAGCTTCCATAATATCTCTCACGGCGCAGGTACTTACCACTCTTCTCATCCTTTTCGCCGTCCTCAGATTTCTTCTCAGCACTAATGGTCATATAACCATCCTTAAGCTCTGCTTTTACATCTTCCTTCTTATAACCCGGCAGATCAATATCGAGTTCATAACCGGCATCTGTCTCTTTCACATCGGTCTTCATGGCACTTGGTGTCGGGTTTGCATAATGAATCACATTCATTGGTCTTGCGAAATCATCAAAAAAGTCATCAAATAAATTTTCTCCAAAAATACTAGGCATCAACATAAGTCATTCCTCCTTCAATCAAACCTTATTGAACTGTTCTTCTCAGAGCAAGTAGGATGAAGTCTCAGTCATTCCTGACTTCCTAATTACCTCTTCCCTTGTTCTGTAATATGTTATACCACCTTTATTAGCACTCGTCAAGAGTGAGTGCTAATAATTTTTGTGAAAATTTTGTGAACTCCTAATGAAACTCTGTCATATGCTTCCGATAATGCGACGGCAGATTGGTTCTTTGCAGACCTGAATTCTCCCGCTCCTTAATTGCAATACTGTCAAAAAATGCCTTCCACAGATCGGCGTACTCCTGACCACCACTATGCTCCAGCTCATCTAACACCTGACGTTCCCCCTGCTCCAGCTGGCGCAGGTACCATCTTCTGCCGGGATTGTGAAACGCTGCTTTTCCATGACTTTTGTCATAAACAATGAACCATTCCGGATTCAGACGGTCTGTAAAATGGTCTGCGACCATATCAATGACCTCATTCTCCGGTTCGATCACCGCATACAATACAGGATGGTCCTGCCAGGATATTTCCTCAAACCGTATAAACTCCAGGAAATAGTGTGCCTCATTCCTTGCTTTACGGTAAATCTCAAATATCCTCTGGACACATGGAATGTGAAGTGCCTCCGTCACCTTACTGCCCAGCGCAAAACCATATACAATAAAATGATAGATCACGTCTGCCTTATCCGGCTGGCGGCTTCCCGCTGCCACCATAATATATTCATATGCCTGCTGCGAGATCTGCCGCCGGACGGTACGAAGCACCTTCGTCATCTTATCCGGATCCGGCACCACATCCACATACTCAGAAAATAATGTGTAATTCTGTTCTGCCTCCGGCATATTTACCTCCAGCCGGATGTGGTCGTGTCCATATGCAGATTTGCCCGCATCATAAACCGCCGTAAAGATGGCCTCCGGGGTATCGTCACACCGGTATATTCTCGTCTCCTTCATTGTTCCCTGATAACCTCCATTTCTCCGCCATCGGCACCACAACAAACGATATAAACATACAAATTCCTAAATACAATGCTTATCTCATAATCCATAAATCAAGCCAAACATCTGTTATACTAATTTGCATCTGCCACAAAATCAAACAGTGACAACTGCTGATAATGAATCTGACTCTGCTGATAATATCTCTGCAGCTCCTTTTCTTCCCCTACCAGCCGTCTCGTGATAAAATCCTCGTCTACCTTCAGAAAGTCATACATCATCCTGCCATTGCATGTGATAAAATACACAGCCCGCTTTAATACCACTCCCATTTTTTTAAGATGAGAGTAGTCCAGGGAACCTGTCCTTCTCGCTTTCACGATCCGGCTGGCGGACTTTACGCCGATCCCAGGCACCCGCAGCAGCGTATTATAATCCGCAGTGTTAATCTCTACCGGAAAAGACTCCATATGTCCCAATGCCCAGTCGCATTTCGGATCAAGAAACACATTGAAATTAGGTCTGGACGGTGACAATAACTCCCCGGCCTCAAAGCCATAATACCGAAGCAAAAAGTCTGCCTGATACAACCGATGCTCCCGCCGCAGAGGGGGACCGCTTTCCAAAGCCGGAAGAGAGACATCCTGGTTCACATTGATAAATGCAGAATAAAACACTCTCTTCAGATCAAATCTCTGATATAGCGCCTCTGAAACAGACATGATCTCATAATCACTCTCTCCTCCGGCACCAATGATCATCTGTGTACTCTGACCGGCCGGTACAAATCCGCGGTTCGTATCATAATGCCGCCACTGTGTCAGTCCTGTGGCTTTGACAGAAGAAGGGAGGTACAGATCATCCGTTACAGCCCTCTGCCGGCCTGCCGTCTCTCCGGTAATATCTTTACTGACGTTCTGCCCTTGCCTGGCCTCCGGCTCCTTCTGCAAGCCCCCTGTCTTCCACGTTTCCCGTGTCTGACAATCTCTGGTGGATGTCCTGGTCAATCCCGCCACCTCCGATGTAGTCCTGCTATGACCTTCTCTCCCCAATATGCCCTGCTCCTTCGGCTTTGTGGCACCCTCTCCCTGTCCTGCTCTACCCAATATGCCCTGCAGACCTGCAAGCTTCGGCGTATCCTGTCTCCGGCTGATTCCATCCGGCATGCTTCTCCCCAGTCTGCGGCTGGTATGCCAGTAAGCACTGCGATTACCCCCCTTCATCCCAAGTGCCTGCCTGCTCTCCTCCATACCTGACTGAATCTGGCGCATAGGCGTCAGGATCTGCCGGCGGTCTTTATTGGGAGCAAGCTGACGCAGACCATCTGCCGTAGGAAGCTCCATATTCACACTCATACGATCCGCATACCACCCCGCCAGCTCTACCAGCTCCGGGGAAGCCCCCGGTATCGCCTTGCAATGGATATAGCCATGGAACCGGTGAATCGTCCGCAGGTCGTGAAGTGTCTGACAGATCAGCTCCATCGTATGATCCGCTGACTGTATGATCCCGGAGCTCAGAAAAAGACCTTCTATATAATTTCTCCGGTAAAACTCCATCGTCAGCTCACAAACCTCCTCCGGGGTAAACGTCGCTCTGGGAACATCATTCGTCACACGGTTAATACAATATTTGCAATTATAGATACATTCATTGGTAAATAAAATCTTCAACAAAGAAATACATCTCCCATCCGCTGAGAAGCTGTGACAGATTCCCGCCGCACTGGTGTTCCCTATCTGTCCATCCTTCCCCTTCCGGGAAACTCCACTGGAGGTACAGGCGACATCATACTTCGCTGCATCAGATAATATCCGCAGCTTCTCCTCCAGAGACGCATGCTCCGCAAAGATCATTTTATCATCTCCTCTCAAACATATATTCCGAACGTTTGTTCTATTATGATACACTTGCCTCAGGTCTGTGTCAAGAGGAAAAAAATGGATGATGCGGTGCAGTCTGTTCGCCGAAATGAGAAATCACTCCCGTATCACCTGCCATGCCTCCACAAGCCGATCCAGGCTCCAGGCGGCATTGGCAGGACTGGTAGACGGCAGGCAGACCGCCTCGATCCCCGTCTGTTTTTTCTGATATTTCCGATACAACTGCTCCGCCTTTTTCCCGTTGACATAGATCCGACGAACCGGTGCCTGCGCCAGAATCCCACTCAGATCTGTCGGTACTACGTCCTTAATGCTGCTGTCCGCCGACCCCTGAATTTCACAGGATGCGATCACATCCCAGACCGCCACACCATTCTGCAGCAAAAATACTTTCTTTTCCTCAACAGTCTGTGGCACCTGATTTCCATACACCGCAGCGAGTACTCGCCAGAAACGATTTTGTGGATGACCGTAAAAAAAGCCCTGCTCTCTGGATTTCACAGAGGGAAAGCTTCCCAGAATTAAAATATTAGAATGCTCGTCGTAAACCGGTGCTATGGGATGTTGTATCATAATACGAACCTTTCCTAAGCTCTGCAGTCAACAAAACCACAGAGCTTAAATTT
>ERZ1026894.2213-NODE-2213-length-10201-cov-3.870294_pt1 | contig 10201 bp, 14 predicted proteins | sample MGYA00380177_ERZ1026894 | MGnify/ENA primary metagenome ERZ1026894 (study PRJEB33269, sample SAMEA4719813) | human gut metagenome | biome: human-associated habitat; feature: organic feature; material: feces | place: Cameroon | collected 2013-10 ... | reverse complement strand
AGCGTCAGATGTGTATAAGAGACAGTGGCTATATCGCCGTGACGCACTTTGAGGAGAAAGACCAGTTCGCCGGTCGTGCCGAGATACGAACCATTTTACAGTCCACCATGCGTGGCGGCTCGAAGTATTGGAACTTTGAAAGCTACAACCCGCCGATAAGCCGCGACAATTGGGCGAACAAAGATAGCTTGGAAGAACGGGCCGACCGCTTGTGCCACAAGTCAACGTACTTGCAAGCCCCGCCAGAGTGGCTGGGTGAGCAGTTTTTAGCGGAGGCGGAACATCTTAAGGCCACGGACGAGAGAGCGTACCAGCACGAGTATTTGGGCATTCCTGTTGGTACTGGCGGCAACGTGTTTGACAACCTGGAACTGCGGGAGATCACCGACGAGGAAATGTCGCATTTCGACCACATCTACCAGGGTGTGGACTATGGTTGGTTTCCTGATCCTTTTGCCTTTATCCGCCTGCATTACGACAGGGCGAGGGAGACTATCTACCTGATGGATGAAATCTATCAGAACAAGCTCACCAACGAGGCAAGCGGCAACATCATCATTCAGCGTGGATATAAAGACGCATATATTACCTGCGACAGCGCAGAGCCTAAGAGCGTGGCGGACTATCGCGCTATGGGCCTGCCGGCAAAAGCGGCGGTCAAAGGCCCCGGCTCTGTTGACTACGGCATGAAGTGGCTGCAGCGGCGCAAGATCGTCATTGACCGGAAACGCACGCCAAACGCATACAACGAGTTTGTGAATTACGAATACGACCGAAACAAAGACGGAGATATTATCAGCGGCTACCCGGATGAAAACAACCATTTGATAGATGCCACCAGGTACGCCGTTGAGCGCATTTCCCGTCGGATGGGAGTTATTGCATGAGTAACGCGGTTATCATCAAACTGAATGAGCTGGGCTATACTACTATCCCCGATAGCTTTTATAGCAAAGTGTACGAGTGGAGAAGCTGGTATCAGGGTGACGTAAAAGGGTTCCACAACTACACCGTGCAGAACGGTGAGCGACAGGTGAATTGTAGGCGCTACTCCCTTGGCATGGGGAAAAAGCTGTGCGAGGATTGGGCCAATCTCTTGATGAACGAGAAAGTCCAAATCACGCTTGAGGGGCAGAAAGAGCAGGACTTTATTGACCTGGTGCTGACGGAAAACAACTTTACCGTCAAGGCCAACGAGATGCAGGAGATGAAATCTGCGCTGGGCACTGTGGCCTATGTCCCCCGTGTTGTGGGGCAGGAGATCAGCGAAAGCGGAGATATTGTCCCCGGCAACGCATCCGGCATTGTGCTGGACTATGTGACCATCGAAAACATCTACCCGCTGTCCTGGCAGAATGGGTATATCAGCGAGTGCGCGTTTTCTTCCGAAGTCACGCGGGGCGGAAAAGATTATTTGTACTTGCAGATACACCGGCGTGAGGACAACGGCAACTATGTCATTGAGAACCGCATCTATCGGTATGACAATGAGCAGCTGGCCGATGAACAGCTTGTTAATGTCAAGGGATTTGAAAATATCCCGCCTGTGGTGCACACAGGTAGCGACAAGCGGCAGTTTGTCATTGACCGGCCCAACATAGCAAACAACGTCAACTATCTGCTGCCGACCGGTATCGCGATCTATGCCAATGCTATTGATGTATTGCAGGGCGTGGATATTGCCTACGACAGCTACGTTAACGAGTTCAAGCTTGGCAAAAAGCGCATCATGGTCAAGCCGTCTGCGGCGCAGTATCTTGACGGCACCCCTGCTTTTGACCCTGACGATGTGGTGTTTTACGTTATGCCGGAGGACACAGAAGACGGCGCAGTTATAACGCCTATTGACATGACGCTGCGGACGGCGGAGCACAACACCGGCATTCAGGATCAGCTTAACATTCTGTCCAGCAAGTGCGGCTTTGGTGAGACCTATTACCGCTTTGACGGCGGCAGCGTGGCAACTGCCACACAGGTCATCAGCGAAAACTCCACCATGTTTCGCACCATCAAAAAGATGGAAATTGTGCTGGAACAGGCTCTGGTGGAGTTGTGCCGCATCTTGCTTCGGTTAGGCAACACGGCTATGAACGCGGGGCTGAATGAGGACGTTGAAATCTCCATCGACTTTGATGACAGCATCATTGAGGACAAGCAGACCGACTTTTCTCGTGATATGCAGCTCCTTAGTGCGGGCATCATGAACGATTGGGAGTTCCGCATGAAGTGGATGAACGAAGACGAGGCGACCGCAAAGGCGGCACTGCCAAAGATGCAGGACATGACCACGGAGCAGCAGAACGAAGTGGAGTGAGGTGACGGGCAGTGCCGAAATACCCATTCTCCCCTCCTGTTTTGGACGCGCTCCCGGAAGAATTGGCAGAGTTGTACCGTGGACTTGAGGACACGCTGCTGACGGAGATATGCTCCCGTCTGAAAGCTGCGGATGAGCTGAACGAGGTTACGGTGCAGGACATCAAGGCGCTGCGGGCGCATGGCATCGATCTGAAAGAGATTGAGAAAGCCATACGACAGGCCACCGGCATCAGCGATAAAAAGCTGAACGAGCTGATAGATGATGTGGTGGAGCGCAACCAAAAGTATTACACCGATGTCATAGACCTTGCCCATGTCACACAGCCTGACGTGCTGGTGGATGCAACCACCATTGACGCCATAAAACGGCAGACGCAGGACGTGTTCCGAAACATCACTGCTTCGATGGGCTTTTTGGTAGACGCAGGGCGGACGATGCTACCTCCCGCAAAGGCGTACCAGTGGGCTTTAGATGCCGCTACGCTGAAAGTAGAAAGCGGGGCTATTTCTTATGGGCAAGCCATCAAAGACGCCGTTAGGGAGCTTGCAAGCGGCGGTCTGCGGGTGGTGGACTATGAGAGTGGACACCGTGACCATGTAGACGTAGCTGCACGCCGCGCAGTTATGACGGGCGTATCGCAGCTGTGCGCGAAGTACACAGAGCAGGCGTCGGAATACCTGGAAACGCCTTACTACGAGGTGTCCGCCCATGCGGGGGCGCGTGATGTGCCGGGGCGGTCGCCGTGGTCATCGCATAAGGACTGGCAAGGCAAAGTGTATTCCACCCGCAGCGGCGACATCTACCCGAACATCTACGAGGTGTGCGGTCTGGGCGCTGTGGATGGGCTGGAAGGAGCCAACTGCCGACACAGGCGCGATATTTGGGTGGAAGGTGTAAGTGAGCGCACATACACTGACGAACAGCTTTCCCACATTGACGATGGGCTGGGCTGTACGTTTGATGGTAAGACCTATACGCCATACGAAGCCACGCAGGAGCAGCGCAAGGTGGAGCGCACCATACGCAAGCTCAAGCGCGAAAAGGCGGCGTACAGCGCCGCAGGGCTGAAAGACGAAGAACAGGCCGTGAATATCAAACTGCGACGCCTGAACGCCAAGTACAAAGCGTTCAGCAAGGCGGCGGGGCTGCCGGAGCAGCGGGAAAGGATGAAGGTGCTGTATGAGAATTAAAGTAAGAGGTTACGAAGGAATTGTGCTTGAACTTGACGGAGAAGTGCGAGTGATGCGTGATTACACCCGCGAGATTGCACGCGTGATCAAGTATCGGGTTGTAATTCTGTGCGATGATGGCGCAAAAGTTGAGCTTACGGATGTTGCCCCAAAAGAAATTGAGGTAGTCAATGAACCGTGATGAAATGGTACAGGCTATCGAAGCCATCTTGAAGCGCGGCAACAACGCCGAGGTGCGGCGCAAAGGCGACGGCGTTATTGTTCTGGAAGTCCAAAAGAAAATCAAATATCAATCCCCGGTGTAATCGGGCACCGGGAAGGGCAATAGGAGCCAACTTGTAAGAATTTCTTACAGGTTGGCTTTTTCAATTTCAGTAAAAACCGCGTATGCGGGGTTTATACAAAAATTGGCTATCTGCAAGCCTAAAAGTGCAGGCGGGGCGGTCATGGCAACGACCTAAAAAGCCTATCCCGTAAGGAGTTGAACATGAAAAAAGAAGAGCTGTTGAACATCGGCCTGACGGAAGAGCAGGCGGACAAGGTTTTTGCCATGAACGGCAAGGACATCGAGAAACACAAGAAAGCCGCAGAGGACGCAAAGGCGGACAAGGAAGCGCTGGAACAGCAGGTCGCAGACCGGGATAAGGACATCGCGGAGCTGAAAAAGACTAGCGGCGACGCTGCCAAAATCCAGGAAAAGCTGGATGAGCTGCAGGGAAAGTACGACAAGGAAACCGAAGCGTACAAAGCACAGCTTGCACAGCGGGATTATCAAACCGCCATTGACAAGGCGATTGCCGACAGCGGCGTGAAGTTTTCCTCCAAGTCTGCGGAAAAGGCTTTTCGCGCGGGTATCGGAGACAGCAAGCTCGAAATGAAGGACGGTGCTTTGGATGGGTTTGACAAGTACCTGGAAAAGGCAAAGTCCGAGGATCCCAGCGCATTTGTAAAGGCTGGCGCTCGTGTTGACACGCAGGGTTCGCTTGAGGGCGGCACTCGTGAAACGAAGCCCACGTCTTTGCTGGGTGCGCTCCACGAAAAATACGACAAGTAAAGGAGACATTGACACATGGCTATTACTCTTGCTGAAGCTAAGGTCGGCATGTCAGACAAGGTCGACCAGATGATCGTCGACGAATTTCGCCGCAGTTCTCTGCTGCTGGACAGACTGGTGTTTGATAACGCCATCTCTCCGGGCACTGGTGGTTCCACCCTGACCTACGGCTACATTCAGCTGAACACCCCCTCCACCGCCGCTGTTCGTGCGATCAACAGCGAGTACACCGCCAACGAAGCGAAGCGCGTTGAGAAGACCGCAAAGGCCATCATCATGGGCGGTTCCTTCTCCGTTGACCGTGTGCTGCAGAACACCTCCGGCGCTGTGGACGAGCTGGCGTTCCAGGCGCAGCAGAAGATCAAGGCGACCAGCAACTACTTCCACAACCTGGTCATCAACGGCACTTCCGCCGCTACCGGCGCTGGTTATGTGACCGGCACCTTTGACGGCCTGAAGAAGCTGCTGTCCGGCACTTCTACGGAGCTGACTTCCGACATCAACCTGTCCACTTCTGCCCTGCTGGATAGCAACGCCAACGCGTTTATCGACCAGCTGGATCAGCTGGTTCACACCATCGACGGTGACACCACCATGCTGATGATGAACGGAGACATGCTGATGAAGGTGCGTTCCTGCGCCCGCCGTGCCGGTTACTACGAGCGCACCAAGAATGACTTTGGTCAGGTGGTGGAGACCTTCGCCGGTATTCCCCTGATGGACATGGGCAAGTACTACAACGGTACTAACTCCGTGGACGTTATCGGCACTTCTGCCGCGACCGCTTCTGCCAACGGCACCACCTGCATCTACGCGGTGAGTATCGGCCTGGACGGCTTCCACGGTATCTCCCCCACCGGCAACAGCGTCATTTCCAGCTATATGCCCGACATGAACGCCCCCGGTGCTGTAAAGACCGGCGAGGTCGAGCTGGTGGCTGGTGTGGTGCTGAAGAACACCCTGAAGGCCGCTGTGCTGGATGGCATCATCCTGTCCCCCAAGACCGGTAGCTGATTTGAAAGGAGCTGGCTCACATGACATACGCTGATTACGACTATTACTCCGGTACCTATATGGGCACCGTGAGCGAGGAAGATTATCCGCGTCTGGCTGTTCGGGCCAGCTCCTTCCTCAATTACTACACGCAGAACCGGGCAAAAGACAACGCTGATATGGACGCCGTAAAAATGTGCTGCTGTGCATTGGTGGACAAGTATCAGTTGATCGAAGCCGCGCAGCAGCTTGCCGCAACCAAACTGACAAGCGCGGTGACCGGGGATGACGTGAAAAGCGAAACGGTAGGCGGGTACTCCCGGACGCTGGCCAGCGGCGGTGAAGCTGCCGTGTCTGCGCTGAGTGCAACGGACGGGGCGAAGAAGCTGCTGGCGGCGACCTGTAACGAGTATCTGGCCCATACCGGGCTGCTGTATCGGGGAGGGGGGTGCTGTGGTTGTACGCGCCCCACACTATAACGGTCTACAACGCCGTGCAGGAGACTGACCCGGCAACCTTTGAGGAAACCACAAAGCTGTATGTGACCATCCTGCGCGGCGTGATGCTGCAAGCCAGCAAGGCGGTAAACGTCCGGGAAAGCGGCCTTGAGAGCGCGGACGCGGTAAACCTGTACATTCCGTTCTCCGTGGAAGCGGTGGACGGCACGACAGACAATGCCAAGACCTACGCGCCCCCGCAGGCGTTCCTTGCGGCGGCGGACAAGTCCGGGCTGTGGACGCTGTCGGTCAACGGAAACGGTGGTCTGACGTTCTTCGTGAAAGGCGAGTTTGTCACCGACAAAGAGGATGTGGCTATGGCACAGGACGGCTGCTACAACGTGACCAAAGTGGACGAGAAAGATTTTGGCAGCGCGGACATGAGACACTTTGAAGTCGGAGGGGCATGAGATGTCGCTCAAGTTCTCCGTTGATGTGTCCGGCATGGACGAGGTAAAGCGGCAGCTTGCAAGGGCCTGTGGCCGCGCTGAAATCGTTTTGGCGCAGCAGGTGATGAAAGACACCACCCCATTTGTTCCTGCGCTTACAGGCTCTCTGACGCAGCGGACGCGGGTGGTCGGCAACGAGGTCATTTACCCCGGCCCATACGCCCGGTTCCTGTACTACGGTAAGGTGATGGTAGACCCGGCGACCGGCAGCACATACGCACCAAAAGGCGGGAACAAGGTGACAACAGACCGAAATCTTGTATTCAACACAACAATGCATCCGCAGGCACAATCGCATTGGTTCGACGCTTCCAAAGCGCAGAACATGGAAAAGTGGGTGCGAGTGGCAGATAAGGCGGTGAAGAAATTTGGAAAAGATTAAAAAGGCCGTATCGGCGGCGGAAGAAGATCAGGTATCGCGCAAGCTGCTTGTGTGGCTGAACACATACCCGGAATTGCCGGTAGACTTTATCCGCTTTGAGTTTCTTCCCGCCGACACTCCCGCTATGGCGATGTCCACCATACAAGCGGCGTACATCGTGCGGAAGTACATCACCGGCGGATATGTGGCGGAGTATCAGTTCAAGATCATCTACCGCGTGAAGCCGGGCAACAGCAACGACAAACGGCTGAAAGCTGATGAAATGCTGAACGCTATCGGGGATTGGGCAAACGGCCAAAAGCCCGACATCGGCGATGACAAGCGGGTTATCAGCATGGAGCCGACCACGCGATCTTCCCTGTTCGCCATGTACGAAAACGGCGACGAAGATCACCAAATCCTTATGAAACTGAATTACGAGGTGAATGTATAATGGCAGATTTGGAATTCAACACCACGGCAGGCCAGACCATTGACCGCGAACTGCTCATTGCGTACCTGAACACCGGCACCGCTTCCGCCCCTGTGTGGAGCGCCATCGGTAAGCGCGTCGAGGACAGCAGCGAGGAAATGGACTGGAGCACCGATACCAAACAGGATATCCTGGGGCACACCTTTACCACCATGAAGAAGCCCACCGTCACGCAGACCTTTGACCCCATCCCCCTGGACGCGGGCGACGCTGCGGCGGTGAAGATGTGGAACCTGGCAGTAAAAGACCAGGATGCCCAGGCGCTGGCAAATCAGGATATGATGATCGGCCACTTCTACGCCACCAGCGGCGAGGCGATGTTTGCGGAGCGCTACGACGCTTGCGCTATTGCCATCACCGGCATCGGCGGCGAGGGCGGCGGCACCCTGAATATCACCAGCGAGATCACCTATGGCGGCACTCGCACGGTGGGCACTGTGAAAAAGGGCAGCAGCGGCGCCATTGAGTTTACTGCGGCCTAAATAAAGGGGCGGGCAACCGCCCCTGTTTTGGAGGGAACACATGAAGGAATTGACAATCACCACCGGCGTACAGGAATACCACCTGAATGACAAATGCACGGTGGTTTTTAATCCCAGCGATCCGGCGTTTGCAGACAAGCTTTACACAGCGTTTGACGCGCTGAAAAAGAAGCAGGATGCGCGGGACGATAACGTAGAAAAAATGAGCGCCCGCGAAATGTTTGATTGGCTCCGAAATATGGACGCCGAAATGCGTGAGACTATTGACGGGGTGTTTGAGCAGCCGGTGTGTGAACCGCTGTTTGGCAATGTCAGCGTGTATGCCATCGCGGACGGTGCGCCGCTGTGGATGAACTTGATGGTTGCCATCATGGACGAGCTGGACGAGGGGATTAAGCGGGAAAAGGCTTTTCACAGTGAGAAGCTTGCAAAGTATACGGCCAAGTACCACAGATGATGTACGACCTTCCGACGAGCCTTGAGGTGTGTGGAACGGAATACCCAATAGAAACGGACTTTCGCGTGATACTGGACATATTCTCGGTGCTGTCTGCTGTTGAACTAACGAGCGAAGAAAAGTGCTTTGGCGTGTTGGGAATGTTTTACCCCGATTTTTTCACGATGCCTGGGGAGCATATGGAAGAAGCGATAAAACAGTGCTTTTGGTTTATCAACGGAGGGAATGAAGAAGCGCAAAAAAAATCAACCAAGTTGATGGATTGGGAACAGGACTTCCGCCTGCTTGTCGCTCCAATTAACCGCATAGCGGGGCAAGAGGTGCGGGCGCTGCCGTATCTGCACTGGTGGACGTTCCTTTCGTACTACGGCGAAATCGGCGATTGCTACTTCGCGCAGGTCGTTCGTATACGCGATCTGAAAGCAAAAGGCAAACTGAAAGACAAAGCCGACAGGGAGTTTTACCGCAGAAACCGCGACGCTATCGACATCAAGCGGCGGTACTCGGAAACTGAGGAAGAAATCATTAAGGTCTGGACGTAAAAAAAGCCGCCCCGGAGGGCGGCTGCGTAGCGGTCATTGATTTGCAATAAATGTAATGTCGTTTCCAGACCAAAAATCCGGGGTAAATCTGATTTCAAGCGTTTTCCAGTCTGCTGGGACTTCGTAGCCTATTACGCCTGACATCTTTTTCCCTGATGCAACAGTACCGTCCAGCTGACCTTTGTCTGCGGCCAACGTTCCGGTCATGCTCATGTTTGTGGAGTAGTCATCGACATACGCTTCAAAAGACATTATAGAGCTTATGGAAATATCTTTGCTGGATTTGTTCTCAATGGAAAATTCGCAAAATAGAAACACGTTTCCGCTGTCTGGCGTATAAAACCCTTCTCCGTTTGATTGGGTGCAGGACACAAAAGTGACTTCAATGTCTTTAAGAGATACAACGTCACCAACTGCAAATTCCGTTTTCTGCGGATCAGTTGATCCGTTTCCGCCTTTTGCGTCTGTATCTCCCACCTTTTCTGGGGAATTCCCACCAAGCGCGGTGCCAATAATGCCGATAGCAATAAACACAGCTATAACGATCAGCACGACCGGCTTTTTCTGTTTGGCCCCGCAGGCGGGGCATACTTTCGCGGATTTTGCAATATCTGCGCCACAGGTCTTACACTTAGTCATTTTATCCATTTTCTTCCACCCTCCAAGAAGTTTTTTGTGGTTTGTTTATAGTACCACATAAATACCATAAAAGCAAGTAGGTGATTGTATGGCAAACGCGGACGGCTCCGTTATCATCAAGGCCGAAATTGACGATAAGCAGGCGCAGAAAGAACTCAATGCGCTGGAAAAGAAAATAGAAGCGCTGCAGGAAAAACTCACCAACAAGAAATCCGCGCGAGATACTTTGTTTAACCAAGCCAACAACTTAGGCGCACAGCTTGACGAAGCAAAGGCCAAGCTGGCGCAGATGAAGGGCGGCGGCGAGTTCTTCACCAGCGACGCTATCAAACAGCAGGAGGCCGCTGTAGCGTCTATGGAAAAAGAATGGAACGCCATGAATGACAAACTGGACAAGCAAAACGCCGCTATCCGTGAGGGAGAAGCGGAGCTTGACCGAATGAAAGCAAAGGCCGGTGAGTTAGGAAAGCAGCTTGGCAATACCGGCAAGAACGCAGGAAAAATACAAGAAGGGTTAGACAAAGCATCCCAGGGCATGGAGGCATTCACGAAGCGCGTAAAAATGCTGGCAAAGCGGGCGCTTGTCTTTACCATCATTGCCCGTGCGTTGGCGGCCCTCCGGGATTGGCTGGCGGACGTGGTGGCCGTGAACGGTGAAGCACGGGACGCTATTGCGCCTGTCTCTTATACACATCTCCGAGCCCACGAGACCAGAGAGGATCTCGTA
>ERZ1026894.2212-NODE-2212-length-10203-cov-16.722704_pt1 | contig 10203 bp, 9 predicted proteins | sample MGYA00380177_ERZ1026894 | MGnify/ENA primary metagenome ERZ1026894 (study PRJEB33269, sample SAMEA4719813) | human gut metagenome | biome: human-associated habitat; feature: organic feature; material: feces | place: Cameroon | collected 2013-10 ... | reverse complement strand
GTTGCGTGAAGACTTGCTTCGGCTGCTACGTGAAGATGATACGCTGCTGCGTGAACGGCTGCTGCGAGAGCGGCTGTAGCTTGGTTCATCGTCGTTGACATCTACCACATCACGCTTCAGCAGAAGCTCATCAGCACGGTAACTGTAGATGGAATCCCTGTTGTCGATGAAGGCTCCGATGAGTGATTCCGGCAGACGTACTGGCATTGGTCTGTGACTGCCGTTGATGATGTCACGGCGATATTGTGGGTTCAGGTTGCGAAGATGCTCGGTATCGATGTTGAGAACCTTGGCAATCTGCTCTATATGAACATCCTGGTTTACTTCCACGGTGTCTGTCTTGGTTGGCAACTCGGTTACCATCGGGCAGATGTTGTGGTCGCAGTAATAGTTCATAATATAGTTGGCTGCGATGAAAGCTGGTACATATCCACGTGTTTCCTTTGGAAGGTATGGATAGATTTTCCAGTAATCTGTCTCGCCCTTGGCACGATGGATAGCCTTGTTTACCTTGGCTGGTCCGCAGTTGTAGGCTGCAATAACGAGGTTCCAGTCGTCGAAGATCTTATAGAGATCGCGCAGGTAGTGGGCTGCGGCATAAGATGCTTTCACTGGGTCGCGGCGCTCATCGTAGAGGGTATTCACCTCCAGACCGTAGCGCTTGCCTGTGCTCAGCATGAACTGCCAGAGACCTGTGGCTCCTACGCGGGAAACAGCCTTGGGGTTGAGTGCCGACTCGATAACCGGCAGATATTTCAGCTCCAGTGGCAGGTTGTATGCTTCCAATGCCTCCTCGAAGATAGGCATGTAGAAGTTGCTGGCACCCAGCATGAAGCTTACAGAGCGACGAAGTTTGCCGCTGTAGCGGTCGATGAACTTCTGCACTACCTCATTGTATGGCATTTCAATGAGAGTAGGGAGTCGCTTCAGTCGGTCGATATATACCTGTGTTTCGAAAACCGGATTCACATCACGGTATTTGCAAGAGGTGTCGGCCATCATATAAGCCTGTGTATTGTAGAGGTGAAGAAGGCTGTCGAGGTTATCTTCCAAACCTTCAGGAACTTCTATTTCCTCCTGCTTACCGTCTTTGTCGGTCACGGTAATCACATCGTCGTTGTCTTCTGCATTGTCGTTTTGGGCTTGAATGCCCTGCCAGCTAAACAGCATCGCTGCTGCCATGATGATTATTTTCTTCATTATCTAATGTCTATTGTTTTCTATTTTAATTATATGCTTCTTTCTCGTTTTGTTTTCTGATGGTTACTTTTAGAATGTGAGTGAGCATTGCAGTCCGAGTGCGCCTGAGCGCAGTGGGTTGTTGTATCTGCCGTTATTGAGCACGGCAGGCTCCACTCTGAGGCTGAGGTCGTCGGAGATGTCGAATTCTGAGAGCGATGCATCTACATACGCATCGATGACGGAGAAGGCATAGATGCCAATCATCACGAAGGTTCCCATATCTCTCCAGCGGCGGAATTTGTCTTTACGCTTGCGGAAGATTTCCTTGTAGCGTTCTATGTTAGAGGCGTCGATGGTGGCTCCCAGATGCAGAAACTGGTTGTAGCTCTGCGTGTTCGGGTCATCATCCATGATGTCGAGGTAGGCTTGCGAATAGTCGTGATACATCTGGTTGTTCCAGGTGATGGCGTAAGCGCAGCCTACGAAACCACCATATATAATAGGTAGTTTCCAGTATTTGCGGTTGTAGATCTGTCCTGCTCCGGGCAAAACCAGTGCAAGCCACATGGCGCGCTTGGCATCTGGTCTCCAGGTAGCCCAGTCGCGCTTCTTCTTCTGCATCGGCTTGAGCGAACTGTTAAGCTTAGCCAGATTCATACTGTCTTTAGCTGTGATGACAGAATCAACCGAAGTCTTTGCCGCTTCTGTCGCCATCCTTGCCGAGTCGGCAGCAGCGAAGTCAGGAACGGTCACTTCAGCCTTCGCTTTCTGTTTCTGGGCCGAAACTTGGAGCGAGGTTGCCAGCAGTAAAGCCGAAATGCAAATATGTGATAATCTTAAATTCACTTTTTCTATTCTTCTAAATCTTATTGGAACAGATAATCTGCTCCTGTTTATCGAAATAATCTATTTCTTTCTATATAAAACAAGATTTATTCCTGTTTCAGTTTATCGAAAACGTTCATGATGTGCTCCAGTTCCTCTTCATTACTGAATGGGATGCTGATTTTTCCCTTGCCCTTGGCAGAGCAGGTGAACTGCACCTTGGTGTTGAGGAATTTGGAGAGCTTTTCTCTGAGCATGGTGAATTCTTCTGGCACCTGTGCCTTGGCTGCGATTGTTTTCTTGCCGCTTTCCACGTCTTCACCGTTTTTCAGTCGCTGTACCATCTCTTCCACCTTTCTCACGGAGTAACCGTTCTTCTGGATTTCCTTGAAGAGCTTGATCTGAAGCGATGGACTGTCGAGAGCGAGGAGCGCTCTGCAGTGTCCCATATCGATTTCCTTCTTCTGGAGTGCCATCTGCACCTGTGCCGGCAGTTTCAGAAGTCGGAGGTAGTTGGCAATGGCAGCACGGCTTTTGCCTACTCTCTCGGAAATTTTTTCCTGAGTCATTCCCTCGTTTTCCAGGAGATGTTCGTATGCGAGTGCAATCTCTATGGCATTGAGGTCCTGGCGCTGGATATTCTCCACGAGCGCCATCTCCATCACGTTTTCATCGCTGATGGTGCGGATGTAGGCAGGAATTGTCATGAGTCCAGCCAGCTGTGACGCTCTCCATCGTCTTTCTCCCGCAATGATCTGGAAACGGTTTTCCGAAATCTGTCGCAGGGTGATAGGCTGGATGATGCCGATGGCGCTGATGCTATCGGCGAGTTCACGCAGCGCCTCTTCGTCAAACTCCCGTCGTGGCTGGTTCGGATTTGCCTCAATCTGGTCGAGAGGTATCTCGTTGATGGTGCTGCTGCCCTGCGTACGTACTCCCTCTGTCGAGATGAGAGCATCGAGTCCGCGGCCCAGGGCGTTGTTTCTTATGCCGTTATTGAATTTCTTATGTACTGCCATTTTTACTTTGAACTTTGAATTTTGAACATTGAACTTTCCTGATGGGCCCAATTTCCAAATCTTATCTATTCTTGTTGATAATTTCCTTTGCCAGTGCCAGGTGGTTCTTGGCACCATTTGATTCTGCATCGTAGAGAATGACTGGGAGACCGTGGCTCGGACTCTCGCTCAATTTCACGTTGCGCTGGATGACAGTCTTGAATACCAATTCCTGGAAGTGGCGCTTCACCTCGTCGTAAATCTGGTTGGCGAGTCGGAGGCGGCTGTCGTACATCGTCAGCAGGAAACCTTCTATTTCGAGCTTCGGATTCAGCTTGCTCTTGATGATCTTGATGGTGTTGAGCAGCTTGCTGATTCCTTCCAGTGCAAAGTATTCACACTGCACCGGGATAATCACGCTGTCGGCTGCGGTAAGCGAGTTCACTGTTATCAAACCCAGTGATGGGGAACAGTCGATGAGAATATAATCGTATTCTTCGCGGATGGGGTCGAGCAGTTTCTTGATCACTTTCTCGCGATTCTTAAGATTGAGCATTTCTATCTCAGCTCCTACAAGATCGATGTGGCTCGGCACGATGTCGAGTCCGTCGATGTCGGTAGTGTAGATGGCATCACGCACATCTGCCTGGTTGATGATGCACTCATAGAGCGAACAATCTACCTCGCTGATGTCCACACCCAGACCGCTGGATGCGTTTGCCTGAGGGTCGGCATCGATGACGAGTACCGTTTTCTCCAGGGTAGCAAGCGATGCAGCCAGGTTGATGGTGGTTGTAGTCTTTCCGACGCCACCTTTCTGATTAGCTAATGCAATGATTTTTCCCATTTTTTAAGTCTATATAATAACCTGATGTGTGCGCCTGCGAGTCTAAAATGGCTTTTGCGCACAGAAATTTTCGGCAAAGATACAAAAAATATGCGAGAAATATGTTTCTTTAAAGGTTTTTTCGTACTTTTGCACCAAAAAGAAAGATATTTTTATGGAAAATAAGAGACCTTTAGTATTAATTTCAAATGATGATGGCTATCATGCCAATGGTATCAAAACCCTCGTGCGCTTTCTGAAAGACTGGTGCGACGTGCTCGTAGTGGCTCCCGAAAGTGCCCGCTCCGGATTCGCCTGTGCCTTCTCGGCTACCACTCCGCTGCGATTGAAGCGCCGCCATAATATGGGCGAAGATGTGGAGGTGTGGTCGTGCAGCGGTACGCCGGTGGACTGTGTCAAGCTGGCACTCGACCAGTTTTACAAGGACCGTCGCCCTGATCTCGTAATCGGCGGTATCAACCATGGTGATAATTCCAGTGTGAACAATCACTATTCAGGTACGATGGGCGTAGCCAAGGAGGGATGTATGCAGCACATTCCTAGCATCGCCTTCAGCAGTTGCAACTATGATGAAAATGCCGATCTCTCGCCTTTGCGAGACGGTGTAGCCCAGGTGGTGAAGATGGTTCTGGAGAAGGGCTTGCCGAAATATACCTGCCTGAATGTCAACTTCCCGGCACAGCCTCCGTTCAAGGGCTTCAAGGCTTGCAGAATGGCACATGGCTCGTGGATCAACGAGGTGGAACATCGTACGCACCCTCATGGGTATGAATACTATTGGATGGTGGGCGATTATCGCAATGACGAACCGGATGCTGCGGATACAGATCAATGGGCGGTGAATCATGGCTATATTGCCATCACGCCGACCAAGATTGATATCACGGATTATGATTGGATCAAGAACTTTGAATTATGAAGTATTATTTGATTGTAGGAGAGGCGAGTGGTGATTTGCATGCCAGCAGATTGATGCGTTCGCTAAAAAATGTTGACGAGTTTGCGGAATTTAGGTTCTTCGGTGGCGACTTGATGGCTGCCGAAGGTGGCACTCGTGTCAAGCATTACAAGGAGCTTGCCTATATGGGCTTTGTTCCTGTGCTGATGCATCTGGGTACCATCTTTTCTAATATGAAAAGATGCAAGGAAGATATTGCGAAATGGAAACCGGATGTGGTAATCCTTGTAGATTATCCTGGATTTAATCTGAATATCGCTAAGTTCTTGAAAAAGAAGACTAATATTCCGGCGTACTATTATATCTCGCCTAAAATCTGGGCGTGGAAGGAATGGCGAATCCGCAGTATCAAGCGTGATATCGCCGAACTTTTCTCCATCCTGCCTTTCGAGGTGCCTTTCTTCGAGAAAAAGCACCGTTATCCTATCCATTATGTAGGTAATCCTACGGCAGAAGAGGTGAATGAGTTTCGATCGGAATATCATCAGAATTTCGTGGAGTTTTGTGAAGAGAATAATCTGGACAGGCATCGCCCGATTATTGCTTTGCTTGCCGGAAGCCGTTTGCAGGAGATTAAGGATAATCTGCCTGCCATGATCGAGGTGGCAGAGCGGTTCGAGGATTACCAGATGGTGCTTGCCGGAGCTCCTTCCATCGAGGATTCTTATTATGAGAAGTTCCTGAAGGGTACGCCTGTCAAGATGGTGCGCAACAAGACCTATCCTCTCCTGAGCCACAGTACGGCGGCTTTGGTTACGAGTGGCACGGCTACTTTGGAAACGGCGCTGTTCGAGGTTCCGCAGGTTGTCTGTTATGAGACTCCATTGCCTCGTCTCGTTCGCTTTGCGTTTAAGCATGTGATGTCGTGCAAGTATATTTCGCTGGTGAATCTGATTGCCGACAAGGAAGTAGTACAGGAGATGTTTGCCGACCGTTTTCAGGTGGATGCCATTGCCGACCAGCTTTATCAGATTTTGCCTGGCAAGGAGGGCAGAGAGCGTATGCTTTCAGAATATCGTGAGGTGAGAGAGCGTTTGGGTAACCAGGTTGCTCCTGATGAGGCTGCCGCCATCATGTTTGATCTCTTGGTCAAGCGCCGTGAAATGCTGGTTAGGCTTGCCAAGGAGAGAGCCGAAGCAGAAGCCAAGGCTGCTGCCGAAGCTGCCGAGCGTGCCCGATTGAAAGCCCTGGCTGAAGCAGAAGCTGCTAAAAAGAAGGCAGAACAGCAGGCTGAGGCTGCTAGAAGAAAGGCCGAAGAGGAAGCCGAAAAGGCAAGAAAGAAGGCGGAAGAGGCTAGAAAACTGGCAGATGAAGAAGCCGAAAGAGCCAGAAGGGCAGAAGAGCAATTCAATGAGTCGCAGCAGGAGGAATTGAAATAGCTACTCCATGAGTTGTAGCAGGAGAATTTGAAATAGCAGCTCCATAAGTTGTTACCGTTATAAACGTAAAAAATCCAAGCTAGAATGAATCTGGCTTGGATTTTTTCTTATTATACTTTTCCTGAACGGAAATTTATCCGAAAAGCTGGAGGGTGTAGAGATAAATCACGGCAGCTGGAATCGCCATGAGTGATGAATCGAAGCGGTCGAGCATTCCGCCATGTCCCGGCAGGATATTACCGCTATCCTTCACTCCCAGAGTGCGCTTGAAGAGACTCTCTACCAAATCGCCCCAGGTTCCGAAAACTGCTACGACTACTCCTAAACCTACCCATCCGAGAATGCTGAGGCGGTGAGCCTCACCGTCGTTGGCTATATAGCCGATGATGATGGCTGCGATAATCACGAAGATACCACCACCGATGCTGCCTTCCCAACTCTTCGCCGGACTGATGCGAGGAAACAACTTGTGCTTGCCGAAAAGCGAACCACTGCAATAAGCACCCGTATCATTGGTCCAGAGGAAGATGAATACGCTCAGAGGCAAGAGCATATCATAATGTATCTGACCGTCGAATGCCGAAGTCTCAAACGCCAACACGTTGATCATAGAGAATGGCAGGGCTATGTACATCTGCGAAAGCATAGTGTAAGCCCAGTCGTTGATGGCATTCTTGTTGGCTGTATAGAGTCCTCCGATGAAGAGGTAGATGATGGTGAGCAAGTATGGTACGAATACCACGAAGTTGCCCACGATACCAGTACGGAAGCCTGCTACGGCAAGGAAGAAATATACTCCTGCTACAGTGGTGATGAATCGGTTGACGGTTACATCGTCCTTTTGATTCACCAGTCCGCAGTACTCCCAGATGCTTAGGCCTGTAATCAGGGCAAATAGGAATACCATCGCTCTAGGATTCAGGAAGCAAGATACCATACACGCGACGAAGAGTACGCCTGTGATGGATCTAATTACTAGATTTTTTTGTTTCTCAGTCATGGTCTTGCTTTTTATTCGTTATTTTTCTCGTTTTCAGAAGTCTTCTCTGAGACATTTACTTCTGCATTCTCAGAAACCTTTGCAGGAGTCTTCTCTGAAGTCTTCTCTTCAGCCTCCTCCTTCGAAGCTTTCTTGGCCTCTTCATGCTCCTTGATGGCAGCCTGAACCTCAGGCATATCCTTTACTGCATCATCAATCTTAGGCTGTTCATCCTCCATGATTTCCTGAGAACGGCTCAGCCAAGGACGCTTGCCGAAGATGTGTTCCACGTCTTCGGCCATGATCACCTCTTTCTGAATGAGCAGCTCGGCAAGGGCATTGTGCCCCTCCTTGTGTTCCATCAGGATGTTCTTGGCGCGGGTATATTGCTCGTTCACCATCTGCAGAACCTCTTTGTCTATCTCGCGGGCTGTAGTCTCAGAGTATGGACGCTGGAACGAATACTCGTTCTGGTTGTAATAGCAGATATTTGGCAATGTCTTGCTCATACCCAGATAAGCCACCATTCCGTATGCACTCTTGGTAGCGCGCTCCAGGTCGTTCATCGCACCGGAAGAAATATGACCGGTGAAGAGTTCCTCGGCAGCACGTCCACCCATCAGTGAGCACATCTCGTCGAGCATCTGTTCCTTGGTGGTAATCTGTCGCTCCTCTGGGAGATACCAGGCTGCACCGAGTGCCTGACCACGAGGCACGATGGTAACCTTGATGAGCGGATTGGCATACTGGCAGAACCAGGAAATGGTTGCGTGACCAGCCTCATGGAGGGCGATGCTTCGTTTCTCATCGGCTGTCATCACCTTGGTCTTCTTCTCCAGTCCGCCTACGATTCTATCTACGGCATCGAGGAAATCCTGCTTGCATACCGCCTTCTTGTCGTGGCGGGCAGCGATGAGGGCAGCCTCGTTACATACATTTGCAATATCGGCACCCGAGAAGCCCGGAGTCTGACGAGCCAGGAGATCCACGTCCACGGTATCATCTATCTTGATAGGCTTGAGATGAACCAGGAAGATAGCCTTACGCTCGTTCAAGCCTGGGAGATCTACGTGGATTTCTCTGTCGAAACGACCTGCACGGAGCAGGGCGCTGTCAAGCATATCCACACGGTTGGTTGCTGCCAGGATGATGACACCACTGTTGGTTCCGAAGCCGTCCATCTCTGTAAGCAGGGCGTTGAGCGTGTTCTCTCGCTCATCGTTTCCGCCCATTGCCGGGTTCTTGCTGCGGGCACGACCCACTGCATCAATCTCGTCGATGAAGATGATGCAAGGAGCCTTCTCCTTTGCCTGGCGGAAGAGGTCGCGGACGCGCGATGCGCCCACGCCGACGAACATCTCTACGAAGTCTGAACCGCTCATAGAGAAGAATGGCACGCCAGCCTCGCCAGCCACCGCCTTTGCCAGGAGAGTCTTACCAGTTCCTGGAGGACCAACGAGCAATGCGCCCTTAGGAATCTTACCACCCAGATCGGTATATTTCTGCGGATTCTTGAGGAATTCCACGATTTCCTCTACTTCCTGCTTGGCACCTTCCTGTCCGGCAACATCCTTGAAGGTGATTCCCAGGGAATTTCCCTTCTCGTACATCTTTGCCTTGCTCTTGCCTACATTGAAGATGCCGCCGCCCATATTGCTCATGCCGCTTCCCATTCTGCCCGACATCCAGTAGATGAAGAGGAAGAAGAGGAGGAGAGGGGCAACGCTCATTACGAGATTCCAGAAATCATTGCTCTTCTGGTTATCGTAACTGAAGGAACGGATTTTCTTCTCCTTCACCATTTCGTTGGCGTAGCGATCTACCTCGTCGATTGATCCGAACTGAACTTTGACGTAAGGATTCGGTCCTACGCTCTGGGCACTCATCTTATAGACATCTCTCGTATATTTCGGGTTGATATATATCTTGAGAGTACTTTCCGTTTTGTTGGCTACTACGCTCAGCACGTATCCCTTGTCCACATATTGCTTGAATTCGGTATAGGTGGCTTCCTTGGCTGCGCTTCCGCCCAAGGCATCACCACCGCCACTGAAAAACAAAGCGATGAGGGCGATGAGGATAATGGTGTAGAGCCAATTCATGTTAAACCTAGGCATCTTCGGACCTTTTCCTCCGCCAGGGTTATTGAAGTTGTTGCTTTGTTCCATTGTTATTGTTTATTTCTATTTTGTGTATGCTCTTTTTTTTCTCTCTCTTGATGCGCTGTTTTAGTGCATCATCTTCCTTGATGCCACTCTTGATGCATCTGTAGAGTCTACTGGCATATTCGGCATTCTTGGGAATTAGTCGAGATTGGGAATATGGGTGAGCTTGGCGTCAGCCCAGAGATGCTCCAGGTCGTAATAGGCGCGTACCTCAGGCAGGAAGATGTGAACGAGAACATCCACAAAGTCCATAGCCACCCACTGGTCGTTGCCCAGACCTGCCACATTCACCGGCTTTTCGCCAAGGTTCTTGCGGCACATGTCGCCCACTGATTCTGCGATGGCTTCTACCTGTGTAGGTGATCCACCCTGACAGATGATGAAATATTTGGCGATGGTGCCATCCATTTCACTGAGGTCGGCGATTACGATGTCTTGACCTTTTTTCTCCTGTATTCCTTCCTTAATAGTCTCTACGAGTTGTTTAACTGTGTTCATTTAATCTTTCTTTATTTTTTTATTTTCTTTATTTACTACCTTATTATATATAATGATGGTACAAAGATACGCTAAATACCCGAAAAAGCCATAGAAAACAGAAAAAATTGAGATTTTTTAGAAAAAAGTGCCGAAAAATTTTGGTGATTCAAAAAAAAGTTGTACCTTTGCACCCGCAATTGAGAAACAATGTGCTTGAGATTGCAATGATATTGGGATATGGTGTAATGGTAACACTACAGATTCTGGTCCTGTCATTCCTGGTTCGAGTCCGGGTATCCCAACTTCTTCATCATTGTCATCAATCATCAACCTGCACATTGGGATATGGTGTAATGGTAACACTACAGATTCTGGTCCTGTCATTCCTGG
>ERZ1026894.2209-NODE-2209-length-10218-cov-5.287022_pt1 | contig 10218 bp, 12 predicted proteins | sample MGYA00380177_ERZ1026894 | MGnify/ENA primary metagenome ERZ1026894 (study PRJEB33269, sample SAMEA4719813) | human gut metagenome | biome: human-associated habitat; feature: organic feature; material: feces | place: Cameroon | collected 2013-10 ... | reverse complement strand
GAGTCAAGCCTTTTTTGGACCCAGACGGAAAAACTCTTTTATACGGGTCTTTTAGACCCGTTAACGGCCAATCAATAAACAACACAGGCAAACAACAGATCCCCGAACCCTGCGGGCCGACTAGGGCCCGGCATAGTTTAATTGCTATAATACAAGTATGTCCGCAAAAAAAATTTCCACTCCCACTAAAAAAGCCCCTACCTCTCCGCTCGGGGCGTTCATCCGCAAATGTTTGCCCGTCGTTACCGGGTGGCTATGTCTGCTTGTCAGTATCTCTTTTTTTACCGGAACATACGACACCGCCCAAGTAAAATTAACCCTGCTTCACGCCGGGGCAACCGTACTTTTGGGCTTATGGGCCGCACTGAAAATAGCAGAGTGGAAAAGCCCTTTTACGCGCCAAAATTTCCCGTTTTTATTCCCAATATTTGTGTACCTCGGGTGGAATATCATTTCCTTTATATGCGGGCCTTTTCATTTGGAAAGCGCCGAAGAATTTATCCGCTTGCTAATGTACGGCGGGATAATGATGTTAATCGCTGCTGAATTTACACAAAAAGATATCCGCACGCTTACTAAATTTATCATTATCGCCGCGTGGATTTCGTTTGCTTATGGTGCGTTGCAAATAGTGGACGGCTTTTGGCCGGGGGCAGATTTCCTGCCGTGGCGGGGCTTCTTTACGCGCCGCATTTTTTCCACCCACGCAAACCCCAATTTTTTTGGCGCGTTTGTAGTGTTTGCCTCGGCTGTCGCCGGCGCACAATATTTGGCAACGCGCAAGAAATCACTACTTGTACTCTTGGGGCTTGGGCTAGTAGAACTATTCTTCACGGAGAGCAAGGGCGCGTGGCTGGCATACGGGGCGGCGGCCGCGGTGGGCACTTTTCTGTTTACCAACCGTATTTTTTCCACTAAACATATAAAAAAATTAAATCTTGCAGCGGCAGGGGTGCTTCTCGCCGCCCTTATATTGGCGGGGACCTACACGGCAAAACGCTTTCAATCCGTCAGTTTCCGCTCGTTTACCTGGCTTGCCGCCTTTGAAATGGTGCAAGATTCCCCCGTTATGGGCACCGGGCCGGGCAGTTTTAAAATTATTTATCCGGCCTACAAACGCCCGCAAATTTTTTACATTGAAAACTCCCACAACACCGAAACACAACACGCCGAAAACGAATATCTGGAACAATGGGCCACAACGGGGACGGTGGGACTGGCAATCTTTCTGTGGCTGTTGGCTTTCGTGTTTATCTGCGCTTGGAAAAACTTGCAGACAGCAAGCCAACTATCCGCCGAAGAACGCGAGAGAGCATTCTATTTGCTGGGCTATGCTACGGCACTTGCCGGCCTAATGATTCACGCGTTTGTGGATATCAGTTTGCGTTTTGCTTCCAGCGGGCTTTTGTTTGCGGTATTTATTGGGGTAATTATTGCCTTGTCCAACCCACCGCAAGAAGATAACTCAAAAGAAAAAATCTTCTTTTCCGCGCCGTGGCTTTTGTGGGTGGCCCGATTGGTGTTAGCGGGGGCGTTGGCTTATGGTGCGTGGCAAGTGTTGGGAGAATTTAAAGAAATTTCAGGCTCTATGTCTGCCAGTAAACTAGGCGACGGATTTTTAATCTGCTGTGCGTGGACCGTACTGTTAGGGTGCATACTGGGCGTAGGCTATGTGTACCTGCGGGCCGCGTGGACAAGCCGAGCGGCGCGTACCGGGCTGTTACTGGCCGCCACCGTGCCGGGGTTGGTGTGGTTCTATGGGCTATTTCAGGCGAACCATTATTACAGTTTAGGCGTGCGTCTGGTGCAAATGGGTAACGCCGAGGGAGCATTGTCTTATTTTACGCGGGCAGTTAAACTAAACCCGCTTTTGACGGAATACCGCCAATACCGCGCCAACACCTTTGCCACTATATTTGATTTGACAACGCAATATTCCCCGGCGCGCGGTGATATGGACAAGCCGTCTAACGATTATGAACGGGCCTTAACGGATTTTGCGTGGGTGCTTAAATATGCCCCCAACCATACGGCCCTACATCAAAATATAGGGCAGTTGTATTATGCTATGGCGTTGCGGGCCTCCCAAGAGGCGGCGCAGACCAAAAGTGCGGACGAATTCCAGCGGTACAGTCAAATTGCGCGGGACAATATGGAGCAGGCCAAGCGCGCCTTTAAGCGTTCGCTGGCGCTAGACCCGGTTAATGCGGAAACCTATCTCTTTTTGACGAGCATTTCCCTGATGGAGCGCAACCCGGCACAAGCCCAAGCGTGGATAGAGGCTTACAAGCGCGGTCCCAAAGGAGTAACCGAAGAGGAGTTTTTGGAGAAAAACCGCCATAACCCGCAGATAAATGCCCTGGAAATGCAGGTACAAAAAATAATTTCTTCCGTCGGGAAATAAGAGAGCGTGTGCAAAGTTGTCTGTTTTTTTGTAGAATATATATGTTAGAAGTGAACGATTTGTAATGCCAAGATAGCTCAGCTGGTAGAGCAATCGCTTCGTAAGCGATAGGTCCGGGGTTCGATCCCCCGTCTTGGCTCTTTTTTATACCCTCCGACGGAGGGCTTTTTTACGTCTAAAAAGTGATTTTTTTATCATTTTCTCGTCGTAAAAACAATATTACGAAAAGCGCGGTAGTTGCGGTTTGGGCAGGTGGTTTCCCTGTCCGGATAAGGGTGTCAAATCCATAGAAAACCTTATATCTTTTCGTGCCTTAAAAGCCAACGCTTGGCTACTAATCCACCGGCATAGCCCTTCAAACTCCCGTTCGCTCCCACCACGCGATGGCACGGGATAATAATGGAAATGGGGTTATGCCCCACCGCACCGCCAACAGCCTGGGCAGCCATACTTTTTTGCCCTTGTTCTCGGGCTAAACGGCGGGCAATATCGCCATAGGTAATCACTTGTCCATAAGGAATTTCGCGCAAAATCTGCCATACACGCTTACGAAAGGGACTGCCCTGCGGGTTTAAAGGTAAGGCCGAAAGGAGCGGACGTTCCCCGGCAAAATACGATTGTAACCATTGGACGGCCTTTTGCAAAACCGGGTGGTCCGCCCGCTCGTCAAATGGTTCCTGATAACCGGCTCCAAAATACTTTTGCCCCGCTAGCCACAGACCGACCAAATGAGTTTCGTCCGCACCCAAGGTCAAAGCCCCAATAGGCGAATGATAAATAGTTTTGTAGAGCATTATTTTCCCTTTCAAATAACACCAGCGGATAAAATTAAAACACCCTCGCGGATTGGGCGGGGGTGCGGTATCAAAAAATCAACTCTTGCTATTCAAAATAATTGATTTTCATTGCGGCGCGCACATCGTGCATTGTTTGCGCGGCCACAGTACGGGCCTTTTCGGTACCCTTCTTCAAAATTTCGTACACCTCCGGCAAGTGCGCTTCCCATTGTTTACGGCGCTCGCGAATCGGGGCCAGTTCGTCCTGTAACACCTGGTTTAAGAACTTTTTAATCTTTACATCGCCCAAACCGCCGCGCTGGTAATGCGCTTTGAGTTCGTCCAAATTTTTGTATTCGGGCCAAAACCGCTCAAAATGGTCTGGGCGGCTGAACGCATCCAAATACACAAACACGGGGTTGCCTTCCACACGGCCCGGGTCCTCTACGCGGACGTGGTTCGGGTCCGTAAACATAGACATTACTTTTTTGCGTACGGTTTCTTCGTCGTCGGACAAATAAATGCAGTTGCCCAACGATTTACTCATTTTAGCCTTTCCGTCCGTACCGGGCAAACGCAGACAAGCCTTGTTATCAGGCAGGATAATCTGCGGTTCCACCAAGGTTTCACCATAAATAGAATTAAAACTATGCACAATTTCGCGGCATTGTTCCAACATTGGCATTTGGTCCTCGCCCACCGGCACCGCGGTAGCACGGAACGCCGTAATATCAGCCGCCTGGCTGACCGGGTAGGCAAAAAAGCCCAAGGGGATACTGGTCTTAAAGTCGCGCATTTTAATTTCCGATTTTACGGTAGGATTTCTGCCCACGCGCGCGACGGTTACTAAATTCATATAATAAAACGTCAGTTCCGTAAGTTCGGGAATCATAGACTGGATAAAAATAGTGGATTTTTCGGGGTCTAATCCGCAAGATAAATAATCCAGCGCTACTTGGATAATGTTTTCGCGCACCTTTTGGGGCTGGTGGGCATTATCCGTTAGAGCCTGGGCATCCGCAATCATAATAAAAATTTGGTCAAATTTGCCGCTGTCTTGCAGTTGCACGCGTCTTTTTAAAGAGCCGACATAGTGCCCAACGTGTAAACGGCCTGTCGGGCGGTCTCCGGTTAAAATTACTTGTTTCATAGACAGTTTCCTTATAAAAGTGATTAAGCATAAAGCCGCTTTTTATTATTATACCGCTTTTGCCTATTTCCCGCCAATTAGGGCCAGGTTATTTGTGATTTGGATTTTTTGGCAAACCAACCCTTTTGCAGGCGTTTTTCCTGCTCAAAAAGTTCCTTTATACTCCACCGCGCGCAAAAACCCGCCATACTTCAAGGGATAAAAGATTTCCCCTGCGGATGAAATACACCAATTAATACAAAAGTCGCCGCCCCGATAACCAAACGCTGCCAATTCAGCTGTTGCCTCCTTTCCATATTTGATATTATTACATATATGGCTAAATTAAAAACAATTTTCTTTGGCACGCCCGATTTGTCCGTGCCGTATTTAGAGTTACTTCACCAATTAACCGACGTACAACTCGTCGTTACCCAGGCCGACAAACCCCGCGGGCGCGGTATGGTAATTACCCCCTGCCCGGTCAAGCAGCGCGCGCTGGAACTAAATTTACCTGTTTTATCTCCTGAAAAATTAAAGGACGATTTTGACAAAATCGCCGCCGTGCCCTTTGATTTGGGGGTAGCGGTGGCATACGGCAAAATCTTCCGTCCCGATTTTTTAGCCTTGCCCAAACTCGGTATTTTAAATGTACACTTTTCGCTCCTGCCCAAATTGCGCGGCGCGGCGCCCGTCCAGCAAGCCCTTATCCAAGGCTACACGCACACGGGTATTTCCGTCTTTTGGATTCGCCCGGGTATGGATGACGGTCCGCTGTTTTTGCAAAAGGAAACCGATATTTTACCGCAAGACAACGCGCAAACCTTGTTTGAAAAACTAATCCCCCTCGGTTTGGACGGCTTAAAGGAGTGCTTGGAGCAAATTGAAAAAGGCAATATCGTCCAAACCCCACAGGTTGGCGAGCCAACTTTGGCCCCTATGCTGGCAAAAGAAGACGCGCTCCTGCGCCCGGAACTTTTAACCGCCGCCGAACTGAACAACCGCGCACGCGGTTTGGCGTGCGGCCCCAAACCCAAGGTTCCTTTTACACACAACAACAAAACGGAGTGGCTACAAATAATGCGTGCCGAACCGGGCACCAATGACTCAAACGAACCTGCGGGAACCGTGTTATTAATTGAAAGAAACCGGGGAATTTTAGTAAAATGTAAAGAAGGAAGTATTTGGTTAAATGAAGTACACCCCGCAGGCAAAAAACCTATGCCGGCAGCAGCCTTTGCCAACGGGCGCGGATTAAAAGCGCACGACGGGGTATTTAGAGAATAACGTGAGTAACGAACAGAATTTTGACGATTTTTTAAAGAAAACAAATAAAAACCGCCGCACGAAATGGATTGTGGCGGGGCTTATTGTTCTATTTTTTATCGCGCTGATTTTTATATCAGCCGATTGGGTATTAGGTGCGTTGGTACACACCCGCAAAGAAGTTACCGTGCCCGATTTAACCAAAAAATCTGTTACGCAAGCCCTCGGCTTGCTTGCTTCCAGCAATTTGGCTTTAAAACAAGCGGGGGTGGAATTTGCCAAAGAGGTGGCTCCGGGTTCCGTCTTGCGCCAGTTGCCCTCGGCAGGCTCTACCGTGCGCGAGGGACGCGTTATCCGCGTGTGGATTAGCCAAGGGGACGAAATGGTCTTTGTGCCCAACACCGTCGGCATCGATTTAAGAAGCGCCCAACTGGCCGTACGCCAGGCGGGACTTTTGGTAGATAAAGTGGATAATGCCTATTCGCTGACTTATGAAAAAGGGCTTATTGTCGCCCAAACTCCCAAGGCGGACAGTATGGTGCAAAAAGGCGATAAAGTTTTCCTCGTTCTTTCCAACGGGGCGCCGCCGGCAAGCGTAATTTTAGTGCCCAATTTTAAGAGTAAAAAACTTTCCGAAGCTACCTTGTGGGCCAGCGCGCAAAACATCAATTTAATCATTAAAGAAGATGCAAAATCAGTCTTTCCGAGCGGTACGGTTGCCGCGCAAAATCCGGCGGAAGACAGCCAAATTGCTCCCGGTGCTAACCTGGAAGTTACGGTCAGCCGCCGCCAAGCGGGCGAAGATGAAAAATCGTACCACCTGCACTACGAAATGCCGCAGGGCAAAAATGCCAGCCGCGTGCGTGTAGTGTTGGAACAAGGCGATACAGAAAACGAAATTTTGAACGAAACGCGCCAACCAGGCTCTAAAATTGACCTGGAAGTTCCGTTTGCAGACAGAGCCACCTTGCGGGTGTTTGTGGACGGTATTTTGGTGCGCGAAAGAGAATTGCAATGATAAAAATTTCCAAAATGCCCTCCGCAAATGGTAAAATATCTGTTGCGCCCTCTATCCTGTCGGCCGATTTGTGGCAGTTGGGCAGAGATGTTCTTGCCGTACAAAAGGCCGGGGCAGATTGGTTGCACGTGGATATTATGGACGGGCACTTTGTACCCAATTTAAGTTTTGGACCGTCCGTCGTAAGTTCTTTGAAAGGAAAAACAGATTTACCGTTAGACGTACATTTAATGGTGGAAAATCCAATGCTGTTTATTGAACCCTTTGCCAAAGCGGGAGCAGATTTGCTTACCGTTCATATTGAAGCAAAGGACGAAATTGTAGATGCGCTTAAACTTATTAAAAGTTTCGGCGTTAAAACAGGATTATCCATCAAGCCGGACACCGACCCGGAACTTATTGCTCCGCTTACGGATTTATTAGATTTAGTATTAGTAATGACGGTGTACCCCGGTTTTGGCGGCCAGGCCTTTTTGCCCGGCAGTGAAGACCAAATCAAACGGGTGCGCCAAATTATTACCGATTCCGGCAAAGCAATTTGGCTGGAAGTAGATGGCGGCATTAACGCGCAAACGGCCCCCCGCGCCATACAGGCCGGAGCGGATGCGCTTGTTGCCGGCAGTGCAATTTTTAAAGCCGCGGACCCTGTATTGGCCCTCAACCAAATCAGACAGGCGGCCCCGGACATTTAATTACAGTCTTTTACCTCGTGTAAAAGCATACAAGGAGAGTCATAATGGCAGTAGTTATCAGATTACAGAGAGTCGGCAAAAAAGCCCAAGCCCAGTACAGAGTAGTAGCGATTGAAAAATCTTCCGCTGTGGGCAAAGAAGCCAAAGAAGTGTTGGGCCAGTATCACCCCTGCAACCCGAACGTGGCCGAACAAGTCAAACTGAATATGCCCAGAGTGGAATATTGGATGAAAGTGGGTGCTAAACCCTCTGAAACCGTCGCGAACTTGATTAAAAAAGCCAGCGCCAAATAATTCCAGCGAGGCATTATGAAAGAATTGGCCACGCTGCTTTTAAAATCTCTTTCCTCCACGCCGGACAATGTGGTAGTGGAAGAAAAGATTGAGCAGAACAAAGTTTATCTGTCCACCAAGGTGGACGCCGCCGACAAAGGTAAAGTAATTGGGAAAGACGGCTGCATTATCAAAGCGGTGAGAACCGTTTTAAATGCCGCGGCCGCCAAACAGAACAAAAAAGTTACCTTAAAGTTGGAAGATTAATGAAAATAGACGTTATCACCGCTTTTGAAGAAATGATAGACCAAACGCTCTCCCACAGTATTGTGGGGCGGGCGCGCAAGGCGGGGATAATAAAATTGGGTACGCTTTCCCCCCGGCAATTTGCCGAGGATAAGCATAAAACCATAGACGACAGGCCCTACGGCGGCGGCCCGGGAATGCTGATGAAAGCGGAACCGCTCTATCAGGCTATTTCCAAACTGCGCAAAAAGACCTCGTACGTCATTTTAACCAGTCCGCGCGGTCAAGTTTTTAACCAGGAATTGGCTAAAAAACTGGCCAAAAAACGCCACCTGATTGTTGTGTGCGGGCATTACGAAGGGATTGACGCAAGAATATATCCCGAGGTGGATTTAGAAGTGTCGCTTGGCGACTATATTTTAACGGGCGGAGAATTGGCCGCTTGTGTGATGATAGATGCCATTACCCGATTGCAACGGGGCACTTTTAAAAAAGAGGACGTAACGTCTTTGGAGTCGTTTGAAGGGCATTTGTTGGAAGCCCCGCAATACACGCGCCCGGAGGTTTGGCGCGGGCGGAAAGTACCGGCAGTGCTGTTAAACGGCAACCATAAAGAAATTGAAGCGTGGAAACACGAACAAGCATTACAGATTACAAAACAGTTAAGACCCGATTTGCTTGAAACCGCCTCTCAAAAGTCAAAAAAGGTCCAAAAGAAAAAAACGATTCGGAGGAAGTAAGTTTTATGAATATCAACGAAATTAAACACAATCTCAAAACCAATGTTCCGGTTTTCAAAGCCGGCGACACCGTCAGAGTAAAGGTAAAAGTTGTTGAAGGCGACAACGAAAGACTCCAAGCCTTTGACGGCGTGGTTATTGCCCGCAGAGGAAGCGGCATCAGCGAAACGTTCACCGTACGCAAAATCTCTTTTGGCGTCGGCGTAGAACGCATTTTCCCGGTGCACTCCCCCCGCGTGGACAGCATTGAAGTCCTCAAAGTGGGTAAGGTAAGAAGAGCCAAACTCAACTACCTGACCAAACTCTCTGGTAAAGCCGCCCGCTTGCAGGAAGTTAAAAAAGTGGTGACCGCCAACGCTGCTGCCGAAACTCCGGCCGCCGCTGAAACGGCCCAAGAGGCGAAATAGTTATCCAAACGGAATAACAAACTCCGAACATACCCCTGCGGTTACTAGTCCCGCAGGGGTTTTCTTTTAGACATAAAAAACCCGGGGACCTTTTATAGTACCCCGGGGTATGAAAAAATTAGACTAATACGCCTGACACTCCCATATTATGCGCTGCCAATAGCACTCACAAACACTTGTCATTTTTCCATTACACTCGTAGTTTTTCAATTCACCCCAAATGTCACAATTTCTTTTTTCCCCAGCAACCGAACATTCCATATTGGTCCAATTTATACCCGTGCACTGAGAATCATTTTCTCCGATAGACCCCATTTCCCCACTAATACACCGTTGGGTACAACTTGCCACAGAGTCCTCTGAATAACCGCATCCCCCACCTAAGACATCTTGTTTTGTTAAACGCTTTGTTTCTACCCAATGATATCGTTTTGTTTCCGTTCCGCTAGTTCCATTACAATTTGCAAGCGCCAAAAGTTTTACCTTTTGGTTATTGCTTGTTACGCGTTCTTCCCATTTTAAGGTGCAGTTGCTAAGGGCCGCGCCTGTATTGACGTGCGAAGATGTCGGCTGCGGAATATCGTTCCCGGACAATGTAAACCCGTCCGTTGTGGCATCATCATAAAGGCTTGCATCCTCCGACCCGCTGACAGATAATTTATTAGCGCGCAACGTAGCCGCCTTTTGTTTTAAGCGGTTTACCGCGTCCAAGGTGGCAATATACGAATCGTTTTTAACCGTGGTCGTTCCGCCGTTTACATACACATTATTTAAAAGTGCCGTAGGCGTACCCATATTGACAGCCTGATAATTATCATAAGTATTGGCCGCCGCCCCGTGGATAGCCGTGTTCGGCATATCAAGCGTAGAGCCGGACTCCCCCACCACGGCGGGAACATTATAATTTAAATTAGGTGAACTGGCACTCACAGTACCGCCGGAGCGGACCGTCATCGTGTTGGCTTCAATACCGCCTTTTAAATTGGCCTTATCGGCTACCTTTAAATAAACATAATCGCCCATACGCGACGGATTATACGACACCGCGGAAATGATTTCCGCCGGGGCATTTACCGCCGCAAATAGAGTAATCAGAAACAAAACAATCAACCGTTTGACAAAGGCTCTTGCCGTGCGGCCACTTGTTGTTAAACCGTCATTCCCAAGAGTGGAGCGGCCCGCTGAGTTCGGGAATGACACCATAGAAGTAACTCCTTTCATTTTTCTCCTTTTTAAGGTCTTTATATTTAGGCAAAAAGGCCTTTTAT
>ERZ1026894.2204-NODE-2204-length-10233-cov-4.676361_pt1 | contig 10233 bp, 7 predicted proteins | sample MGYA00380177_ERZ1026894 | MGnify/ENA primary metagenome ERZ1026894 (study PRJEB33269, sample SAMEA4719813) | human gut metagenome | biome: human-associated habitat; feature: organic feature; material: feces | place: Cameroon | collected 2013-10 ... | reverse complement strand
ACGGCGCAGTCGGACGGTACAACCGTCAAGCTCGGCGCTCAAATTCTCGCCGCCGCTGCGGCTCGTGTTCCGTCTGCGAATAAACACATACCGTTTATAAGAACGCTCTGAATGTGTGTCCGTTCGGGTGTGGGTGTCCCCGCCCATAACTGCAACGAAGTTGCAATATCACTTGCGCCAGGCGCAAATATCACTGTTGCCAAGAGCAACAATATCACGCACACTTTGCGTGCATATCACTTACATTGCCTTGCGGCTCGTGTTCCGTCTTTTAAGTTGCACATACCGTGTATAAGTACGCTTCGAATTGAGTGTTATCGCCGTTGCAGTGTGACATAGTTTTTCCGAAATCATGCTTTTTTCGATTTTACGTTCACAGCGATTATGCCGCTTATTGCGCCGGCAACGGGCAGAGTGATGAGGTCTATCCAGCTGAAAGTCACGTCCTTAAAAGAATTTAGGGCAGAGAATATCAAAAACGTAAACAACATATACACAAGCCCGCTTATCGCGCCTTTTACCAGTCCGTTTTGAGGGTTTTTGAACGCAATCATGACGCCGACAAGCAACGACAGAATTTTGATTGCGATATTGACGGGCATGATAACCTTGTTTTCGACGTTTGCAAATCGGATTACGATTGCGAAAATCAACACCATACCGAGTGAAATCAGGGTTGCAAACAAAACTGCCTTGAGGACGTCCGTGACGTCGGTTTTTATATTTTTGGCTTTTTCCATACCACAAACTATGACTTTTGACAAAAATATATGTCTTTTTGTGCAAAAAATACAACTTAAATTGGCGCAATCGCATCATATTTTCTTGACTTGACAAGGTGTTATAGTTATAATATCTATGTTTTACTATATGGAGGACTAGTCCTGTGAACAAGAAGAAGTCAATAGTCATCTTGTGTATAGTGAGTGTATTCATAATTCTCATGGCAGTGTTTGCAGTGTTGCCCACCTTCCCGATCGGCAACACGGTTTATGATTACACCGGTTACGCAAGGACAATCAAACTTGGTTTAGATATGTCGGGCGGTGTGTCCGCTGTCTTCAGAGTCGCAAACGACGATCACGGCGATTTCGACACGCGCGTCAACGGCACAATAAGCTCGCTTCAAAGTTTGCTCGTGTCAAAAGGTTACACCGAAGCAACCGTCACCAAAGGTACATCGAGCGACAACACCGTTACAATCCGCGTCGAAATCCCCGATGTCGACGATCCCGCACGTGTACTCGAACTCGTCGGTCGTCCCGCATCGCTGTATTTTACGCTCAAAGATCTCGGCAACGAAGCAAGCAATGCGGATCTTGAAAAAGAAGCATTCCTCAACGGTCGCGAACATCTTGAAAACGCATACGTCACAACCGCAGACAACGGCAATTATGCAATCGGTTTGAAGTTCAACACCGAAGGCGCAAAGAAGTTTGGCGAAATCACGTCCGCAAACGTCGGCAAAAAGACTTACATTTATGTCGGCGGTCAAAAGATTATGGAACCGTCCATCAATGCGGCAATCACCAACGGCTCTGCAATCATCACCGGCAATTACACCTATCAATCGGCATACGAATACGCAACGAAACTTCAATCGGGTACGTTTGGCGTTACCCTCCAACTCGCAGAGGTGAGAACCATCTCCGCAACATTGGGCGAAAATTCCATTCGCACGGCACTCATTGCAGGTATTGTCGGCGTCGCACTCATCTTCATCTTTATGGCATGCGTGTATCGCGGACTCGGACTTGCTGCCGATCTCTCGCTTTGCGTTTACATCGTGTTGCTTATTTGGTTCTGCGCAGTGCTTCCTTGGGTGCAACTCACTCTCCCGGGCATTGCGGGTATCTTGCTCTCAATCGGTATGGCTGTCGACGCAAACGTCATCATCTTCGAGAGAGTCAAGGACGAATACAAACACTCGACAAAACCGATTTCAACTTGCATAAAGATTGGCTTCAAGCGTTCTGCGGGCGCAATCGTCGACGGTCAGGTCACAACCCTTATCGGCGCAATCGTGCTTTGGGTGCTCGGCTCCGCGTCGATTGTCGGCTTTGCGGTGACGCTGTTTATAGGTATCTTGCTCTCGTTGTTCTGCTCGCTCGTCGTGACAAGACTCGTACTCAAAGCGTTTATGCCGCTCAACAGCACAAGCGAAAAGTTCTACGGTTTGAAACGCGTCAATGAAGACGAAAAAGAAGAAGACGCAAAGAACGTATCCGCAAAACTTGCAAAGGAGGAGGCGTAATATGAAAAACAGTAACTTCCGCAATCTTTGCAAAAATTACAGCGTTTGCAAAAATGCAAAATATATGGCAATCGTGCCCTTCGTAATCGTGCTTGTGGCAGTCATCCTGATTGTTTCGCTCGGCGCGACTTCGGGCAGCTACTCGGACGCAGTCGGTATCGGCATCGACTTCGAGGGCGGTACAATTCTCACCGTCACGCTCGGCAAAGATATTTTGAACGATTCGAAATACGAAAGCGAAGGCAACGCAATCAAAAGTATTATCGAAGGTGTTGCAGTGGACGGACAACACGTTGTCGTCAGCTATATGCAACGTCAGGAAGCAAACGACAACGACAAAACCGCTATCGTTTTCAGATATAAGAACGTCTTTAAGGACGACGCCAAAATCGAGGAAATGAACAAGGCGATCAGAAAAGCCGTTGACGATTATGTCGATCCCAACGTTTCGCTCACGGACGCAAACAAGATCACATACGAATCCATCGGCGCAACCGCCGCTGCGGATTTGCTCTCCAAAGCAGGTATCGCTCTTGCCGTTTCAATCGCATTGATCCTTGTGTACATCATGATTCGATTCACGTTTACGAGCGCAATCGCGGCTGTTGTCGCATTGCTCCACGACGTCGTCGTCATGTTTGCTCTCACGGTCATTTGCAGAGTGCAAATAAACAGCTCTTACGTTGCGGCTATGATTACGATCGTTGCGTACTCGATCAACAACACAATCGTCATCTTCGACCGTTGCCGTGAAACTATCAAACCGCTCAAAGGTCAAAAGGACATCGATTACAAGGGTATAGGCGATATGGCTGTTCGCTCGTCGCTCACTCGTACGGTTTACTCCACGTTGACGACTATGATCACCATCATCTTCCTTGCAATCCTCGGCAGCGACACGATAAGAGAATTCTGCGTGCCTATCATCCTCGGTTTGCTCGCCGGTTTGTTCTCGGCAACATGTCTTGCGACTCCGCTTTGGGCAACGCTCAGCATCTCCTTTGACAAGACAAAAGCAAAGTATGCAAAGCGCAACGCCGTGACTTACGATAAGAAAGATGACTCCGACGACGAAATCTCTGTCGATGAGGACGGTGAACAAATCGTAAAACAGCAAGTCAAACAGGCAGGTCAACAAAAGCAAAAACAAAACGTCGTCTACAAATATTCAAAGAAGAACACGACGTTCAAAAAGAAAAAATAACAATCAGATTGCGCCCTCACAAAGGTGAGGGCGTAGTTTTATGGTTTTATGAGATACACTGTAAAAACTCCTCGATTTCCACTCACAAGCGAAAATATTTCGCTTGCAAAGCGTCTTGGGATTTCCCAAGACTTTTTGCGCTTGCTCCTGGGAAGAGGAATGAGTGAGGATTCGCTTTACGACTATTTGCATCCGTCATTGGACAAACTGTCCTCTCCGTATGAGATAGACGGGATGAAAGAGGCAGTCGCGCGTATCGAAAAAGCCATTAAAAACAAAGAAAAAGTGCTGATTTACGGCGATTACGATTGCGACGGCATATGCGCAATATCGACGCTCATGTTGTACTTGCGCGACAAACTCAACGTGTTCTACTTCATTCCCGACAGAAACAAAGACGGCTACGGGATAAGCATCGAAGCACTTGAAAAGATACTTGCGTATCATTCGCCGAAACTTGTCATAACCGTCGATACCGGCATAACCGCAATCGATGAAGTCGAGTATCTGAAATCGAGGGGTATCGAAACCATAGTCACCGATCACCACGAGCCGCAGGACAAAATCCCCGATTGCATAGTTGTCGATCCCAAGGTTGCGAGGAAAGGGTTTTACGACTTGTGCGGCGCAGGAGTCGCACTCAAACTCGTGGAAGCTCTCGGGGGCAGAGAAGAGGCAAAGAAGTATCTCGATATAGTTGCTATCGCAACCATTGCCGATGTCGTGCCTCTTAAAGACGACAACAGAATCATTGCGTATTACGGATTGAAGCAAATCACCGCTTCGCCGAGAAAGGGCGTAAAAATGCTTCTCAATCAGGAGAGCGTGTCGGCAACCGACGTTATGTTCCGCCTCGCTCCCAGAATGAACGCTGCGGGCAGACTCAATTCGGCAATGAAAGTGGTGGGGCTTTTCCTCGAAAACGATTATTTTCTGTTGAGAACGCTTACGGACGAACTTGCAAGAGATAACGCCGCTCGTCAGGAGCTTTGCGAAAAAGCGGTTGACAGGGCAAAGGCGCAACTTGCGGGAACAGACTTCAACGACGTCGGAATCATCGTCCTCAAAAACAAGGATTGGGAACCGGGTATATTAGGTATTGCGTGCGCGCGACTCGTCGAGGAGTTCAAACGCCCGACGATTTTGTTTGCAAACACCGATGACGGTGAACTCAGAGGTTCGGCACGTTCCGTTCCGCAAGTCAATATTTTTGAAACTTTATGTGCGCTCAGCGATTATTTTACGGGCTTCGGCGGTCACGCTCAAGCGGCGGGAATATCTATGGACGAGAGCAAATTCGACGACTTTGTCAAAGCGGCAAACGAGCTTATATTGTCATCGCATGACAAAAAAGAATTTACGCACGAAATTTGTTGCGAGATGGAATTGCCCATCGACATGGACTTTTTGTCGTTTGCAAAAGAGCTTGAACTTATGGAGCCTACGGGCTATCAGAATCCTCGTCCCACTTTCCTTGTAAAAGGGCAGGGACTGAGATTTGACAGAATAGGCTTTTCGCAACACGTCAAATATGTTGCGCCAAACATAGAGCTTATGGGATTTTCGAAGTTTGCGCCGTGTCTTTCGGCAAGAACCGGCAAGGTGAATTTTGAAGTATCCCTCGGTATAAACGCGTTTCAAAACAGAGAATCCGCACAAGGAATCATTCAATCTTTGCAGTTTGAAGACATAGAACTCGACGAGGACGAGTCTGTTTGCATGAACCTGCATCAACTCTCTTGCGCAGGCAGTGCGGATTTGCCCAAAACGGACTTTAAGCGTGTAAAAGAGTGGCTTAAAGAGCCGTTCGGGACGGCAATTGTGTGTTTTTCAAAAAGTGAATACGAGGAGTTATGCTCAAAGGACGAGAGTATAAAAACCCTTCCGGTGCTTATTGCGACGCCGCGTTGTCTTAATCCCGAAAACTGTGTTATAGTGTGTCCTGCTCAGTGCTTTGATTTTTCGTTTTACAACAGAGTTATAGTTTTCGGACATCCGCTTTGCGAGGGGTATCTTGCAAAACTCCAAAAGGAAACGAAAGCGTTGTTCGCTTTGGGTGACTGCTCTGCAAAACGCATCTCGGTGAGCAAAGACGTTTTGCGCAAAGTGTACAAAGAAATCGTCAACGTTGCGCATCGCACGCCCAAACTTGCAAGTCCGCACAGGGCGTATGTCGCAGTATGTTCCGGATACAAAGTTCCGCAAAGCGTGTTTATGCTTGCGCTTTGTATTTTCGACGAGGTAGGCACTGTAAAAATCAACGAAAAAGGATTTTTGCACATTTCGGCAAAATCCGTTAATCTCGACGACAGCATTGCATATCGCAACACCGATCACGAATAAAATCGGCGTGATTTTTTTGTGATTTAGACTTTTTGGCGTATTGCAATGTTTTGTTTTATCAAGTATAATAATATATTATCGACAAACGATTGCTCTTTGACGGCAATCCGATGCCGATACACCGAAAGTATGGACGAATTGCTTGTAAAACTCAGAAAAACCTATCCGACAAATTATGCGGAAATAAAAAAAGCGCATGATTTTGCCGAGGAAGCGCACCGCGGACAAAAGAGAAGTTCGGGGGAGGATTACTTTATCCATCCCTGCGCGGTCGTTGAAATTCTCGCGGATTTCGGCTTTGACTCATCAACGGTCATAGCCGCGTTTTTGCATGACGTTTTGGAAGATACGTCCGTCACGTATGACGAACTGCGCGAGCAATTCGGCGACGAGATTTGCGAGCTTGTCGAAGGCGTAACAAAACTCGACAAACTTCAATTTGTCAACAGAGAAGAGGCGCAGGCGGAAAATTTCAGAAAGATTTTCGTCGCAATGGCAAAGGATTTGAGGGTTATTATCATCAAACTTGCCGACCGTTTGCACAATATGCGCTCCCTCCAGTATTTGCCCGAAGAAAAACAAAAACGCATTGCAAAAGAGACGCTCGATATTTATGCTCCGCTTGCGGGCAGACTGGGTATTTCCTTCTTCAAGTGCGAACTCGAAGATTTGTCGATGAAATACCTGTTGCCGACGGAGTATAAATACATTGCCGAAAACGTTGCGAAAAAGAAGTCCGAAAGACAAGGTTTTCTTGACGCAATTTGCAAACAAATCGAGGACAAGCTCAAAGAAATGGGCATACACGGCGAGGTGAACGGCAGACCGAAACACTTTTATTCCGTGTACAAAAAAATGCATAATCTGCATATCGATATAGATCAGATTTACGACTTGCTTGCCGTCAGAATCATAGTTGACACCGTCAAGGACTGCTACACTATGCTCGGCGAAATTCACACGATGTGGAAGCCTATGCCGGGGAGATTCAAGGACTACATCGCAATGCCCAAGGCAAACAACTATCAGTCCCTGCACACCACCGTCGTGACGCAGTACAACGAAACTTTCGAGATTCAAATCCGCACTTACGAAATGCACAAAGTGGCGGAATACGGCGTTGCGGCGCACTGGAAATATAAAGAGGGTACGACGGGCAAGGACAGCGAGCTTGACAGCAAAGTGCGTTGGCTACGCGAGGTTATGGACGCTCAAAAGGATATCGACGGCGCAAAAGAGTTTATGGACGCCGTCAAAATCAACGTCTTTGACGATGAGGTCTTTGTGTTCACGCCAAAGGGCGACGTTTTCGATTTGCCGGTAGGCTCTACGCCTTTGGATTTGGCGTACAAAATTCACTCGGCAATCGGCAACAAGTGCATCGGCGCGAAAGTCAACAAGCGTATGGTGCCGTTTTCCACAAAACTTCAAAACGGCGACATCGTTGAAATTATCACCTCCAATTCCTCAAAAGGTCCGAGTCTTGACTGGCTCAAGTACGTGCATACCGCGTCGGCACGCTCCAAAATCCGTGCGTACTTCAAAAAGGAAAAGAAGGACGAAAATATCGCTCGCGGCAAGGATATGCTTGAAAAAGAGGCCAAACGCAGAGGTTACGCTCTTGCGGATATATTTACGCCCGACATCTTGTCAAGCATTCTTCAACGACACGCAATGAGCAGTGAAGACGACTTGTATGCCGCTGTCGGTTTCGGCGGTCTTACGACAAGTCAGGTTCTGACAAAAATCATTCAGGACTTCAAAAAAGAGGACCACACGCTCATATCGCAAGACGTCGCAAACATACCGATCACCGAGCAAAAACCGAGAAAACACTCAAAGAGCGGCGTTTTGGTCAACGGCAACGCAAACTTCACCGTGCGTATGGCGCAGTGCTGTTCGCCTGTGCCGGGTGACGATATTGTCGGCTATATCTCGCGCGGAAGAGGCGTTTCGATACACAGAAAAGATTGCCCCAACGTCAAAGGGATGGAGGATGAAAGACTCATACAAGCCAGTTGGGACATCGACGGAGAGGAAAGATTCAACGCAACTCTTACGCTCGTTTGCGAAAATAAGGGCGGTTTGCTTGCGACAATCACGGCGCATATCGCAAACGCAAGACTCGGTATATCCGCCGCAAACGTGCGCGTCGACGAGAAAGCGGGCATTGCGGAAATCATCGTTACGGTGCAAATCACAAAGGGTAGCGAACTCGAAGAACTTGTAAAACAACTCCGCTCGATAGACGGGGTTATCGAGGTGAGAAGATGACTTGCCCGAAGTTTTTTCATTTGTATACCGGACCGCTTGACGTCAATACGTATATTGTGATAAACGGGAACAGCGGTTTTGTAGTCGATCCGGGCGGAAACGCCGAGGATATTTTTGCGATTTTCAAAAAACAAAAGGCGAAAATCGAAGCGATCTTGCTTACGCACGGACATTTTGACCATATCGGCGGCGTTGCAGAGCTATGTCGCCTTGCAAGCAAAGACGAAAACGGGAAGGAGAATTTGCAAAACGCTCCTGCCGTGTTTTTGCACAAAGACGATCTTGAAAAAATAGGCTCGTACAAAAACTTGGGCTTTTCTATGGGAATCAACCCCGAAAAGTTTACTCCGGACGTGTTGCTGAACGGTGGCGAAACCCTCAAAATAGCAGGACTCGACGTCAATGTCATTCATACGCCGGGGCATTCGAAAGGCGGCGTTTGCTATGTTGTCGACAACAAAATTTTTGTGGGCGACACGCTGTTTTTTATGTCTTTCGGGCGCACGGATTTTTATGACGGAAACGCAAAAGATCTCAAAAATTCCATTGTAAACAAACTTTTTACGCTCAAAGGCAACTATACCGTTTTGCCCGGACACGGTGAGCCTACAACCCTCGATTTTGAAAGAGTAAACAATCCGATTGTCGAAGATACACCGCATATAACTGCCGATTGACCTCATTATGATCGATTTTTCAATTTCAAACGAAGAATATCTCAACGACCTTGCGGAACTTATAAGACCGTTTGAATCTCGCTCCGACGAGAATATTTCGCTTGCCGTCGAATATGAAAACACAGACGGCGTTTTTAAGGTGAGAATCACGTCGGACAAATTTGACGGATTTGTCAAAAACTATGCGTTTAAGATTGAAACGAACAGCGAACTCGAACGCAAGAGAGTGGAAAAACGCTACCTTAAAATAGCTATTTATCGCACGTTGAGTTTTCTTTTGAACGTCAATCTTCCATACGGTTGCCTTACGGGTATTCGCCCGACAAAACTATATTGTGAAATTGAAAACGATACGGATAGATATACGAAATCGGCGCACGACGTCTTTTTGAAAGACTACAGCGTAAGCGAAGGAAAGGTGGAACTTATCGAAAAAATCGTAAAAGTTCAAAAGCCGATAAGAAACAAATCGTCACGACAGTTCGACGTGTTCGTTTTCATCCCGTTTTGTCCGACAAGATGCGCATATTGCTCGTTTGTCAGCCTGCCCATAGACAAACAAAAAAAACTTATCGAGCCCTATGTCGATTGTCTTTTGCGCGAGCTTGAACAAACAAAGCAAATCATCGAGAAAAAACGTCTTAAAATCAGGGCGGTGTACGTCGGCGGAGGTACGCCCACGTCCATCGGTGCGGAGTTAATGGACAAAGTGCTTGAAAAATGTCATTTCGGCGCAAAAGAATTTACCGTCGAAGCGGGACGTCCCGACACCATAAACGACGACATCGTGCGCGTTTTGCAAAAGCACGGCGTGAGCAGGGTTTCCGTAAATCCTCAAACTTTCAACGACAAAACTCTTGAAATCATCGGTCGCAAGCACAAGAGTGCGGACACCTACAACGCATATATGCTTGTCAAAGACAAGTTTGACGTCAATATGGATTTGATTGCCTGTCTGCCGGGCGAAACGCTAAACGACTTCAAGCGTAGCGTCGATATCGCAGTCGCATTGAATCCCGCCAACGTCACAGTACATACGCTTTATATGAAAAAAGGCTCTGCTCTCAAACAGACGGGCTATGACAACACCGATTTCGAAACCGCCTCGCAAATGGTGGATTACGCCTACAAAAAACTTACGTCGGCAGGGTATGAGCCATACTACATGTACCGCCAGAAATATACCAGCGGCAATCTTGAAAACGTGGGTTATGCCAAGCCGAAAAAAGCGTGCGTCTACAACATAGACATTATGGAGGAAGATACGTCCATTATCGCAAACGGCGCGAACGGAATATCAAAAAAATGGAATAAAAAGAAAAATCTGATAACTCGTTGCGCAAATTACAAAGAACCGATAGAGTATATAAAGCACATAGACGAAATGCTGAAGCGGCAGTATAATTTTTGGCTGTGACCGAATTTGATACAACGCTGCGTCGAGCATAGTCGATTGAAATGAGAGTAAAATATTTTTAATA
>ERZ1026894.2201-NODE-2201-length-10245-cov-6.012561_pt1 | contig 10245 bp, 9 predicted proteins | sample MGYA00380177_ERZ1026894 | MGnify/ENA primary metagenome ERZ1026894 (study PRJEB33269, sample SAMEA4719813) | human gut metagenome | biome: human-associated habitat; feature: organic feature; material: feces | place: Cameroon | collected 2013-10 ... | reverse complement strand
TTATTATAGTGTAATTCAACATTTTTAACAGGATTTTAATTTTTCCGCCTGCCGCGCGAACAAAGAAAAATATTGAAATGTAAAAATAATTATCAATTTACTTGACAAACGCCTTAACGTGTGCTACAATATCAATCGGAAAAATCCCTTATCAAGAGCGGTTTACATTTTCCGCATATTTATGCGGATCAGGAGTCAGGCTCCGTAAACCCAGCAACCGTTTCGTAAGCTTTGGCTTTACGAAAAATGGTGCTAATTCCTACGGCACGGCAAGGACAGTGACCGAAAGATGAGGAGCAGGCAGTCAGCAAGCTCCGCAAGGGGCTTTTTTTAATGCAGTTTTACGCAGGTATGTGCGTATGGGATACGGTTTAAAACCGCTATATGAAAGGAAAAATCAATGGCAAAATACTTATTCACTTCCGAAAGCGTCACAGAAGGTCACCCAGACAAGATCTGCGACAGGATTTCCGATGGTGTGCTTGACGCAATATTAGCACAGGACAAAAACGCCCGTGTAGCCTGTGAGACCTGCGCTACAACAGGTATGGTTCTAATAATGGGCGAGATAACGACAACAGCAAACGTTGACATTCCCGCCATAGCAAGAGATGTTATAAAGGAAACAGGCTATGATAACAGCGACTACGGCTTTGACTACAAGACCTGTGCTATCCTCACGACCCTCGACAAGCAGAGCCCCGATATAGCTATGGGCGTTGACAATGCTCTTGAGGGCAGAGATAAGAACGAGTTTGACACAGGTGCGGGCGATCAGGGTATGATGTTCGGCTATGCGTGCGATGAAACAGAAGAGCTTATGCCTCTGACAATCTCGCTTGCCCACGCACTTTCAAAGAAGCTCACTGCGGTAAGAAAGTCAGGCGAGATACCCTATCTTCTCCCCGACGGAAAGACGCAGGTAACGGTCGAATATAATGAGGACGGCACCCCCTCAAGAATAGATACGGTTGTAGTATCATCACAGCATAAGGCAGAGGCTACCCAGGCACAGCTCAGAGCCGATATTATCGAAAAGGTCATAAAGACTACCGTTCCCGCTTCTCTGCTTGACGAAAACACAAAGATGCTGATAAATCCCACAGGACGCTTTGTAGTAGGCGGTCCTCAGGGCGACAGCGGTCTTACCGGCAGAAAGATAATAGTAGATACCTACGGCGGTGTCGGCAGACACGGCGGCGGCGCATTCTCGGGAAAAGATCCCACAAAGGTTGACCGTTCAGCCGCTTATGCCGCAAGACACGTTGCAAAGAACATTGTAGCCGCAGGTATAGCAAAGCGTTGCGAGGTCGAGCTTGCATACGCTATCGGCGTTGCACAGCCCGTATCGATATTTGTCGATACATTCGGCACAGGCATAAAGCCCGATACCGAGATCTCAGCCGCAGTAAGCAAGGTGTTCGACCTTCGCCCCAGCGCAATAATCAGCTCCCTGAACTTAAGAAACACTAAGTACAGACCCCTTGCCGCTTACGGTCATATGGGACGTACAGACCTTGATGTTGCATGGGAAAAGACAGACAAGGTCGCCGAGCTTAAATCAGCACTTGATATAAAGTAATCAGCATATAGCACTAAAGCTGTTGCGGAACACCGCAACGGCTTTAATCGTAACCAAACGGAGAACAACAATGACCCATATCCGCCACGCGACCGAGTCCGATGCTTCCCGCATCGCAGAAATTATCGTCACAAATTACCGAGTAAATTTCTATCCGTTTTTCAAAAACGATGCCTTTTACTTCGGTGAGCTGAATGTCCTTGACACTGCCAAGGAGTACTCCGCGGGCTCAACCGCACTCAAAAATACATTTGTCTATGATGACGGTATAATAAAAGGCATTATCCGCATTTCGGGTAATGAGGTCGAAAAGCTGTATGTAGAGCCGCTTTTTCAAAACCAAGGCATAGGCGCAAAGCTTCTCAGATACGCTGTCAACAACTTCGCGGTCAATGGGCTGTGGGTGCTCGAATATAACAAGCAGGGAATAGATTTTTATCACCGCAACGGATTTAGCCTTACAGGCGAAAAAATCATAGAAGACGAATTTGTACCGCTTTTAAAGATGAAAAGAGAATAAGCCGAAAGAAGCTGTGACGAAATGCAAAAATTTCATCACAGCTTCTCGGCTTATAAAAACCTCATTAAAATTACAATGCAGTATATTGTAAAAACGCTAAAACAATAAAAATACAGCCAACAACGCTGAAAACAATACTATATTGACAGGGTGTTAATAATTTCGTGAGTATATCGGTGCAACTGCACTGTCACCGAAACCTCCAAAAACGCACTATCCTGAGATATCTGTACAGTCCCCCGGGTTGAACAGAGCGGAGCGTCCCGCTTACGGCGGCTTTTCAAACGCAATCGTTTGTGTGTCTTATCGCCAACACCCCATTATGGCAGAAGAGATGAGGAGTCAGGAAAGAGGGAGAAAACCTAAGGGGAGAGGGGAAAGCGCCTTTGGAGCGCCTTCCTCTCTCCCCTTGGGTTGTCTCCCTCAAACATAGCAGCAACGTTATCGCACAGAATAGCGAACCCGAGAAGTGCTATCCAACGAATAGAACTATCGGTAGCCTGATATCGTATTAAAACTAAAACGGTATAAAAGAAATGAACTATACAAAAAAGTGAGCCGTGCGCACTATTCTTTGCGCTTCGACTCACTTTTCCTTTTACGGATTGTATCACAACCCCATAAACTCACTCACTATATACTTCGGCGCACCCGGCGTGGAATAGACCCACCTGTCTATATGCCCCTCGGTTATGAAATACGGCGATTCAAGCGGCACACAGCCGCCGTCACAGCAGTTTACAATTATCAGCTTTATCTTCATCTTTTCAGGGATTATCGCCTTGATATAAACGCAGGCACAATCCCCGACCTTTATACCGCTTTTCAGCTCCGCAAGTCCCGCAAGGTTCGGCGCAAGCTCGATAAAGATCCCGTAATCCTCAATAGAGCGGACAATACCGGGTACTGTTTCCCCTACCGAAAAGCGCTCTGCATTCTGTTGCCACGTTCCCAGAAGCTCCTTATGAGTAAGACAGATATGACCATCTTCTCTGCCCTTGACTACAGCGTAAATATCCGAGCCTACAGAAAATCTGTCAGCGGGGTGAACTATCCTTGATACCGAAATAGCGTCTATCGGTATCATCGAAGCTATCCCGCACCCTATATCCACAAAGCACCCGAACTGCTCAAGGTGCGTGACCCTCGCCCCGATAATATCACCCGGGACAATCTTTGATATGTATTCTCTGTCCGTCTCTTCCTGCGCCGCCCTGCGTGAAAGTATCGCAACAGGCTCACTGCCAGTTTCATCTATTTTCGTTATCTTGAAGCATACAGGCTTTCCTACTCTCGATATCAGCGCGATATCCCTCGTTGCCCCACTTTCGATACCGACAGCGCCTTCACTGCGCGGTATAATGCCCTTCATACAGCCGAGATCTATGTGCATATTATGATCCGCATCACATACAGTACACGGTGCTTCAAGTACCGCTCCCGACACCGCCGCCTGCAAAAGTGTTTTTGCCGACTGCAATGCCGAAATGTTTTCCTTGCTTGCAAGCCTTCTTCCCTCGGGTAAATATTCCGTCATTTGAAATACCGATCCTTCCTCGTTTTGTTTTCTTTTTTACAAGTGTATGACAGCTTTTCCTTGATTATGATACCATAAATTTACATTTCAGCTTTCGCTGAATATTTGATAAAATTCTGATAATTATCGTTGATTTTAACAACATTTTCTGCTACAATAGAATTTATACAGGCGCAGTGCGCCGCAAACTCTCAGACTTGAACGGAGAAACCATGTTTAATAGAAGCGGAACATTAAAACGTGTGGGGTTGCTTGCCGCAGTTGCACTAATCGGCACAGCAGCCGCTTTGACCTATAATGCATTTCTTTCATCGGAAGGCGGGCTTCCCGAGGTACTCTCTCCTTTACAACCGATAGCAAAGGATAATGACGGCGAGGTAAAGCAAAAAGCCGACATAGCATTTTCGCCCGAGGGGAGCTTTTTCAGCGAGGATATTGCAGTAGAAATTACAGCCAAGGACAAAAACGCTAAAATCTACTACACAACGGACGGCAGTACACCCACCGAAAAATCATCGGCATACACTTCACCTATAAAGGTGCGCAGCGGCAGTGATGTCACAGCCGAAACGATAAAGGCGATAGCCGTAAGCGAAGACGGCACGTCCGAGGTATTCACAAAGAGCTATGTTGCAGGAAATGATGTATCAGAGCGGTTTGAAAAGGGTACATATGTATTTGTTCTTTCAACCGATGATGTAAATCTTTACGATTACGAAAAAGGTATCGCCGTAGCCGGAAAGATCCGCGATGAATGGCTCGAAAACGAGTATGACGGCTCCAGGGAGGTAAATCCCACCGACCCTGCCAACTGGAATCAGGTCGGAATGGACGGCGAGCGCCCGATGTATGTCGAGGTGTTCTCGAATAGCGGTGATGCGCTTGTTTCACAGCAAGCGGGTGCAAGAGTAGCGGGTGCATATTCTGCGGGTGTCGACCAGAAATCGTGGAAGCTTATAGCAAGAACCATGTACACCCCCGACAAAGGCAAATTTGGCTATCCTTTCTTCAGCGACGCTACCGATGAAAGCGGCGCGATACTGACAAAGATAGACCGTATAGTACTGCGCAACGGTGCAAACGACCGTGAATTTGCAGGCGTTCGTGATGAGCTTTCAATGTCGCTTGCAAAGCAGTCGGGCTATCTTGATGCGCAATCGACCGCACCTGCGGCAGTCTTCCTTAACGGAAAATATTACGGCTTTGCATGGCTTCACCAGAATTTCAGCCGTGCATACCTTGAAGAACGCTACGGCGGAACAAAAGACAACTATCAGGTAGTCGGCAGGGCAGAGGGCGATCTCGATAACGAGAACGCAGAGGGCGCGATAGCAGACTATAATAAGATGCTTGAGCTTGCCGAAAGCGGTCTTACCGATGACAAGAAGTTTGAACAGCTCTGCTCTATGATGGATATTGACAACTATATGCACTATCTTGCAATGCAGCTGTTCATCGACAACCGCGACTGGCCAGGCAACAACTACAAGGTATGGCGCTATGTAGCGTCCGAAGGTGAAGAGGTCACAAGCAAGTATCAGGACGGCAAGTGGAGATATTTCTTCTATGATGCCGAGTTTGCATGGGGACTTTATTCAGACGGATACGCGAACAAAACGCTTACAAAGATACTTAACGGAACTCACCCCGCAGGCGGCTCTGCACTTGTATCGGCACTTATGGAACGTGCCGATATGCGTGAAAAGCTTGCGAACAATATCTGCGACCTTATCGGCGGCGCATTCAGCGCCGAAAATATCCTTGCCACCCTCGAGCAAAAGCTTGCCGACAGCGATAAGGAGCAGATGTACGCGCTGAACAAGGGTATAACCTCAGAGTGGGCAAACGAGGGTACGTTTGAAAACAGCAGAAACGAAATAAGAGAATTTGCCGACAAGCGCGCAAACATAATCCTCGGCGATATCTGCCGCAACTTTGAGATAGACAAGGACGATACATACAAGGTAAAGCTGAACGGTGCAAAGGGTCTTAAGGTCACCATGAACATTCAGACCGTCAAGGATACCAATACGATAAGCGCAGAGTATTTCACACCTTATAAGGTAAAGCTTGCCGCAGAGGATTTGTCCGGCTACACCTTCACAAGCTGGGAAATAAACGGCACGACATACACCGACCGCGAAATAACGATTGACAGCTCAATGGCTAAAAAGGGAAAGATAACTATAAACGCCCGCAGCGAAAAAACCACTTCAACAGATGAACTGCTGCACATAAGCGAGGTCTACACAGGCGGTGACGCAGACTGGATAGAGCTTTACAATCCCAATGACACTGACGTATCTACAAGAGGTCTTTATCTGACCGATAAGGAGGATATGCTCAACCGATATAAGATACCGACAGTCAATGTAAAGCCGCACTCAACGCTTACTATAGTCTGCAAAAACAACAAGTCTGAAAATACGCTGATGAAAATGCAGACAAATTTCAGCCTTAAAACAGGTGAAACGCTGATACTAAGCAACGAAAACGGCGATATTCTCGGCAAGGTCGCAATAATTGACTGTGACGAGAACGAATCGCTCGTCCGTCAGCGTGACGGAAGCTACGCAAAGGGTACGCCGACCTTTGAAAAGAACAATACATAACCGAACTGCAAAAAAACAGCCGTACATCCGGGTTTATCCCGAATGTGCGGCTGTTTTCTAAGCAAGGGACTGTGACACGATTCCTCAGCTTATCAAATTACATTAAAATTACGATGCAATATATTGTAAAAGCATCAAAACAATAAATACACAGCCAACAACGCTGAAAACAGCTTCCACACTTGCAAGGTGTTAATAATTTCGTGAGTGTATCGTTACAACTGCACTATCACCGACTATCAAAAAAGAACGCTACTATCCTGAGATATCTGTACTAAAATGGGACTAAGTGAGCGTCAGCGACCCGCTTATACAAACTTTTAAAACCCAGTCGTTAGTGTGTCTTATAGCCCACACCCTTGCGGGGTAAGGGTGTGAGTAAGGAAAGGCTGAGTGATTGTCAGATATCAACTTATCTTTAGACAAGCTAAGCCGCGGGCTGTGCAGCTTACACCCCGCGGCTTTCTCCGTATCAACTATACCATCAGTTTCAGTGCTCACGCACATATTTCATTTGATCTGCTCCTGCAATATATCCAGTATCTCCCCGAACCTCTGAAAATGTACCACCTCGCGCTCACGCAGGAACTTTATCACATTTGATACATCGGGATCATCGCACGCCCTCAATATATTGTCGTAGGTAGCTCTTGCTTTCTGTTCTGCCGCAAGATCCTCATGCAGATCTGCAAGCGGGTCTGCCTTACTCTGCAAGTACGCCGCCGTAAACGGAACTCCGCCCGCATTTGCAGGATATACCGCATTAGCGTGATCCATATAATACGCGCCCACTCCGTACCTGTCAAAGCTTTTCGCGCCCTCACCCGTTGTAAGCTGAGAAACTATTGATCCGATCATCTCTAAGTGAGAGAGTTCTTCCGTACCACCCTCCTCCCCGAAATGATCCCTACCGTCTGAAAATTTCTCCGAAAGCCGCCTTATAGCTCTCCCCTCTGCCGCTCACCGTAAACCTCGCCGCAAAACCTTTTTCCACGCCCTTGAAATAAACAGCCAGCTCCTTATGAGAGTACTCGACCCTTTCCACTGCCCGCCATACGCATTCATCATCAAACCGCAGGATCTCACCGATTTTCCCGGCTATGCATTTACTGCTTTGTTCTGCTGTGGCATCTTCCATATCTGCTTTTCTGTCAAGCTCTTTCAGCTTACTGTCGTAATACTGCTTTTGCTCCGCCAGCTCCTCCTTTGTGATAAGCCCGTCAAGCACCATATCAACAAGCCGCCGCTTCTTATCCTGTATAATATCCTTCTGCCTTTGAAGCGCCGCCTTATCCGTTATCGGCATCGGCAAGCTTTTCATTACCCTGTCCGTGATAGCCGCCTTATCTGTCACAATGCCGTCAAGCATATACTTTATCCCCGCCGTCAGCACCTTCACATTGAGCGTGTCATTGTCACACCCGTTACCTTTTATCCTGCCGGCACACCTGAGAGCTTTATATATGCCCTCATTCAGCTTTTTCACCCTCGACACCATAACACAGCCGCATAATGCACAGCGTACCTTGCCGCTGTACGGATAGCGATCGCTGTTACGACTTGTATCTGTCGGAGTACGGCGGGAGATTTCAAGCTGAGTCATATCCCATAGCTCACGGCTGATTATCGGCTCATGGTGACATCTCAGATATATCCTGCCGCCCCTGTTGAGCTTTTTCTTATGCGTAAGATAATCCGGCGTGCAGCTCTTTTTCTGTTCGAGATCGCCGACATACTTTTCATTGCGGAGTATCCTGCGTATATACGATGCGCTCCAACTGCCCGCGCAAGGAGCGGGTACTTTTTCCGAGTTAAGCTCTTTCGCTATTGTGCCTGCTCCTTTTAAAAGAAGCGTGTATTCGTTGAATATCCTTTGCACGATGCCCGCGCCCTGTTTTTCTATGCTTATCTTTCCTCCGCTGACGTCATACCCCAGACAATTCCTGCCGAATACGACCCCCTGCTCCATTTTTCTCGCCTGTCCCCACCGTACCCTCTCGGATATTTTGCGGCTTTCTTCCTGTGCAATGGTTGCCATGATCGAAAGCCTTAGCTCTCCGTCACTCTCCCGCGTATCTATATTATCGTTTATAAATATTACCCCGACACCCGTTTGCTTAAGCTCCCTCGTGATCTTGAGCGTATCCACCGTGTTTCTCGCAAAACGGCTGACCTCCTTAGTAAGTATGATATCGATCTCTCCCTTACGGGCAAGCTTCAGCATCTTGTTGAAGCCGTCCCTGTGCATTGTCGTAGTCCCGCTTGTCCCCTCGTCATAAAACACCCCGACAAGCTCCATATTGTCCGACCTTATTATATATTGCTCAAAGTACAGCCTTTGCGAAGACAATGATCCCGCCTGCTCCGCCTTTTCTGTGGATACACGGCAATAAGCCGCCGCTCTAAGCTTCTTCACAGCACTGCGGCAACGTATCAATATGACCCTCGTCATACAGTTGCTCAATTATGATACGGCATATCGTCTGTTCTATTGTTTTCTCTTCCTCTTTTGTTATTTTCATAAAATCACCTCGGCATAAATTATTCATATGCGGTTTGTACATATTCCTGTTGATTTTTTTGCAGTTCGGTGATATAATTAAACAGGAATATTTTGGAGAAGGTGTTACAATGCAGAAGAAAGCCGTCAAGGACAATGCCCGTAAGAACATTATACTCAAAGCCGCATCAAAGCGCTTTATATCCGATGGATTTGAGGGGACATCGATCCGCAGTATAATGGAAGAGGCAAGTGCCGAGGTAGGTCTGTTCTACTACTATTTCAAGTCTAAGGACGATATATACAGCGCCTTTATAGAAGATCTGTTCACCGGCTATAAGCAAAGGATCGCTGCATTGACCGAAAACACCGTAAGAGCACCTTATACCGCACTGACCGGCGTTTTCGGATTATTTGCGGATGAAGCTCGCAGATTCAGAACAGAATATATGGGCAAGATGCACGAAAGCACATTGCGGGATATCCGCGACCGTTCGCTTGAAATATCCGTTCCATATATAAAGCGTATATTGGAATTGCTTATAAGCTACGGCGCAAAGCCACTCATAAAAACCGATGAATTGGCTGTGATAATGACATACGGCATAGGCAATCTGTTTTTACGGGACGAAAAGAGTCGGCTCGCAGGAACTCACTCCGAAAGTATGAAAACTACCGCTCTTTTATTCGGACTTGACCCTGTTGACGTATCGCTGTCACTTCCGCGTTTGCCTTATGCAAATGAAGCCGACAGCATTTTTGATCTTGCCGAGCATTGTAAAGAGTGTTTTGCAAACTACGACAGCGAACGTATGAAGCGGTTGATCAAAAAAAGGATTTCCCTCGGAGAAGTATATATCATTTCTCACAAAAGCATTACAGCAGGGTTTGTAATGTTCTCAAAGAAAAACAAAACTCTCGATTTTATCGCCGTTCACCCCGACTACAGAAACATCGGTATCGCCTCCAGACTTATCGTCACCGCTATGGCACAGTATGACATCGGAGATGAGCTGTCTATAGTTACATTCGGAGAAGACCGCCCGCAGTCCGACGGTGCAAAACGCCTGTATAACAAATTCGGGTTTACAAATTTCAAAAATATTACGGTTCAGGGAGTACCCCTCACAAAGATCACAGCGGTTATCCCCGAAAAAGCATTGGTAACGGAATGATCACACAAAAAGGGGCTGTGACACAATTCCTCAGCTTATCAAATTTCATTAAAATTACAATGCGACATATTGTAAAAACGCCAAGACAATAAATTACAGCCAACACCGCTGAAAACAGTTTCGATACCGACAAGGCGTTAATAATTTCGTGAGTAAATCAATGCAACTGCACTGTCACCGAAATTTCCAAAAAACGCACTATCCAAAGATATCTGTACAGTCCCCCGGGTCGAACAGAGCGTCAGCGTCCCGCTTACGGCGGCTTTTTAAACGCAATCGTTTGTGTGTCTTATCGCCAACACCCCATTATGGCAGAAGA
>ERZ1026894.2194-NODE-2194-length-10264-cov-4.420413_pt1 | contig 10264 bp, 11 predicted proteins | sample MGYA00380177_ERZ1026894 | MGnify/ENA primary metagenome ERZ1026894 (study PRJEB33269, sample SAMEA4719813) | human gut metagenome | biome: human-associated habitat; feature: organic feature; material: feces | place: Cameroon | collected 2013-10 ... | reverse complement strand
GAGAATGGGCCTTGTCGGGGGCGATTCCGGGCATACTCTTGTAATCCCGTGCAGGGCAAGGAAAAAAGTTGAATAAAAATTCATTCGGAAGGCACATTTTATCTTGCATTTTTGTGGTTACTGATGTAATAGTACTTCCAGATTCTTCCAAAATTGATATTTCAGTTCACATTGTAGCAGAAAGGAGTCCAAATGAGAAAAATCGTAACTACATTCATGGCAGCAGTTGCATTTTTGGCAATGTGCTGTTTAACGGGGTGTGGCGATCCAGAAAAGCCTGCTGGTCCTGGAGGAGAAAGAATGCAACCCTATGATTCTTCTTCAGGGCAATATAAGTAAATCGTTACTGAAACAGCAAAACAAGCTGGCGGCAGGAGAAGTCTTACCGCTTTCTTGTAATCCCGGAGGAGTGCCGAGAGTTCAATCAAGTTCAGCTATTTTTACAGGACAGTGTCGATGAAGAAAAAAACTACAGATAGAGGAAAAGACTCTATTAAACGAAAGAGCTCGGCAAGGCGCAGGACATGTACTCTGCTGATTACTTATCGCTGCAATCTGAACTGTGTGTATTGCTATGAACATTTCAAGGGAAATAAAAAAATGACCTTTGAAATGGCTAAGAGTATTGTTGAAAAAGAATTGGAGTTTGTAAAAAATTCTTCAGATTACGATGAACTTGAGATTGATTTCATGGGAGGCGAGCCCTTCATCGAATTTTCCTTGATCAAAAAGATTACGGAATGGCTTGCATCAGAGAAGCGGCCGGTTCCATGGATTTGTTTTGCATCGACAAACGGGACGCTGTTGACTCCGGAGATAAAATACTGGATGTGTCACCATAAAAAAATGTTTGTAGCAGGGTTGAGTTTTGATGGAACCCCCGACATGCAAAACATAAATCGAACACAAAGCGCAAAAAACGTAGATATCGATTTTTTCATGAAACTCTATCCCAATCAGGGTGTCAAAATGACCATTTCGTGTGACTCCGTGAAAGATCTTGCGAAAGGTATCATATATCTTCATGAAAAAGGGGTTCCAGTATCTGCAAATTGCGGATATGGAATGCCTTGGGATAAAAGAACTTTCAAAATCTATCAGCGCGAGCTAATAAAACTTGCGAAATACTACCTGCAGCACCCTGGCGTTACGCCCATTTCTATTTTTGATAAGAAATTCTTCTCTTTAGGAAAGGAAAGAGAACATCGCAAGTTTTGTGGAACAGGAACTGCGATGGCTACGTATGATGTTGATGGGACACTGTATCCGTGTCATCTTTTTACTCCAATCGTTTTGGGTAAAAACGAAGCCGCTGAAATGCAGAAAAGATATGACTTCAATGCAGAATCTGTTCATTTCGACGAACGCTGCAAGGGGTGTTGCTTAGAAAATGTTTGTCCAACCTGTTATGGGTTCAATTATAAAATGACAGGTTCCATATCAAAGAGAGATCCTATTATGTGTGAACTGTATAGGATTCAGTTTGATGTTGCTGCCTAGTTTCACACAGAACTTCTAAAATTAAAAAAGAAGAATGGGGAAGAAATTTCGGAAGATGAATCACGGAACGCCCAAGGGATTATTTATTACTTTGAACATCCGCCGAAATCATTAACTCAAATTGAGAGAGAGGTGCGTAATGAAAAAGAATATTGCCTGGCCCGTAATTTGTTTTTCACAGGGAATCATGGAAATATGTTCCGGTCTTGACGATTGGGGGGAAAGCAATATGCGCAGAGTAACTTCCGGCTGGTATAACAAGATGGAATTCATCGACTCGACAGGAAATGTTTTTTTTGTAAAAAAAATAATGACAGTTCCCAAAATAAATATTTTCAACAGATTGCTTTTTTCTGTTATAAACAAAAAACTGAAAGTAAGAATAATACACTTCAAATTAAAATCCCATATTTCCCTGGTAGAGTTCAAGACATTGATCTGCAAAAAAATTGATGAACAGAAAAAACACGGAAATGACTGCTCTCCGGGATGTAACACCGCCGAATTGAAAAAAAAGATTTTTCGCAGTTCAAACTTCAAAGACATCATGATTCTGCTGTTGTAGCCGGCGGATGCGGATATCCGGTGTGTTCTCAATCGCCGCAGACCGGCCCGAAGGTCTTATCCCCAACGGCATTGCCGCTTTCCGGAACCGAATATGAGGGTTTGCCGTTTTTACCTCTGCCTGTCAAGTCGTCCGTCAGACAATTCTTCAGAATATATGCAGCCGTCATCGCCCGTGTGCGCACGCCGTTCGCGTCCAAGTGCGGCAGACGTTTCTTCCGACTCATAACTCATGCGCGCATACAAAGCGGTTGCGGTCTCCCAGCATTCCTGGGCATCTTCCGGTCCTTGAGGTTTCCGTGCCAGGAACACGGAGTACGAGAAACTGTCCCGCAGCTGAAACCATGACGGCGAATCTGTATTGGTCAGGTTGTTTCCGAGCAAACCGGAAAAATGACTGTTCGCCGGTCTGTACGGGAGTTTTGTACTCCATTGCGCAGCACGTGAATCGCCAAGCTCCGCAACGGGAGCATCCGGACAGCAAACCACTGCCGAATAGCCATCTTCGTTCAGCATGAAATACCGCGAGCAGAAAAAGAATTCCTGAACCGCACCGGGCAGAAGCTGCGCGGGATCGGCGATGCCGGCATTCTGATCGAAGAGCCTATTTCCGCTTTTCCCGCCATTTTTTTTGCCCTTTTTTCAATCTACCCAGAGAAGTGAAAAATTCTGACTTCCGCTAAAACTCGTTCACTAAAACGGTTTTACAACTTTTCGCTCCGTGTGCATGAAACACACTCAGAATCCGCCAGACGGCCGATTTTGCCGGAATAATTCTGAGAATCGGCCCGAATTCTGAGTTTTTCTGGCGTTTTGGGCCATTTCCTGGGGAGACTTCAGATTTTTTTTGATACCCTTATCTCGATTGGTCAATTGAGAGACCGAACACCCCCCTTATTAAGCCATTTTTCGGGGTGTCCGTTTCTCGTTCCCTATCCGCTTTTTCATCATGGGTAAATCAAAATTACCCTCAAAATACCCCCTATTGTAACTGGCGGGGTTATTCATATCACAAATTCGATTTTTTCGGGTGAGGATACGAACCCTCGGCATGCAGAAGAATGCCGTTCAAAATACAACGGAGTCAATATCTTCCAACGGAATTGCCGTCTCATCCTCCATGACCAGAACCCTTTCAGCGATGGAAATGTGCCGCACTACGCCGGTCACGGTGACATACGCGCCGCCAGCCTTCCGCTCGTCCGGGACAAAGTATTCGATGGTCACTTCCGGCCGGTCTTTCAGCCGGGCGGCAAGATCGGAGAGACGGCGGTTCAATTCTGCGGCCTCCTGCGCGTCCAGTTCGCGCCTTTCGGTAGTCTGCCGGGCAGTTTCCCCTACCGCCGCCTCGTAGCCCGTCAGCGCGGCAAACGGCGCGAACTGTGCGGCCCGGTCGCGGAGCGGCATCTGCGGATGGTTCTGCGAAACATGATGCGGCAGATGAATGATGTCATCGTAGTCGGTCACTTCATCACCTTTTCAAAACGGAAGAAGTATTCTCCTCCCGGAGTATCGCAGGTCTCTTCGCGGGGTTCGGGATGGTGCGGATTGTAAAATTCCACAATATGAAAGCCACACTTGTTCACGTAAAAATGGATGTTGCGCTTCTCGAAGTATGGGGTATGTGTTTCCCAGACCTTCGTCTCCGGATATTTTGCTTCAATCATCCGCCACACGGTCTGTCCGATCCCGTGGCTGTGGCAATCAGGGCTGACAAACAGAAGATACAGTGAATTGACCTGAGTCTCCAGGTGGATGGCAACGACCACGCCGCCGACCGGTTCGCCATCGACGATGATCCGGAACGCCTCGGCGTTTTCCGCATGAATGGAAGAGATGATATCCTCGCGAGGGATCACGCTTTCCTTCAGCGGACCGAATTCTTCAACCGCCGCCTTGTCAAAAGCGATCTGATTTTCCCGGACAAAGTCGTCTTCCTCAAAATCCTTCAGCGGTCGTAATTCTATGTTCATTTCCGATGTCCTCCGATCTGCTCGTGCCGGGCCTTTCCGGTCGAGCCTTTCTCCAAGTTCATGCATCCATACACACTCATCGCTTCACGTTACATTTCAATGGTCGAACCCGGCATCGGAACAAAAACGGAGATGTCCGGCAACGCGCCGCGCAAATAATCAATCGCGCTTTCTCCGGTGCAGTGAAGCAGATACAATTCCCTGATTTCGCTTTTTCGCAGAAAATCCGCCGTTTTTGAGAGGCGTTCCCGATCCGCGTGAAGGAGATGCAGACCGCCGATCACTTTTCTGATCTTGATCTCCGGATGGCATTCCCGGCAGAAAAGAAGCGTATTGATGATGCCTGCATGACAGCATCCTGTAATCAGGGTTCCGTCTTTGGAGAGCAGTGCCGTTTCTTCGGAAATCTCATCCCGACAGCAGCATTGTTCATCGTGATAGAAATCTCCGCCGCAGTTTTCTCCGGAAACACGGGGAATCGGACCTGTCAGGTAGATATTTTCTGAAATGGCCTGAAAATCTCCGATCCACTGTATCGGAGCGGCATTCAAGACCTTTTGAGCAGCTTCCGGCATAGTGATCTGATGCATTGTTCCATCCTCGTGGCGGCTGAAATGACCCTCTTGAATACCGGGACAGCAATAGATTTTTCCCGGAGAAAGGAAACGAAGTCCGCCGGTATGGTCGTAATGTCCGTGGGAAAGAATGACGTTCTTTATGGAAGTCAGGTCTTTCTTCAGTAAGACGAGGTTGGGATAAAGCGCAACGCCAGCCCCGGTATCAAAAAGATATTCCAGATCCTTTTCCTGAATCAGCAGCGACAAACCGAATTCCGGATGGAACGCTGTATTCCCATGATTATCAACTATGATTGTGATTTTCATATTTCAATCTCAATTGGAATGTCACAGCTCCGATTCACAATAAAACACGAGTCGTCGTGGATTTCGCCGAAGCACTCAATTATTGTCTCGCCCACGGCGAATATGACAAACACACGTTTCCCGGCCTCGAGCGCATGGAGGGCAGTATAAATGGTTCCCCGGCTGTTCGGCTCGCCATCCCAGACGACCAGAATTGCATCGGATTCCTCAATGATCTGCAAATTCCTTTTCAGAGGAGCGCTCCGATGGTATTTGTCATAGGCGGGGCGAATCACCCGGCACGGAATGTTCAGTCCTTCGGCACACTTTTGCGCCTGACGGTCAATGCCGCGAGCACCTCCGGTGATGATCGAAGAGACGCGCTTCCGTCCCAGAAACGCATTGAATGGTCCGACCTGCCGGGTAAATACAGGGGTAAAGTCAAATGCCGTGTTGGTCCGGCTACCCGTGATGCCAAGTTTCATGACTGTTCCCCTTGGATCATGCGGATTTTGGCCTGTTCCTGAGTCGTGACTATTTCCTGCAAAGTAATCTCGGATCGCCTGATCTGTTGACAAAAATCTGAAAAATCGAATGCCTCGGCAGGAATGGCAAAAGTGATGTAACCAAGCGACCCTCCACCATTAAGAAGACCTTGCTTTCCGTCTTCGTAGTGTGTCTGCGTCGAGCCATTCCCAGGGAAGATAAGAAAACCAGCTCGCGCATTTTGGATGTGGATATACGAAATCAACTGGAAACGGTCTTCACGCTGGATTTTTGAGTTCTTGTATTTTGCATCCAAAATAATCTCTTGAGTATAGAAATCCGGAAATACTATTCCATGCTTTCGATCCCGATAAAGGAAAAGAGGCGATTCCCCCAGCGTGTTCTGGGAATGCTGCACACCGATTCCTTCAAGGATTGTTGCAAGATATTCTTCCCAAAGCCACTCTGCCTTGAAAACGATGCCGTTCAGCTTCTCTTCATCCTCTCCATAAGTAATCTTTTCATTGCGAAGAATTTTCAAGCATATCCTTTGGAGAGCCGAATATTCCGTATAGAATGGATGCCGCACGGGACGGAGATTCTGGGAAATGACACGAGTCAGATCACGTTTGCTGAAATCAGGAGTCAAATAAATAATGGTCTGAACAGCGTTTCGAATTTCGTCGTCAAACGAGAGAAGCGGGGCAACCATTACATTAGAACGGATGGCTTCAATGGTGTGGCGAACTAAATGTGTTAAAAAATTGTTCCCCGAATGCTCGCGCGTCTGATAGGCCACGCGGCCGTTGAAAGGGATATTTCTGCGGATATGACGCGAAACATCTATTGTGCCCCGAATGTGGTCATCATTGTATTGAAACGCACGATAGGTCCGAAAAATGCCTTGCTTTATTGCCCGCTTCAGAAAATATGGAAAAAGGTAGTAAAGAAAATCCCAGATGGGCTCCTTGTCGGGTGAGGTCTGCATATTCAGCAGATTTATACCGAAAACCCTTTGCAGCATATAGTGGAGGAAATATTGCTTTTTGCTATCCTTGCTTTGATCGAAACGTGAACAGACCTGGAAACGCAAATTATTGATCCCGAAAAAGCCCACCACATTCCCCGTGGCGATGCTCTCACCATCAATGTGAAACAGGCATTCTCTCTCCCAGTTGTCTCCATATAATCCCCATTCGCGTGGGAAAACAAGCAGGCCGGGATTTTGCTTATTCAAATCCTCCAGCGGAACTCCTGAAAATTTCAAAAGGAGGAGCTTTTCCGAGTCGGATAAATCATATTTACGGGATCTATTGTCGTGTAGACAAATTGATCTCATTGTCGGGCCACCAATCTCAATGGGCGATAAAGATCACTGTGCCGTGTCTTGTGGCTGATTTACACTGTTCCACGCAGCCTCAAGGTTTGTAAAATCTTTCTCGGCGTTTGGTAATCCACGAAGGTATTCTCGAAGCAGTGGGGCAATATGGTAACTCCAGAGCGTCGAAAAGTCTCCATTGTAGTCCCGCAGCTTCAAAAAATATGATGCACCAATTTGGTATGCACGCCCCAGACCGGGCGTGTCCTTGATCAGGGCGTTAATTGTTGCCATGTATTTTACGGCAATCTCCTCGTATTCCGGGATTCCATGTTCTTTGTCGCCTAACATATAAATGGTTTCTTCTGGGGAAACCTCACGCCATGTAAAACGGCGGCGAATGGCGAAATCCATGCTTTCAACGTTACGGTCAATATCATTCATGGTGGCGATGATGTAAACATTTTCCGGAACATAGAAGCCCTCGACGAATGGGTCTTTCGGATCACGAATAAGGGTTTGATACTGAGTTTTGACGGGAACTCGATTTTTTGCCGAGCGATATCCGGGATCTATGGCAAAGAAAAGCTCTCCGAAAATCTTAGCGATGTCGCCGCGATTAATCTCGTCAATGATAAACACATATTTCTGATCGGATGGCTCTTTCGAAGTTACCAAATGATGTTCTCTTTCCAAATATTTAAGAACGCCTCGGAAATAGCATCCCCAATATTCATACGGATCATCTGTCAGGAAAGATTTTAATTTTTCAGCAGTCATACTTCCCTGAACCTGATTTGATCTCCCTGTTATAAGGGACAGGTTTCCCCTGGAATTTAAAATAATTCGGAAAGGAGTCCCCTTCTCTGTCTTCAACTGCAGCGCATTGTCGTCTTCGCCGCCTTTTTCGGCAAGTTCTTTACAGAGGGCGCTGAAGGCATCTTCAAAATTGCTTTTTTGTTTGGCGATTGCAGCCTTACAGAATTCTTTGAAAACACCATCCCTGCGTTCAAAACCAATGCTGTCATCTTTATCGGTCGAGGTCGGCCGCAACCCTTCCACGAAGTCTGTGTAATCATACGACGGATGAAATTGCACAAAGGCAATGTGCGGCGTATTGCCTTCTTTGTCCCCCGTTATTTCGCGTGCTATTTGCTTTGCGAGATAGGTCTTTCCTGTTCCCGGCGCACCCGTCAGGATGAGATTATGACAACTTAATAAGAGATTTTTGAATGCTTCAACATTCGCCTGCACATGGATCATGTTTAATCTCCTCTGGAAATTATGTCGTGATTGTTCAATTTTTCTTGGCCGTTCCTGAATGTACTTTTCTAAATCTGCTTGGCATTCCTCTGGCTGTATCGTAATGGAATTATTCTCTTTAAAGGAAGACCAATGCTCATTGACATAAGTTCCTACATTTGAATGACCGATATGAGTCAATGGTCCCGGCGAGCGCGGATTTGAAATCTGTTTGAATTCAGGGCAAAATATCGACCAATCAATCCAATTGACAGGGAAAATGCAATTCGCATATTCATCTTCTGGCAGGTAAACATAGGTAAAGTTTTCAGGCAACTCGCAGATTCCGCATATTTCCCCGCCGATGGTTGCAATGAAAATATCTCCGGCCTGTGCTTCTTTGGTCAATACTTTAAGAGCGGTATTTACTTTTCCAAGATCACCTTTTTCTGCAAAAATGGGGAGATAGCGTCCGATGTCTGTTTCCTCAATAAAAAAAGACACATCATCCGATCCGGACCAGCCTTGCGCAACAACATGCCTTCGCTTCAGGCTTTCGTATGAACTGTATTTTGTGTCAATGGGACATCTGTATATGGCCATGCTGGGGGTCTCCTTCCGCCCTGTTTCTGCTTCTTTTTTTTGCACAATCACCCATCATAATATACATGATAGTGTCTCAAAAGTCAAGCTGTTTTCTGAAGTTTTTTTGTAAATAATTCCGGGGTATATCTCCGATTAGCAGCGACCATGGCTCTCAGGATAGTCAGCATCTTCCGCATGCAAGCGCATTTTGCAGTCTTGGGAGATTTTCCGTTTACGATGAGCCGATGATAAAATTCAGCCAGGTATGGATCAATTTTCACTGCCTGAGTTGAGTCCAGATATAGAATCTTTCTCGCCAGCGAAGACCCGGCTTTACTTAACTTTGAACGATGAATACTGGTCCCGGAAATCTTCTGCTTTGGGTTGAGTCCGCAGAATGCTCCGATTTGATTTCTGTTGGAAAAATCACGGAGAGGACCAATCTCCGCAAGGATAATTGATGCTGATAATATTGCGATACCTGGCATTGAAACCATGATTTCTGCCTGCTGCCTCAGTTCTTCATGCTCTCTGACGAATTTTTGAATTTCACGGGTAAGATCATCGATCTTGCTGTTCAGCATTTTGATTGTCGCTGTATTCATTCGTTTCAGCATGGGCATTTGCAAAGACTCATAAAAGTTCTGCAATGCCCCCAGCTGAGTGACATAAAGTTCACGAAGACGGCACATCTCAGCAAGTGTTCGATAAATTTCAGGATTTTTCTGCCGATATTCCGGTTGCCGATCACTTCCATAATAGGCAATACCTTTGGCATCCAGAAAATCAGTTTCATTCTTGAGATTCAGACTCTTGCGGTAGGAATGGATCAGAGCAGCATTTTCAATGATCGGCTTAAGAGTCGGTCTGGTTTCAAGAATAAAACCTTCAAGTTGACGGGAATAGCATCCCGTCGATTCCATCAAAAAATGATGCTCAACGATATTTGCCGGTATATTATTCTCCTGGCAGTATTCCTTTGTCAGTCGATCAATCCACCTCAGCATTTTTTTGACCCCGACAAGTGAATTTTCAAATTCAAATGCCGGAAGATCCGCAACTTTCCGTCTGGAGAATGAAGACCCAGCTGTGGGGAAATCAACAGCAGCCACGCAGTTTTTCTTTCCCACATCGGTTCCGATCCAGATGTCTTTCTTTTCCATTTTTGTTTGCCTTTCTTTATTTAAGGGTTATAGTAAAATGCCGTTCTCCGATTGCCAACCATGTAAATGCAGACTTTTATGTCTATGATAGTAGTTCGGCACTTAAGGAGCCCGGTAGCGAGGAATTCGTATCCTCAAAGCCTCGACCTTTTATGATCACTGGCGAGCACATACTGAATTCCTCGCGGTCGGTCCCGGGAGCTGGCCGGGATCGGCCTTTTTTACCGTAGCTTTTATTTGTTCAAATGTCAAGTCCAAGCCCCGGCAGCTCCTTACCCCTTTGCTCCGACGAGTTTCAAGACCCATTCTCGCAAAGGGGGGTGCTGCCAAGTTAAGGGGAGTAAGATACATGGCGGGCCTCTTCCGACGCAATGGGTCGAGGCCGCTCTTTTTTGCTGTGTGCCGTTGGAGGAAGCACGATGGCACGACGCAGATCAAAAAAGAAATCCAGCAACAAGCTCCTTAAAACAGCAATCCTTCTTATTTTATTCATCGGGCTTTGGTTCGTTTACAACCATACCGATATCCCGGCACGAATCCAGAATGCTCTGAGGCCTCACAGACCTACTC
>ERZ1026894.2191-NODE-2191-length-10278-cov-5.091265_pt1 | contig 10278 bp, 8 predicted proteins | sample MGYA00380177_ERZ1026894 | MGnify/ENA primary metagenome ERZ1026894 (study PRJEB33269, sample SAMEA4719813) | human gut metagenome | biome: human-associated habitat; feature: organic feature; material: feces | place: Cameroon | collected 2013-10 ... | reverse complement strand
TAGATGCGCGTGTCGGTCATCATGATGACAAAGCCAAGACAGATGCTCGTGCCTATCCACACGATCTGCATGCCCGAACGGGTGCTGAGCGAGAAGATGTCGTTCTCGCCGAAGGTGTAGCTGGCACCGCAGATGCTCAACCATCCAAATGCCATCAGGGCAAGGTAGAGGATAATGGTTATCCAGTCCACCTGCGTCCATAAACTCTGACGTTTGTTTATTGCCATATTTATTGCTTGAATGTTCCTGTTTATTTATTCTGAAGTCTTGGCTTCCGCTGGCTTGGCAGCGCTTTCTTTGGCTGCCTCAGCGTTCTGACCTTCAGCCGACGCTTTCTGCTTCAGCTTTCTTGTCTTTGCAGCCATCTTGGCTTTCTTTTCCTTTTCCTGTCCAGGGAAACGCGGTCCGTATCCGATGCGGCGTGCCTGCATAGCGGCAGCCTCCCGCTCTGACGACGGCGACAGATGGCCGTTGATATACTGTTCCATCATCAACGATCCGATGGGCACACCGAAGTCGGCACCCCATCCGCCGTTCTCCACGTACACGGCAATGGCTATCTTAGGCTTGTTCATCGGTGCGAAGCCCATGAATACGGAGTGGTCGCGACCGTGGTTCTGCGCCGTACCTGTCTTTCCGCATGCCTCGAAAGGCAGTCTGGACAGCATCTTACACGTTCCCCTCATTGCTGACGAGCGCATGCCAGCCACCACATAGTCGTAGGCACGGCGTGACGCCTTCGTATGGTGCGGATGGCGGAAAGCGTCGTCCAGCGGTTCGCCCTCCACCTTACGTACCACGTGCGGCGTATAGAAATAGCCGCGGTTGGCTATGGTGGCACCGAGATTGGCTATCTGAAGCGGCGTCAGCGTCACCTCGCCCTGTCCGATGGAGATGGAGACGATGGTCAGTCCGTTCCACGAGCCATGATAGTTGCGGTCATAGTATTCCGCATTCGGTATCATACCACGCTTCTCGCCGGGAAGGTCGATGCCGAGCTTATAGCCGAATCCCATCGAAACCATATAGTCACGCCACATGTTCATGGCGTCCTCCACGGTGTGATACTTGGCACGACTGCCAATCATATAATAGAGTCCCCAACAGAAGTATGCGTTGCAGGATGTGGAGATGGCCTCCACAAGGGATATTGGAGAAGAATGGGAGTGGCATCCTACGTGAAGTCCGCGGCAATAGAATCCGCGGTGACAGGGAAATGCCGTCGACGGCGTAACTATTCCTTCGGTGAGATAAGTGAGCGCCTGGGAGGTCTTGAACGTCGATCCCGGCGGATACATACCCATGATGGAGCGGTTGAGCAGCGGCTTCCATGCGTCGCGTGATAGCAGACGGTGGTTCTTGCTTCTGGAACGTCCCACCATGATGCGCGGGTCGTAACTCGGCGCAGACACCATGCAGAGCACTTCGCCCGTGGAAGGCTCGATGGCCACGATGGATCCCATCTTGCCCTCAAGCAGACGCTCGCCGAGAGCCTGCAGATTGGCATCGATGCTGAGCGTCAGGTCCTTGCCAGCCACCGGCCGACGGTCATAGATGCCATGCTGATACTGTCCCTGTATGCGTCCGCGGGCGTCACGGAGAAGCACCTGCACGCCTTTCTCGCCTCGCAGCTCCTTCTCGTAATATTTCTCCACACCGAGCTTGCCGATATAGTCGCCCGGCTGATAATAGCTGTCATCCTCGATGTCAGCCGGCGAAACCTCAGCCACATCGCCGAGGATGTGCGCCGCATAGCCATACTGATACTGTCGGATGCTGCGCTTCTGTACGTAGAAGCCGGGGAAGCGGAACATCTTCTCGCGGAAACGGCTGAACTCCTCGTACGAGAGCTGGCTCATGAATATCTGCTGCGTATAGCGCGAATAGCCGGGATTCTTCGAGTAGTCCTTGATGTCGTTCATCCTCTTGATGAAAAACTCCTTGGTGATGCCGAGCGACTGGCAGAACTCTGCCGTGTCGATGCGTCCGCTCTCCTCGTTCATGATCACCATGATGTCGTAGGCGGGCTGATTATATACGAGGAGCTTGCCGTTACGGTCGGAGATGGCTCCGCGTGACGGATATTCTATTTTCTTCAGAAAGGCATTCGAGTCGGCGTTCTTCTTATAGTCGTCGCTCAAAAGCTGAAGCGTGAAGAGGCGTATGATATAGACCACGACAATGGCAATGGCCACGCCGCCTATCACATAACGCCGTTTGTCAAGATTGTAGTCGCTCATTATCGTCTTCTGAGATTTTCGATTACCAATATAAGTACCGTGGTGAGTGCCGTACATGCCGCAACGGTGACAGCCCACTGCAGGATGTTATACATATTGAACGCCTCAAGCGTGAAGAACGTCAGACAGTAGACCAGCACCATGAAGATGGTGTAGCTGACATACTTCGACGTACCGAGCGTGGCGAACGACGGACGGAGGTCGTCGGCGCTGTCGCGGGGCACGAAGAGCGTGAGAAGGTAAGGCTGGAGAAGTCCGAGGAGCGTCATCGAAGCCGCTCCCACTCCCGGCGTGTTGGAGAACAAGTCCACGGCAAGTCCGATGGCGAAGCTCCAGAGGAGGGTCTGCCAGCGCGGCGTGTCGCGTCGTGTGGGCAGCACGAAATAGACGTACAGCAGCGGCGTGGCACATCCGAAAAGGCGGATATGATTGAGCACGAGCGTCTGTACGACAACCAGTATGATGAAGAAGACGATGTTTCTGAAGAAATTCAAGTTCATTTTAAGCCTTTCTCTTTACTCACGCGCCTTCAGGGAATCCTGGGCGGCGTGAAGGATTTCGAGTTTCTTGTCCATTTCGGGGTCGTTGATGACGCAGACGTCACGCAGACGGGTGAAGTCGGTGGAGAGGTCCACCTTCAGACGATAGGACATTCCGTTCTCTGAGTTATAGACATGCTTGATGCGTCCGACGAAGATGCCCGGCGGGAATACGGAAGAATAGCCGGACGTAACCACATACTCGCCTAACTTGAAGTGGGCATGACGCGGTATGTCGTCCACGTAGGCAGATGCGGGCGAGCCTCCGGTCCACTTGAGGTAACCGAAATAGCCTCTTCCCTTTATGGCGCAGCTGATGCTCGACTGCTGGCTGAGCACCGGTATGATGACCGAATAATGGTCTGACGTGAGATAGACGATGCCCACGACACCCGTGCCGCAGATTACGCCCATGTCTTTCTTTACACCGTCAAGTGAGCCCTTGTCTATGGTGATGAAGTTGTTGGCCTTGTCGAGCGACGAGCTTACCACCTTGGCAGGAATGGTCTGCAGTCCGGCGATGACGTTCTTCTGCATCTTCTCTACGAGGGAAGAGTCGCGTGTGGCTGTGCGCAGCTTCTCGCTGAGCTGTTCCACCTCACGCTCCAGATAGATATTGCGCTGGGTGAGCTGTTCGTTCACGTCGATGAGCGAGAAGTACTGTCCCACGGCGGAGTTCCACTCGAAGAGCTTGCCTGACACCGCGTTGGCTGACGAGAACCACACGCTGCCCTGATAGCTGTTGTAGCGGAAGAGCAGCACGGCGCTGATGACTTCGAGCAGGACGAAGACGAACCAATGGTTATGGCGCGAAAGAAAATCTAATAGGTTGCGCATTGTGTTTTAAAAGTGAAAAAAAGTAAAAGAGCAAAAAAAGTAAAAAAGTAAAAAGATAACTTTACCTCTTTACTTTTTTACTGTTTTACTTTCGTTTTTCTTATCTCATAAGGAAGGAGAAGCGGTCGATGTTCTTCAGAGCCACTCCCGCACCCTTGGCAACGCTGTGGAGCGGATCCTCGGCGATGTGGAACGGAATGTTGATCTTATCTGTAAGACGCTTGTCAAGACCGCGGAGGAGAGCTCCGCCACCGCTGAGATAGATGCCGTTCTTCACGATGTCGGCATAGAGTTCTGGCGGTGTGTTCTCCAAAGCGGAGAGCACGGCGTTCTCAATCTTTGCCACTGTCTTGTCCAGGCAGTGTGCAATCTCCTGATAGCATACGGGCACCTCCATCGGGAGAGCCGTGATGCGGTTCGGACCGTGTACGATGAAGTCCTCGGGAGCCTCGTCGCCCAGCTCGGTAAGAGCCGAACCTACGTGTATCTTGATACGCTCTGCCATACGCTCCGAAACCTTCACGTTGTGCTGGCGCGACATATACTCCTGGATGTCGGCGGTGAGGTCGTCACCTGCGGTACGGATGGAGTTGTTAGATACGATGCCGCCAAGTGAGATAACGGCAATCTCCGTAGAACCGCCACCTATATCGACAATCATGTTGCCCTCCGGGGCTTCCACGTCAATGCCGATGCCGATGGCTGCTGCCATAGGCTCGAAGATAAGGTAGACGTCACGACCGTCAGCGTGCTCGGCGCTGTCGCGTACGGCGCGCAGCTCCACCTCGGTGGAACCTGAAGGAACGCCGATGACCATGCGGAGCGACGGCGAGAAGAGACGGCTGCCTGTATGGACCATCTTGATAAGTCCGCGCATCATCTGCTCGCAGGCTGTAAAGTCGGCGATGACGCCGTCACGCAGAGGGCGGATGGTGCGGATGTTGTCATGAGTCTTCTCATACATCATCTTCGCCTTCGATCCGACGGCAATCATCTTGTCGGTGCGGCGGTCGAGAGCCACTACCGACGGCTCGTCAACGACGATCTTGTCATCGCTGATGATGATGGTGTTGGCAGTGCCAAGGTCCATCGCAATTTCTTGTACGAATGATAAAAATCCCATATTTTCAGTATTCTTTATCCTTATCTAAAAACGTATCTGTTTCTGCAACAGTCTTTTTCTTTATTTCTCAAACCAGGCGTGGATGGCAGTGTCGTAGTGGCTGCTTACGCCGAAAGCGCGAGTAGCGAACATCTTGCGGTCCTCGAGGTCTGTCTGAGCGCCCTTCTTGTTAAGGATGTCGAGAAGCACGCCGTATTCTGCCTTGCTGGGCACGATAACCACGTCCTTGAAGTTCTTGGCTCCTGCACGGATGAGCGAGATGCCGCCTATATCGATCTTCTCGATGATGTCAGCCTCTGAAGCTCCGCTTGCTACGGTCTGCTCGAAGGGATAGAGGTCGACGATTACGAGGTCGATTTCAGGGATGGCATACTCTGCCATCTGCTGCTGGTCGCCTTCGTTGTCGCGACGAGCGAGGATGCCACCGAAAATGCGGGGATGGAGCGTCTTTACGCGTCCGCCGAGAATTGAGGGATAAGAGGTGACGCTCTCCACTGCCTGACACTCGTAGCCGAGTGACTCAATGAAAGATTGAGTGCCGCCTGTTGAAAGAAACTTCACACCTTCTTCGTTCAGCTTCTTGAGAAGCTCGTCGAGACCATCCTTGTGGAAAACCGAGATAAGCGCGGTCTTGATTTTTTTTGTACCAGCCATTTTTTTGTTGTCGTAAAATTTATGTTCTTATAGAGCCTGGATAAAGCCAAAAGCTATCCTTTGAACTGCAAAGTTAGTAAAAACCAATGACATTATTATTATAAAAATTCAAAAAACTACTGATTTAACCAAATTTGTTGACATATACAACTGAGCCACCGCCACTTGTGGCAGATTTGAGCCACACACATGCACAATATTTGCCTTTCAAACGCTCAATACTGCGAGCTGAGCGCACAAAGAAATCTTCGGTGCGAAATTCTCGAGTTTTTAGCGTGCAAGCCCATAACGCTCACACACAGCAGGTTATGACGTTCACGACAGAAATGTGCAACAAACCGTTGGCTCAAACATATATGTTTAGGCTGCAAAAGTGCCGCTTTAGCAATGCAATAGTGCCACTATTACACACCAATAGTGCCGCTATTACATACCAATAGTGCCGCTATTACACACCAAAAGCACCGCTATTGGAAAACAAGGGCGTCATTTCTTCGGCAAAACACCACAAAAACGGCATGACAACTCTCTATAATCAAAATTTTATTTGTAATACATTTTTACCATTTGTACGATATTTGCATAACCTGCAAACACCACGAAAGGGACGGAACAGAAGAAAACGAAAAAAGGCTCACAGTATAAACTGTAAGCCTTTGAGAATCGTAGCGGGACCCAGGATTGAACTGGGGACCTCATGATTATGAATCATGCGCTCTAACCAGCTGAGCTATCCCGCCATCGTTTGATTGCGGGTGCAAAGGTAATACATTTTTGTTAACCTCCAAAACTTTTGGCAGAAAAAATTTACATTTCGGATAAAAAAGTGTATTTTTGCAGAAAAAAGAGACGCTGCACCCCTAAAATCACTTCGCAAACAATAAAAAACGATCTATCATAATGGAAAAATCAAGAATCGAGATAGAGCACACCCTTAACTCCACATCACGAAATATCATCTGGCAACTCATCGGAACGGCTGCCGGATTGGAGAAATGGCTTGCCGACTCCGTACAGATTGACGGCGACAAGGCTGAATTCGGATGGGGCGACGACTGGCGCCATCACGAAATAAGATGCGCCACGGTGATAACGATAGACAAGTTTAAGCGAATCGTGTGGAAATGGGACGACGAAGACGACACGTCGTACGTCGAGATAAGAATGGAGCGAAGCCAGATGACACAACAGTATACATTATATATAACGGACTTCACGGACGAGGACGACATGGAATGGCTCCGAGATGCATGGAAGCACAACTTCAAGCGGCTCTACCAGTCGTGCGGAGTCTGAATCTGACAAAATGCAACCACAAAGCACACTGACGAACCGCTACCAATACCAAATTTTAGGGATAGGCACAAGAAATTAACGACTTTCTTGGATGAATGTAAATTATTTATGCTAATTTTGCAATACAATATAATATGACATCGCGCATACGCCTATATATAATAAGGTAAAAACAAAACGTAATGTTCCGCATAAAGAAATTAGATATTTTCATAGCCAAGCAGTTCGGACTCCTGTTCATAGGAACCTTCTTCATCTGCCAGTTCGTGCTGATGATGCAGTTCCTGTGGCGATATATTGACGAACTCATTGGCAAGGGCCTGTCAATGGACGTCCTCGCGGAATTTTTCTGGTATATGGGACTGATGCTCGTGCCGCAGGCACTGCCGCTCGCCATCCTCCTTTCGTCGCTCATCACCTTCGGAAACATGGGCGAAAGCTCGGAGCTGACGGCAATAAAGGCGGCGGGAATATCACTGATGCAGGCTTTCCGGTCGCTGATTGTCATAACCCTGCTGACATTCCTCGCATCGCTCTACTTCCAGAATTCCATCGGACCACACGCACAAAGACAGCTCTCGCTCATGCTCTTGTCAATGAAGCAGAAAAGCCCGGAGCTCGAAATACCGGAAGGCATCTTCTATGACGGCATACCCAACTCGAACATATACGTCCACCACAAGGACATGCAGTCGGGCAAGCTCTACTCCATCATGATTTACCGCATGACAGGATCGTACGAAGACCAGGCCATCATCCTTGCCGACTCAGGCATGCTGCAGGCCACAGCAGAGAAGAAGCACCTGCTCATGACGCTATGGAGCGGCGAGTGGTTTGAGAACATGCAGTCGCAGGAACTCGCAGGAAGCGCAGCCGTGCCCTACCGTCGCGAGTCGTTCACGTCAAAGCGAATACTGCTCGACTATGACGGCGACTTCAACATCAACGACGCCTCGTCAATGTCGAACGACGCAAGAGGAAAGAGCTTCTCGCAGATAACGCACGACATGGACTCCATAAAGGAGACGTATGACAGCATAGGACGAGCATACTATAACGACGACAAGCTCATGGCGTATGCCCTGCCGATGGTGTCGAAGACCGACTCGCTGCGGGCAATGAAGCTTGCCGCAACCGACAAGTATGACGTCGACTCGACCTTCGCCAAGCTGTCGCTCGACCAGCAGCGGTCTGCCACAAGCATCGCAGTACAGAAAGCACAGTCGAAGATGTCTGACCTCAGCTTCAAGGCGATGATAACCACCGACGGCGACAAGCTGATAAGACTGCACAAGATAGAATGGGTGGCGAAGATAACGCTGGCGCTGTCGTGCATCATCTTCTTCTTCATCGGCGCTCCGCTCGGAGCCATCATCCGAAAGGGAGGACTGGGTCTGCCGGTATTGATATCCGTGCTGGTGTTCATCCTCTACTACATCCTCGACAACTCGGGATACCAGATGGCAAAGCGCGGCATGTGGGCTATATGGTTCGGAAAAGGACTCGCACCGGCAGTGCTCATACCGATGGCAGTGTTCTTCACGTATAAAGCCAACAAGGACTCCGTGGTGTTCAATATGGACGCCTACGTGGACATCATGAGACGACTGCTCGGACTGCGCGTCAAGCGACCCATCTACCGCAAGGAAGTTGTGATAAACGACCCCGTATACGCTGACGACCTCAGACGACTGGACGCCATAACGGAGAGAATAACCGAATACTCGGCTACGCACAAGCTGAAGCACGCACCCAACTGGGTGAAGGTGTTCTTCAAGTACGAGCCTGACCACCTCATCGAGAACATCAACGAGGAACTGGAAGCCGTAATAGAAGACCTCAGCAACTCGCGCGACCGCACCATCGTCAATCATCTGAGCGCCTACCCGATGATGTCAGTAAAGGCTCACACACGCCCCTTCGAACGCAAATGGATGAACATCGTTTCGGCAGCGATAATACCCGTGGGCTTCGTGCTCTACCTGCGTATGTGGCGATTCCGCCTGAGACTGTGGAAAGACCTGCAGAGAGTGAAGCAGGAGAACCAGATAATAACAGACAGAATAAGAATAATACTCGCTAAAAACAAATAAAAAAAACAACATAACTGATATGGAAGAATTCAAGCTAAGCAGCATCGAAGATGCAGTGAAGGACTTCAAGGAAGGAAAATTCGTAATCGTCGTGGACGATGAAGACCGCGAGAACGAGGGCGACCTCATCATCGCAGCCGAGAAGATCACACCCGAGAAAGTGAATTTCATGCTCAAGAACGCACGCGGCGTGCTCTGCGTGCCTATCACGCTCTCCAGATGCGAGGAGCTTGACCTCCCCCATCAGGTAAGCGACAACACCAGCATGCTCGGCACTCCGTTCACCGTCACCGTGGACAAGCTCGAGGGCTGCACCACAGGCGTGTCTATCCACGACCGCGCAGAGACCATCAAGGCTCTCGCCGACCCCGCTTCCACACCGAAGACATTCGGACGCCCGGGGCACATCAATCCGCTCTACGCACAGGACAACGGCGTGCTCAGACGCAGCGGACACACAGAGGCAACCATCGACCTCTGCCGCCTCGCAGGACTGCAGCCAGCAGGTGCGCTCATGGAAATCATGAACGACGACGGAACAATGGCTCGTATGCCGGACCTCCAGATAAAGGCAAAGGAATGGGGACTGAAAATCATCACCATCAAGGACCTCATCGCCTACCGCCTGAAGAAGGAATCTATTATAGAGGTGGGAGAAGAAGTGGACATGCCCACAGAATGGGGACACTTCCGCCTTATCCCGTTCCGCCAGCAGAGCACAGGACTGGAGCACATGGCTCTCGTAAAGGGAGAATGGCACGAGGACGAACCTATCCTCGTACGCGTACATTCGTCATGCGCCACAGGCGACATCCTCGGATCGAAGCGCTGCGACTGCGGACAGCAGCTCCACAAGGCGATGGAAATGATAGAGAAGGAAGGCAAGGGCGTCGTCATATACATGCAGCAGGAAGGCCGCGGCATCGGACTGATGAACAAGATTGAGGCTTACAAGCTGCAGGAAGAAGGCTACGACACCGTGGACGCCAACGTACACCTCGGATTCAAGCCCGACGAGCGCGACTATGGCTGCGGAGCACAGATGCTTCGTCATCTCGGCGTACACAAGATGCGCTTGCTGACCAACAACCCCACAAAGCGTGTCGGCCTGGAGGCTTACGGACTTGAGATTGTGGAGAACGTGCCTATAGAAGTGGTGCCCAATGAGTACAACGAGCGCTATCTTCGCACTAAGCGCGACCGCATGGGCCACACACTCCACCTTAAATAAAAAGGTGGCAAAGCAGAATATTTAGCTTATCAACTAAATATTAAAATCAAAATCTTATCGTATTTTTATAACGGGGGGCAGGTCGTGAGATTTACCCCCCCCGTTTTGTTTATATAGTGCATTACTTTAACCGAAACGCTAAAGCTATCACCCTTTTTTAAAGTTTTTTATCCTCCGACTACCAATTCGACTAATATTTCTTCGCAAAACTCATTTTTTATACTTAATTTTGCAAGAAATTATAACAAATACTATTCAAAAACAT
>ERZ1026894.2185-NODE-2185-length-10297-cov-2.433509_pt1 | contig 10297 bp, 9 predicted proteins | sample MGYA00380177_ERZ1026894 | MGnify/ENA primary metagenome ERZ1026894 (study PRJEB33269, sample SAMEA4719813) | human gut metagenome | biome: human-associated habitat; feature: organic feature; material: feces | place: Cameroon | collected 2013-10 ... | reverse complement strand
CCGATCCGGTCAAGCTGTTCGACCGGCACGAAAAGCTTGCTGCCCTTCGCATATTCGACGCTGATATAATCCTTCATGCGTCCATCGGTCTCTACCTTCTCAATTCCACGATAGATACCGACACCATGATTCTGATGCACGACATAATCGCCGATGGATATATCCGAGAATCCGGCGATCTTCTCTCCCGAAAACTTCGCCATCTTCTTACGCTTTTTAAGTTCCTTTGAAGTAAAGATATCGCCTTCGGATATGACAAGCAGATGACATTCCGGAATCTCGAAGCCGCTCTCCATTCTGCCTACGCTGACGCGGACTTCCCCCGCCCTAAGTGGCTGTTCCCGGTTCTCTGTGAAATATGCCAGCACATCATTGTCCTGCAGATTCTTCGCGATTCTTCTTCCCCGCGTCGCAGATGGTGACAGGATCAATACCCGGTACTGCTTCTTCTTATATTTCTCAATATCCTTCATCAGCTCCTCAAAGCTGTTGTTGTAGCTTACCAGCCCCTTCACCGAGATCTGGAACATATATTTCTCATTCCACGCCGGCTGCTTCTTATACAGTTCTGACAGCAAGACCGGTTCCCGGTTGACGAGTCTGCCGATGATGTTCTTCGCTCCATACAGCACGTCCGCCTGTGTCGGAAGCACATAGCCCCCTTCCAGACGTCCTTCCATCGACATACCGAACTGTGTCTCATATGCCCCCGCGCGCTGGTTCACCCGTTCCGGATCATCGATGAAGATATCCGTTTCCTCCGGAAAATAATCAAGGAACGACACTACATCGTCATAGAAATACTCCACCATACTGTCGAGTCCCATGGTAGAGTTGAATTCCTTCAGTTCTTCGAGCACGGAAGCAACCATTTTGTTCAGCCGTGCATACTGTTCCGTACAGAAGCTTCAGCTTCTTCGCCTGCGCCTTATGTTCCTTCTCGAGCTTCCGGATTCCGGCGTTGATGCGCAGATCATCCAGAATCATCTCGGACGATGGATAGATCACAAACTCCTCCACACGTTCGATGGATCGCTGGCTCTCGACATCAAAACTGCGGAGGCTGTCAATGTCATCGCCCCACAACTCAACACGATAAGGGCACTCTTCGGTTAAGGAGAAGATATCTATAATTCCTCCTCGTACCGAAAACTGCCCCGGTGTCTCTACGATTGAAGTTTTCTCATATCCAAGTGTTGTGAGTTTTCTCGAAAATGCATCTAAATTCAGTGTGTCACCGACCTTGATTGTCAGAATATTCCCGACAATATGGGAGATCGGTGGTATCTTGTCCATCAATCCCTCGATCGTTGTGACTACTGTACAGGGACGATCCTCCGCGATCTTCTTGAAGATCTCCAACCGTTCCTGCACGGTATTGTTGCTGTGAATATCCGCCGAATAAAACAAAACATCCTTCGCCGGATAATAATAGGTCTGCCGGTTATAAAAGCGATAGTCTTCGACGATCTCACGTGCCCGGCGCTCCTCGTATGTCACGATCAGTCGGAACCTCTTCGGTCCGGATAACGCTTCCATCAAAACCGGTGTGATCCGCCGATCCATTCCCCAGACATGATGTACACCGCTATGTGTTTCCCGGTGTTCCTTTAATTCCTTAAACCTTGGATCATCCTGAAATGCAAGTGTCAGTGCCTTCATGCTCTGATCCTCTTTTCTATATATATTTCTTTTTTCATTGCATACACCTGCTCTCAGCCACGCCTAATTGTACTTATTCATCGCAGATGCAGCTCCGTGTGTGATAATCTCACAGACTGCTTCCCTTGCCCGGTCCGCACTCTCGCGGATGACCGGCTGTTCTTCCTTCGAAAAATGTCCAAGCACATAATCCGCAAGATCCATCTTCGCAGGCTTCTCGCCCACGCCGATTTTGATGCGTGTAAATTCCTGTGTTCCCAAATGTGCGATTATATTTTTAATTCCATTGTGCCCGCCTGCACTGCCCTTCGCACGGATTCGAAGCTTGCCGACATCTAAGCTGATATCATCATAGATCACAATCAGATCAGACAGATCGCACTTGTAGAAATCCATCAGCTCACGCACGCTTTCCCCACTTAAGTTCATGTAGGTCTGCGGCATGGCAAGCACCACTTTCTCACCTTCAATCACACCTTTACCGATCAATGCCTTATGCTTCTTCGTCTCCACCGGTATATTATATGCATCACTGATATTATATATCACCGAGAATCCAACGTTGTGTCTCGTCCCAGCATATTCTCTGGTTGGATTCCCAAGTCCTACGATAATCTTCATCGTCTGCCTCCGTTACGCTTCCCGATTACACATGATCTGCTCTGCTTCCTCAAGCTGATCGATCGTATTGACCCCGCGGATCTCATCGCAGGCATCCCCGGTAAGCGGAAGTGCCGATACCTTAAGACCAATCTTCTTGATCAGCGCAATCGTATCTGTCAGATAATACTCCCCTGCCGCGTTATCATTGCTTAAGAGTTCCAGACTTGCAGAAAGTGCCTCTGAATTGAAGATATACATACCGGAATTTACTTCCTTGCATGCGCGTTCTTCCTCTGTTGCATCCTTATGTTCTACGATCTTCTCGAAGTTTCCTGCTGCGTCGCGGATGATTCGTCCATATCCGGTTGCGTCATCTAAGATCGCTGAGAGGACTGTCACACCATTTGCCTCCTTGCGGTGCTTCTCCACCAGCTCTGTCAGAGTCCTGCCTGTGATGAGCGGTGTGTCACCACAGAGTACCAATGTGTCACCATCCGTCCCTATGAAATCCTTAGCACACTTGACCGCATGTCCGGTTCCAAGCTGTTCCTTCTGCTCCGCATAGTCTACAACATCGTAGATTGCATTTTTTACCTCGCCGCCCTTATAGCCGACAATCACGCAGACAGCATCTGCGCCCGCATCCTTGCACGCCTGAATCACATAATGCACCATCGGTCTTCCCAGACACTGGTGAATCACCTTCGGCAAATCCGAATTCATACGTGTTCCTTTTCCTGCTGCCAAAATAACTGCTTTTAATCTGTTCATGTTTTCTTCCAACTTTCCCTTCGTTCTTTCTATTGTTCCCTGGTATGTTCCTTAGTACAGACTGTTCCGCATCTTCTGTGCCATCTGCACCGCACTTTCTGCATCTGTTGTCTCATAGATATACAGTTCATCGGCCAGCACCTGTTCCTGAACTGTAAATGTAAACAGGTATGCATTATTCTGATATATTTTATAGTATGAAGGATTATCTGCCATGCATTGTTCTGTATCCTTCCTCATCACATCTTTCCCGGCATCTGCCAACAACAGCGTAACATAATAATTGGTCTCTGGCAATGCATCTGGTGTCGCATCCACATCAAAACGTTCATGCTTTGCGCCATAAGTCACATAGACATCGTTGATATCCTCCTTCGGCACAATTGTCTGTTCCTGCATATCTGTAATATAAATGTTCTTATTCTTCTCCGCAGCCAGTCCCTGCTTCTGCATCTGTGCAATCTGCGCACGATACAGATAGATGGTTTCCCTGAGCTGGTCATCGATATAATCATAGATATTCCGGAACTCGCGATAGGACGGATTCATGCCTCCGCTGACATGAATTCCTTCCGTCGTGTAAAGCGTGAGTTCTTTGTACTCGCCCTCTTTCAGATCACGGTTCCCGATATTCTTCCGCATATGATACAGATCCGATTCATCAATCCGGTCTTTTATCTCCTGTATCACATCTGCACTAAGTTGTATGTTCTTCTCTGGACACGGATTCTCTGATATCCAACGATTGAAATTATCCGCATAGATCCGCACTTGTCCATTCTGGCTGATATCCGCATGCAGCGTATACATCTCGTAGGTTTCCACACCCTCTCCCTTCGCGGTTGACGATATGGTCAGGAATACATCCTCTGCCAGCTCGATATTTTCTTTCTTCCCACAGCCGGTCAGACAACCAACAAGCAGGCTGATACCTATCAGATATATGCAAATTCTTCTGTTCACCACTCACACCTCATGTTCCTTTGCATAATTGGTTATATTATAACTTGTCACCACGCGGTAGCGTGCTTCATTATAACACACTCCGACGATAAATGTCATTAGTTTCACGGTTGTTTCACACTTTCGAGCCTTACTCTGCCAGCATCAGACTGAGCTGGTACTGGAACGAATCCAGGTTGTTGTTCTGTAGATCAACTGCCTCCGCGATATCATAATCAACCAAAATATCATTCTTGATTGCCACGATCCGGTTTCCTCTGCCCTGCCGTAATATCTCAATTGCATACGCGCCCATCAGCGAACCATACATACGGTCCTTCGCCGTTGGCTGTCCGCCTCGCTGGATATACCCAAGCACGGATACACGCGATTCGATGCCTGTCTCCTTCTGAATCAGATCTGCCAGCTTACCTGCATCGGTCACGCCCTCTGCCACAACGACCAAATAACTGTTTCTGCCATCGGTATGCCGTTTGCGCAGTGCATTTATGATGTTATCAAAGTTTCCGTCCCATTTCTCCGGTAATACGATGGCATCCGCAGATGTCGCCATGCCTGCCCAAAGCGCAATATAGCCACGCTTTCTGCCCATGACCTCTACGACACTGCAGCGGCCGTGGGATACCGATGAATCGCGGATCTTGTCGATTGCCTCCATGGCGGTATTTGCTGCTGTGTCAAATCCCAATGTGTATTCGGAACATGCCACATCCCGGTCAATTGTCCCCGGAATACAGACAATATTCACACCTTCATCCTTGAACTTGATTGCGCCGCGCAGCGTACCGTCACCGCCGATTGCGACAACCGCATCCACGTCATGTGCACGCAGGTTTTCAGCCGCAATGTGTCTGTATTTCTGATCTAAAAAGCGCTCGCTCCTGCTTGTGAAGAGAATCGTCCCTCCCTGATTGTTGATGTTTCGCACATCGTCTAATCCAAGCGGAACCGTCTCCCAGTCTATCAGCCCTTCGTAGCCGCGCAGGACACCAACGACTTCGATACCAAGATTGTTCGCACTGAACACAACCGCACGAACCGCCGAATTCATTCCCGGTGCATCACCACCACTTGTCAGTACCGCTATCTTCTTGATTTCATTCATTTCGTCTTATCCTCCGGATTATTTATTATCAATTGTGCAACTGATAATAGTATGTGTATTGTACAGATATTATGTTGCACAATTATAAAATCACTTACATATTGTCTTGTAAAATGTGTCTACCTGCTTCCAGCTGCACGCTGTGCCATCGAATGCAAAATACGTCAGTTCATACGATTCGCAATCGCCCGTGATCAAAAACTGGATAGTTACCTGTTTTTCGCTTCCCTTATAATATGCGGTGCCGGTAAATTCTACCACCTCTTCATCAAGCTCCGTAACAAAGGAATCCCATTTCTCATTCGTGCAGTAATCATCTAAGGCTTCGCCATATGTTTTTGTTCCATAGCTTTTCATCTCATAATCTGCCACCGGCTGTTCCCGGATATACATTACCCGCTTATCCATCAGAGAAGACTGCTCCTTGCCAATATGTGCTTCTCCGACTCCGACCACACAGAGCACCACGGTCGCTATAATTGCCAGAATCTTGCAGAACTGGTTCTCTATGAATCCCTGCCATTTCTTAACATTTAATGCAAATGCAAGGATTCCACCGACGATTGCACCTCCGATATGTCCGTATATATCCACATTTCCGCCCGCAGAATAAATCGCATATCCAATCACAAGTGCAATGGCGATGATCATATCTTTCCGTTCCGCATTCTTCCGTCCCATAATCCGAAGGAACACCGCCGCGCACATAATTCCAAAGACAGCTCCGGACGCGCCCGCCGCAAACCGTGAGCTCTCCGGATGCAGCTGATGCGCAATCTCCATCGAGAAAAATCCTGCGCCGATACCGGAGCCAAAATAAATGATTGCCATCCGCAGGGAACCAAGCCTTTGTTCTACCAGCTTACCAAACAGAAAAAGCGCCACCATATTTCCTATCAGATGCTCAAAATCCGCATGTATGAACATATAAGAGATCAAACGACGGTATTCGTGGTTTATCGTGATGTACTCATAGTTAATTCCTGCAAGCTGGAATGTATTATCGATTCCAATACACATAATCGCTGCTATCACATTCGCAACAATGATCAGAATTGTAATAATCGGGATTGTCCGCTTCGCACGTACCGGTTGAACCGGTGGCACCGAATGAACTACATACGGTTCTTCATATGCATACAGGTTCTGCTCCTCATATTTTTGCGTTGGCATACCATAATATGGGCCTGATTTTCTCTCCTGATCCATATCATTATCTCTTCTTAACTGCACTTGTACATCCCCTTTCTACTTGTGCATATCTTTTGCTTCTATCACACTGCAACAATTATATTCTACCTTCCCATTCTAGGCAACCAAAACTTGCATCCTGCTTTATTTTATCTTCCGGTTGGGGCATTTTTCCTATTCCGCCAATTTTCCCCCAACCTGCTTGCAAGCAAGCTTGCAGCGATGCATGTGCTTGGCTTGTTGCTACGGATAATCCTGCAGGCTTTCGCCTGCACATAACAGGCACTTCGTCTCCGCTTCGCTCCGACTCAGTGTCTGTTATCCCCCAAATACATGCATTCGCTTGCAAGCAAGCTTGCAGCGATGCATGTGCTTGGGGGATTATCACGCAAAAATCGCCCCGCGCTATGTGGAGTAGCGCGGGGCTGTTAGAGAAAGGAGTCGATTATAAATTCCATGTACGCGAATTTATGTTTCGTTGCGGTTAGCCATTGCTAACTACATGTTGTATGTTAGCGCAGACTAACCAAAAAGTCAACTACTTTTTTCATATTTTTCACTTGTTGATAAATATTCTTATTTCTGTGGTTTTTTCGGTGCATGGCAGACGCTTCCACAGTGACTGCAGTCCCCGCCACAGCTTGACTTTCCGGCACGCTTATCCTTCACCATCCCCCGGATGACCAAACCAACAATTGCTATTACAACCAGTAATATTAAAAATGTACCTAAATTCATTTCCACGACCTCCTACAAGGTAATATTCATTGTATTTACAATCCAGATAAACCAATGATGTAGATGAAAGTGTTTTATGTACAACTTCTACACCAACTGTCTCCATGGTTTGAAACACAATTTCCACATACTTAATATAGCACCGGATACGCTCCGGTGCTATATAATCTTTCTTGAAAACTATGAATTAGTTTGTCTTGATCTTTGCAAACTGTGCATTCTTGTTTGGTCTGAACAGCATATACAGGAAGAAAGCAATAATCAAGAACGCTACAACCGTTCCTACACCAAATGTACCTGCTGTGATAAGCACACCGATCTGATATACAACAAGTGATACAAGATAAGCAAGACCACACTGATATCCGATTGCGAACCAGAACCACTTTGCACTGTTCATCTCTCGCTTGATCGCACCCATTGCTGCGAAACATGGCGCACAGAGAAGGTTGAACAACAGGAATGACAAACCACTTGGCTCTGTAAACTTGCTTGCCAGTGTCTGGTAAACAGTTGCGTCTCCGCCACCGTACAGAATACCCATCGTACCAACGATATTCTCCTTTGCTACAAGACCGGTTACACTTGCAACCGTTGCCTGCCAGTTGCCCCAGCCCTGTGGCTTGAAGATCCAGCAGATTGCGTTACCGATCTTAGCGAGGATACTGTAATCCATCTGATCCTCTGAAAGCATTCCGAAGCTTCCGTCAACCCATCCGAAGTATGTTGTAAACCATACAACGATGGTAGAAAGAAGGATGATTGTACCGGCCTTCTTGATGAAGGACCAGCCACGCTCCCACATGCTGCGTAAAACAGCGCCAACCTTTGGCCAGTGGTAAGCCGGAAGCTCCATAACGAATGGAGATGTATCACCGGCAAACATCTTTGTCTTCTTCAGGATGATACCTGAACAGATGATTGTAATAACACCGATGAAGTAAGCACCGGTTGAAATGATTGCGGAACCATTGAAGATAGCACCAGCGATCATTGCGATAAATGGAACCTTTGCACCACAAGGGATAAAGGTTGTTGTCATAATTGTCATACGACGGTCTTTCTCGTTCTCAATTGTACGAGAAGCCATGATACCTGGAACACCACATCCCATACCTACGAGCATTGGGATGAAGGACTTACCAGACAAACCAAACTTACGGAAGATACGGTCCATGATGAATGCAACACGGGCAAGGTATCCACAGTACTCAAGGATTGCAAGAAGGATGAACAGTACCAGCATCTGAGGTACGAAACCAAGTACCGCACCGACACCGGCGATAATACCATCAACAATTAATCCCTGTAACCACTCCGCACAATTAGCCTTCTCGAGTCCCTTTGATACAAGATCAGGAATAGAAGGAACAAATACGCCATAATCTGCAGGATCCGGCTCTTCACAGCCATAAGACTTGTATGTATCAACTGCGCTCTGCAGATCTGCATATGTAGACTCTGTCTCGTCAGTTGCCAGTGTCTCCTCATCTTCTACAAGATAAGTTGCTGTTGTATCTGCATCGAATACTTTGAGCAGTTCGTCAGCAGCCTTTGCAGCGTTTGCTGGATCAAACTCATCAGATTCTGCATCCATGGCATCTGCAATATCGCCAACTTCTACACCATTTTCTTCACCATAAGAGATGAATCCATCGATTACCTGCATTGCCTCTGCGTAAGCATCTGAATCGTCGCTGTAAGCAACGCCATCGTCATTCTTCTCCATACCAAACAAATGGAACCCATCACCAAACAGGTTGTCATTGGTCCAGTCTGTTGCAGCGGCACCTACGGTCTGCATTGCAATAAAATATACTAAAAACATAACAAGCGCAAAGATTGGAAGTGCCAGGATACGGTTCGTAACAATCTTATCAATCTTATCAGATACAGAAAGCTTCTTTCCTGACTTCGCCTTCTTCAGACATTTTCCGATGATAGAAGAAATATAAGCATAACGCTCACTTGTCACAATAGACTCTGTATCGTCGTCGAACTTATCTTCCAATGTCTTGATCTCCGCAGATGCATCCGGAACATTTTGAAGCTGATCGCCAATCTTGCTATCCTTCTCAAGCACCTTGATTGCGAAGAAACGCTTCTGTGCTTCTGCTACAGAATCATCCAGCTTTGCCTCCACTGCATCGATTGCGGCTTCCACTGCATCGTCAAACTTATGAACACGTGCAACTGCCTTTTTTGCATTTGCTGCTGCAACTGCCTTATCTGCTGCTTCCTTGATTCCTTCGCCCTTTAATGCGGAGATCTCAACAACTTCACAGCCAAGTGCGTTCGAAAGTGCCTTAATATCGATCTTGTCGCCGCTCTTTCTGACTACATCCATCATGTTGACAGCCATAACAACCGGGATGCCAAGCTCGATGATCTGTGTAGAAAGATACAGGTTACGCTCCAGATTCGTACCATCAATGATATTGATGATTGCATCCGGATGCTCACCGATCAGATAATTTCTTGCTACCACTTCCTCCAATGTATATGGAGAAAGAGAATAAATACCAGGTAAGTCCATGATGGCAACATCCTTATGTCCCTTCAACTTACCTTCCTTTTTTTCTACCGTAACGCCCGGCCAGTTACCAACATACTGATTTGCGCCGGTCAGAGCGTTAAACAATGTCGTTTTACCGCAGTTCGGGTTACCTGCGAGTGCAATTGTAATTGCCATGATTTCTCTCCTTATCTTTCTTACATTTCACGCAATCGTAAATATAATACAGTTGTCCATGATTGTAATTCTTCACAGACCCGCTCTCGCTCGGTTCAGCACGCAGTGGTACTAAATTCACTCCAACTAGTTGTCGTTCATTAAGTACCAGCGTGCTTCAACGGTCTGTTTTAGAATTACAATCACGTCCAACCTGTATACCATATTTACGATTATGTGCGAATTACTCTACCTCGATAATTGCAGCATCTGCCTTACGAACAGACAACTCATAATTACGAACTGTAATTTCAACCGGATCTCCAAGTGGAGCTACCTTGCGTACATAAATCTCAACGCCCTTTGTGATACCCATATCCATAATTCTTCTTTTGATAGGACCTTCACCCGCGATCTTTGTTACCTTTACGGTCTCCCCTACTTTTACCTGATTCAACGTCTTCATCGTTTCACTTCCTCTCTTAAATACCCTTCTTAGGCTACCTGGATTTTACTTGCCATGTCACGCCCAAGAGCTACTCTTGAATCTTTTACCTTCAAAATCATGTTTCCGCCAAGAGATGATACAACGG
>ERZ1026894.2173-NODE-2173-length-10366-cov-4.828533_pt1 | contig 10366 bp, 7 predicted proteins | sample MGYA00380177_ERZ1026894 | MGnify/ENA primary metagenome ERZ1026894 (study PRJEB33269, sample SAMEA4719813) | human gut metagenome | biome: human-associated habitat; feature: organic feature; material: feces | place: Cameroon | collected 2013-10 ... | reverse complement strand
AAGAGAGGATTGTTTTCTTTTTTTAAAAAATAAAGGTTCAAGATAAGAAATCCGCAAGGCATTAAGGTTTTTTGAGAAGTTAAAAACGATGCCGTTGCTTGTCCTCGAATCATTCGGTTCAAAAATATCGTTTGACATAATATATTGCCATACTTTAAGTATGGTGGTATAATCGATAGAAATAAAACAATTTTGCAGGCAGAATATGAAAAAAGACATTATCAAGTTGCAAGAATTTGTAAAAGAGGGCGGACTCGACGCTTATATCGTGTTTACAAGCGACGATCACGGCAGTGAGTACATTGTCGACCACTTTAAGACGCGTGCGTTTTTGAGCGGTTTTACAGGCAGCGCAGGCACGCTTGTCATCACAAAAGACAATGCTTATCTTTGGACGGACGGCAGATACTTCATTCAGGCGGCAGAGCAGCTCAAAACGACCGATACCGTGCTTATGAAATCGGGCGAGGAAGGAGTTCCTACGCTTTTTGAGTTTGTACAAAAACTGTCCGATTCACCGAAAATCGCATTTGATTTTTCAACCGCAACCGTCGAATTTGTCGAGACTTTGAAAAAAGCGGTGAAAGGCGTCGAAATCGTCGATTGCGGAGAAATCGTCGACCGTATCTGGACAAACCGTCCCGAAATCGAACCAACAAAAGCGTGGTTTTTGCCCGATAAAGCGGCAGGCGAAAGTGTGAAAAGCAAGATTGAAAATTTGCAAAGCGACCTCGAAAAACAAGGTTGTGACGTGGCGCTTGTGTCATCGCTTGACGATATAGCATGGCTTATCAATATGCGCGGAAGCGATATCGAATATAACCCCGTCAATTATGCTTACGCAATAGTGTCGAAGGACGGCGCGACTTTGTTTATGGACGAGAGAAAACTTGACGCAAAAGGCAGAAAATTTCTATCCGAAAACGGCATAAACCTTATGCCGTATCAAGACGTTTACGGCGTTGCGGAACAGCTTTCGGACAGGGTGCTTATCGACAAAGACAAGACAAATTATGCACTCTTTTCCCGTATTGCAAACGCGAAGGAAACCGACGTTTTTCCGACCACACTGCGCAAAGCAATCAAAAACGATATCGAAATAAAGAATATGAAAAAAGCGCACGTCGAGGACGGCGTGGCAATGGTCAGGTTTATGCGCTATCTCAAAGAGAGGGCGGGCAAAGACGACATGAGCGAGATTTCGCTTGCCGACAAGCTCGAATCCTTCAGAAGAGAAAGCAAAAACTTCATAGATTTGAGTTTCGATACGATTTGCGGATACGCTTCAAACGGTGCGATTGTCCATTATTCTGCAACCGCGCAAACCGACAAAAAGGTTGAAAACAAAGGGCTTTTGCTGGTTGACAGCGGCGCGCAATATCGCTACGGCACAACGGATATCACCCGTACTTTTGCGATGGGAAAGGTCAAAAAAGAAGAAAAAGAAGTTTTTACGATTGTCCTCAAATCGCATATCGCTCTTGCAAGAGCGGTATTCCGCAAAGGTGCAACGGGCGCAAATCTCGATATGATTGCAAGAGCGCCTATGTATAAATTCGGCATGGATTTCAAACACGGCACCGGACACGGAGTAGGGTATCTGCTCAATGTTCACGAAGGGCCGCAAAACATTTCACCGAGAGCGTCATCTCCCAAATACGCCGTTTTGCCCGGTATGATTACGTCCAACGAACCCGGCTTTTACGAAGAAGGCAAGTTTGGCGTAAGACATGAAAATCTTATTCTTTGCGTTGAAAAAGAAAAGACCGCATACGGTACTTTCTGCGAATTCGAAACAATAACGCTTGTGCCGTTCGATCTCGACGCAATCGATGCAAACATGCTTGACGATAAGGAAAAAGAATGGCTCAACGCATATCATGACAGAGTGCGCAAAGTCATCGGAAAGCACCTTTCGGGCAAGGACTTGCGATTCCTCGAAAAAGCGACGAGAAAGATTTGACAAGCCAACCGACGTAAAACATCGATAATCCGAATCGATAATCCGATTTCGCATGTTTTGTCACAAAAAGCATTTAATAAAACAAAAAGCAGGGTATAAACCCTGCTTTTTGTTTGTACAAAGCAATATATACGATGTCAGTTCGAGCTGTCACGGTTTGTAGATTCGAGTTTATATTCTTCCGTTTTGGCTGAATCTCCGAGGGCATAGCGATAGTCCTTTTTGACTATATGCTTGATGTAGGGGTATAAAAGCACTACAACCGCAAATACCCATGCACCCGGATCTCCGAAGCACAGCGCAATGTATGAGGCGTTGCTTGCAAGAGCATTGGTTGCTCCTCCGTTGACGAGCGGAGGAATGAAAGTGCATATCAGGACGCGCGCTATCAGTTCGCCTGCGCCTGCGGCAAGCGTCCAGCCCGATTTGCCTATGCCTTGTACCGCATTGCGCAAAACAAAGAGCATTGACAAAATGAAGAACAGCGACAAGTCGATATAAAGGAAAGTGTTGCCGAAGTATACGGATTTTTCGCTGATTTTGTCCGCCGACAAAAATATATGCTGATATGCTCCGTTTATGGTGAGCAAAAGTCCTATCCCCGCACAAATAACCGTGAGGGCAAACCCGAGCAATATCGCTTGATTTGTGCCTTTTTTCACGCGTTCGACGTTGCCCGCGCCAAGGTTCTGCGCATTGAAACTCACCATTGCAGTGCCGAGAGCCGACAGCGGTGCCATTGCGAAGTTGATAAGTTTGTTTGCAGCCCCCACACCGTTTTGCGCCGGATTGCCGCTGACCATAAGCCCGTTCGGCAACAGGTCGAATTTGATTGTTTCGGAAAGCATGACGATAAGACCTATCGACAGCACGGAAAATTGAAGTCCGAGAGGAATTCCTTGCTTGACATGCGCCCAAATATCCTTCCGGGCAATTTTGAAATCCTGTTTTTTCAGACGTAAAAACTTGTACTTTGCAAAAGTGTAGATAAAACACGCTATCGTGCAAAGCACTTGGGTGAGTATGGTTGCTCCCGCCGCGCCCGCAACGCCCCATTTGAATACTTTGATGAAAAGAAGGTCGAGAGCGATGTTTGTGAGTGTGGATATAAGCAAAAACACAAGCGGAGTAAACGAATCGCCGATACTGCGCAATATGCTGATAATAAAGTTGTAAAAAAGTTGTGCAATCGTGCCGAGGAATATCACAAGACAATACGTATACGCCGCCTGAAATACGACGGGATTTTGTTCGGTGACGTTCACCCAGGCTAGCATGGGCTTTATGCAAAACACCGATACGATTGTCAGGACAACGGTTATTGCCGAACATAGGATAAATTGCGTCGCAAAGGATTTGCGCATACCGTCTTCGTCGTGCGCACCCAGTTTTCCTGAAAGCACCACGCAAAAACCCGCCGTACAACCGAATGCAAATTGCATGAATATGAAAACGAGAGGGGAAGTGTCGTTGACGCCCGCAACCTCATCCGCACTCAGCGTTTGTCCGCATATCGCCGCGTCCGAAAGAATGTAGAGTTGTTGCAAAAGATAGGATATGATTATGGGCAGCGTGAATTTTATCAAGACTTTGATTATCGAGCCTTGCGTCAAGTCGATTTGCCCGAAAAGAGCTTTTATCCTATCCGAAAACGATATGTTTTTTGTTGAGTTTTGTGTTTGCATAGGTTGTGTTTTGCGCCTCGCATATAGAGATGTTTCAACGGAAATTGCATTATATTTATCTTAAAGCATACTGTCAAGCATTTTTTTGAAATGCGGTTGCAAAACTTTTTTTGACATGACAAAGAAAATATAAGCGTATAGCAACGGCGCATATCGACCGTTATTTATTGAAACGCAGGCGGGCGCAGGCATCCGCACATGCGTATGCGTGCGAAAACAACATATTTTTGCAATAGACAAAAACGGCGTTTTGTCGTTTATCTGGCAAAAAAAATACCCTTCGTGTATTGTTAAAAAAATTTTTAATGAAAATGCAAAATAGTGTCGATTTTCGTTTGACATCGGCGAATCGTTTTGGATATAATGCCCGTATCATCAAGAGCAAACCAAATCGCAACGCACAACCTGCGGAATACCGATTCCGCAATCACCACTAGATATTGTGGTAAAGGAGCGCGCTATGAAGATTTTGGAGGAGCGCATCCTGAGGGACGGCAAGGTTAAGCCCGGAAACGTTCTAAAGGTCGGCGGATTTCTCAATCATCTTATTGATCAACAACTGTTGGACGAGATTGGCAAGGAAATTTCTGCGCTCTTTTGCGGACAAACTATAACCAAAATTCTGACAATAGAGGCATCGGGGATAGCCATAGCATGCGCAGCCGCGCACTATGTGAAAGCTCCGGTGCTTTTTGCTAAGAAAAGTAAGACCATAAATATATCCTCGGACTGCTACTGCGCCGAGGTTTATTCTTTTACCCACCAAGTGACAAAGGTGATTATGGTCGAAAAGGATTTCATCTCAAAGGACGACAGAGTTCTTATCGTGGACGACTTCCTCGCAAACGGAGCGGCTATCAACGGACTTATGAGCATTGTCGAGCAGGCAGGCGCAACGCTTGTGGGGTGTGCGGTCGCAATCGAGAAAGGTTTTCAAGGCGGTGGCGACGCGTTGAGGGCGCAGGGTATCAACGTTCAAAGCCTTGCTCTTATCGACAGCATGGACGACGAAGGGCATATCGTATTTCGCAATTAAAGCAATTTGCGCCATAACGGCGTGAATATAGACAAAACAACAATGCCTAATGGCAAAATTAAAGGAGAAACGCATGAAAAAGAAAGTATTGGCACTTGTGCTTTGCTTGGCTCTCGTAACCGCATTGGTTATCGGTTTGGTTGCTTGCAACCCTGAAGAGGAAAGAGTTGTAAACCTCAAACCTATCGCGAAAGAAGACATCAAAATCGGTCTCATCTGCCTGCACGACGAACAGTCCACTTATGACAAAAACTTCATCGATGCAATGGAAGAAGCAGTGAGCGAACTCGGTCTGAAAAAAGATCAACTCGTAATCAAAAAGGGTATCCCCGAAACCGAAAAATGCTACAACACGGCGGTTGAACTTGTTGAACAAGGTTGCAATATCATCTTTGCGGACTCATTCGGACATGAAGATCACATCATGAGAGCCGCAGAAGAATACACCGATGTGCGTTTCTTCCACGCAACGGGCACCAAAGCTCATACGGCGGATCTCGGCAACTATTTCAATGCATTTGCTTCCATCTATGAAGGCAGATACCTTGCAGGCGTTGCGGCAGGCATGAAACTCGTTCAACTTTACGGTGATGCACAAGGCAAGGTTTCCGATGCAAACGCAAAAATCGGTTATGTCGGCGCATACGCATATGCGGAAGTCAAATCCGGTTATACCTCTTTCTTCCTCGGTGTGCGTTCAATCGTTCCCAATGCAACGATGGAAGTGAAGTTTACAAACAGCTGGTATGACGAAGCAGCAGAAAATACCACCGCAAAAACTCTCATCCAAAACGGTTGCCAACTCATCAGCCAACACGCAGACTCCATGGGCGCACCTACCGCATGCAAAGAAAAAGGTATCCCCAACGTCACTTACAACATCAGCACCGAAAAAGATTGCAGCGGTTCTTATGTAATCGGTTCGAGAATCAATTGGGCTCCTTACTACAAGTTTATTGTCGAAAGCACAATCAACAACACCAAGATTCCTTATGACTGGACAGGCACGGTTGCAACAAAATCCGTTGAGCTTCTCGAAATCGGAACGGCTGCAGCACCCGGCACGGCAAAGAAACTCGAAGAAGTGAAAGCCGCTCTTGCAAACGGCACCGTCAAAGTGTTCGACACCAAGAACTTCACGGTGAAAGGACAACACATCACATCGTTCAAAGCTGACGTCGATTCCGACGAAGCATTCACTCCCGACACCGAAGTTGTCGAAAACGGCGTTCTTTTGGAATCCAAATTCCGTTCCGCTCCGTACTTTACTCTCGACGTCGACGGAATCACTCTTCTTGCCTAATAGTATTTGAATCTTTGATTCCAACGATTTGGCGGAGCCTCTGCTCCGCCAAATCGAGTTTATTACAAATATAAAAACAAGGAAAATATGGACAAACCCATCGTTTTACAGTTGAAAGGCATAACAAAGCGTTTTGGCACAAAGGTCGTTGCAAACGATCATGTCGATCTCGATCTGCGCCAAGGGGAAATATTGTCGATTTTGGGCGAGAACGGCAGCGGTAAGACCACGCTTATGAATATGATCATAGGCATTTATCGACAAGACGAAGGCAACATCTTTATCAACGGTGAAGAAGTGACCATTCTCTCTCCTAAAGACGCTTACAAATATAAAATCGGCATGGTACACCAACACTTCAAACTTGTCGATGTTTTTACAGCCACGGATAATATCATTCTCGGCGAAAAAGAGCCAACGTTCTCAATCAAAGAAGAGGCGAAGCGCATTAGAGAAGGTGCTGAAAAAAACAATGCCGAGTTTGCTGCTTACAATCCCGACGAGCATACGGGAGTGTTGTCGTATTTGACTGCTCCGAAAAAACAATCGGATTTTCAAACCGCAATGAAAATTGCGGCATTGCCGTTTATTAAAGCCGCAAAAGCGATTAAATTCGGCTGGCTGGCGAAAAATCGTGGCGCGAAATTGCAAAAAATTGCCGACAAATACGGCTTTGAAATCAATCTGAACGAGAAAATATACAACATGTCGGTTTCCCAAAAACAGACTGTTGAAATCATAAAAGTGCTTTACAGAGGCGCGGATATTCTTATCCTTGACGAACCTACCGCCGTTTTGACGCCTCAGGAAATCAAAAAACTGTTCGACGTTTTGCGCAAGATGAGAGAGGACGGAAAATCTATAATCATCATCACGCACAAACTCAACGAAGTTATGGAGATAAGCGACAGAGTTGCGGTTTTGCGCAAGGGACAACACATCGCAACCGTCAATACTTCTGAAACGAGCGAGCAAGAGCTTACCGAAATGATGGTTGGCGAAAAAGTCGATCTCAATATCGGCAGGACAAATCCTCACGACGTTGAAGACAGAATCGTCGTAAACCACCTTTCGTCGGTGAATCACGAAGGCGTCAAAGTGCTTGACGACGTGTCTTTTACCGCAAAATCGGGTGAGATTCTTGGAATTGCGGGTATTGCAGGAAGCGGTCAGAAAGAATTGCTCGAAGCGATTGCCGGACTTCAAAAACTCAACGATGGCGAAATATTTTATTTCGATCCGTCGAAAAACAACGAAAAAGTGGATTTGCGCTCCAAAACACCTGTGCAAATCAGAGAACTCGGCGTCAGACTTTCATTTGTCCCCGAAGACAGACTCGGCATGGGGCTTGTCGGCAATATGGACCTTGTTGACAATATGATGCTGCGTTCGTATAGAAAGGGCATTCCGTTTTTCCTTGATAGGAAAAAGCCGAAAAATCTCGCGGAAACAATAGTACACGATCTCGAAGTCGCTACTCCCAGCACACACACTCCCGTCAGACGTTTGTCGGGCGGAAACGTGCAAAAGGTGCTTGTCGGACGCGAAATCGCCGCATCGCCCACCGTGCTTATGGCGGCATATCCCGTAAGAGGCTTGGACATCAACTCGTCGTATATGATTTACAACCTTCTCAACGAGCAGAAAGAGAAAGGTGTGGCTGTTATATTCGTCGGCGAGGACCTCGACGTACTCATTGAGCTTTGCGACAGAATCATGGTTCTTTGCGGTGGCAAAGTGTCAGGCATCGTGGACGGCAGAAGTGCAATAAAAGAACAACTCGGTTTGCTTATGACAAAACACGAGGACGAAAAACAGGAGGCAGACGACAATGTTGAATAAACTTATGCACAACTCCTTCATCCATATCACAAAACGCACGGATACGCCCAAATGGCAATCATGGCTTGTGAGAGTGGCGGCGGTTGTCGTTGCATTGCTTGCAAGCGCGGTGGTGAGCAGTATTTTGCAGCCCGGCACATTCGGCGCTTTTATCCAAAACGTGTTTGTCGGCAATTTTGCAACAACGAACAGAATTATCAGACTTTTGCAAAATACAGCGTTGCTTCTCCTCATTTCTCTTGCGGTTACGCCGGCGTTCAAAATGAAGTTTTGGAACATAGGCGCGGAAGGTCAGGTGCTTATGGGCGGATTGATGAGCGTCGTCATGATAAAGTATCTCGGCGGAAAAGTCGACAATTCGCTTCTCATTATTCTTATGCTGATAATGGCGATTCTTGGCGGTGCGGTGTGGGCAGTAATTCCCGCGTTGTTCAAAGCAAAATGGAACACCAACGAAACGCTCTTTACGTTGATGATGAACTATATTGCCACAGGGCTTATATCCATTTGCATTGCAGTGTGGGTTACGAGCGGTTCGCAAGTTTTAGGCGTGCTTAAATATGGCAGATTCCCAAAAATCGGCGGTTATAACTATATTTTGAACATTATTATCGTTGCGATAATCACGATTGTCGTTTCGATATATCTAAAATTCAGCAAACACGGCTATGAATTGTCCGTTGTCGGAGAGAGCCAGAACACGGCAAAATATATCGGCATAAGCGTCCCCAAGGTCATCATCAGAACGATGCTTCTTTCGGGTGCTTTGTCCGGCATTGCAGGTTGGTTGCTTGTTGCCGGAACATCGCATACGATTTCGACAACAAGCGCAGGCGGTATGGGATTTACGGCAATTCTTGTTGCATGGCTTGCCGGATTAAATCCCGTGGCAATGGTGTTTACGTCCTTGCTTGTGCAGTTTTTCAATATAGGTGCAGAATATGCGGGTTCAAACTTCGGCTTCGGAACGGCATTCCCCGAAATTATCACTTCGGTATTCTTCTTTGTCGTTATTGCCAGCGAGTTCTTTGTCAATTACAATATCAAACTCAATCCTGCTTTTGCCGAAAAGTTGAAAAATAAAAAGGCATGTGAAGAAAGTGCGGATTCCGTTGAAAATGCGACAAATGCTTTAGAGCAAGAAAATAACCAAAATTTGCAAACCGATAGCGAAAACATTGAAAAAGACGAAAACGATACAAAAAACATTGACGATAGCGTCGCAAATAAGAATGGGGAGGTAAACGACTGATGTTTCTGACCTTCTTGAGAGAATCGATTAGATTCAGCACCGTGTTTCTTTACGGATCGACGGGCGAAACAATAACACAAAAAAGCGGACACCTCAATCTTGGCACTCCAGGTATAATGTGCATAGGTGCAATCGGCGGAAGTCTTGGGGAATTGTGGTACATAAAATCCTTGTCCGATTTAAGCCAAATGAACGGCTTTTTGGCTGTCTTTATTCCTATTTTGACAACATTGCTGTTCAGCGGACTTGCAGGATTACTGTTCAGCTTTTTTACCGTAACGCTCAGATGTAACCAAAACGTAGTAGGATTGACGATTACAACGTTTGGCGTCGGATTGAATAAATTTGTGCTTGGCAACATGGACAATACGGGATTCGGCGAGGCGTGGAAGTATTTTATCAAATCCTTTCCGTGCGCAAACGACAATTGGTTCACTCAATTGTTCTTCTCATATGGCACGCTTGTGTATCTTGCGTTGATTATTGCGATAATCGTTACTATCGTGTTCAAAAAAACGAGAGTTGGTTTGACGCTGCGCGCTGTCGGAGAAAATCCCGCAACTGCCGATGCGGCAGGAATCAACGTAACTAAATACAGATACATTTCTACAATCATCGGTTGTGCCGTTTCCGGACTCGGCGGACTTTTCTACATCATGGATTACAACGGTGGAAGCATCGGCAACATTGCCGTCACCGTGGAGGCATACGGCTGGCTCGCAGTTGCGCTTGTCATTTTCTCCGTATGGAAGCCGAGTTGGGGTATTCTCGGTTCAATATTGTTCAGTCTACTGTATTTTGTGCCGAACTTCTTTTCGGTGTCAACAACGGCAATGAAAGAGTTTATCAAAATTCTTCCGTACATTGTTACAATCGTCGTTCTGATTGTTACCAGCATGATAAACAAGCGTGAAACCCAACCGCCGGCGGCACTCGGCGTGTCATACTTTAGAGAAGACAGATAAAGGTTTGTCTGTGTATACAAAAAAAGCAATGCGTCATGCATTGCTTTTTGTTTTTCACGCAAATATTTGTTGTGTGGTTAAGAAAACGGAAAACGCAATAATAAAATCGGTGTCGTTGGTTCATATCACATAGATTTCATATAATATTCTCAATTGATAATTAGTAAAAAAACCTAAGTGAAAACACGATATGTGTTACAATATAAGTTGTCCATACAATTGACTTAAACACAAAAAGTAAGAAATCCGTAGTAATTAGTAGAACTTTGAAGGGGAAAAGCAAAACCGCATAGAAACACATAGGCACAACAAAGTGATGC
>ERZ1026894.2168-NODE-2168-length-10395-cov-4.106770_pt1 | contig 10395 bp, 10 predicted proteins | sample MGYA00380177_ERZ1026894 | MGnify/ENA primary metagenome ERZ1026894 (study PRJEB33269, sample SAMEA4719813) | human gut metagenome | biome: human-associated habitat; feature: organic feature; material: feces | place: Cameroon | collected 2013-10 ... | reverse complement strand
GTTGAAATTTTGCATAATAAAAGTTATTTTCTTAATTTAAGTTCCTGGGTAACTTTTTGATATCTTTCAAAGTCAGATTTCTTCAAATAAGCGAGCAAGCGTTTGCGCTGGCCGACCAATTTGTTGAGGCCTCTTTCGCCCGCAAAATCTTTCGGGTTGGCTTTGAGGTGGTTAGAAATCTATTGGATGCGTTCCGTAATGAGCGCGATTTGGACAGCGGCAGAGCCGGTATCGTTGGCGCTGGATTGGAATTTGCTGATGATGTCTTTTCTGTCTTGCATGGAAAGTACCATTTTTTTGTACACTTAGACCGTTTGCTACGCGACCAAGCACTCTTTATCCGAAAGAGTACCGAGCCGGAGTAAGGGCCTTCTCCTATTGTTAATTTATACTTACTTAAAGTACAGTTTAATTATAGCAAATTGATTTGTATTTAGGAAAGGGCTACTTGTTTTCTTCGGGTGCGGGGCCGTATTCATTGGGGAAAGGGGAGCCTTCCTCCGACATTAACCGGTCATAAAACTGCCAGTTGCTACCTTTCCAATAATTAAAAGTGCGCCGCAGGGTAGCAAATCCACTATACCCCAAATCGTGCCCGCGGCGTACCTGCAGGGTCCACGACCCCACAAACATTACGGCACAAATGCTGTATAGTACAACCTGATATTCAGTTATCAACGCCAACACCCGCTCCAACTTATGGGGTGGCAAGAACAGCATAATGATAATAGCAGTAAAAGCCACAAACGCCGGGGCCCGGTGGCTGTAAACGTATTCTATGCGGCTGGCACGGCCGAACGGGCACCAAAAGAGGGCCATGCATTTAAGCGAGTATTTTAACCCATCTAAAATGATTTGCATAATATATTGTAGCAAAAACTATCCCCCCTTTAAGCCGTAAAACACAGACGAATGAGGACAAATTATCCGGGCCTTGGGGAAGGTTTACCGATTTTCTTCGGGCGCGGGACCGTATTCGTTGGGCAAAGGGGAGCCTTCTTCTTTAAACAACCGGCGGTTAAACTGCCAGCCTTTGAACATCATACACTCTGATGAGCGGAAAAGCGTAGAAAACCAATTATACCCCAAGTCGTGCCCGCGGCGCACCAGTACGCTATACGAAGCCAAAACCACTATGGCACAAATACAACACAGCGCAACCTTAAATTCATTTGCAAACGCATACAACCACTCCAACTTATGAGGGGGCAAGTACTTTATAGCCGCAACCACCAACAACGCCAAAACCAGCGTGGTATTATTGTAGTAAGCATATTCCTTGCGGCTGGCGCGTCCAAACGGACACCAAAAATAGAGTAGGCATTTAAGCGTATAAATAAAGACATCTTTTAACATAATGTTATTATATAAAAAGAGTGCCCGCAAGAGAAGTTGCGGGCACTAAAACAACTATTTGTTAAAGAAAGATTTACACCATTTCTTTATTTTTTCCAGTGTGCTATATTGTTTTCTGTATAAGCGCTCAATCTCCGCTGCCTCCGGTGTCAATTTCAAGTCCGGGTCCCATCTCAGTAAATCAACAGCAGTAGCCAACCGACCTTCCTCACTATCACTATATATGGCATCCGGCCATGTGCCATGTGTTTTCAACCAACTTTTTAACGCGGGGACAACACGAGAAAGGCCCTCTTCTTTCAAACTTATAGCTTGCTGCTTTATGTCATTGGGAACATTACTGCCAGTTAAGAAGTTGTACTGTTCTATTCCATTCTTCTTTCCCCACCCCGCACCATAAGGCCACAGATGATTGGAATCTGCCAAATAGTCCTGCATTTTACGCAAAGTTGATTGCTGGGCATCCGTTTGTGCTTTCTCCACCAAGCGTTTGGCTTCGGCTTGTATTTCAGCAGGCACATCCGGTTTCATCAGGTCTTTATAAGTATCCTCATAACCTAAAAGAAAATAACTCACATAATCTTTCAACTCCCGCTTGAGATTATCAATTTTCCCCTGGTAATATAAGGACCATATTTCTTTTAGCACAGGGTTGTCCGAAGGCGAACGAGTTTCCATTTTTTTCATTATTTTCTCATAGGCCTCTTGCATCGGCCTGTTAGGGTAGTTACCCGATGCCAACCAATATGAGGGTTCATCGCCTAACTTTCTCTTGACTGCAGCCCATAGTTTGGCGTCTTCATAAAGATCCGCCAAATTATGATTATATGATTTGTAGTAACTAATAACCCCGGCCAAACGACGTTCTCCTTTATCAGTGGAAGCAGATGAAGGCAATCTTCCGTTATGGGTCTCTAACCAAAAGACGGTTTCGTCATAAATTTTTTGGCCATGCTCAAACCGTTCCTGTTGTTGCTGACGAGAAATTTCTGCCAAGCGTTCTGCCCTTGCTTTCTCCTGAGCGGGATCTTTTTTGGGGGTGGCTTTTTCCCGGGGAGTAGCATTTTCCTGAAGGCGAATTATACTATTCCTCAAACCCGCATTGCGTTTTTTAACCCCGGAAACGGCACGGGCCAAACCTGCCTCTTCTTCATCAGCAGAAGCAGTATTTGGAAATGTCCCGTTATGATTTCTCATCCAAAGAACCAAATTGTCATAGGTTTGTTGGTCACGCACTAACTGTTGTTGGGGCTGTTCTTCGGCTTTCAACTGTTTTTGACGGAGTGCTTCCTCCGCGCTCTCTTGGGAGGCTTCTTTCCGTTGTTGACGGAACACTTTTTGCCCCTGCTCTTTCAGTGCCAATAACTCTTTGGCTATGGGGTCGTCAGCGGGTACTTTTTTCAAATAGTTTTCAACATTTTGTGCTAAATTCTGCGCTTCCTTATTGTCTCTAGCACTTCCGGGCCATATTCCGTCGTGTTCGTCCATCCATTTCCGTACGGACAGGAGCCTTTCCTGCGGTGTCAGGTGTTTTTTAACAGGGCCACCCTTTAAATCTTGCAACTGTTTAATCCAAATATCATTGGAGTCCTGTGCAACTTGTAAAGCATGGTTCACACGGGAAGCCAAACGAACCTCAGTTAATTCCTCCGGCGTTCTCTGTTCCCCGCGAATCTGCTTTCCATCTCTAAAAATAGCGGACCGCGGGAATTTACCGTTATGGGCAATAATCCAATTGCGTAACTCTGCAACCAAGGCGGCCTTGTTATTATTTTTTTCTTGCACAACTGTATTGATTCTGGGGGCGGAAAAGGATAAATTCAGCCAATCAGCGGTAGTTGTTTCCCCCGGGGATGTATGCTTTACACTATAATAACTATAATAGTTCAATAGCCGGTAAGCATCTTTGGATAAAGTATTCATCTTTCCTGTCGCTTGCGGCAACGCATATTCGCCCAAGCCATTTTTGGCAAGCCAGTTATTTACCCCTTCTACAAACTCCGCCGGCAAAGAAGACGCCCCTTTAAAAGAACGTAACTGTTTGTATGCTTTCAGTTTAAGCATAGCGCGCACAATGGCAATACCCGTAACCGATTTTACAGATTCCGGTGCTTTTTGGTAAACATTCATCAACAGAGGCGCATCTTTTGTGGTGCCCAAAAAACCTAAATTGCTGATGGCGGACATTGTTTTTCCCCAAGCCATCAAGTCTGCCTGTTCATCCAAAGAAGCGCTCCCTTTATAGCACACCAAAATAGTTCTATATAATTCTTGCGCCAGGTAGGCCTGATCCGCGCTTAATTTAACACCTTTCTGTATTGCCAAAACCGGAAGATCCTTTAACAGCAAATATTCTTTGGCAGAAGGAGTGCGTGAAACCTCAAAAATTTGATACTGTACATCTTTTGCGTCTGCGGCTGAAAAATCCTCTTTGGTAAGGAGGTCGTCCGTTTCTTGCAATGTTTTTAATGGGGTTTTGACGTTGGCCACTAAGTTATCAACGGCAGTAGAAATCTGTTGTTGCTGGGACGAAACAGCAGGAGAATTTATGGTAACATTAGTCTGTGGAGTTTTCCCCACAGGAGTAGCCGGCACAGAAACATTTGGAACCGTAGGAATAACGCCCGTTTGGGGGTGCGCTGAGGGAATACCCGTAACCTTAGACAGTCCTTTAAGGACTGGCACCTCTTTGCTGACTTGTCCGATAACTTGTTCCACTATTTGCGAACCTTCTTTTGCACCTTTGACAACACTTGTTGATTTCTGTGCGGAAGCCGGAACCACACATAAAAGGCACAAAGTGCCCCCTATTAAAATTGGCATTTTCATATATCCACTACCTCCTCTTGATAATATATAAATTTCTTTTTTCCCCTTCAAGGGCCAAAAGACCTATCCAAAATATAGGCCTTACATACAAGAGCGCCCGCAGGAGAAGTTGCGGGCGCAGGGTGTTCTTGTAGGAGGTTTTTAAAGTTTATTGTGCAAAGCCCAGAAACAAGGCCGTATATAGTTCCACATTGTCCAGTTTTACATCACCGGAAGTAAGTATATCTTTAAATTCGCGGCTAATCCAGGAAAACTCCCGGTCCAGGCGCTGTTTTTTAAGCAGTTGGTCTTGCTTTGTTTTTTGGGTTAAAGTGTTCATTGTTGCGCCTCCTCCGCGGTAGATTATACTTATATAATATTGTTTACGACGGAGAATTAACAGGGTCATTGGGCCTAACCGACGGAACTTTTTGGGCCTACTTCTCTCCGACGGGCAGACCTACCTAAAAATAGGTCTTTTGGCCTGTTTTTTCAATTTGATATACTTTAATATATGGTTGCTGAAACGGAAATTTTAGCCAAGGCAAAAGCCACTCATACGCTTGCGAAAGAGGAAATTATTGCGCTCTTGTCGCTCCCGGATGCGCGCGCGCTTTTTCAGGCAGCCAACGAGGTCCGCCGCCAATTCGTGGGAGATGAGGTCTATTTGCGCGGACTTATTGAATTTTCCAATTATTGCAAAAACGACTGTATGTATTGCGGTATCCGCCGCTCCAATTTACAAGCCAAACGATACCGCTTATCCCCGCAGGAAATCGTAAAATTGGCTGAAAAAGCCGCAGGCTACGGCTATAAAACAGTAGTGCTCCAATCGGGGGAAGACGGGTGGTTCTCCGCCGATAAAATGGCTGATATTGTCCGTCAAATTAAAAAAATGGGTTTAGCGGTTACATTAAGTTTGGGCGAAAAAACGCGCGAAGAATATGCCCTGTACCGCCAGGCTGGGGCCGACAGATATCTTTTGCGCATAGAAACCACCGATAAAGTTCTTTACGAAAAATTGGACCCGCAAATGAGTTGGTTAAACCGCGCCCGCTGTTTAACCGATTTAAAGGCTCTCGGCTACGAGGTCGGCTCAGGGTCGCTGGTGGGACTGCCCGGGCAAACCGCGGAAAGTTTAGCGGACGATTTGCTGTTTTTTAAACAAATTCCTGTGGATATGGCGGGAATCGGACCTTTTATCCCCCACCCCCACACTCCGTTGGCAAACGAAACGACAAACGGTCATTTTGAGTTAGCCCTTAAAATGATGGCTATAATGCGCCTGTTACTGCCGGACATCAATATCCCGGCCACCACGGCTATGGAAACACTCCACCCGCAAGGCCGCCTTTTGGCTTTGCAGAGCGGGGCAAATGTGGTTATGCCCAATGTTACCGAGGGCGAACCCCGCAAAATGTATGAACTGTATCCCGGAAAAATCTGTACGGGCGATACCCCTGAAAAATGCCGCTACTGCATTGCCGGTAAGATTGAATCTATCGGCCGGACCGTGCAAATGTCCTACGGCTTTCACGGAGAGTATTTAAAGAATAAGGCCCAAGAAAAATAAAAGCCCCGTTTAAAAACAGGACTTTTATTTTTTACCAATCTTTTAATTTTTCCAACAGTGCCGCGGCTTGTTTGCCGTTTCTTTGCTGCAAGGCTACGATTTGGCGTTTTTGCGGGTTTATAATGCACAACTCCATACAATTATCTGCCAACCACATCTCCGGGCAGGTTTTGTATCCGGGGGCGCACTTGATCCATCTTGTACCGCCGGTCCACTCCATTGTATTTTGATAGGCTGAGGGATATTTTTTCAGTGTTCTTTCCACGGCTTCCCGAAAGGCCGCCGCATAAGGACACCCGCGCAAACTGACCCAATGGACTTTTTTAATATCACCTAAAAAAATTTCTTTATGGCTGGAATTATCGGGTATGGAATCGTAAACCTCTTGGGGAATCGGCACTACTTTTACGTTCGGTATTCCTGCTGTTAAAAGGCCGGCCTGAATCGTACTGTCTGGCCGTTGGGCCAGTTCTTCCAGATTTACAGGAACAGTATCCTTAAACACAATGCAGGCCGCCACAGCCACTAATAGCAAAATGCCCAGCATTGCAAATAAACTGAGTCCTTTTTTATTCATCTTTTCCCCCTTTACACACGTTTCCTAATTATAACAAAAAGTGGATACGTAGAAAAAAATTTTGTTTTCTATGGAAAATGTATTACAATATAGGAAATTAAAACGGGCCAGCCCCGTTATACTGTTATTTTAATATAAGGGAGAAACGACCATATATGGTAAAGAAAACCGTCAAGAAAGCGGCTGCAAAACCTGCCGCTAAAAAGACTGTAAAAAAAACAGCCGTAAAGAAAGCCGTTCTCAAAAAACCCGCTAAATATATTTACTCTTTTGGCGCAGGCCGTGCCGAAGGCAATGGCAAAATGAAGGAATTATTGGGCGGTAAGGGCGCCAATTTGGCCGAAATGGCCGGACTGTTAAAACTGCCCGTTCCTCCCGGTTTTACAATTACTACCGAAGTTTGTACCTATTATTGGAACCACGACCGTTCCTATCCCAAAACATTGAAAGCCGACGTAGAGGCCAACCTCAAAAAAATTGAACGCGAAACCAAAAAAGTTTTCGGTTCTGAAAAAAATCCGCTTTTAGTGTCAGTCCGCTCCGGCGCGCGTGCCTCTATGCCCGGAATGATGGAAACCATTTTGAATATCGGTCTGACGGAAGAAACTATCCCGGGTATGATTGCCAAAACGGGAGATGCCCGCTTTGTGTATGATGCTTACCGCCGCCTGATTATGATGTATTCCGATGTGGTAATGGAAAAAGCCGCCGGAATTGAACCCAAGGACGGCGAAGGAATCCGCAAAATTTTGGACGGTATGCTGGGCGATTTAAAGACAAAACTCGGCGTAACGGACGATACTCATATTCCGGCCGAAGAACTCAAAAAACTGTGCGCGGAATTTAAAAAGACCGTCAAAAAAGTGCTCAAAAAAGACTTCCCGGACAATCCGATGGAACAACTTTGGGGCGCTATCGGTGCGGTGTTTGCCTCTTGGAACGGCAAACGCGCTATTGCTTACCGCAATATTGAAAATATCCCGCACGATTGGGGTACTGCCGTTAACGTACAAACAATGGTATTTGGAAATATGGGCGACACGAGCGCCACGGGCGTGGCCTTTACGCGCAACCCCGGCAACGGCGACAGCCACTTTTACGGCGAATATTTAATCAATGCCCAAGGTGAAGATGTGGTGGCCGGTATCCGCACCCCCTCACCGATGAACAAATGGTCTGCAAATGCTCACTCGGCCCATTTACCTACGCTTGAAAAGGTAATGCCGAAAGTTTATAAAGAATTGGACGCTATCCAAAAGAAACTGGAAAAGCATTTCCACGATATGTTGGACATTGAATTTACGATTGAGGACCAAAAATTGTGGATGCTCCAATGCCGCGTAGGAAAACGCAACGGAACCGCCGCTGTACAAATGGCCTTGGATATGGTAAAAGAACGCTTGATTTCCAAGGAAGAAGCCGTCTTGCGTGTAACGCCTGCCCAGTTGGGCGAACTTTTGCTCCCCGCCATTGACCCCAAGGCCGAAGCGGGTGTAAAGCCCATTGCCCAAGGTCTGCCGGCCGGCCCGGGCGGTGCTTGCGGCGAAATTGTTTTCAACTCCGCCGACGCTATTAAGTTGCAAGAAACCGGCAAAAAAGCCATTTTGGTACGCGAAGAAACCAACCCCGAAGATATTGAAGGGATGCGTGCGGCCGCAGGTATTTTAACCCAGCGCGGCGGTATGACCTCTCACGCGGCTTTGGTTGCCCGCGGTTGGGGTAAATGCTGCATTGTCGGCTGCGGCGAACTGGAAATTAACCTGGAAGCCAAAACCGTCAGCATGGGCGGAAAAACCTTTAAAGAGGGCGATTCCTTAACCTTAAACGGTACGAAAGGATATGTTTATGACGGTGCTTTAAAAATGTTAGCCGCCGGCGAAGGCAACAAGAACTTAATGCACTTTTTAGCCTTGTGCGACAAAGTGCGCACCCTGAAAGTGCGCGCCAACGCAGATACGGAAGAAGATGCCATAAATGCCCGCAAATTCGGTGCGGAGGGCATCGGCCTTTTCCGCATAGAACATATGTTCTACGGTAAAAACTCCGAAAAACCGCTCTTTATTTTGCGCAAAATGATTCTCTCCGGCAACGAGGCCGAACGCAAAGCCGCAGTAGAAGAACTTTTCCCGTATATGAAAAAGGAAATCAAGGCGACTATGAAGGCTATGGCGGGCTATGGTGTAACCGTCCGCCTGATGGACCCGCCGCTCCACGAATTTGTGCCGACCTTGCCCGAAAAGCAGGCGGAACTGGCCAAAGCATTGGGCATTACAATGGCGGTATTTAAAGAACGCGCCGCCGGGCTGCACGAAGTCAACCCGATGATGGGACACCGTGGTATCCGCTTGGGTGTAACCTATCCCGAAATTACCGAAATGCAATCCCGCGCGATTTTTGAATCGGCCGCCGAACTCATTAAAGAGGGTGTAAAAGCGGAGCCGGAAGTGATGATTCCTCTTACCTGCGACGTGAACGAAATCATCACGCAAAAGAAACTCATCCGCGCCGCGTATGACGAAGTGGTAGCCAAAACCAAGGTTAAAAAACTCCATTTCTCCGTGGGTACGATGATTGAAATTCCGCGCGCAGCGGTGTTGGCCTATGAAGTTGCCCAAGAAGCGGATTTCTTCTCGTTCGGAACCAATGACCTTACGCAAATGACCTTTGGTTTTTCGCGTGATGATATCGGCTCGTTCCTGCCCGAATATTTGAAGCAAGGCATTTTGGAAGCCGACCCGTTCCAAACCCTTGACCAACGCGGTGTAGGGATGCTGATTGAACACGCCGTAACCGAGGGGCGCGATGCCAAACCCAACTTGAAGGTGGGTATCTGTGGCGAACACGGCGGGGACCCTGCCAGCGTGGAATTCTGCCACCGCGAAGGGTTTACTTATGTGTCCTGCTCCGCGTTCCGCGTGCCGATAGCGCGACTGGCCGCTGCGCAAGCCGCCGCCAAAGACGTATTGGCCTACAAACGCAAATAAAAAATTGCTTTACAAAAGCCCCGGGGAATCAACCTTGGGGCTTTTTATTTGCTTTTTTCCATAAAACTCTCTATACTATAAATATAGGTAAAGGTGTTGATTATGAAAAAACATTTATTAATTGCATTAGTATTATCCTTGGCGTGGCCGGTCAGTGCAGCCCCGGCGGACCAGGCCGTTGCCAAACAACTGTTGGTAACGCAGTTCCAGCAAATCAAAGATGATGCGGCACAATGCCGCGAAGCCGTTAGAAAGCAAAATTTTAAAAAGGCTATTTCACTGGGGCAGCGGGCATTAACCAAAGAAACCGAAGCCCTGGCATTAGCCAAAAAGAATAATATTCGCGTAACCTTTGGGCAAGTGTATGGTTCCGATGGCTTTTTACCGGACCCGCTTACCAATTATGTAGATGTGGCGGAAAACGTACTCTTTTCCCGTGTGATGTCGGGCGAGATATCCCTGCGCGAAGCCTTGCGCCAAGGGGCGGATTTGGCAGACAAAGGCGGTATGGTGGGCGTGTTATTCGGTCAAAATACACATATGAACATTGCCTTTGCCACCGTGTCCGAGACGTTTAGAGGATGGAAAAACTGCAAAAAAGAAGTATCCTCCTTAAACGGTATTGTGGACCCGGAAAAGTTCTGCGTACAAGACCCGGCTTGGTTAGCCGATTAACTGGTTTAGTTGCTTTAAAAAATCCCCGAGGTGTCTAAACCGCGGGGATTTTTTTATTCCATAGGATACTGTGTAATATATTCCTTAGGCCTGCGCCTATCCCAAGCCACACCGCGTTTTACTACTTTGGCGGGATTTCCGGCAATCACGCAGTTTTCTTCGGTAAATTTACCGGCCACCACAGCCGAAGCCCCCACCACGCAATTTTTAGCGATAAAACTATTCTTCAAAACAGTGCAGTCCATAGCCACCCAAACATTATCGCCAATGATAATTTCTTTACCCCAATTTAGTAATTTTTTTGTTTTAGCATCATAAATGGTATGAGAGTCGCTGGCAAAAATATGAATATTCCAAGACAACATACAATTATTACCAATAATAACTGCGGAATTATCCCTGTCTCTTATACACATCTGACG
>ERZ1026894.2167-NODE-2167-length-10396-cov-5.956290_pt1 | contig 10396 bp, 7 predicted proteins | sample MGYA00380177_ERZ1026894 | MGnify/ENA primary metagenome ERZ1026894 (study PRJEB33269, sample SAMEA4719813) | human gut metagenome | biome: human-associated habitat; feature: organic feature; material: feces | place: Cameroon | collected 2013-10 ... | reverse complement strand
GAGGTCGACAGTTCAATCCTGTCTCGCGCTACTAAGGCAGTTGCAACGAAAGTTGTGACTGCTTTTTTTATTGGCTTAATTGTGTTATGTTTTTGTATATTTTTGAAAACTGCAATTTGGTCTTTCTTCTTTACCTCTTCCGTGACCAGAGAAGGGAAATAAGTAATACTTACTGTTTGAACTTTCTGCTGTTTGTCAGTTAGAAGCGCAGCAAGTAAAGGGAATCTGTTCTCCCTCATCGGTCGGGGAGGGGGTTGGGGAGAGGCCCAATTGCAGTTTACTTGTTCTACTTCACACGTAAAATATCCTTTAGGCGCGAAAAAAGTTGTATTTTTGCACAGATTAAACCAATAAAGCGAGGAGCCATGCGCTCAAGTTCGCTTTGTTCATTACAATGACACTCATTAAAAAGCTTGATATATATATATTAAAGAAGTTCCTGCTGATATTTGCCGGAGCCTTTTTTGTCGTGCTCTTCGTCTTCATGATGCAGTTTACATGGAAGTATGTAGACGACTTAATTGGTAAAGGACTTACGTTCGACGTGTTAGCTAAGTTCTATTGGTATATGGCTATCACCTTAGTGCGTGACTCTTTACCCCTCTCGGTGTTATTGGCTTCCTTGATTACCTTTGGTAACTTGGGAGAGTCGTTCGAGCTTTTAGCAATAAAGGCAGCAGGTATTCCGCTTATCCGTGTGATGCGCCCTTTAGCTATCTTTGCCTTGCTGATGTCAGGAGCCTCTTTCTACTTTCAGAATGTAGCTTCGCCCAATGCGCAGATGGAACTGAAGACCATGATCTTCAGTATGCGCCAGCAGTCGCCTGCGGTGGAGATACCTGAAGGCGTTTTCTATAATGGTGTGCCCAATATCAATATATTCGTTCAGCGTAAGAATATTGAGACAGGCATGCTCTATCAAACCATTATTTATAAGACCGATCAAGGCTTTGACCGTGCTCAGATCGTTTTGGCCGACTCAGCACGTTTGGAGATAACTAAGGACAAAAAGCACCTTCGTCTTGAACTTTGGGACGGTGAGCAGTTTGAAAGTCTACAGTCGGCAGGTAGTGCACAAGCCATGATGCAAAATGGAGCACACGAACCCTTTGATCGCGAAACGTTCATCTTTAAGACGTTGCTTATCGACTTTGATAGCAACTTCAATATGATGGATAAGAGTTTGCTCTCAGGTATGGCCTCATCGAAGAATATGCGCCAGATAGAGCAGAGTGTTGACTCTATGAATCGCAATCTCGACTCGCTTGGTAGACAGTATTACAAAGATGCACAACTTACTTACTATCGTCGCCCTAAAATAAGTAAGAACGATTCGTTGCAGATGATGCGTCTGTTGCAGGCGCGTGCAGCAGCAAAAGCTGTCAACTTTGATACGCTTACATCGCGCGTGGGGGCTGACAGGATGCAGTTGGCACGCCAACAAGCGCTAACCACAGTCCAGTCCGCTACGGCAGACTTAGATTGGAAAAGCGTTAATACGAAAGACGAAATGAAAGACATACGCTCACACTGGGTAGAGTGGCATAACAAGATAACTTACTCATTGGCTTGTTTACTCTTCTTCTTCGTGGGTGCCCCCTTAGGAGCGATTATTCGTAAGGGCGGTTTGGGTATGCCGACAGTTATTTCGGTGGCTATCTTTATTGTATGGTACTTAGTCTATACATGGGGTATGAAAATGGCGCGTGAAGGCAATGTAAACATGATGTTTGGCATGTGGTTTAGCTCTATTGTGATTGCTCCCTTTGGCGTGTTCTTTACCTATAAGGCCAACAAAGACTCCGTGGTATTCAATATTGATGCTTATCGTCACTTCTTCAATCGTTTGTTGGGACTCCCGGCAAAGCGTCATATATTCCGTAAAGAAGTGATTATTGATGACCCACGATTGGACGTGCTTCCTTCTGAAATAGAAGCCCTCAAACAAGACTGCTTACAGTATAATAAACGGAAAAACCTCTATCGCGCTCCGAACTACATCAACATATTCTTCCGTTATCAAGAAGACACCGAAGTAGCGCGACTCAGTGATCGTATGGAAGCTATTGTTGAGGAACTCTCCAATAGTAAAGACCGCCAAGTATTGGCCGAACTCAACAACTTGCCTATTCTCTTCACACAAGCACACACCTCACCTTTCCATAAACGTTGGCTTAACGTCATGGCAGGCGTGGTATTCCCCTTAGGCCTTGTGTTGTGGTTACGTATATGGCGCTTCCGCTTGCGTCTCTTCCGCGATATGCGTGTCATCGTTCGCACATGCGACCGCTTACAGGCCGTATTGAATGGTACGTTCACGGCTGATGAAGGCGATGACGATGCTGTGGTATCGTTGGTAAGAGCTCAGACTCCTACTTCGCAGCGTCGAAAGAAAGCTTTGCTTTGGACGAAGCGTGTCGTTTTAGTTCTTGTTATCATCGCTGCTTTGTCGGCTGGTGGTTACTATGGTTGGAAAGCCTGGAAGCATCATCAGCGTACAAAGGGAGAAGAAAAGATTGAAAAAAACGAAAAAGGTACTCCAAATTCGTCAAATGCACCACAGAATGTTGACGACAGTGGAAAGGAATTACTACCTTTGCCCAAAGAAGGCGCACGCCAACTAAAATTGCCCGAACAGGCACCCGAATAGATTATTAACAAAGCTACTTGCATATACAAATATATGAGTTCATTTAAGCTCGCCTCCGTAGAAGAGGCCATTGATGATTTTAAAAAAGGTAAGTTCGTTATTGTAGTAGACGATGAAGATCGCGAAAATGAAGGCGACCTTATTCTTGCTGCAGAATTAGCCACTCCAGAACACGTTAACTTCATGTTACGCAACGGCCGTGGTGTGCTTTGCGCTCCTATTACAATCGAACGTTGCAATCAACTTGGATTGGAACATCAAGTGCAGACTAACACCAGCATGTTGGGCACTCCGTTCACCGTAACGGTCGACCTTCTTGAAGGTTGCACTACGGGCGTAAGTTGTCACGACCGTGCAGCTACCATTCGTGCATTGGCCAATCCCGATAGCCGCCCCGAAAGTTTCGGTCGCCCTGGTCACATCAATCCGCTTTATGCACAAGATCGTGGCGTCTTGGCGCGTGCAGGACACACCGAAGCAGCCGTTGACTTGGCTCGTTTGGCAGGTATGCAACCCGCTGCTTGCTTAATCGAGATATTAAACGAAGACGGCACGATGGCGCGTATGCCCCAGTTACAAGAATTTGCTCAGCGCGAAGGATTACATATCATCACGATTAAGGACCTCATTGCTTATCGTCTCAAGACGGAGTGTTTGGTAGAGCAAGGAGAAGAAGTAGACATGCCTACAGAGTATGGACACTTCCGTTTGATACCTTTCCGTCAAAAGAGCAATGGACTGGAACACATCGCCCTTATCAAGGGAGAGTGGAAAGCGGACGAACCCGTTTTGGTGCGCGTTCACTCTTCATGTATGACAGGCGACATCTTCGGTTCTGAACGTTGCGATTGTGGCGAACAGCTTCACAAAGCTATGCGCATGATTGACGAACAAGGCAAGGGGGTTGTACTTTATTTGAATCAAGAAGGACGTGGTATCGGTCTTATGGCCAAGATAGCTGCTTACAAGTTGCAAGAAGAAGGCTATGACACGGTTGATGCCAACGTACATTTAGGTTACGACCCCGATGAACGCGACTATGGCGTGGGCGCACAGATATTGGGTATGTTAGGTGTACACAAGATGCGCTTGCTCACCAACAATCCCGTAAAGCGTGTAGGCCTCGAAGCTTACGGCTTAGAGATTACCGAAAACGTTCCCATCGAAATCACGCCAAACAAATACAACAAGCGATACCTTGAAACCAAAAAGGTGCGCATGGGACATACTTTGCATTTGTAATTTAAATTGAAACGATTATGTCAGAATATAACAACTTCTATGGTTACGACCTCAATGTTGCAGAGCAAACAGGTAAAGCGAACACTACGTTGGCTTTCTCAAGCGTTGTGAACAAGGTGTACGTCTGGATGACCATGGCCTTGGTGCTGACAGGCTTAACAGCTTACTACGTGGCTGGTAATGAAAGTCTGCTATACTCTATCATAGGCAGTCGTGCTGTACTTTTGGGCATGCTCATCGGTGAGATAGCTTTGGTTTGGATACTTTCGGCCAACATCATGCGTATGTCATTCCCCGTGGCTGGTATCATGTTTGGGCTTTACTCTATACTGAATGGTGCCACTTTGTCGGTCATTCTATTGGCTTACACCATGGAGAGCGTGGCTACCACCTTCTTTGTTACGGCTGGCACGTTTGGTGCAATGTCATTGGTAGGAGCTTTCATTAAAAAAGACCTCTCAGGCATGGGACGTTTCTTGATGATGGCATTGATAGGTCTCGTTTTAGGCACGATTGTCAACATCTTCGTAGCGAACACCACTTTTAGTTGGGTGCTTACCTATGTGGGTATCATTCTCTTCTGTGGCCTTACGGCATACGATACGCAGAAGATGAAAGATATACTCCGTGCGTCAGCCAACTTAGGCGATCAAAATCTATTGAAGATTGCTCTTATGTGTAGCTTATCGCTCTATCTTGACTTCGTCAACCTCTTCCTTTACTTGCTTCGCATTTTCGGCAACCGCCGCAGTTAATATAATAAGGTGATAAGAGAATCATTCCTCCACGAAATGCTTCTCTTATCACCTTTTTGCTTATTCGAAACAATTATAACAGTTGAATCAGTTAGGTAATTGTATATATTACCCTAACGTAAAACCTTTAAATACATGCTTTCAACACTTGTAAACCGTTTGGCTCCTTCAGCCACGCTTGCCATGTCGCAAAAGAGTGCAGAACTCAAGGCGCAAGGCGTTGACATTATCAACCTTTCAGTAGGTGAACCCGACTTTAATACTCCCGACCATATAAAAGAGGCTGCAAAGAAGGCCGTCGACGAAAACTATTCTCGTTATTCTCCCGTAGCAGGTTATCCTGCTTTGCGCAAGGCTATCTGCAATAAGTTGCAGAACGAAAACGGCTTGACTTATGCGCCCGAGCAAATCGTCGTGTCAAATGGTGCCAAACAGTGTGTTTGTAATGCCGTTATGGCGCTCGTTTCACCGGGCGAAGAGGTGATTATCCCCGCTCCTTATTGGGTAAGCTACCCACAAATGGTGCTCATGGCTGATGGTAAGCCCGTCTTTGTAGAAGCTAAGATTGAACAAGATTTCAAAATTACACCCGCTCAACTTGAGGCTGCCATTACGCCTAAGACACGTGCTATCATTCTTTGCTCTCCCAGCAACCCTACGGGATCGGTCTATAGCAAAGCTGAATTAGAAGCTTTGGCTGAAGTATTGCGCAAGCACGAGGGCGTTTACATCATCAGCGATGAGATTTACGAACACATCAACTACGTAGGTGAACACGCTTCTATTGCTGCTTGTGAGGGCATGAAAGAGCGTACGATTGTCATCAATGGCGTGTCAAAAGCTTATGCTATGACAGGTTGGCGTATTGGTTTCTTAGCAGCTCCGCTCGAAATTGCAAAGGCTTGCAGCAAGTTGCAGGGACAGTATACCAGCGGTCCTTGCTCTGTAAGTCAAGTAGCCGCTACTGAGGCTTTCGCAGGTCCACAAGAGTGCGTAGAAGAAATGCGTCAAGCTTTCGAGCGTCGTAAGAATTTGATTGTGAAGTTGGCCAAGGAAGTGCTGGGCTTTGAAGTAAACGATCCTCACGGTGCTTTCTACCTCTTCCCCAAGTGCAGCTATTACTTTGGTAAGACAGATGGTGAACGTGTCATTAAGGATTCTATGGACTTTGCCATTTATCTCCTCGAAGTAGGTCATGTAGCCACAGTCGGTGGTGCCGCCTTTGGTTCGCCCGAATGTTTCCGCATGAGCTATGCCACGAGTGACGAAAACATTGTTGAAGCTCTTCGCCGTATCAAGGAAGCTTGCAGCAAGTTGAAGTAATATAAACTGCAAATTGTCGAAAAGAGCATGAATGGACATTAATTATCATGTAATTATCATTGATTTTTCGTTAATGTTCATTCATGCTCTCTTCGACAACTTGCAGTTTATCTCTTATTCATATTCCCCATTTCAGAGATTATTTGTACTTTTGCTTCGCAAAAATGAGTCAAAGGGTGAGGCTCTGTAAAAAATCACTCATACCAATTATTATTAATAACAAAATGGACGACTATCACGCGGAAACCAACGATTGAAGCCGATCCGAAACAGGCTGTGCAAAAGGCTCATGTTAGCTGCGTACCCCTTTTTCGTATCGGAGGATACGTTGTGCGCATGTTACATGATTACCCGCATCACTTTGTAAACAACCTGTTTTTATGCGTACTTACTGGAATTACAACAAAACGCTACAAACCATTGACGAATGGGCACCCGACTGTTGGGTGCAGGTTACGTGTTCTACACCCGAGGACGAGGACTTCTTAATTAACGAACTCAAAATTCCTGATTACTTCTTAGACGACATCCGAGATAAAGACGAACGCTCACGTTATGAATACGACGAAGGGTGGTCGCTCATCATCTTGCGTATACCCTATGTGAAAGAGGTCGCTTCACGCACACCCCATACTACCATTCCAATGGGCATTATATTAAATAAAGGCGTATGTGTGACCGTGTGTAACTACGAGACGAATATGATGATAGACTTCGTATCGTACCAACAAAAGCGCAATCAAGGATTTACCGACTCCGTAGACTTGGTGTTCCGCCTCTTCCTCTCCTCAGCGGTATGGTACTTGAAGCGATTGAAGCAAATCAATGTGTTGCTTGAAGAGGCTAAACGTAACCTTGATAGACAAATTGATAATGAAGACCTCGTTGGACTCTCACGTCTACAAGATAGTTTGACCTACTTTATCACCTCTATTCGTGGTAACGAAACGCTACTATCGAAGTTGAAGTTTAAACTTCCTGTCGACGAACTCGATGCCGACCTCATTGAGGACGTAACGATTGAGATGAACCAGGCGCGCGAGACGACCAACATCTACACCAATATTCTTGACTCTACCATGGAGACCTACGCCAGCATTATTAATAACAATATGGCGGGCGTGATGAAACAGATGACCTCCGTCTCCATTATCTTGATGTTCCCCACGTTGATAGCCAGTATATTTGGTATGAACTTGGTAAGTGGCATGGAAACCGTATGGTGGGGTTTTCCCGTGGTAATCATCGCTTCGATAGTCGTAACAGGCATATTTTATGGCCTTTTCCGCTGGAAAGCTTGGATTTAATTCCTTTTGAACAAAGATTTTAAAGCAAAACCTTTGCAGAACAAAATAAAATAACTTTATTTGCATAAATAAACAGTGCAACGGCCACGACTTTGTGTTGGTGCTAAATGCTTATAGCCCTTACACAAAGTCGTGCATACGTTTCACACCAATCCTATAACTTATTTAATAAATAATAGCGCGCTTTCACGACTGCGCTATTAGCGAACTGATCCTATCCTAATTATTATGGACGAAATCAAGAACACTGCTGAAGTGGAAGAACAAAAGGTCGTAACACCTGAAAGCACTTCGGCTGAGAACACTACTGAAGAGGCTATTCAGACTGCCACTTCAAACGAAACAACAGAAACCACTACTGCTGCTGAAAAGCCCGCTGAACCTAAGACAAAGGCTGAGGTGATTGAAGTGTTGAAGCAGATCGTATATAATGGTGGTAACGTAGAGCGAACTGAACTTGACCACCTTAAAATGCTCTACTATCGCTTCCACAATGCTGACGTAGCGAGTGCTCGCGAAAAGTTCATTGAAGAGGGTGGCAAAGCTGAAGACTTTATGCCTGCTCCCGACATGGACGAAGAGAATTTCAAGGCTCAATTATCGCTCATTCGTGAGATGCGCAATAAGGCTGCCGAAGCACTTGAGGCTGAGAAGCAGCAGAACTTGAAGCGTAAGCAAGAGATTATTGAACGTATCAAGGCTTTGGCTGCTACCCCTGAGGACGCTGATAAGGGCTACAACGAGGTGAAAGAATTGCAGGCTGAGTGGAAGGAACTCAAGGCCGTTCCTGCTGAGAATGCTACAGAATTGTGGAAGAACTATCAACTCTATACAGAACAGTTCTACGACCAATTGCGCTTGAACCACGAGATGCGTGCCTATGACTTCAAGAAAAATCTTGAAATCAAGACCCACCTTTGCGAAGCTGCTGAAAAGTTGGCCGATGTAGAAGACCCCATCTCAGCTTTCCACCAATTGCAGAAGTTGCACCAGGAGTATCGCGAGACAGGTCCTGTAGCCAAGGAGTTGCGCGACGAGATATGGAAGCGCTTCAAAGATGCTTCGACCGTTATCAACAAGCGCCACCAAGACCACTTTGAGGCTATCAAGGCAAAGGAAGAAGAAAATTTGGCTAAGAAGACTGAGCTCTGTCAACAAGTTGAAGCCCTTGAGTTTGACGGCTTGAAGACTTATGCACAGTGGGAAGAGATGACCAAACAAGTGTTGGCCATTCAGGCTGAGTGGAAGACAGTAGGCTTTACACCTCGTAAGGTAAATGCCGAAATCTTCGAACGCTTCCGCATGGCTTGCGACCGCTTCTTCCAAGCTAAGACGGCTTACTTCAAGGCTAACCGTGAGAAGTTGAATGCTAACCTCACAGCTAAGAATGCTTTGATTGAAAAAGCAGAGGCTCTGAAAGATAGTACTGATTGGGGCGCAACGACTAACAAGTTTGTAGAGTTGCAGAAAGAATGGAAGGCAATAGGTCCTGTGGCTCACAAAGTGTCTGACGCTATTTGGAAGCGCTTCAACGATGCTTGTAACTACTTCTTTGAGCAGAAGAATGCAGCCAATGCAGGTCAGCGTAAGGAAGAAGAAGCCAACCTTGAACTCAAGAAGGGCGTTATCGCTGAGCTCGAAAAGTTGGTAGAAAATGCAAGCGATGATTTGTTGAAGAGTGTACGTGAGTTGCAGGCTCGTTGGAACGAGATAGGTCACGTGCCTTATAGCAAGAAGGAGAAGATGTATCGTCGTTATCGCGAGCTCTGTGACAAAATTTACGACACATTGCACGAAACGGCTGGCCGTCGTCGCATGGACAACTTCCGCAAGAATGTAGCCGATAAGGGTGGCTCTGAACTCACTCGCGAGCGTGGCCGCTTGCAGAATGCGTTGGAGAACAAGAAGCAGGAAATTCAGAATTACGAAACCAATCTCACCTTCTTCCGTTCAAGTTCAAAGAAAGGCAACTCATTAGTTGCTGATATCGAAAAGAAGGTAGAACGCTTGAAGGAAGACCTTAACGAAATCGTTGAAAAAATCAAGGCCGTAAACGAACAGATTAAGGCTGAAAAAGAAGCAAAGTAATACGCGAATAGCGTAGAAAAAATAATAGCCCACCTCATATAGTAATGAGGTGGGCTATTTTTTTTGAGTGCAGAAAAAGTAGATAATTTGTCGTTATTCATCCACCCGAGAAGGTAAGAGATATTGACATTACGAACACACCATTCTAGACTCCGCTTTGGCGCATTATGGAACACTACAGATGAAAAACTTTGTGTTTTGCTGATGGAAACGGCATATATTCGGATATGTGCTTATGGTGATAAAACTAGCTTTAGATATAATTAGAAGGTGCGATAAAATGGATTTAATAAGAAAAAACTAAGGGTTATTTCAATACTCCCTCGTATATATGACAAATTTAAAAAGAATAACCTACCATTAGGAATGCCCCTCCAGTGTTTCTGCGTTTGGGATAAAATTGATTGAATTTGGTGCCTTTATATTGCATGTTACGATGCATACCGTAAATGTCAAGATTAGAGAATACATATCCTAAAGAGATGCTAATAGCATCACAGTTTAGGTAAACTCCTGCTCGAATGTTAATGGCAGACCATTCCCCTTTATTGCAACTTACTCTGTCGTAAACGTTGTATTCGTTATTCGTAAATCTACCTATTTCAACCTTTCTGTATGGTATGTTCATCATAAAACCTACTTCGCTCATGAGACCTAATTGAACATTTTCAGATTTAATAAACGAAGGAGATTTCATTATCACAGATGGCATGAAATAGCCGTTATACATTTTAGCGCTCTTATCGTCAACACACCATTGCGGAGTACTTGGTACTCCGTCTTCGATATATTGTTTCCATGCACCTATAGCCCCTCCTATTCCTATGTACTTAATAGGAAACCAGTGATAAGCCGCTTCAAGTTTCCACACATCAACGGAAAATAATTCCGCATAAGCGCATACGAGGTGATGAGTGGGCTGTGTAGATTCTGCATTCCTATAATTATGGGCATATATTGGAGTGCTGCTAAGTAATGTAAGTAATAATATCTGTCTCTTATACACATCTCCGAGCCCACGAGACCAGAGA
>ERZ1026894.2163-NODE-2163-length-10406-cov-5.580234_pt1 | contig 10406 bp, 4 predicted proteins | sample MGYA00380177_ERZ1026894 | MGnify/ENA primary metagenome ERZ1026894 (study PRJEB33269, sample SAMEA4719813) | human gut metagenome | biome: human-associated habitat; feature: organic feature; material: feces | place: Cameroon | collected 2013-10 ... | reverse complement strand
CCTAGCATTTTACATTCATTTTATATTACAATAATATCATATTAATAATTTAGTGTCCTGGCATTCCACTATTTTCTTTCAATATCCACTTAACAATATAGCTTCCTCTGTGACAACCTATGCTTTTATCTCTTTCCGCCTAAAAAATCCAAAACCTCCCGTTTTACACTTCGCTAAACCCCACCTTTGGCTTAAACTCAAAAAAAGATGCAGAAAAATCCACCTTTCCACAAAATTTTGGATTTTTCCGCACCTATTCTTCTATAGAGAAAATCTCCGATTTTCACTACACATTTTTAACCTATTTCTGGTATATTTTGGATTTTTCCGCATTAATTCCTCACAAAAATCCAAACCCCACATCAAACTTATTATCAAGCCATAACGCAACATTCATATTACCAGCCGCGCCACACATCAACGCCACGCTGCCGCGCCTGCTACATCACACTCTTAACAGCCTCTACAACCGCCTCAGTTGTGAATCCAAACTTCTTGAACAGCTCTGCAGCCGGTCCTGAAGCACCAAATCCCTTCATAGCTACAACAGTTCCATCAAGGCCTACATATCTGTACCAGCCAAAATCAGAAAGTGCCTCAACTGCAACTCTCTTTCTTACAGCATTTGGGAGAACTGACTCCTTGTATTCAGCACTCTGCTCCTCGAATAAGTCCATGCTTGGCATGCTGACAACTCTTACGTCAACGCCTTCCTTTGCAAGCTCTGCCTTCGCATCAACTGCAAGAGAAACCTCTGAACCACTTGCAATAATAATTGCATCAGGAACAGCCTTTGAAGAATCATCAATTATATAACCACCCTTTAAAGCATCCTTAGATGAGCCTGGCATCTGTGGAAGATTCTGTCTTGTAAGAACAAGAGCTGTTGGAGTCTCCTTAGATGTCACAGCATACATCCATGCTGCACTTGTCTCTACCTTATCACATGGTCTGAATACAGTGAAGTTAGGTAATGATCTGAATGCTGCAAGCTGCTCAATTGGCTCATGAGTTGGACCATCTTCTCCAACACCAATTGAATCATGTGTGAATACATATGTTACAGGTAACTTCATAAGTGATGAAAGTCTTGCCATTGGCTTAGTATAATCACTAAATACAAAGAATGTCGCAGCAAATGGCTTAAGTCCTCCATGAAGTGCAAGTCCGTTAGTAATTGCTGTCATAGCCTGCTCTCTTACACCAAAATGAAGATTGCTTCCTGCATAATTATCCTTAGAAAAATCACCTGCATCCTTCATATTAGTCTTGTTAGAAGGTGCAAGGTCAGCAGAACCACCTATCATATTAGGCATATGCTGCTTGATAAGGTTAAGCACTGTTCCAGATGTGCTTCTTGTTGCCTCTGGCTTATCACCCTTAGCCCAGTACTCCTCTGAATTAAATAAAGCTGAGAGGTCATAACCATTATAATAGTTATCCCACATTTCCTTCATATCTGGGTACTTGCTACAATACTCATCAAATAACTTGTTCCACTCGTCTTCCGCTTTAGCTCTGTCTGCTGCAATAGTCTTGTAATTAGCATATACCTCTTCAGGTACCTCAAATGCCTCTTTGCATGTCCAGCCAATATTTTCCTTGAGAGCAGCCACATTTTCTTCACCAAGTGGCTCGCCATGTGCGCTTGCCTTACCCTGCTTAGCTGGACAGCCATATCCGATAAGAGTATCAATCTTGATAAGAGATGGTCTGTTCTTGTCAGCCTTAGCCTCCTCGATTGCAGCACCGATAGCTGCAAGGTCATTACCATCCTTAACCTCTATAGTCTGGAAGCCAAATGCCTCAAATCTCTTCATTACATCCTCAGTAAATGCAATATCTGTGCTTCCTTCAATTGAAATGTTATTAGAATCATATAATACAATAAGCTTAGATAAACCAAGTGTTCCAGCAAGTGAAAATGCCTCAGATGAAATTCCTTCCATCATACAGCCGTCTCCACCTAACACATATGTGTAATGGTCAACTACATTGTAACCATCCTTATTAAATACAGCCGCAAGGTGAGCTTCTGCCATAGCCATACCAACTGCCATAGCCATACCCTGTCCAAGAGGACCAGTTGTAGCCTCAATACCTACTGTGTGGCCATATTCAGGATGTCCTGGTGTCTTAGAACCAAGCTGTCTGAAATTCTTGATATCGTCTATGCTTAAATCACCATATCCGAATAAATGTAATAATGAATATAAAAGCATTGAACCATGTCCACCTGACAGAACAAATCTGTCTCTGTTCTTCCACTCTGGATCTGCTGGATTGTGGTTCATATGTCTGCTCCATAACTCGTATGCCGCCTTCTCTGCACCAAGTGGAAGTCCCGGATGACCAGACTTTGCCTTCTGAATTGCATCTGCTGATAATACTCTTATGGCATTAACAGACATTTCATCAATATTACTCATATTCTATTTCCTCCATTTCGCCTGATGGCTATTATTTAGTACACTTGTGATACATCTAAACTACAATCATTGCAGATATGTTTTCTATTCTGTCTGCAGCTGTAATCCACACTACTCCCTGAAATCTGACTCAGTAAGATAAATCAGGTCTCCATTTTCAGTATGCTTCTTTTTAATTCCTTTAAACAGCTTTCTGGATGCTCTCTTTTCTGAATGTTCGATTGCCTGATTGATAATCTCCTTGACATCATCAAGCTTGATATTATCTGTTACCGCGTGAAGCTTGTCGATTCTTAAATATAATTCAAGAAGTGCATCATCATCAACCTCGTATGAACGTCTTCTCGCAAATTTTCTTGCCATCTCAACAAGTTCATTGACAGTATACTGCTTAAGAATGATTCTGTGATTAAACATATTCGCAAGATCTGGATTAAAGTTAAGCAGTACATTAATCTCTGTATCTGAATCTTCCAGGATAACTATCATCCTGCCTGTATCCTGCTCCATACATTCCATAAGCTCCTGTACTCTCTTAGGCTGGATTACACCAGCTCCTTCAATTACAAGCACAGTTCCCTTGAGCCTTCCCATAGACTTGGTAATTCCTCTGTAATTAATACTTTCGCCTGTGGTTCTGGCAATCTTCTTAGGATTATCTGGGTATAATGAATTAATTGCTCTTACAATTGCCTTCGCAAGATCGTACTTATCAGAACTTGAATTACCCGATATAAGGATGTTTCCTGTTCTTGAAGTTGTATCAAGTATCTCCGATGGAAGAGCATTAAAATACTCTGCAAGCTGATTCTCTAAACCTGGCATCTCACGATATTTCTTAAAATATCGTGCCAGATTAGAATCTAATTTAAGATCCTTTACTTCCTTAACTGGATTGGCTGCCTCTATCTTCTCTGCTGCCGCCTTAGGAGAAACCTTTCTTGTGACAGGACTGGCTGCTGCCATCTCCTTCTCAACATACTGCGCTATAACCTGGTCTGGAACAACATCAAGTCTGGCTGTATCAAGAGAAACTTTCTCAACAGAAGCTGTAAGCTCTCTCTGAACTGTCTCATATGACACATTTTCCTCCTGTGACATATTATTAATCTCATCTGCAACAGCAGCTGCCTCTTTAAGATTCTCAACAGCTTCCTCAAGCTTCTGTGTTGCTTTACCAGTCCTGATTGCCAAATCAGTCTTTGCCTCAATAATCATTCCTGGCGCAATACTGCCTGTATTTGATAAATTCGCCTGCTTATTGAGCTTTTTCTCTTCAAGAAGCTTCTCATATGCAGCGCTGTTTTCTTCCTTCTGGTCAAGAAGCCTGTCTAACTCACTCTTAGAATACTCCTTAGTGTTCTGGCTTCCGTATTTTTCTTCGCGCACAGTCTCCATCCAGTCAGCTATGCTCATCTGACCTTCAATCTGCTCATCCTCTGTGTTAACCTCTTCATCCTGGTTAACTACCACAGGAGCTGGCACTGGATCAGGCCTGAACATCTCAACATCCTGATCAGTGTCATCATCAAGCACTGCGCTGAGGTTCTTGGCAATCTCCGCCTGAAGATTCTGTGTGTCATATATATTGTTACCTGGGACTGCTACTTCTTCTATCTGCATAGCATCTTCCCTTGCACGTATCTGTCTTGCAGCTTCTGCTCTCTCCTGTTCGAGCTTTTCCTGCTCACTTTCCTTAGTTATCTTATCATAGCTTGACTCAATCTTTTTCTTTGCGTTAGCAATAAGATCTTTAAGAGACTCAGGCATCTCGCCTATCTTGGCAGCTTCTTCAGGTTCTTCTTCAGATCCTTCCTCTGCAGACATGCCATTCTCAGCTGCCGCTGCTGTTTCGCTGTCCACATCAGCATAATCAGCTTCTGCATCACTATCAGACTGTTCATTTTCTGTGTTCACAGCAGTTTCACTGACAGCGTCAACTGTCTGTACATCCTCCGATTTCTTTGCTTCCTCAGCCTCCTGAACCTTGGCAAGAATAAATCTTTTAAGCTTTCTGTTAACACCATTCTCATCCAGTTCAGTCTCAAATTCCGTATAATCAACGTCATCATCCATGGCTGCCTGATTACTTGCTTCTTTTAACATGCTTCCAACATCAACTGTATCTCTTGACACAGAAGTGCCATCTATCATTTCGTTGATTTCAGCTTCCTGATTCTCTGTAAATCTCGTAGTATCCATCTGCTGCTGGAAAAGGATTTCCCTTGTTATCTCCATGTCAGCCCTGCGTGCTTTAGCTTCATCAAGCTTCTGCTGCTGAACCTCTGTAAGAGGTGCCCCGTGGAACTGCTTCATCTTAAGAGCTTTAACGACATACGTTCCATCCTGGAAAAGAAGTGCTATCTCATCACATGCCTTAACACACTCTTTCTTTCTTCCCGTCTTAGAATAGAGCTTTGCCAGCTCGTACATGTATTTCTCGTCTATCTCTTCTTTTTTATAATCCTCAAGAATCTCAACCAGTTCATTACTTGGTGCGCCTTCTGCTTTTCTCAATTCATAATAAAGAATATATCTGTTGACATCTCTCGATGCCATCTTCTCGTATTCAAGGAAAAGCTCGTCTGCCTCTTCGAACTGCTTTAACTTCATCATAAGAGTTGTAAGCTCATATACAAGCTTCTTACCACCAAGATTACGGTTATAAGCCAGTATCGCCATATCCCTTGCCTCTTCAAGTTCCCCGGCTTTCTCATGTGCAGTTATAGCTGCAGAAAGTGCAGACCAGTCCTTTACCTTCTGCCAGTTAAGCGTCATTGCAAGATCAGATGCCTCCTTGAACTTCTTTCTGTCAACCAGGTTCTTAATCTCTTCTATGCTAAGTTTCATTTCGTATTTATCCAAAATACGACACCACCTTTTCATAATTTATATATACAACCTCTGCATTTCATCCATGCAGACTGTCACAACATTTCGTATGCATAATTCCAGTTCAATAAAAATGTGCCTAAACATACATAGTGAGTGTAACATACCATTTTTCCATTGTAAACCCCGCTTTTATTCAAAGAACAAGCTGGTCTGCTCGTAATCCATCCGCGTGTACTCCATCTGCGTCGTATCTGTCTTGCTGTAATAATCCACAACAACTGTTGTCTGCCTTCCATCTGTAAGCTTCTGTCCCAGGATATAATTGACATCAAATCTTCCAGTAATTGCCGGTGTTGCACCGCGGGCTGGAACAATAAGCTGTACATGGTTAGTTTTAAGCAGTGTAAATATAGGCTCCCAGATGTATATATCTTTTGCCGCACCAAATGGGTTATCTATAAATATTGTCTTGCCAATAACACCTGTGCTGCCAGCAGCTGCATTTATACTTGATATGTAATTGATAATTGCAATAAGAAACTGGATGTAAATACCCTGTGACTGGCCTGTTGAACCAACAGCTTCCTCGTATCTGAGATACCTGCTCTGATCCTTTATCCGCTCTCTCTTGTACAGATTAACTCTCACTGAATTCATATCAGTTACTATTACAGAGAATAATCTCTTCCATGTAAGTCTGTTTCTGATATAACGGAGTCTCTCCTCCTGAGTCTTGAAACTTTCTGCCATATCAATTGTCTCATCTATATAAGATGACATTCTTTCCTTAAAACTGTCCTCTGGAACATATGGTATAGACAGTCCGACTATCGAGATAGTCTCATCATCCATCCGTATAGTTGACAGCTTAGGAAGTCTGTCAAGGTCAGTCTTGATATTACAGCATGTCTGGATACATCTGTTCTCAAAATTATCCTTAATCCGCTCCATATCCTCGATTCCCTTGGATACTCTGTCCTTTTCAAGCTGAATAAGACCTGTAGTCTCATTAAGTCTGTCAGCAAGACTCTGCGTTTCTTTACTGTCAGATGGCATGACAAGTGAATTTCTTATCTCATCTGCAAGACGTCCTGCACCATAGCCTTCAAGAAGATTAGAAAGTACTCCCTTACGCTTCTCAAATTCATCCTTTTTCCTGCCGATAAGCTTCATCTGCTTGTCATATTCCTTTGACACAGATTCATATCCTGATATATCAACATCAACACTGATACCTTCTGCCTCGTCATCTGCAGCATCCTGTTCCACAAGCCTTGCAATCTCATTTTCATCTGGAATAGCAAGCCCTGCATTGCCTACAATTCTTTCAAGATCTTTGTTCCATACATATATATCTTTCTGATCTTTGTCAATCCTTACAAGCTCACTCTTGACCGATTTAATCTCAGCCTCTATAGCCTCTGCCTGTGCCTTATGCTGTCTGATATAGTTTTCAGGATTATCGCATGTTACTTTTTCATATCCACCATATTCCTCGCATATTCTGCCTATTCCATGCTCGATACTTCCCTCAAGTCTGTTCATCATGGCGTTGAGTGAGTCAAGCTCGCTTCGCTTGGAAGCTGTTGATTCAAGATCTTTGTTGATAGAATCCTTTATCTCATACATGGCTGGTTCACCAAGATTTTCAATAACGCCGCTCTCAACCTTAGACTTAATCTCCTCAAAATCACTTCCACGATATTCAATTGCCCTGACACATTTGTCCATTGAATTGCGGTAATGCCTAAGTAATGCCTCTTTATCGCTTATATCAGAATTTTCCTTATCAATAAGTTCTTTAAGCCCAAGAAATTTTCCTTCCATGTCAAGAATCTGTTCCTGGGTAAACCCGCCGCCAGCACTCTCCGAACCTTCTATATAGTACTGTCTGTATAATTCATTCCAGCTTGTACTAAGTTTATCAAGTTCACGTTCAACACTATCACATCTTAATGCTGCCTCAGAATACTTATCCTTAACCTGTTCCTTTGTCTCAAGCGCACTGCCAAGAACAGCATCTGCATCATCAAGCTGCTTTCTCATATCCTCAAGAAGTTTAACCTTGTCATTGAAAGAATCTGACAATTCTACAATCCTTACAAGAGCTGACGCAGTCTGTTCCTGCTTCTGCTTCATATTCTTAAGCTCTGTAAGTCTGTTCACTGCCGCTGATTTTTGTCTTTCAATGTCTCCCGCCTCGAGATTAAGCCTGTTAATCTCACTCTCGTTCTGGTTTTTTCTATGCATAAGCTCATCTATATTGATGATAAATGCGGATGTCTCAAACATTTTCAGACGTTCCACATATGAATAATCATCCCACACAATAGCTCTTCTGTCATTTTGCTTATCAAGCTGTGCATTAAGCTCGGCAAGTTCCTCCTCTGCAGTCTCTATCTCCACCATCAAAGATGCATCGTCCCGCAAAAAATTCATATCTTTCATTGCAAATGCGACAAGCTCTGTATTAACCTCTAACTTAGTGTCGTAGAGAACATTTTCACTGATAACAGGTATGACATATGCTCCTCGCTGGAAATTCGTAAGCGTTACATCTTCTTTTATTCTGTCGAAATCATTCTTAATTATAAATCCGTACTCTACGAAAGGAACACGCTTGAACACATCCCTCTTTTGTCCCGGATTAAGATTTCTGAACCACTCATGTCCCTCGACAACATCATCGCCATATGTATCTGTAAGATACTGCGCAAGTCTGTCACGTTCCTCGCTGTGACATTCGTAAGTTCCCTTACGTGCATTTTCAATAAATGCATCAAGCTTATCTGCTTCTTTCTGTGTCTCTATAATCTGCCTTCCCATTTTGTCGTATATTCCATACAACACACTGCCAAGCTCATCCTTAGATGACACATTATATATAGAAATAAGTTTGTCTATTCTTGACTCGTCAGCTTCAATATCCTCTATCTTCTTAGAAGCCTCTTCGAGCTGCTCATCAAGCATCTTATTGTTAAGTTCCAGCACTTCTTTTTTGTTATTGCACAGTGCATATCTGTCTGATATGTCCGAAATCTTCAATCCAACGGTGTCAATATTATTATTAATAACAGCAAGTTTACCCTCTATATCTGCAAGCTGGCTTTCCGCATTCTCCGCAACAATAACGCCGGCATCTTCCATGGCTTGTGCAAGATTCTTCTGAATCATGCCAGTATCATTTTCTATATACTCAATCTGCGCTTTTACAGCCGCCTGTCTTTTAAGATTATCCGTATATGACCTGTCAGCATCATCCATATTCTGCTTTAAATGCTTAATCTCATCAGATATCTTCTCATGCTCCTGCTTTAATGCAGATGTTTGTGCATCAATCACACTCTTCATATCTGCCGCAATCTGATGAAGCTTGTCTGTTATATCTTTATTCCCAAGATTTCTGTTGTTAATAGTCTCTGTTATCTGCCTTACAGATACACTATACTCAAGATAATCCCTGTAATCCTTTGCCGATTCAAGGTCTGTAAGTCTATGTCTCTTTTCTTCAATCTGCTTATCTTGTTTCTCAACAACCCTTAATGCTTCATCAATCAACTGCTTCATGTCATGAAGTGATGCCTCTTGTGCTGCTATCTCACCTGACGCAGCACATTTACATTCAAGCTTCTTATTTTCCGTCAAAGATTCCAGCTTATCCTCAACATTTTTCTTCCGCACACCGCTGTCAGCAAGTGATTTCTTGCAGGCAACCATAAGCTTATAAAGCCTGTCCTCTAACATCATTTTCTCATCATACAGAACCTTAAAGCCTTTAACATACTCAGCAAAGCTACTGATAGCTGCAATCTGGCTGTCATATCCACTTATCTGGGCATGCTTTTTTGAAAGCTCCAACAGCTTATCCTTAATATCCATAAGTGTCTGCGCCATTGTACCCTCATCATTATCAACGCCAAGCGTGTTGTTGTATGATTTCTGTATAATCTCCTCTATCAGAAGATCCTCAACAACCTTTCTGCTTGTCTTATAGCTGTTCTCGAAATATGTCCTTACATGTCCTTCTGTCTTATTAATTCCTCTGACAATCTCCCACTGGCTCTCATATATGCCATATTTTGTCAGAAAGTTAAGATAATCACCCTTACCATCAAAAATCCTGACTGATACGCCAAAATCCTTCTTTTCGAGATCTCTAAGATATGCTTTAAGCCCATTATATGTAATTCTCTCGCCATTGCTCTCAAGCGGAAGATTTTTAATGTCGTTATCTCCAAATTCTCTATAAAAAATACAGTAATTAAAATATTCTACTGATGATGACAGACTATCTCCTGCCATACCAGCCACTGGCTCATTTTCATCTTCATTTGCCCTGCCATTTGCCTTTCTTGCGCAGAAGCCTGTAGTCATGTATTTATAATTATCCTTCTGATAACATGGGTCAAGCTTCCACTCTATAAGCGAATGTATAACTGTATTACCGCTTCCCTGTCTGAAAAGTTTCTCTATAGGCTGCTTGTCATCAAGAGTACAGTTAGGAATCATATTCTGCATAAGAAGCAGCATAAGAAGACTCTTACCGCCACCATTTGCAAGGTCGTAGAGAGTATTACTGCAATTGAAACGCATCATGAAGTCATCATAGAACTGTGTGCCAAAGTTATATTTTACATTGTTAACCCTGATTCTGTTAATCTGTGGCATATCTACTCCTCATCTTTCTGAATACCATTATCCATACCTTTGTCTGCCGCTCTGCCAGCCGCCTTACTTGCATCATTTTTAATATCGCCAAGTATCGCTGCAAATCTTCCGTGATAATCGTCAAAATAATTCTCAATCAGTGCCTTAAATCTGTCTGTTGCATAGAATCTTCCAGCATTTTCAATGAGAAGCCCCTGCATTATGCAGAAGTTGAATACCATCTTGACAAATCCCGTCTTGGAATTCTTTGCTGCCCTTATTCCAGCCTGCTCTGCACCTGATGTCGCAGGAAGCTCTTCCCAGCTTAGTGCTATCTGCCTGAAGCTGTTTTCCTCTATCTCATCAAGGATAATTCCGTTCTTCCTGTCAATAATTCCGTTAATTGAACTGTCTACATTTCTTATAATATCTTCCACCTGGACACACTCGGCATATGTCGTTGTCACGGTATCATTCTAAAATTCAATTATTATG
>ERZ1026894.2157-NODE-2157-length-10425-cov-4.413693_pt1 | contig 10425 bp, 9 predicted proteins | sample MGYA00380177_ERZ1026894 | MGnify/ENA primary metagenome ERZ1026894 (study PRJEB33269, sample SAMEA4719813) | human gut metagenome | biome: human-associated habitat; feature: organic feature; material: feces | place: Cameroon | collected 2013-10 ... | reverse complement strand
GTTATTGCGAATCCTACAAAGTATTATATCTCTTTTCCGCAAGGCTTTTTTCAAAAATTTCCACACAACAAAAATATTGCCGCAGCACCCCACGGCAATATTTTGCAGTTTGTGAATTTTTGCGTGAAACCGTATCGAGGTTTATTGCAATCTTTGAATCATTGCCCAAAGCGACTCAGCGGAGTTGAAGTTGGCGGGAACGATGTCCGCAGGAGAGAGTTCAACGTCAAAAGCGTCGCTGATTTCGGCGATGATTTCCATTATGTTGAGGGAGTCGAGAATGCCGTTGTCGATGAGTTTCGTTTCGTTTTTGAAGTCAACATCGGGTCTGACTTCGCTGAGTATTTCAAGTAGTTTGTCCATTTTTATTCTCCTTAATTATGTTTTATTTTGTTTCAAAATTGAGTGTATCGGTGCAAAAAACGTCCCTAACGAGCGTAATTTTACCCTCTTTTTTCTTGTAGATTCGGGGCATATCGCGCGATAAAAAGAGGTAGATTCCCTCACTCACGGTGTACGCGCCCGTCCTTGCAAATTCAAGTATATCTCCGCTTTTCACATCTTCAAGCGGCAAGGCTTTGACAAGAACGTCGCTGACGGTGCAAAGCGAGCCGCATATGGTGCAAGGCTGTTTTTCTCCATCTTTTTTCTCGGCAAAATCGCTTGAAAACTGTCTTATATGCGGTTTTTTCATTGCCATCGTTTGCCCATAGTAATTGAGGTGATTTATGCCGCCGTCAACTATGCAAAACTGCGTGCCGTTCGTGTTTTTTATATCCACGATTGAGGTGTAATACTTGCCGCAATATGCCGCGATAAACCTGCCTGCTTCATAGACGATTTCGCGCTTGTTGTCGCTTTTTGCAAAGGCGTTTGACACTTCCTCGATCGCCGCTTTTTCGTCAACTTCCTCGTCGCCCTCAAAATAGGCAACCCTAAGCCCCGGACCGTATTCTATCCTTTCGATTGTGTTGCCGTTTGCCTCCAGCTTATTTGCAAAATCAACGATGCTTTCAATCTCTTTCAAGATTTTGTCGCGCTTTTTCTGCGTGCCCGAATAGTATTGTATTCCCTTGATTTCGAGCGCGTTTTGCTTGATTTCGACAAGGCTCGATATGGTCGTTTCGTCCATTCCGAACTGATTGCCGCTTGACAGGCGCAAGATGACGTCGAGCGTCAAGCCGTACTCGTTTGCGACTTTTTCGAGCAGCTGAAACTGCGAGGGCGATTCCACGGTATAGGTCGCTTTATCCTTGCAAATCCCCACGATTTCCCTTATATCGCCCTCCTCCTTGTAGACGCCGGACAGCACCACTTTTTCGTGCGGTATACCTGCGCGCATTGCAATGCGAAACTCGCCCGTGGAGCAAATCTCAAAGCAATCCACAACGTCTTTGAGGTCGTTGACAAGAAACGGATTTGCTTTTATGGCATAACACAATTTTTCGCCGTGTACAAGCAGGCTTTTGATGCCGTTCACCCTCTCGATTAGCGCGTCTATGTCGAACACGAACGAGGGCGTTTTTATCAAATTCATTGAGGTTTTGCTCATTATTCTATCCGCCTATACAAGTTTTTTTCTGTCGATTTTGCCGTTTTCGTTCAGCTCGAACACGTCCTTTTTGACGCATTTGTGCGGAATCATAAACGCAGGCAACTTATCTCTCAAAAACACTATTACGTCCGTAGGCTCGATACTGCCGACGTAAAACGCGTTGATTTTGTCCTTTTCACTGTCGAAAATGCAAACCGCGCGGTTAATATTCTCATTGGACATCATTACATTTTCGATTTCGCTAAGCTCGATGCGATGCCCCATATGCTTGATTTGGAAGTCTCTTCTGCCGTTGAAATACAAGTTTCCGTCCGCCTCATAGTGCGCCAAGTCGCCCGTTCTGTATATGGTTTCGAGGTATGCGTCATTGAGCGGATTTTGCACAAACGCCTTTGCCGTTTCTGTCTTGTTGTTGTAATATCCGAGCGACAAACACGTGCCCGACACGCACACTTCGCCTGCCTCGCCCACAGCTGTGACAAGCCTGTCGTTCTCGTCCAAAAGGAACACTTTTTCGTTTTTGAACGCCTTGCCTATTGGCAAACTGTCTTGGGCAAAATCCTTGGGCAACACAAAATAAGTGCAGTTGCAGGTGATTTCGGTCGGACCGTAGAGATTGACGAACGTTGCGTTTGGAAACGCTTGTCGCCACACGTTGAGGTGCTTTATGGGCATAACCTCGCCGCTGAACAAAATCTTGTTTATGGTTTGGGGGATTTTGTACTGAAATGCGCGGAATGTTGACAAAATGCACAGCGCGGACACCGCCCAAACGAGAGTCGTAACCTTGCGTTCGATGAGATAGTCGATGAGTATCGTAGGAAATGAGAACTTCTTTTTGGGGATAATCTGCATGGTTGCGCCGCACTTAATCGTCGAATAGACGTCCTTCACTGACACGTCGAAATCAAACGGCGCTTGGTTGCCGATGACGTCGCAATCGCTTATGCCGAAAACATCAGTAAATTCGTCGATGAAATCGATGACCGAGCGGTGGGACACGGCTATACCCTTCGGCGTGCCTGTCGAACCCGACGTAAACATAACGTAAAGCGGGTCGATGTCAACGTGACCTTTTGCAATATCCTGCAAAAGCGAATCGTCAACCTCGCTCCCCTCTATATCCTTGAACAGCACCACCGACTCCTCGTCCACGCCCTCGGGCAAAAGACCTATCGAATCCTCATTGACAAGGACGAGCGGATTTTTCAAAGTGTCGAGTATTCTCTTTCTGCGCTCCTCGGGATGCAAGGGATTGAGCGGCACATAGAAACAGCCTGCAAATACGCACGCAAAAAACATTTTGACCACACGCACGCTCTTTTCGCCAAGCACGGCAACGGGTGTGCGCGGAGCAACTTTTTTTGCAATACCGCTTGCGATTTTTCTCGCCTCAAAAACGAGTTGCTTGTAAGTTATCGATTCCGTTTCGTCCGCAAACGCCACTTTGTCGGGATACTTTTTTGCGCTTTCGCACAAGAACTCCAACACGTTGTTTATTCTTTTTTCCATATGTTCCTCACTTGTTTATCGTCGGAAAGCATTTTTCCGCCGAGAGAGAAAGCAAAACGCTTTCCTTGCCGTATTCATCAAAAATTGCCGTATATGAACGGTGCAACCGAATACATTCCTCCGTATGCGCCGAACACCATTATCGAAAACGTAAGAGCCAAAAACGTCACCCAGCGAACGGGGACTGCCTTATCGTACAAATTCTGCCTTATATCCACGCCCCTTTCCTTGATTATGCCGACGATGAAAATGGTTATTACGCCAAGCACGGCAATGATAAATTCCTTGTAGTCAAGACCGAGCGAGAAGAAGTTGCCGCGATAGGGCACAAACACCGAGCCGAGAATATGAACGGCGTCTTTGAGTGTTTTTGCTCCGAAAATGGTTTCGCCGACAAAGATAATCAACAGCGTTCTGAGGTGTCTTACGACTCCCCACCCCTTGCCGTCGAGGTTGAGTTTGATTTTTTCGGCGATTTTTTTGAATAGCGGTTCGAGCATCATACCCGACACGATAATCACAAAATAGTACAATCCGAAAACGATATACTTCCATTCAGGGCCATGCCACAAGCCGTTGCAAATCCACACCGCAAGCAGCGCAACCGCCGTCGGCAGCATTTTGGTGAAATGATTTTTGTGTTTCTTTTTGAGTTTACTGCACCCCTTGTTGAGCCTTGGCGAGAGCGCGACCGAATAGAAAACGTAGTCTTTGAGCCAAGAGCCGAGGGTGATATGCCACCTTTGCCAAAACTCTTGCGCGCTCTTTGCAAAGAACGGCTGGCGGAAGTTTTCGTCCATTTTGATTCCAAACAGTTGTCCGCCGCCGATTGCAATGTCGATAAAACCCGAAAAATCGGCGTAAAGCTGCAACGTATAACACACGATAAACATCAAGCTGGCAACGCCCGAATATTCGCTCGGCGACTCGGATATTTTGTAAACGAGCATATACAGCCTGTCGGCAACCACCATTTTTTTGAACAAGCCCCAAGCGATACGCTCAAGCCCGAAAATAATGTTTTCATAGTTTGCCGAATGTCCCTCGTAAAGTTGGTCGGCGAGCTTGTCGAATCTGCCGATAGGTCCTTCGAGAATTTGAGGAAAAAACAAAAGAAACAGCGCAACTTTTGCAAAATTCCTTTCCGCCGCATACTTTTTTCTGTACACGTCGATAAGATAGCCTATCGCTTGCAAAGTATAGAAGGAAATGCCCAAAGGCAAAAACAGTTTGAGCGCAGGGATTCTGCCCTTTGCACCGCACAGTTCAAGGAGTGAGTTGACCGTGCTGCCAAAGAAGTTAAAATACTTCAAAAATCCTATAATCGCAAGATTAAGTATAATAATCGACGCGATTAAAGCCTTGTTCTGCTTTTTTATGTGTTCTTTGAGTTCTTTTCCTTCAAGGGGTTGTTTGACTTTTTTCTTGCGTTTTTTATCCGAGTTGTTTGAATCCGAATCGACAAGGGTTTGCCCAGTTTCTTGCGCTCCGCTCTGCGCCACGCCGTCAACAACCATATTCGCGCTATCCGCCGCCCCTGCTTGCGAAGTTGCGTTTGCCATATCGCCGATTTCTTGCGAAACTTGCGCGTCCTGCTTTTCAGACATTGCGACAGTGGGTTGCGCCTCTTTGAGCGGCGCAGGCTTTTTGAGCCTATCGTTGTTTTTCTGAATACCACGCGCGCCAAAATACACGCTGATTGTCGTAAGGCAAACAAACGCAATAAGGTACTTGTCCGTCACAGCGTAAAAGCCTATGCTTGCAATCAGCAAGACAACCCAGCGTATTTTTTTCGGCACGACGTAGTACAAGACGGCTGCGCCTGCCAAAAATGCTAAAAATATCAACGTTACGGTATTCATACTACCCTATATATTCCCTATATATCTCTCTTGAGCGTAAACATTTCTTTAATTATGTATCCGTTTATTTTGCCTTATCCGCCAAATACTTTGCGTAGTCCTCTTTCCAAAACTCGTAGGCTTTGTCTTCTCTCCTGTCGGGGAGTTTGTAGTCCTCTTGAAGAATTTTGCCAAGCCACAGCGACGTTTTGAGCGCGCCGCTTTCGTTGAGGTGCTCGCCGCGGTCGGACGTATCCGTTTTCCAATCGAAGCCGAACTCTTTTTCTCTTTGGTTTGCATCGATAAAGCGCACGCCTTTCTTGTCGGCGTACTTTTTGACGGCGTTGTAGGTTGAGTTATTCCACCTTTTTTTGGAGGGCAATTCCACAAAGACAAGCTCCACTCCATGCTCTTTGCAAAGCTCGACAATCTCGTCAAAGCACTTGAGGCTCATAGATGCAATCTTATACTTTTTGCCTCCGTTGTTCCAATCCTTGCCGCCATTGTAGGGTGCGACGTGCCTTGAACGCCTATACCCTTTTAGATAGCTGCGCTCCCTCTGCTCGCCGCCGGGCAAAAACTTTTTCCACGCCGTATGATTGTCGATTATGGGTGCGGCGCGCCTAATTTGCGACCACACGTAATCCGCCCTGTGATTGATGTTTTTGAACAGGAGCTGGTCAACGTCAACAACGACGACTTTCGGTTTTTGTCTTTTCAGGGTTTCTCTCAAAAATTCGGTGGTTTCCCACGGCATTTGCGATGCAAACGAGCAATCGTACGACGTAAAGCCGTACTTTGCATACATTTCCATAGGATTTATGCCGCAAAACACGCCGCTGTGCCCAAAAAACAGTGCGTCCAAAGTATTGTTCGGCTCGTCAAACACCCTCAGAGCTTCAAACTTGCGCTTATCCGTGCAGTCCATAGGTGAGTCGGGCTTGACCGCCGCCGACAACAATAAAGTCAAAAGGATAAACAATAGGATAAATCCTATCAACGAAAAAGCCTTTTCTTTTTTGCTTTTAATCAATTTTTCCAATGATATCTCCGATTTCAATCTAACGCCGATTGCATATCAACCCCAAAAACCGCCAAAAGGAATCCTACCTTTCGTTGCAATCCTTCTCGGCATCAGAACAACACCGCCCTTGCGACGTCATGCCGCCAAAGTTCGGTCAATACCACAAACAATGCTGTCAAAATCTCTGCACAAAGCCACTCGTGCACATGTATGGATTGAAAACCGAAAAACCATACAACCTCTTGATTTTAACATACATTTTTTACATTTTACCACAATATCCGTCATCGGTCAACGTTTTCTCACTCCAAAACAGTCGTTTAATAATGAAATAAAAAGAAAACCATTAGATTTGAAATGTATGCCTGATATTACAAATATTAGAAAAAGGAAAACCCGGTCAAACCTTTCTGGTTCAACTGGGTCCATCCTGGTGCGGGCAAGAGGACTTGAACCTCCACTTCCTTTCGAAAATTAGAACCTGAATCTAACGCGTCTGCCAATTCCGCCATGTCCGCACGGGTGCTGTTGATTTTTACACGGAGCAGCTCTCCGAGGGCGGGCGTAAAATCAAACGTATGCAATAATGCTCGAATGATTTGAATGCATATGCCGTATCGCCTTTGCACTACTCTGCTATTTTAGCGTATTGACAAAACAATGTCAAACATTTGATCACTCTTGACATGAGATATAAAATTCCCGAAATATATTGATTGTATCGGCGCACTCGCAATAGTATTGCAAGCAAGCGATTTGAAATTCATGTAAAGCAGGGGAAGCGCAAATTGCGCTTCCCCTGCTTTTGAGAGAGAATATAGATTGTCGTATTGCTACAACTATCTGTTGTTTTGTGCATTGAGGTTATCATTATTCAATGCGAAGTTGAACTAATTATTGCTGTCGGCATGCTCCGAATCCTGCGATTGTTGAGATTCTTTCTCGCTTTTTAAGCGTTGAGCTTCGAGTTCGGCTTTGCGTTGCTTGACAAGTTCCGTCCAATCGACATCTTTGTCTTGCAAGTTGCAATGTCCGTTGCACTTCCCTGCGTGCGAGCATCCTGCGCAATCGCTTCCGAGCGAAGGCTTACCTTTCGCTTTTCTTACGATTGACGCGATGATGACGCCTGCCACAATCGCAACCGCAACGACTATCGTCACGATTCCGATCGGGTGCATTGCCGACAAAACAGATTCAAAAACTAAGTTTGTCATATTTCGCTCTTTTCACGCAAAGTCTGTATTGCGCATTTTGCGCGACTTACGCGTTCTTTTTTATTTTGAGTTTTGCGCCGAGGTCGCCAAAGAACTTCTTGACGTTGATCTTACCCTTATTGTCTAGCACGATCAGTGTGATGATCGCCGCCCAAATCGCTGCGAAGATGAACACTGTCCACCACCATGCGCCGATGAGGTAGATCATCATGGACACGATATAGCTTGTGCCTACCCAGAAGAGCAATGTCATTCTGTATGACTTCTTTGTCGGGAGTTCTGCCTTTGCGGTTGCAACGGCTGCAAAGCACGGAATCGTGAGCATGTTGAATGCGATGAATGCAATCAAGCCCGGCACGTCGATGCCTGTTGCGGCGATCATTGTGCCTGCCGCGGCGATACCGCCGTCTGCTTCTACGTCAATCATACCGCCGACGATACATGCCGCCAATGTGCCGAACGTTGCGATAACGTTCTCTTTGGCGATAAGACCTGTGATTGCCGCCACTGCGAACACCCAACCGAATGCTTTAAGTTGCGAACCGAATCCGAGCGGTGTGAACAGAGGTTGAATGAGTCCGCCGATACCCGCAAGAATCGATTTATCCATTTGTTCGTCCGCAAGGAATTGCCATGTCCAGCTGAAATGGCTGATGAACCAAATGAGGATTGTCGACGCAAGGATGATTGTAAATGCTTTTTTCACAAAGTGCTTCGTCTTATCCCAAAGGTGGAGAGCCAGGTTTTTGGGTTGAGGCATGTGATATGCGGGCAGTTCCATAATAAACGGAGGAACTTCGCCCTTCATTGTCGTTGCGCGCATCAGGATGACTGCGCAGATTGCAACGGCCACGCCCAGCACGTACATCATATAGGTGATAACGTCGGGGTGCGAGAATCCGAACTGTGTTGCGATACCGCCCGCGATAGCCGTAAGAATCGGAAGTTTTGCGCCGCAGCTGAAGAACGGAATGACTCTGATCGTTGCGATTCTCTCGTTTTCGTCGGCAAGAGTACGGGTGTTGATGAATGCGGGAACGGAGCAGCCGAAGCCCATAATCATCGGCATGAACGCTCTGCCCGACAAACCGAATTTTCTGAAAATTCTGTCGAGAATGAACGCCACACGCGCCATATAGCCGCTGTCTTCCAAAATCGAGAAGAACAAGAATAGCAAGAGGATTTGCGGCAAGAAACCTAGCACCGCGAACAAGCCGCCCAGAACGCCGTCAACGATGAGTCCCGTACACCATTCCGGCGCACCTGCAAGTGTAAGACCTTCGTTTACGCAAACGCTGAGGAACTCGGTAAACGTGTTGAGGATGTTTGCAAGAATGACTCCCGGGCCGTAAACGCTTTCTTCATATCCGAAGAAGGTTGCCGCACTGATTCCCGAACACCATTCGTCTATACTGCTTACGAAAGACGATTCGAGTTCGCCGTCGTCGTTTGCCGCAACGGTAACTTCCCATTTGCCTTTTTCGTCGGCATAGAATTTTTGATTCAGTTGACTTTCATCAAGTTCGTCAACGTATTTCAATTCGTGATCCGCGGTGTAAACATGCGCTTTTGGTTCGACGGATTCGAGTTTACCGTCCTCCGCAAACGTGAGTTCCGCTTTGAATCCGTCTTCGGTATAATAGGTTGTCCCTTCGTCATACGGGTTTTGAGCAAAGTCCGCAACTTGAGTTGCCTGCGCGTCGAGATATGCTACCGCGTCTTTGTCGAACACACCGCCTGCGCCGAGGAACAAGAAGTCCTCTGCAAACGTGAGGTGAAACACCAAAAACAAAATCACAAGGAAGATAGGAATACCCCAAACCTTGTGCGTAAGCACCTTATCCGCTTTGTCGGATGCGCTGAGCTTTTCTTTTTCGGTTTTTTCTTTCTTTGTTACAACGGAAGAATAGTTCTTTGAAATGTACTTATAGCGAGCGTCTGCGACGATTGCTTCGAAATCCGTTCCGAAAACGTCGTCTTTGAAGGTCTTTTTGAATTCCTCGACCATTTGAGCCGCCTGCGGATGTTGACCGACTTCGATTTCATCGAGTTCGACAAGTTTCACCGCATGGAAAAGAGAATTCTCGACTCCGCTGCCTTCGAGTGCTATTCTGCAATCGTTGATGAGGTGCGTAAGTTGAGTGCCTTCGAGTACGGTTCTGCCCTTTCTCGGTTGCCCGCAAACCTCATACGCTCTCTGCATGAGTTCGTCAAGACCTTTTTCGCGCAAAGCGGAAATCTCGACAACGGGAAGACCGATTTTTTCTTCAAGGCTCTTTGCGTCAATCTTGTCACCGTTCTTTTCAACGGTGTCCATCATGTTGAGCGCGATGATCATGGGAACGTCGATTTCCATGATCTGAGTCGTAAGATAAAGGTTGCGTTCGAGGTTTGTTGCGTCCACGATATTGATGACGCAATCGGGTTTTTCTTCAAGAATGTAATTTCTCGAAATCACTTCTTCGGGTGTATACGGAGAGAGTGAATAAATACCGGGAAGGTCGACAATCGAAATGGGTTCTGCGCACTTTTTGTATGTACCCTCTTTTTTATCGACCGTGACGCCCGGCCAGTTGCCTACGTGTGCCGTGGAACCCGTCAACGAGTTAAACAAAGTAGTTTTACCGCAGTTGGGGTTGCCTGCAAGAGCAAATCTTTTCATCAGTCATTAACCTCCATTGTAACGGCAGATGCCTCGGTTTTGCGAAGCGTCAATTCATAACCTCTGATTGTCACTTCGATAGGGTCGCCAAGCGGTGCTTTCTTTCTGAGATAAACTTCAGCGCCGGGTGTTACGCCCATGTCGAACAAACGACGTCTGATTCTTCCGTCGCCTGCAACGGATTTGATGACGCCCTGTTCACCTATAATGAAATCACTGAGTAGCTTTTCCATTGTGTCCTCCTGTTTTTATGCTACCAAAATTTTTGTTGCCATTTCTTTGTCCAAAGCAAGACGCCCGTCTTTGATAAGGCAGATGACGCTTCCACCGCTTTGGGATATGATGCTGATTGTAGAATCGATGGTAATACCCAAACTTTCAAGATGTTTTTTTGTCTTGTCGTCAGTCAAAATCTTGACGATTCTCAAATCTTTTCCGATAGGTGCAAATACAAGCGGCATAATCTCTCTCTCCTTTAAGCCGATTTTATTCATTTGGTAATGTGAATATGAACTTTTATTCATATTTACGTTAGAATATTACAACTAAAAAAAACGGATGTCAACCGTTTTGAAAAAGAAATATGAAAAATTTTTCATGTTTTTCTTGTTGATTTA
>ERZ1026894.2151-NODE-2151-length-10445-cov-8.197594_pt1 | contig 10445 bp, 9 predicted proteins | sample MGYA00380177_ERZ1026894 | MGnify/ENA primary metagenome ERZ1026894 (study PRJEB33269, sample SAMEA4719813) | human gut metagenome | biome: human-associated habitat; feature: organic feature; material: feces | place: Cameroon | collected 2013-10 ... | reverse complement strand
GGCAATTTCACTGTGTTATCATTTTAGTATAATATCATATTTTTAAATTCCACAAAAGGTTATATTGCGAAAAAATCACGCTGAAAAACCGAAATATATGGATAAGTAAAAATATTGCAATCATAATAATACTGCATTCCCTGCACAATGTAAGAATCGATATTTTTACATGTCATTATAATTATGTAAAATAATATACTTAATTTTAATATTTTCCGTTTTCTGTCGTCACATTCTTTCATAAAATACGGCAATAGTAACACTTCTAATGACTTCGGCACAGCTCCCAGTCTGGAGCTAATAGTTCCCCATGCAACCGCAGCCATTGACAGTGCGAATCCATATAAATATAGTTTGTACCACACCGTTATATCAGATGTATCCTTGTCAGGAACCACTTTATAGTACAGTACCGTTATCAAGGCAAAGAAGAAGATTCTTTCCGCACATCCCAAATAGCTGACAGCTTTATTCTGCGTATAATATGTAAGATTGAAAATACCAAATGAGGCAAAAAATTCCGAAGGAATCACATACAGCAAAATTCCACCTACTATTGCCACCCCTAATAGAAAATATAGCGTTCTATGCGAAATTTTATGAATAAAAAGCATTGGTATCAATAGCAGTGCCGTCCAATGGAATAAACTCAATACAAGGATTGCAAAAAACAGTTTCTTATATTGTGCTTCCTGCAGCCATCCTACCATAAATCCCAAAAAGAAAGCGATCAAAATTCCCTGGCGAATTGCAGAATAGAAATAGGTCAAATATATTGTGGGATATAGTATTGCAAGACTCATACATTTATATGGACTATGAATCATAATTGCCCTATAAATACAAAACATCTGAAATACTGCTATTATGAATATAAATATCTCAAACGGTATTCCAATATCTCGTAATGTATGCGCAAGTATCCGATATCCGACTTCACTGTGATGATCTATTCCATAATAATTTTGTCGATATCCCTCATAATCCGTTCCCTGTCCATATCGAAGTGCCAACATAAAGGTCAATATCAAAAATACGGAAGTAAACAAATACTTTTTTACTTTCTCATCAATTAAGTATTCTTCAACTATTGCGCATACTATCAATACTCCCAAAATGCCTACATACATATATTTTCCTCAAATATCCTATAATGTTCTTCTGCCATATTCTCTATGGTATATTGTTCTCTAATCTTCTGAAGCGCATTCTCAGCCATCTTATTCCGAAGTTCCGGATTTTCCAATATGCTGTTTACAGCCCTGCTCATCGCTTCCACATCTTCTGTCGGAATCACATATCCGTTTTCTCCATTTCGGATCAGCTCCACCGCTGCAATACATCTGTCTGTACTTACCACCGGTAGTCCGTTCGCCATGGCTTCATTTACTACCAATCCCCAGATATCCTCTCTGGTAAAAAAAGCAAATATATCGGCAGCACGATAATATTCTCTCAGCTTGTCTGCTGACATAAACGGTATAAAATGTACTCTTTGTAAATCCAACTGTTTGATGATCTCGTTATATTCTTCCGTGGGCGTTCCACCTACAATATATAATCCTGCATCTTCCGAAAAATCTTTGCTTGCCTTTAGTAACAAATCAAACCCTTTTCTGGGAATAAACTGTCCTACAGAGATTATCATCTTGTCTTCAGGGATTCCCAGTTCCTGCTTTTTTTGTCGCTTTTGTGCTAAATTTAATGGTGTAGACAGCACATCATCTCTTCTTACCGAGGTGAATGGATAACGGAATATTTTATCTTTCCCGGCTCCGTACACTTCGCAATAATGATCAAATTCAGCTGATGTGCTAAAACAGCCCCTGGTCCCTGCTATGATAAATCGCTTCCACACTGCTTTGATTCCCTTTGCAGATCCGGCATATCCACCATCCCCTTCAAAATAATACGGCATTCTTCTCATTTTCAGATAAGCAGCTGCCCATAAAGCCGTAGGAGATGTCAGCACCGTGAACACGATCACATCATAATTTTGCTTTAAATATCTCGTAATCTCCGGGCAAAAAGCGCTATCTGTAGTTAAACGCTTACCTTTCAGGAATATTCCCTTGAAATGTTGGAATTTATCATGTTTCCAATTCTCATCACGCTCTGTTGAATCCTGAAGTTCAAATAAAACCGTCAAATCACACTTTTTTCCAAGTTCATTATAGAAATCCACCCTATACGGAGAGGGAATATTCGAATAAAACAACACTTTCATACTCTATACCTCTGTGGCCTTACTGCATAAGTGACTGGTATAATCGATAATACTTTGCATATTGCTGCTCTTTTTCATATTTTGAAGCCTGTTCTATACAACGTGCGGATATCTCAGGCGTCTTTTGCATGGAACATATTGCGGTAATCATTGCTTCCAGATTACCCTTCTCCACAACAATACCACAGCCTTCTCCTACAACCTCCGGTACTGCTGTAGCATTCTGTACTACTACAGGAGTACCACACGCCATTGCTTCCACCGTCGTAAGTCCCATAGTCTCCTCAATACTTCCGTTCACATAGACATCAGCTGCAGAGTACCATCTCGCCAGTTCTTCATAACTTACTTTTCCAATGCTTAGAATATTCTCCGGGAATTCTCTCTTCTGCTTGTCCTCTATGCCTATCATGACGATTCTGTAATCCTCCGGTAGTCTGCGTGCAAGTTCCCAGAAAATTCCTAAACCCTTTTTTTCATTCCACACGGAGGCTACTCCCAGTATCACCTTTTTATCTTTCAGTTGGTATTTCTCTCTAATATCTGAGCAACAAGGCTTCATCATCTGCAGATCTATTCCGTTGTATATTGTCATCACAGGATAATCTGACAGATATGATTTCTGCACCATCCGCTTCAGCCAATTCGATACCGTGACGATCTGTAGCTTCTCCACACCACAAAAAGCCTGCTGCTTCCTTACATAATTCTCTGCGGAGGCATCTCTAAACAAGGAAGCAGGATACTCCCTGATCTGGCAACAGTTCTCACATTTCGATTTCCATTTATCACATCCCACGGCATCAAAATGCGCACAGTGTCCCGTAAATGCCCAACAGTCATGTAAAGTCCACACAACAGGCTTATTGTATTCTTTTAGAAAACCAAACAATAATTCATAGTTCAAATAGTATCCATGGATATTATGTAAATGAATAATATCCGGCTCGTAATGACAGATATCCTCTATCAACCGCTCCGTAGATGCCTTAGAATAGAGTCCATGCTTGTCCGTAAGCCTGGTCATGATGGCATGATAGGTACTTCCCCATTTTGTTTCTATTTTAAACGCGTCTTTTCCTTCGCATGCCTCTCCACGACCATATGCGATTCGGCACTGATCACCATGCTGTTCCACATAATGACTGATGTCTGTAGCGATTCGACCGGTACTTCCCATGGAGCAGACTACGTTAAGCTGATATATTTTCATTCTTATTGCCCTTTTATATCATTCCTATATTTTTTATCAAAATCTACTTTTAATCTTTTTTAAAGCTCTATTAGGAATTGTCAAAATTGCATGCATTTTTTTCCTATATGTCTGTCTTTTATCTTCTCTTGCAAAAACAGCATCTATCTTATAAAATCGATAACGTTGCTCTTGTTGTTCAACCGGATCTTTCAAAAGAGCCAGAAGTTCATAAAAAAATCTGTTTTTATCTTCCTGCAAATGGCATTCTGAGTATAAAAAATCAAAGTGCATCATCATCACATCAAATGCCTTATGCGAAATATCCTTCTGCCTTGTAACGGTTAGATTTGCATCATGTCTACCATAATCATATAAATCCTCTGATATATGATAAAATCGGCCTTTCGATTTTTCATAACAGCGAATAAAAAAATCATAGTCTTCTGCCAAAAAGGTATCTGGATTATATTCACCAACCAAATCAGCTAATGAATGTCGATACAAAAAACATGCACCTATATTATCTCTAAATCGAATTTCCTCAGGCTCACCTTCCTTAACCTCCTGTATTAGATTCCCCTCCATATCAACAATAGAAAAATCAGTATATACAAGTGCAATCTCTGGTTGCGAATCAAGTATTTCTGCCATACGTGCAAGTGCAGTTGGGTGATAAAGGTTATCATCCGATGTCCACGTTAAATACTCTCCCTTAGCCAGTCTAAATCCATTGTTCAAAGTTTTTGGAAGTTTTTGATTTGTGTCATTATTGACAATCGTTATCCGTGTATCTCTATGTGCATATTCCGATATAATTTCAAGAGTATTATCTTTAGAACAATCATTCACTATTATTAGTTCTATGTTTTGATATGTCTGATTAAGAATGCTTTGAATTGCATTTCCAACGAATTTTGCTCCGTTATAAACGGGAAGAATGATACTGATTTTATTTTTTTCCATACTTTAAAGTCCCTTTCACTGCTGATAGCATGTGTTTAATAGCTCGTGGAAATGCTAACATTTTTCTACCGACCTGATAATAATAATTGTTTTCCACTACATAATCATAACCCTTTTTTATTTTATCAAGAAGCATGGGTTCAATAAACTTATCTGCATATGGAATATCATTTGGATTGAAATATGCAGGATTATCTACAACGCTTTCTCTCTCTGAACACAATTTAAAAATTTGTGTCCATGCACCTGCTATATCATAAGCATTAAATGAAACAAAACTTTCGCGAGCCTGTTTTCCCAATTTCATCCTATATTCTTTGTCTTTTAACAATTTTATTATGCTCGTCGACATTGCCTGAATATCACCTTGTTTTACGGACACAATACCTTTTCCATCCTTCACAAGTGAAAGATATGGTAATTCATACATAACAAGAGGTAAGCCATATGCCTTCGACTCTAAAATTACCATAGGGTAACCTTCCATCTCTGAAGTGAAAACTACGCATGCCGATTTTTTATAGAATTCAGCTATTTCCGACTGGTTTTTGGGACCGTGAATAACAACACTTTTCTGGATATTATTTTTTTCCACAAATGAAGTAATCTTTGAAAAAAAATCATAGTCATCGCCACCAACAATGTCAAGTACAGCATCATCGACTTCTGTAAGAACATTTTTAAAAATCTCGAGTACATCCATGGGATGCTTTTCAATCGACAGTCTTCCGACCATTAAAATATGTTTTGAATTTAGTTTTGAAACTTCTGTATTATTAACAAGATCCTCCGGTATAGGATTCTGAACCATATACGATCTACATCCACAAAGTTGATAAAAACGAGCATTCGTCTCCGATAACGAAAGTACCAAATCACATATTTTAAATAATTCCGGTTGATATAGAGAATTCTTGTTTACCCATATATTCCATGCAAAATGACCATGAACATATTGAACAAATGGAATATTATGAATTTTCAAAGTCATGCATTCCCATAGCACTGAAGAATTATCCCAATTATGGTTTACATATAAATCCACTTGTTCTTTAATGCACGCCTGTTCCAATGCTGTAAGGCGTTCACCAATATCATTGGGTGACGAAATTATAATCCTTTTTACAGAATCTGGATATAAATAATCTAATTCATTTTCCGGTTCCTCTGTAAAAAGGACTACTTTGTATCCCATCTGTACCCATAAATTCATCAATTGGGCCTGCACTCGTTCAATTCCACCATTGTAACAGCGACGATAATGTGTAGCAATAGTTGCAATTTTACCTACATTGCTTGTCCCCATATCTATGCTATTAAAAAAAGTAATCGCCTTAGGTAAACTCCAAATTTTAGATAATTCTCCAAATACAGCAGCACATCCATATTCAGACCACATTTTTCTTAATTCAGATAATGTTGAATCAATAATTTCGTCAGAACTCTCTTCGTGCTTGCTATAAAGCAAATCTAAGCATAATTTAGATATATTTTCTTCTGTCAATTAGATTTTCTCCTTTTCCAAATATCCCGAATTCATCTAAGTTGCTTATAATGTATGATTAAAGTATTAATCGCAATTTTGACAATCCTTTTTTTGACATTTTTTCAAAGCTTCAACAATTCTTTCACTTGCATGTCCATCTCCATACGGATTTACTGCTTTAGCCATCATTCCATACTGCAATGAATTATTTATTAGTCTCTCTGCCTCGCAAAAAATATTGCTTTCCTCGACACCTACCACTTTAACAGTGCCTGCTTCCACAGCTTCCGGCCTCTCTGTTTCCGTTCTTAGCACCAATACCGGCTTACCGAAATGAGGTGCCTCCTCCTGTAATCCGCCAGAATCCGTCATTACCATATAGCATCGTGATAAAAGATTGTGCATATCCAGTACATCAATTGGATCTATCAGTAAAACATTATCCATATCACTCAAAGTGCTAAATACTGTCTCTCTCACACGAGGATTTAGGTGAACCGGATATACAAATACAGTGTCTACATGTTTTTTTGCAATGGTTTTTATTGCATTACAGATATTTTGAAGAGGAACTCCAATATTCTCTCTTCTATGTGCGGTTACAAGTATTACTCTGCTCTGCTCGAAATTGATTGCATTCAGCTTTTCATCATGAAATACATAATCATTTCTTACTGTTTTAGCAAAAGCATCAATCACTGTATTACCAGTAACATATATGTTCTCTGTTATTCCTTCCTTATTCAGATTCTGTCGATTCTGTTCTGTTGGTGCAAAATAGAGTGTCGAAATTCTGTCGGTAAGCAAACGATTCATTTCTTCTGGGAACGGTGAATAAATATCTCCCGTCCGAAGGCCAGCTTCCACATGCCCCACCGGAATCTGCTGATAAAAAGCAGCAAGCGCAGCAGCATAAGAAGTTGTCGTATCTCCATGAACCAGTACAATATCTGGTCTCTCCTGAATCAGAATCGGTTCTATCTTTTCAAGGATGGAGGTCGTAATCGTGGTTAAGGTCTGCTTGTCCTTCATAATCTCCAAATTATAATCTTCCGTGATATGAAAAGCGTCCATAACCTGCTTCAGCATCTCCTTATGCTGTCCTGTCAAGCATACCACACACTGTATATCATCTGCTTGCTTCAACTCTAATACCAAAGGACACATCTTAATAGCTTCCGGTCTCGTTCCAAACACTGCAAGTACTTTCATACTATTTATCTCCTAGCAAATACAATATCATTTTTCTATAATCCACGCTCTGAATAATCCATCATTCCGGCCTTCATAAGAAATATTTTTCTCTATTCTTACATTTCCACCGCACTCTTTTGCATAGTTGTTGATGTTCTCATCCGAAATCCACTGTTCCCATTCGTCGATTTCCAGTTCACCCTTTTTATCTATAGGTTTATCAATGATTACAAGTTTTCCACCCTTTTTTAATATTCTAAATAATTCTTCAAATGCTCCTTTTAAGTTAATAGCATGTTCATATGCTTCACATACATATACAAGATCAAACGATGCGTCTCCGTACGCTATATTGGTCATGCTACAGATTTTCTTTTCCTCAGCTTGATCTACATTTTCCATTACCTTTGCAGACAAATCTGTTACATAATATTCATTCGTAGGATATTTTTTTTGTAATTTTTTTAAATACCTTCCTTTTCCACAGCCAACATCACATATTTTAAGTTCATGTTCAACCTTTCCCATTAATTCTTCAACAATATTTTGTACACATAAGTATCTTCCATCCGCTTCATCTATCTCTTCAAGAAATGTTGATGCCTGTTTTTCAAATTCAAGTTTTTCCTTAAGTGCCAGTGCATCTAAAAAATATTTTACAGCCCAACTAATCTCTGCATCTGGAAAATAATATGGTTTTTTTCTTCCTCTATAAAACTTTGCCATAAAACCAGGTGCTGGATAGCTTCCATACCAGCCACCGGATTCATTCTGAAGGGACAACGCATAATAGAATAATGAATTCCCTTTGTCTAACTCTCCAAGCTTGTACCACACAATAGCAAGTTGAAACATACCTGTAGAACATACCCAGGGAACATCATTCAATCCCGGAATTCCATTTTTACTGTTTCTATACTTTTCAAGCCTCTCCATTGACTCTCTGCACAGTTCTATTTCTCCAAGGTCAAACAGTCCTTCCATGACATATGCATAAAAATGAGAAAGAAGGCTGAAATTTTTTATTCTATCCATCTTCTCTCTTTTGTAATAATTCAATATTTTATTTACACTCTCAATATACTCAGGTTTATGGAAAATCTCCCCGGCTTCTTTAATAGGTGATAAGCAATAGATATGAATAAGCTCGGAGCAAAAATCTTCATTGTCTCCCCACGCATCCTTGCTTGGTGTAACTAACCTACCATCCAGCTGCATATTTGACAAAATCCAGTCGCAGCCATTAATGATGTTACCATCCACCTCTGGCATTATACTTCTAATGGCTATTAATCCCTTAAGGATTTGTGCAGAATCAAAAACATATGGATCCTTATCCTGACAATCGTACCAAGAGCCATCTTTTTTTTGAATTGAACAAAGATATCTTGCATATGCACAAGCTCTATCGCGCTCGCCCCATTGCAAAAGAGACGGAATATAATATCCCGTTACTTCCGGATAAATCACTTGCTCTTTTGAAGTCACCGCAATACCATTTCCATCAATTGTATTTTTACTTATCCACTCTAACGCTCTGTCAAACTGTTGTACTCTGTTCTTCATAATTCAAATCTCCTTGTATCCTTTTCACTTAACTCATGTTTTATAAGTTGTATTGTTGTAGTACCCTATCTAATTTTCGCCTCTAAAATCTGCAAATTTTTCCATTACAGTAGCCATAAACAATATCTGTTCATTATCTGTACTAAAAATCCCATTTTCATATATAGTTTTAAGGAAATGAATCATTTCATATTTTAAACCTTCGCCTTCATATGGGATATCAAAAACTTTTACATTATTGGGATCTTCAAAATGGATTTCAAAATGTGTGGTTTTCCACCAAGGAGATCGAACTATTATATATCCTTTAGTACCTGAAATAACCAGTTGCCCTTCTGATTTAACGCCTAAACCAACTTTTACTGTCGCACATTTATCTCCATAATCAAAGAATACTTTAGTATATATATCAATTTTTAAATCATTATCAATACAAAAAAATTGTACATTTCTGTAATTCGTTCCAAGCAAATCATATATGGGCAATAAGCAATAAGAGCCTAATTCTCTTAAGCTTCCTCCATATTTATTGGTTGTTAATTCACGTGTATTAGCCTGTTCCAACTTAGTAAAACACGCTTCTACATCTTTTATCTCCCCTATATAGTTTTCTTTAATAACATCAAGAAGTTTCTTATAACCTGGGCAAAATTTAGTTTTTATTGCTTCCAATACATATTTGTTTCTCTCTTTTGCAAACTCCAAAATTCTTCTTGCCTCTAAGGAATGTAAGGTCATTGGTTTTTCACATAATACATGCTTATTATATTTTATGGCTGCTTCAAGATAAGCATAATGTGTCTCATGAGGTGTTGCAATATATACGCTGTCACATTGATTCATAAACTGCTCCAAATCATACGCCACTGGCAAATCTCCAAATTCCTTCGAAAATTTAAGTGCACTTTCAATGTGGGGATTATATATTACATTAATTCTTATTTCCTCCAGTTCACTTACATCCCTTATAAATCTCCTTGCTATTCTTCCTGTTCCTATTATACCAATTCTGATATTACTCATTTTTATCCTGCCGATGTATCGTTTTTGCCATAAGCATATCATTTACGCAATCCACTTCTGTCCATTTATAGTTGCAAATATCGATATATTCTAATTCAAAATCATTATCAAAAATCATTTGCACTAACGCATTTTCATACCACTGGTCATACATGTTTGACTTGACCATTAAATCTACCTGTCTTTTTAGTAACAAGCAACTTTCAGAATCCAATTTTGTTATTCCTGCATATTCACCAAAATACTCATCTAAGTCCTTACTCATTACCAATACCCTTTTGCCTAATACCTCCACATTATAATCCCCTTGACTTTTTATTGAGCTATCTAGCAAAACACATGCTTTCTTAACAGGATGACATACAATTTCCGAAATAATTGTCTCTTCCATAACTATGTCACCGTTAATAATAGTAACATTCCCTTCCAAATAGTCCCTTGCAAACCAAAGCGAAGCAATAGAATTAGTTACACTGTAAAAAGGATTTTCAACAAATTCTATATAATCTTTCTCTCCAATTCTTTCCTTAATTTCCTCTGCTTTAAATCCTACTACAATTGTAAATTTTGCTTCTTTATCATTTTTTTTAATTATTGAAATCATTCTTTCTAGAATTGTAGTAGACGCCTCTAACTTATACAAAGATTTTGGCATTTGCAATGTCAACGGATGTAATCTATTCCCTTTTCCAGCAATTAAAATAATATATCTCATCTCATTAATCCTTCCTATCAAAATAAAATTAACCCAAACCTATACATATACTCTTTTGGAGGGAAAGTAATATAAA
>ERZ1026894.2144-NODE-2144-length-10478-cov-10.321117_pt1 | contig 10478 bp, 22 predicted proteins | sample MGYA00380177_ERZ1026894 | MGnify/ENA primary metagenome ERZ1026894 (study PRJEB33269, sample SAMEA4719813) | human gut metagenome | biome: human-associated habitat; feature: organic feature; material: feces | place: Cameroon | collected 2013-10 ... | reverse complement strand
TTAATACAAAATAAAAACACCCAATAACAATATTAATATTATCGGGTGTAAATCTTATATATTTAATTATTAGCATAATAACACAATAACTATAATTAATCAATAAGCATTTAAAAAAGCGATGTATAACAGATATACACCGCTTTAATATTATAACATATCTTTAATAATTTTTATTACAAGCTCTTCCGGAGCAATGTCCCCAGCTTCTATCTGTTCAAGCTGTTCTTCTGTTGCTTCGATTTCAAACGCTTTGAAGCTGTCCGCTGTTCCTGGCTTAAATTGTTTCTGTTCTCTTTCTGTGAGCCTGTCCCACTCTTTATTAAGATATTTTTCGGCTTCTTCTGCTGTGTTATGTCTTAATACTTCGCCAATCATTCCCTCGTTATATACGCTTGTATAATATGCTTTCATAGTTTCCACCCTTTAACCTTTCTTGATTGTTTTATCTTATATCTGTTATTTTTACAAGAGAATTTATAAATTCTCTTCGTCTTTCTCCAATATTTCAAAATCTGCGATTATTGGCATGCCGTCCTCATCGTCACCAACCCAACAACAGCCAGAATCAAGAAGCTCTTCCTCGTCTCCGTCATCACTCTGCCACAAATCAGCAAATCTGATTTCTTCGCCAATTTCTAACTCAGCCCCATTAAACATTTTAACCTTTTTCATAATTTCCACCTTCCAGCCTTTGCGGCTGCCCTTTCTTTTTCTTTCTGTAATTATAATAACACTAATATTAGTGTTTGTCAACAGCTCTATTCAAAAATATTTTATCTTTTCCTCGTCCGTTGGTATTACCTCTATAATATCCGACGGCTGGCACTTTAATATAATACATAATGTATTAATTGTGTCTGTTGTTATGCCTTTTCCCTGTCTTATATTCTGCAATGTCGCTTGGCTGATTATCTTATCTTTGCGCATTTTTGTACTTGTATATCCTCTATTAGATAATTCCTTAAGCACATCTATTTTATATCTCCACATCTGTTTTTGCTCCTTTCTTATAAGGTTATAAACATTGTATATTTTTTGTGTTTAAAAGTCAATAAAAATATTATATTAAAATCACTAATTTCAGTGTTGACAAACACTAATATTAGTGTTATTATAATCTTGCAAATAAAAAAAGGCGGTCGCCCCTACCAAGAACGAACCGCCACCAATCAAAAAGAAAGGTAGCTATATTATAGCACAGGTAAAAGATTATGGAAAGAACAGAATTATATTTGAACACATGGAGAGCATACAATGAGGGCTCTATTGGTTATGGTTGGATGTCAGCAGAGGAAGCGGAGAATTTTATAAAAGAGGATCCAGAGCGCGACGGCGGCGAGTGGTTCATAGCAGACATTGACAATTATACAGGCGTTAAGTTTTCTAGCCTTGATTATTGCAATGTCATGGAGGTTATACAATCAATCAAGATTCTTGAGGATTTAGAAGAGAGCGAGCGTGATGAGGTTGTCGCCCTTATGGAATACTTAAACACAGACAGCGCGCAGAAAGCCATTGACGAAATGGATAATTATACATTTTATACAGATATGGACAGCTTTCACGATTGTATGGATGAGTTAATTGATGAGGAGCTTGCAAGCGTTCCTGATAACATTACAAGATATTTTGATTACGAAGAATATCATCGTGATTGTGACTTTGATGTAACAGAAATGTCTAACGGCGTTGTTATCGCCGCATAAATTAGCAAGGTCGGCACTTCCGGGGTTCGATTCCCCGGCTTGCTATTACCCACAAGGGAATAAATAAAAGAGAGGTAAAAGAATATGACACTTGAAGAAGCAAAAGAATACACACGCCAAAAATTAGCACCATATTACAGCAACGAGCGAATCGAGAACGTTGTAAAACAGTATGTTTCTGCTGTCCGCCCGGGCGTTGTCTTAGTTAAAAATAAAAATGTAGGACTTATGGAACTATATTTATAATTAACCGCCGCAGAGGATGCCAGCCGGACCGATACCGGCGGCGGTTTTACCCGTAAGGGATAATATTAAGATATGGAGGCTTAAATCATGGAAATTAGTAGAATTAAGAAGATTTTGGACGCGCACAGCACGCCATATTACATCAAAGACGGACATATTTTCGCAGATTATATGTTTGCATTTCGTGAAAAATTCGAAATTGTGGAAGATGTGACAGGTTGGAGCAGGTCACAGCTCTACGCGTGGTTAGGATATTAATTTAAAGGAGAATCAAAGATGATGGAATATTTAGAAGAAAAGCTTGATAAAATTCGCGAGGAGTACGAAAAAGCAGAAGAAAACGCGGATAATTATTTAATGGCAAAGCTAGAGAAAGAAGCGGCGGAAATTACAACACAGATTAACACAGAGTTATTTTAATGCAAAGGGCGTACATGTTGCGCCCTTTTTGGCTTGTTTGGTTTTGGTTGGTTCGATTCCAGCCGCAAGCATTAAGCGCCTTGATAATTTAATACAATAATGCTATGCTAATATATAAAGCTTTTGCGTCTTTTAGGTGTACAAGTGTACCCAGTCGGGGCGGTGTGTGTTCTGGTGTTCCCAGAGCTGGCGACAGCTTCCAACAACTCAACAGGCATATTATACCCATTTTATACAACGCTATTAAAACGTTTTAAGGCTGTTTTTACTTTATAGGCTTATAAGTCTACACTTACGCAATAAAACCGCCGTACAGGGCAAATCACAAAGCTATAACACCGAAATTGTAAGACACACCTACAGCCACACAGAATCAGCCACATACTTTAGCTCGTTAAAGTCCTAAAGTTTTTTATCAATTTTTCAAGGCAAATCCGAACGAAATCGAGGTCAAAATCGGGTATAATTTTTCAACCGATTTTTGGATTTCAAAATTGCATATGACGGGGGTATCAAAAATTTCACATTATATTTTATGAGAAAATTTTTTCAATTTTTAGATTAGGATTTGAACGAAATCCGAACCGAATTTTGGAATTTTTTAGAAACGTTTTTTTGAATCTGAAATAGCATACCCACCCGGTATAAGAATATTTTACCTTGAAATTTTCTGACAACATTCTTCAGTATGTATCAATGCCTTACTCGAATACCGGCATTGACTAAGTTCATATATCAACAGCTCTCTTGTCATAGTCGGATTAGTTCTTTGAATTATCTTTAACAGTTCATCAATAGTCATTATCCCACTCTCCTAACTGCTCCAAGCACCATATCAACAATATCAAATACTTCATCTCCATACGTTGCTACAAAATCACATAATATCTCTTCTTGTTCAAGCGGCAAATACACATCATAGGACATACAGATTGCGTGGCATACTTCGTGTATCAACACTTTGCGTTGCATAAATCCTCGCAAAACATTTGACAGATAAATTGTATATGTATTTCTATCAGTTACACCTAAGCTGATTGTGCCATCTGACCGCTTTAATTCGCCCGAATTTGAATTTTTATATTGTACTTGCCAGATTGTGCCATTAATGTTAAAAATCATCTGTATGCTCCTTTCTGAATAAAGCAGGCTATGAATATTGCTACCCATAGCCCTTAATCTTAAAATTTTGACATAAGATTATTCATATTATTCTTAATCAAACTTTTTTCTTCGGCTGTTGCGTTATCACTAACTATTTTTATTATTTCATTAGTAACGGTTTTGATGTATTTATCTAATGCTTTCATTCTTTGCTCTTTGTCTTCTGGTGTAGTGCCGCTGTGCATTTCCTTAGTCTCTGTGTAGTTTCTCTTTGCCCTGTCATAGCCACTTTCGTTCATTGGCTCTGTATAGTACATCTTGCCATAATCCCTATCCATATCCCTCATACGCTCTGCTTCTGGGTATGTGTGCATATAAGGTGGCTCTTCATATCCTCTGCGGTATATTCCGTGCCCTTTAGGGGCAAATCTGCCATTTGCATAGCGGTAGTGATCGTAAAATCTCCTGCCACTTTCTTCGCCGTATTCGGCTTTAAGACTTCTTAAAAGTTCTTTGTTGTACTCTTCTTCCTCTTCATCAGCCTTTTTCATAGACTTAACGATAACTGCACGATATTCAGCTTCGCATAAATCCTTAATCATATCCACAGCTTCTGACATTTCCTCAACATTTACATTTTCAATGCCCTTATCAAGTTCAGATAGTGTCTTTTCGGTAAGGCACTCAACCATTTTGTGTATTCTTTCAATATGCATAATATCAAGCCTCCCTTACTGCAATCAAGTTACTGTTCTGAACCTCAATAGCCTGCGTCGACGTATTCTGCACGGCTACTGTACTGCAACATCCGCAAGGTACATCAATATAAGCCTGTGCCGATACATTGAATAAATTTTCAACCGCTGCCGGAGTAACTACCATCTTTGTTGATTGCAAAGGCTCTCCGTCAACTGCGATTGCAAGAGAAATCTCGCCTACTGTACCGCCTGTCGGTATTTGAATGTTTCCGGAATATGATACTAAAAATCTAGCCTTGCATTGATTGGTGATACCTCTTAGCTTGATAATTCCGCTTCCCTGTCTGTGTACGATACATTTTGTTCCGTTTACGGCTGTCTCTGTAAATGCCACATCTTCTCCGGCGGCAACTGTTTGTAATGCAATTCCTGTTATTTCCATTGTCTTTACCTCTCTTTCATAAAATAAGGGCAAACATTGTAGTCTGCCCTTTGTGTTTATAAGTAATACTGCTTAGCAGACATAATCTTGTTTAAATTCTTGTTTAAACCTTGTTTTAATTCGTCATTACCGAGTTAAAATCGAGTTAGAAACGAGTTAAACTCAATTAAGATACTCAATTATTCAGTTGTTAGCAATTACAACCGGTATTGCAGCCACATCCATATGCATAAGCATTAGGATTAGGAACAACATAAGCCGGGATAGCAGACGGATTTACCGCATTGATAATCTGGTTTGTCTGTGCTGTCATTGCAGTAGTCAGAAGCGCGTTCTGTCTATCCTGTGAAGCAGCTCTGCGTAAGTCATTATTTTCTGCCGTAAGTGTTGCTATCTTGTCATTTGTCAAGAAATCAAGAATAGCTCTTGTTCCTGCATTCTGGCTGTCAATAATATCTCTTGTATTATTGTTCATTGTGTTCTGTAAAGCACATGTGTTAGTTGCCATGTTGTAGTTTACGCCCTGAATAGCTTCTCTTGTCTCGCAGCAGCAGTTAGCAAGCTGTGACTGTAAAGCGTTGGTATTCTGCATATTAGCAACTGTATCAGCGTTGATAGCCTGCTGAATGCCGTAGCCTGTCTGCATGATATTTGTGTTAATACCATTAAAGCTGGTAAGCATACTATTATTCATAGCGTAAAAGCCATCACAAAGTCCGTTAGAAATGCCATCTAACTTGCTGATAACTGCCTGATTATCAAAACCTCTCTGGATTTCTCCAGAACAGCTTGAACCTCCTGTTGGAAGATTAACAATAGTAGGCATATTTCCACCTCCATCATTTCCGCCGACTCCGCCAAATGCACGATTTCCCCAGCCTAAGAAAACGAAAAGGAATAATATAATAATTATCCACGCACCATTTCCACCGAAGAGACCATCATTATTGCGATTACTTCCGCCTGTTGCGGCACTAATATCGGCTAATGAATATCCACCTGTATTAAACATAGTGATACCTCCATTTAAAATTTATTTACAAACAGAAAGTCCCGGGTTTTTCTGTATTGTACAGCTTACATATTTCTTAATTTATTTTCAAATTTTGAAAATTCTTTATCATAGTCAACGCCATTTTCAGCGCATATGTTTCTTGCAAATTGCTCTATTTTTTCTGTATCGTTGCTTTCAGCAAGATTTATGAGATTGTTTACCATGGGATTATTGCCACCATATTTCTTCATAGTGTCAATAACCAGTTGCTGCGGATTTTTAGATTGTTTAATTGCCGTGTAAATCTTTAACAAGTCCCAACCTTGCGAAAGTTTTTGTATCATCGCAGAAATATTATTCATCTCCATCACCGCCCTTGCTTTGAGTTCTTGAAGTTTTTCTTTGCGTTCCTAAAGATTTATCAAATCTATCTTCTAACTGCCCTATCTTCTCTGATAGTTCATCAAACTTATTTAAGAATAGCTGCGTGCTTTCATCTGATAGGGTAAATTTAGCATTTTCTATATCAGTTGTCGGATTACCAACATTGTTTCCGTCAGATTCCGTATAAGGCTTATACACAGCTGTTTTAATTGTTCCGTTGGCGTTCCAGCTCTTAACATAAATTTCTGACAAATCCTGTTTAGGGAAAAATGCCATTGAGCCATCCATAGGCACTTCATTAGCGTTAATATTTTCAACTGCCTGTACTACTCTGCCGTTAATGCCTACTGTCTGCTGTAGCATAGGTTGCTGATTCATCTGCATAGGCTGCTGCTGTAAGCTTTGCTGATAATTTTGCAAAAAACTCATTCTATCAGCATATGGATTCTGCATAGGCATATAATTATTATTCATCATAGGCACTGCTTGATAAGGATTGTTCATTGTCTGCCTCCTCTAAAACTTCCTCTATTGCGTGGATAACAAGAGATAATGTCACCAGATCAAGTTTCTGCAATTCTTCTTTGCTTAAGATTTTTTCTCTTACTTCGTCTGAAAACATGCACATTACCTCTCTTTCTGATTTAATTTTGGCATAAAAAAAGACGGATTAACCGTCATGTTTCCGACAGTTATCCGCCAAAAAATAAGCAAAAAAATAACGCTATTACAGCGTTTGTTAGACATTTATGATTACTTCTTTGATTACCTCTCTATTTTCCCACAAAAAAGACGATGTTCAGAATTCTCCTTTCATTCAGTGTTTATGCGGGTTTACAGTGTTTTTTCTCCTTAGAAAAATAGCAGGGGATGAGAGAATCGAACTGCATTGACCGTTGCCTTATTCCGCTCTATTACTGGATTTACAGCTTTGCGCTTTGATTACTTTGATTACTTTGTAATCAAAATCCTAGTAATTGATAGCGTTATTCACCTGCTCAATCTTAGTTCTATCAGTTTTATTGCTGTAGATGTAATATTTTCTTGTCGTCTCAATACTTGTATGCCCCATCATTTCTGTTATGACAGTATCATTCACGCAATTATCATATAACGCAACGCTGTACGCTCTACGAACCTTATGCGTAGAACGATAATTGATATCCAACGCCTTACATATCTTATGCAACTTTCTATTGAATGCCTGTTCCTTAATCCGCTCCCCTTTTTCTTCGAACATATAAGTTCCAAAAGGGTTCAATCTGCGAATTGCCTTAACAGTATCCAAGGCTTTGTCTGGAATAATTATGTCTCTTAATCCTGCGTCTGATTTAGGATAATCGCTTACAATCTTAACCCATTTACCATTATCATCTCTGACCTTAATTTCTGTTCTTTGCACAGATATATAATGCTTGATAGTTCCATCTTTAAGCGTAGAGTTGTGAATATCAGAAAACTTAAGTGATGATAACTCACCAGCTCTCATTCCACATTCAAACATAAGTAGTAACCCCAAACTCCTTATATCATATCGTCGCCATAGATATTCTGTGATTCTTGGAACTTCATCCTCAAAATACACCTGTTCTTCTTTCTTCTTCACATTCTTAGTAAATGCTCTGCGTGATAAATCTAAATCTCCCATAAATTGTGTAATGCTTAGATTAGTATATCCCTTTTTCTTGGCATATTTAAAAATACCATTGATAAGGATTCGCATATCAGAATATGCCTTTTGTGTCAGCTTACATTCAGCAATAATAGTCTTAATAAAGCATTCCAAGTCATCTTCCGTGATATACTTGATTTTCTTATCTGACATGTGATATGCTTCATTAGCAAAGAACCTAGTGAAATTATCAGTATACTTGTCATACGACTGCTTCTTAATCTCATGGTATTCAAGTTTCTGGTCTATCCATTCCTTGAACACAGCTTTTACTAAAGGTTCATTAGCAAGTTTTTTGTAGTGTTCCACAATTCCATCTTCAAGAGACTCTTGCGTTGAACGTTTTAACAGCTTTCTACCACTTGATGTGCTTTCATCTGGCAAGTATGTATACCACTTACTATCCTTCCCTTGCCAGACTTCATTGTTGTGTGCCTTTAAATACTTTTTCCTTTCGTTCATTTCAATTTGTTTCTGAACATCGTCACGAGAGATAATACCATTCTCTAGTACATAATTCAATAATTCCTTATCTGTTAATTCCAATCATGGCACACCCTTTCAATTTTATTTTTAATACTTCTTATCCTCCTCTCAAGCGTTCTTTGTGATACACATAATCGTGCAGCTATCTCCTTTTGTGTAAAATTCCGAGAAAGAAGTTTGAATATTCTCCCCTCTTCCTCGGTAAAATTGGCATTTTCCAGTATCTTTTCAAGTTCCGGCTTAGTCAGTTCTGAAAACTTCATAAGCCATACTCCTTAATATTTAATTTTTATTTTCGTTTCTTCTTCTAACTGTTCAATAAGTTCTTTCGGATCTATAAGCCCTGCATTAAAATCTTCATTAAATTTATCAATTTCATCAATAAGCCGTTCTAATCGCTTATTTCCGAATCCAAATTTATCATGTAGCACCCATAGCAAAATTGTTAAGGCGTTACCGAACATTTCTTTATTTTCTTTGTTCTTCTGCCTATTTAACTGAACTCTCATCATTTGTTCTTGAAATCTTCGTTGTTCCGACTTGCTCATTTAACATAGCCTCTCTTTTCTTTTTCTCCCGATATCTTTTACAGTATATGGCATTTTTACCAGTCTCAATTCTTTTGATATTTTTCCTCTGTTCTGCTGCCTTGCCTTTTTCAGATTGCTTATATCTCTTTTGAGCTGCCTTGCCTTTTTCGGTCTGAAAATATTTCTTTTGCGCAATTCTATGTGCTTCTGACCGGTTATATCGTCTGCGTCTAGCTTTGCCTTTTTCGCTCTGTTCATACATTCTATCATATATAACCTTTGCCCTTTGCTTAGGTTCTAATTGCTCTAATTTATTTCTAAAGGCAATTTCTTTATCCAGTTTATTCTGTTGAATTATATCTGGCTGTTCAAGCGTATTGTATAAACAATCATTCAATGCACAGTTAAGGCAATCGGGATAAATACAATTTTTAGGTCTCATAATTTACCTCATGGCGTTTATTCTATCTTGAATATCTTGAGGTGCTTCGATATACTCTTCTGCGTTTGTATTTTGACCAATAAAGGCATTTTCTTTGTTCATAGGTGTATTTATACCTCTTTGGAATTTTTGCTCGATTTGAGCCTTATACGAATTTGCATTCGTCTTTTCAATAAGTGATTTGATATTGTCTGGCATACGATTTATTTCATTCGCACGCTTGACAACTGTTTCATAAGTTCTTAGAAAATTTGATTGTATTACTGTTTCTATTGTCTGATAATCTGCTGTCGCCCAGTTTTTTAGATTGTCTGGCATGCCAACAGCTTGTCTAACAAGTGGTGGTAACTTGTTAAATTCTTCAACCGCTCCATAAGTGCCATTCCTTAAAGCTTTACTAACCAATCCCCACGCCGCCATTCCGTCAAGTTCTTGCGGCTGCGATATGGTCTGTATTTTGCCTATCAACTGCCCTATGCTTGGGGCAAATCCGCTTGTATCAGAATGCACATAAGCTTTCAGTGCCGTAGATATTTGACCGTAGTTGTATTCTTCCAACATCATATTCCAAACATCTACCGTCTCGGATAAGTTGTTAGGCTTATAGTTAGGGTAGCAATCACACATTATGCGAATGATTTTAACTATTTCTTCTCTTGTCATTGCTGCTCCCTTTTAATTGATTCGATATAGTATCTAGCTTATCACATATAATAGCGCTATTGATTGCTATTGTTCTTAAAAGTGATTCAGTTCTTCCGTTGTGTGGATAATCACTTCTAAAATCAATTCCTTTAAGTGTATCATCTAATCTACTCATTCTTATCACCTGCCTTTAACTGCTCTGCAATCTCGTTTATTAAGTTAGCCACACTCACAATATCCTGTGGATATATAACATCTGATAATCTTGGAGTAATTGCTGCTGTAAAATCATCAACAGCTTTATTTCTCACATCATCAACAGTTGTAAACTCACAATCCCATTTGCTACAACTACCGCTTGAATGATATACGCAATTTTTGCAATCTCTATTCATACATTCACACTCCTTTACACATTATCCCAATCAATAGCACCTTTATTGAAATTCTGATTGCCCTGCTTTTCAGAAACGACATTCTGATTTAGATAACTTTCAAACTTCGTGCCAAACAAGGTATCTGGTCTTAAATATCTTTCTCTTTCTGTTCCAAGCCATTCATTAACTTTCTTGTCTATAACTGTGTAAAAATCCTGTTCAGTATACCCCTCTTTGATTCTTGCTCCGATATGTTTTTTAGTATTAGGTGTATTGTATTTATATCTGGTATTACATCTGTTATTTAAGTAACTAATAATATTTATATA
>ERZ1026894.2140-NODE-2140-length-10495-cov-10.365134_pt1 | contig 10495 bp, 11 predicted proteins | sample MGYA00380177_ERZ1026894 | MGnify/ENA primary metagenome ERZ1026894 (study PRJEB33269, sample SAMEA4719813) | human gut metagenome | biome: human-associated habitat; feature: organic feature; material: feces | place: Cameroon | collected 2013-10 ... | reverse complement strand
TGGCCATGCATCATTGAAGCCACTTCTGATAAAATTTTACTTTTGATAAGAGAATTTATCACAAGTTGTGATAAGTATTCTGTGAACATAGATTTAGTGCATAATGTTCGTCGTTTTGGAATTCCTGACCTTGGAATTAAAGAGCGAGAGGGTCAGATACCTGAATATGTTGCATCTAAGTATCCTGAACTGGTTGATGGTGAAATGTGGGGCATTATCAAAATGTGTCTCTTGCCTGACTATGAAGGAAAAAAGAGCCATGTAGAGATGGTTGACTTTAAACCATTTAAGCCATATACATCCGTTGATGTGAGCTTTATTCAGAATGTCAGAAAGAACTTCACTACTCCAGAATGGCTTGATTTGATAATCTCGTCAATGGAGTATGAACCAGACTCTTTTGAAACTATGCATCAGAAGTTGGAATTCGTTAGTCGTCTATTGCTATTTGTAGAACCTCGACTAAATGTGATTGAGTTGGCTCCAAAGGGAACTGGTAAGTCATACGTGTTCAATAATATCAGCAAGTATGGATGGCTGGTTAGTGGTGGTAAGGTTACACGTGCTAAGCTATTCTATGATAGGGCTAAAGATCAGTCTGGCATATTGAAGAATCATGATTTCTGTGCGTTTGACGAGATTCAGACAATAGTATTCCAAGAACCTGCAGAACTTCAAGGTGCCTTGAAGTCATATCTAGAACAAGGTAAGGCAACAATTGGAGATAAGGAATTTACATCGGAATGCGGTATGATGTTAATGGGTAACATTCCTCTTACGGAGGACAGAAAGCCTGTGAACAAGCGATATTTTGATGCATTGCCAGATAATTTTCGTGAGTCTGCACTACTCGATAGATTCCATTGCTTCATCGAAGGTTGGTATCTACCACGAATCAATAAAAGTATGATTTACAAGGGCTGGACAATGAACATGGAATACTTCTCTGAAATTATGCATAATCTACGTGTTCAGAATATTTATAGTGAGCTGTTTGATAAACTTGTAGATTATGATCGTCAGGCAGGAATGCGTGAGTTTACTGCGGTAAAGCGTATTGCAACTGCTTATATTAAGCTACTTTTCCCACATTGGACATCTGTTGATGATGTTAACCTTGAGGAGTTCGATACATTCTGCTTACAACCAGCTATACATCGAAGGGGTATTATTCAGCAGCAATGTCATTATATAGATCCTGAGTATAAGTCAGAAATGCCTGCAATTTGGGTGAAACATTAAAACTAAAACATAACAAAATGGATGTAGATGCATTTGTAGACAATGATGATGAATTGGTAAAGTACAAATGGAAACTTTGCCTTTCACCTAAATGTTGGTTTGATAATTCGGAAGTTACTTCACGCTTTCATAATGAAGAAAACTGGTCAGGTTACATTAAGTATCTAAATGAAGATAATAATGAACTGTCTGAAGAAATTAAAAATTTACCTAACAATTGTGGTGGTATTTATGTTTTCTTTGTTCAAGGCAAGAACCTCCCGTTTTGTGAACGTTATTTAGCGTATGTTGGAAGAGTTCGTTTTACGGATACCGAAAATCTACGCAATAGGTTGAGACAGTATCTGCCTGAAAGTAAAAGGCAAGATAAGAAACGTCCTAAATTAAAAAAATTATTTAGACATTGGAAAGAGTATCTGTATATTAGATATTTTAAATCAACAGATAACGATTTTATTGATGAGGGAGAGAGTGCACTTATTAAAGCAATTTTACCTCCATTTAATACAGATATTCCTAATTATACAATAAAACAACCTCAGAAAGCATTTTAAAGAATATGAAAGCTATCGATATACCTGCAATACGAGGATGCATTGGTAAACTTGTATATTATACAGCCACATTTACTTTCAAGCAGATTGCTGAAAGAGTCAAGCCTGTTAATAATGAATTACATAATTCAAAGTCACTAAGTGAACAATTGCAGAGAGCTTTGACAGATAACCACAAAAGTATTAAAGATTATATCTTAACACAGAAGGAACATTTCTTTAATGCTTTAGTATTAGCTGTTTATGACGGCGATCCGACATGGAACGAACTTGAATTGGAATTTCAAGGAAATAACTATTATTCAATGGGATTCCTTAGACTCAATGGACAGGAACAAATATTTCCAGTTGATGGTCAACACAGAGTTGAAGGTATAAAAGAAGCCTTAAAGGAGAATCCAAAAATAAAAGACGAAGAAGTTACCGTTATTTTCATTGGTCATCACAATACACAAGAAGGAAAGGAAAAAACAAGAAGAATTTTTTCAACCTTAAATAGATATGCAAAGCCTGTTAGTCAAGGAGATATTATTGCACTTGATGAAGATGATATTGTGGCTATAACTACCCGAGATTTACTTGAAAATTGTCCCCTATTCATGAACGAAAATGTAAAAATTGATAAGAAGAGTTCTAAGGCATTAGCGGATAATGATGAGAAGTCTTTTACATCATTAATAACACTATATGATACAAATAAAATAATCTATACTTATTATAAGTCAGATTATGATCATCAAAGAAAATTGTATAGCGGTAAAAAAATCTCTGAGTTTCTCAAATATCGCCCAAGTCAGCAGGAAATTGATGATTTCTACAGCTATCTTTGTGATTTCTGGGAAATGTTCATTGATATTTTCCCAGGAGTAAAGGATTATGTTGATAAATGCAATGACGAAAACGCTGCGTCAAGCTATAGAAATAAAAATACCGGAGGCTTGTTATACTTTAGGCCAATTGCTCTGCCTCAGCTAATAAAAGCTATTCTTGAGACTCAATTAAGAATGCAAATGGATCTAACTGAGTGTATGGCAAAATATGCACAAGTAGAAATGTGCATCTCATGCGAACCATGGACTCAATTTTTGTGGAACGTAAAAACTCAAACGATGATAATGAAATATAAAACCAATATATTTCACATGCTGATATATATGCTTCGTAAGAATCTATTGAGTCAGAAAGAGAAAGGTACTTTACTAAAAAATTATGCGGAAGCAAATGATATTGACGTATTGGCAGCAGATCAAAGACTGTCAGGATTAACCTCAGTCTTATAAGCTTGTAAATTTTATTCTGTCTTTTTCATAAAATGAAATATATTCAGAAAAGAATATTGATATTAAAAGCATGTGGAAGTTCAGATGAACCACATGAATGTAACGGTATATGTGAGCATGCTCAATTATACGGTATTGAACCTGTATGTAAATGCGTCCGAAATAATGAGGATTTAGGAACTATTCTATCCTCCAATGGGCAGTTTGATTACATATATCTAAGTGCTCATGGAAATCTGGATGGATTTGCAAGTGAAGACGGATTGGTTGATATGAGCTGGCAAAGATTGGCAATGTTACTTTGCCAAACCAAAACAATGAACGAAGATAGCATCCTAATGCTGTCTTGTTGCAGAGGTGGGCTCATGGATGTCGCATATAAAATCTTTACAACCTGTTTGCAGATTTGTTATGTTCTTGGACCTAGACAAAGCTTGACTTCTGCTGATATGCATATTTGTTTTGGTATATTCTTGTACAACATTGAGAGACGAGGGGTAGATCCAGTTGTTGCTTGCGAAAAAATAAAATTGGCAACGGATCAGCGTTTCTCTTGTTATGACAGAGAGGAAGAAGGTATCAATATTGATAATTACTGCCAAATACATATGTTTGAATAGTAAATGCGCCTTTGGTTTATACATAGACGTTATTTATATTAGACTCAATATGGAAAATAACGACATAATAAAGCACCCGTTTGGCGAATTGCAGGCCAATTATCCCAAAGACCTGAGACTTGTTTCACAAATCTCAGATCTTTGGGAGGATGCAAAGAATAAGGCGGTATATTCTGTCAATGCTGAATTGCTCGATGCTAATTGGCAGACAGGTCAGCATATCGTTGAGTTTGAGCCAGGTGGTAACGCTAAAGCAAAGTATGGAGACAGGGTTGTTGATCTGTGTAACATCTGATATAATCCGTTTTCCATATGTATTAGAGTTTACAGGGAACCTCAACAGGAACAATATCTTCATTAATTAGTTACGTATTTATAATATGGAGAAAATAGATATACACCAACTGATTGGCGAAGCCACAGAATATGATAAGAAACGAGCTCTAGAAGTAAAGAAACCCAAGAGCTGGTGCAAGAGTGTGAGCGCCTTTGCCAATGGCATTGGTGGCAAACTTGTTTGGGGTATTTCAGATGATGATACTCTAGTAGGACTTGCTGACGCAAAGAGCGATGCAGAGAAAATCAGTGAAGCAATCAAGGTACACCTTGATCCTATTCCTGACTTTAATCTTTCATTTGTCCAGTCTGAAGGGATGGACTTTGTTATATTGGATGTTATGCCTGGTGCTCAAACACCTTATTATTATATTGGTGATGGCCAGATGCAAGCATTCGTTCGTGTAGGCAATGAGAGTGTAGTGGCAAGCATGTCTAAACATAAGGAATTGGTACTGAAAGGCTCCAATATGTCGTATGACAGCCTTGTGTCTCGTTGGAGATTTGAGGATATGGCCTTCACGGTACTACGTGCTACTTACTTCAAACGCACTAATCGTTCTTTTGAAGATAGCGACTATGAGTCGTTTGGAATTGTCAATGAGAAGGGCGAACTGACTAATGCTGGTGCTTTGCTTGCAGACTATTCCCCAGTGCGCCATTCTCGTCTGTTCTGCACTCGTTGGAATGGGCTTGATAAGGCAAATGGAGTAATGGATGCCTTGGATGATGAAGAGTATACCGGAAGTCTGATTACACTATTGCAAGCAGGACTTGATTTCGTGCGTCGTAACTCAAAGAAAGCTTGGAACAAGACAGCATATAATCGCCTTGAGTACCCAGAGTACCCAGAACGTGCTGTTGAGGAAGGACTAGTAAATGCTCTGATTCATCGTAATTATCTTGAGTTGGGAAGTGAAGTGCACATCGATATGTATGATGACCGCCTAGAGATATTCTCACCTGGTGGGCTGATGGATGGTGGTTCTATCAAGGATATGGATGTTATGAATATGTCTTCTCGTCGCCGTAACCCTGTCCTTGCTGATATATTCAGTCGTTTGAAATACATGGAACGTCGTGGTTCTGGTTTTAAAAAGATAGTATCTGCCTATAAAGGGCATGACGGTTACACAAAAGGTATGGATCCTTCATTCTCTACCCCTTGGGATAGCTTTGTACTAACTCTTCCAAAATTTAATGTTGATGGTTTAGAAGACGTATATATCAGCTCAGATGATGCTACTAATCAAGGTGGTCAGAAAGGTGGTCAGAAAGGTGGTCAGAAAGGTGGTCAGAAAGGTATTGATTCTACTATTGACGAAGTTCTAAAACATATAAAAGAGAATCCGCAAATCACAAGAAAAATTCTTTCTGAAACAATTGGTGTATCTCCTAGTGCTATTCAAAAACATATCAACCGATTGAAGAATGATGGTATTATTCGTCGTGTTGGTGGTGATCGTGGAGGCCATTGGGAAGTCATTAAGTGATCCTGGATTTCTTATACGTAATAGAAAAATAAGTTTAATTTGCTGAAAAGAAAAATATACATAGATATGTTATTCGGAAATAAGATAAAAGAGCTCAGAGAAGAGCAAGGGTTACTGCAACGACAGTTGTCGGCAGTACTGGAGATTGATACACCAATGTTCAGTAAAATAGAGCGTGGTGACAGACGAGCTAAGCGTGAACAAGTCATAAAGCTTGCAGAATACCTGCATCAGGATGAAAAGGAAATGCTTACCTTGTGGTTGGCTGACAAGTTCATTGATGCTGTTGAGGATGAGCAAGAACGTGACCTTTGCCACGATGCTATTATTGTTGCACAAGAGAAAATGAATAAGTTATAACTTTATTTTTCTAAATCTTAACAAATAACAAAAGGCTTACAACAGACTTTCTATATGATTCTGGTTGTATGCCTTTTTGTGGTATTACGTATAGTATGTCCGGAAAAACTCGTCATAATTGAAAATGTAGTTCACAAAGACGTGAGATTATCGAATTTAATTGGTATTGTTAGGCGAATCGCAAGCTGACGATCCAGAATATGTGAAACGCTGTCTCACAAATTGACTTGGAGACATTACTTTGAACTTCTCTAATGCAATTTTCAAAGACTTACACCGGCAGATTGCGTTAATATTCTCCTCTCACAATTGCTCTCTTCTTCTCATTATCACTTACGAAAGCTTAGTTGAAAATTCTCATAGACATTCCCAAAAGGCATACAACTGAAATCATATAGATTTTGGTTGTATGCCTTTTTTCGTTTCTCGCCTTTCTTATTCGCAAATTGGGTTTTAATTTGTATCTTTGCAGAAGAATAAAAGATAATGAGAGAAATAATATAAATAAAGTGTGTGAGACGTGATAACCCGATGCTATCTTGAAATAACCAATGTTTGTAATCTCGATTGTGTGTTTTGCCCAAAGACGGCAAGGGCTAAGCACACTCTGACGATGGAAGAATTTGATACGTTGACTTCGCGACTTAAGGGCGAAGTCAAGTTCCTGTATTTCCATCTCATGGGCGAGCCTTTTCTTCATGCTCAGTTGCCACAGTTTGTAAAGATGGCTAAGGAAAAAGGTTTTGTTCCTGTGCTCACCACCAATGGCACCTTGCTGTCGCAACGCCCTGATATGCTTGATGCTTTGCCTCATAAGATTCAGATATCGCTCCATTCGCATGAGGGCAATGGCAAAGCCGACCTTGAGCGATATATTGATGATGTGATGATGTTTGCCATAGAAGCTGCACATCGTGGATGCGTCATCGTGTTGCGACTATGGAATGAGGGTGGTCACAATAGTATGAATGATACTATCCTTAATTTGATAGCCAACCATGTGCCACAACCTTGGACTAAGAGATACGACGGTTGGAAACTTGCCGACTATCTATATATAGAAAACGATAATATGTTTGAGTGGCCCGACCTTCAGCATGCTACTTATGGCGAAGAAGAAGTGTTCTGTTATGCTCTTCGCAATCAGATAGGTGTGCTTGTTGATGGTAGCGTGGTGCCTTGCTGCTTAGATCACAATGGGGACATAAGCTTAGGTAATCTCTTTGACCAAAGTTTAGAGCAGATTCTTGCTTCTCCTCGTGCCACAGCAATATATCAAGGATTCACCAACCATATTGCCGTAGAACCTCTATGTCAGCGCTGCGGATATTCTGCCGTTTCAAAGAGGTTTAGAAAGTAATTGGATGGGGTAATCACACCATCACATTGAAAATAACGAAAAATACGTCTCAAAAATGCAACAGGCTTCGATGACCAACGAAGCCTGCTTCATTGCCCAACGAAGCAAGCTTCATTTGCCATCGAAGCTATATTCATTTTTATTGCTTAATAGAGCATGCAGAGATGTCTATAAGATTGTTTACAATGGCATAGATGGTAAGACCGGCAAGCGAGTGGATTTGTAGCTTGCGAGCTATGTTGCGTCGATGGGTGATAACGGTATTTACCGAGATATACAAATGGTCTGCAATCTCCTTGTTCGACATGCCTTGCACCAAGCAGACGATGATTTCACGCTCACGGTCGGATATCGATTCCATATTGTCGCTGTTGCTTATCATGTTTGAGAGTCGAGCCGAGACATCGTCGTTCTTTATCTTTCTTTCCAACACGCGGATGGCAGGGATAAAGATTTCGTCCTCCACATTGCTATGGTTGCTTAGCCATTCCTCGTTGTTGTAAAGGTCGTAGAGGGTGCTGGTGAGCATATTGTTAGACTGACCGTCGTAAGGCAAATATTTGATGATGATGCTCTTTAGCTCCTGCAGTTTGCTTGTGGTATCGCCATGATGCTTTGAGAAAATATCGATATTGTAGTTTTGCATCTGCTCGCCTCTTAGCAATGCTTCAACATAAGGGAAGAGAGTCTTCTCCTCGTATTTCATGTGCTGCTGAATGGCGTGGGCATAGTTATCGTAGAGGTGCAGAATGAGTACGGCAAGATTGCCACCATTTGAAAGAGCCTCTTCCAGGCGCTTACGAATGGAAGGAAGCTGGAACCCGAGGAAATATTTGTGTGAAGCCTGCAGATATGTGAGCAGGGTGCTTACCGAGATTTTCTCGTCGTCAGGGTTAGGACTATAGCCATTGATAAAGAAGTTTACTATAGCAAGAAATGTGTAGCTATCCACACCTTGCTCTTCGCAAACCTCGCTAACTGTTTTGTCGCCAAAACCAAGACGTATGCCGAAGGCACCAAGACCTTGCAGCACACTATAGTTGTCGCGGATAAGTTCAATCATCTTATCGTCTGCTTCATATAGCTTCATCTTTTTCATATACCGTAAACTTTGTTTCTGTGTTAAAAATGGGGCGGGGGAAGCTTTCTGGCTTCTTCCACCTTATTATATATTATTACGGTGCAAAGTTACGCTTTTTCTTCGATACCGACAATCATATATTGTTGGTATTCTGATTTTTATATTCTTTTATCCTTCATTATATTGTGGTATGGGGCGCTGAAGAGGTGGGTTTAGTCATTATTTCTTGTGGTGTAACAGGCGTGTTTGAAAAGGCTTCTAATTATATGTTGGTAGCGATAGGCTAATAATCATAACTTTTTGGTATTGTGGATGTTATGCTATTCCTTTAACTTTGCAACCGAAATTCATAATATACCATTTTTTAAGTAACTAAAAGGAATAATTAAAGATGAAATCTACAATTGTAATTTATGGCTCTTCCACTGGCACCTGTCAGTCGATAGCCCAAACCATCGCTTCAAAGCTTGATGCGCAAGCTGTAGACGTAGCAAGTATAGACGAAGCGACGATAAACAGTTATGACAATCTGATTCTTGGCACCTCTACTTGGGGAGCAGGCGAGATGCAAGACGATTGGTACGACGGTGTGAAAACATTGAAGAATGCAGGCTTGGCAGGTAAAACCGTAGCTCTCTTTGGTTGTGGCGATAGCGAATCGTATCCTGATACTTTCTGTGGAGGTTTGAAGGAGTTGTATGATGCTGCTGTCGTTGCAGGAGGCAATGTGTTGCCAGGAGTTTCTACTGAAGGCTATACATTCGATGATAGTGAGGCTGTAGAAGATGGTAAGTTCCTTGGTTTAGTTCTTGATGAGATAAACGAGGACGATAAGACCGAGGAGCGTATCAATGCTTGGCTTGAGAGCATCAAGCCTTCGCTTTAAGGAAGATTAGAAAATGAAATTCAGTTTTTTTATGTAGATTAGTTATTAGTATTTGTCAGAATTAAGGAGTTGAGACACAACCATGGTCTCGGCTTCTTGATTCTAAACTTAAACATTTGAATAGTATGCAATGTAAAACTTCGTTGCCAATAGATTTGAAGGTTCTGATGAACCATATTTATGAGTATAAAAAGGGTGTGCGCCGTATGGTGCTTTATACTTTCGACAAACAATATGAATCTTTTGCCATTACAAGATTGCAGAATCAGAACATAGAGTATATCATTCAGCCTGTGGGCAATGGTAATCTCAATTTGTTCTTTGGCAAACGAGAATGCTTGGATGCTATTCGGATGATTGTCACGAAGCCATTGTGCCAATTGTCGCCAGAAGAAGATTTTATACTCGGTGCTATGTTGGGTTATGATATATGCGCGCAATGTGAAAGATTTTGTGAACGGAAGAAACGAAACTGTCGGGCTTTAGCCTGACAGTTTTTTTATTGCCAAAATGGTAATGGTTTATTATTAGCGAAGATAAATGTTGGATAATACCACTACTTATTGTTAGGTATTTAATGTTGGATAATCATAATTTTTCGGTATTGCAAGAATTGTTTTTGGGGATTATCTTTGCACCCCGAAAATAAAGGATTATGAAAAAAGGATTAGGAATATTGAAACGAATTAACTTGAAGAAGATTAAGAAAAAGCACATTTTCTTAGCTTTATTAGCAGTGATTGCTCTTGGAGGTTTGGCGAAGGCTTACACAGCTTGGGTGGGTACCACTCGCATCGCTTTCCTCAACTATCAGGCTATTGCGTTGGGACAGATTTCGCATGCCAACGATAATGCTATGATTAAGCTTAGTGAGATTACTACCGATGATTTCGATCATCTGGATGATTACGATATGATTATCGTGAATGGTATGGGTCTCCGTATTGATGAGAACCAGCGCAAGCTGTTGGAAGAGGCTTCCTACAAGGTGCCGACCCTGACTCATGCAGCTACCAACCCAGCCAACAATATCGTATCAGTGGATAACTTCGATGCCGATTATCTGATGCAGTATATCGAGAACGGCAGCAAGAAGAATTATCACAGCATGCTCGCTTACATCCGTAAGTTTATCGACGGAAAGAAGTTCATGGCTCCAGAACCGGAACGTGTGGATGAGCGACCAGACTATCTCCTGACTCATTTCGACCCGAAGGATGAAAAGGGCGATGAACTGGGCTTCAACAGCATCCGCGAGTACAACGCCTTCCTGGCAAAGAACG
>ERZ1026894.2138-NODE-2138-length-10509-cov-3.467859_pt1 | contig 10509 bp, 8 predicted proteins | sample MGYA00380177_ERZ1026894 | MGnify/ENA primary metagenome ERZ1026894 (study PRJEB33269, sample SAMEA4719813) | human gut metagenome | biome: human-associated habitat; feature: organic feature; material: feces | place: Cameroon | collected 2013-10 ... | reverse complement strand
GGAACATCAGAAACAGTATGGGCATATTATAGTTCTTGGTGTGGGAAGTTTTAGTAAATTAAAAAGTAAAACATCTTATATTTATTGTATAGAAGCTATAGGGAGAATTATTATGAGATTAGATAAATATTTAAAAGTCTCCAGACTGATCAAAAGAAGACCGGTTGCCAATGAGGCATGTGATGCCGGCAGGATTCAGGTTAATGGGAAAGTGGCAAAGGCATCCCTTAACATAAAAGTGGGAGATATTATTGAGATTACCTTTGGGGATAAGGTTGTGAAGGTTGAGGTTCTCAGTATAGAAGAAACATATAAAAAGGATGAAGCGAAGGAACTGTACCGCGTTCTTTAAGGGGTGTTTCGGAAGAGAACATTTTCAAAAAAGAAAAGACAGGAACATAATCCCAGAACCGTCTGCATATATATTTGTTATGCAGGCGGTTTTTATTTTTGACATAGTTAGAAAGCTGCCTTCGGTTTAAGTTGTTCTTAAGGGTTTTGCGGTACAGAAATGGAGACAGGAAAATGGAAGACAATAGAAATTTACATGAAAACAGAGGGGTACATAAGGTATATCTGAATGGGCGGCGCACAGCAGTGATGTCCGGGGTGCGGGATGTCCTTTCCTTTGATGCGAAGGAGGTATATCTGGAGACGGAGCAGGGCATTCTTCTGATCAAGGGAGATGAACTTCATGTAAACCGTCTGTCGCTGGAAAAGGGAGAAGTTGATGTAGATGGAAGGATCGACAGCTTTGCGTATTCCGACAAGAATGATCCTGAGAAGAAAGCAACATCATTTTTAGGGAGAATGTTTCAGTGAGACAGATCATTCAGGAACAGATTTATTTTCAGATTACGACATTGTGCGCCGGAATGTTTTTGATGTTTGGATATGATATCCTGCGGCTCTGGCGGTGGCTGATCCCTCATGGAAAAATATGGGTGTGGGTGGAGGACTTGCTGTACTGGAGTTTGTCCGGCATTCCGGTATTTATTTTGTTTTTCCGGATGATCGACGGGGTGCCCCGGTGGTATGGAATTGCCGGAATGCTTGCCGGAGGGATTTTATATGAGGCGGGAATCAGTATTCCCATCCGTACCGGACTGCAACGGATATTGGGCAAATATAATAAAAAAATAGGATTTAGGGTTGCGAAATTAGCCAAAATGTTGTATAGTAAAATAACTGGACCAAATAGCAAAAGCTAGATGGAATGGGCATTCGGAACAGGTTTTACTGACATTTTATTTGGACGCTATATCTGGTATATGTTACTGATCGGTTGTACTAGATATGGACTGTCTGAGAGGCATTGACCGTTGTATTTCGTTGGGGGACGAAATGTGGCTGGTCCAAGGGGAGTTGATGAAGTATATGGCACGACGAAGACGTAAAAAGAAGCTGAGTCCGTTTACGGTTGTCGGTGTGATTGTGTTGTGTTGTGTTCTGTGTGGAACATTCACTTATAAGACGATCACATTAAAGGCGGAGTCGGCGAAGTATTCAGCACAGATTTCAGAGCTTAAGAAGGAAAAGAAAAAGCTGAATGAGCAGAAGGCTGAGATTAAGGACTATGAATCCTATGCAAAGACAAAGGAATATACTGAAGAGGTGGCTCGCGATAAGCTGGGTCTTGTATATCCTAATGAGATTATCTTTGAACCAAACGACAAATAATAAAAAGAGTTTCACAGAAATGTGAGGCTCTTTTTTTGCATATTTTTGTCGAGGAAAATATTTTGGACAGGTTCTCGATTTTGACAAAATATTTGAAAATTCTTTTCTATACTTTGTTGCACTGACGAAAACAGAGGGGGATGTGTCATGAAAAAAATTCATAAAAAAATGTTGGTGCAGCTGTTGTTTGGTTTTTTGATCGGGCGTGTGGTCCTGCTGGAACGAAATCCTGCCGGGGCAGCTTTTTTTGCAGGAGCACTGGCCCAGGGCGGAGGAGTTGTGCCATTGCTATTTTCGGTGGGACTGGGGATGCTTTCCGCGTTACCGGTGGAAGCGGTCCTTCGTTACGGAGTCGGTATGCTTGGGATTGTTGTTGCCAAAAATCTCATGAAACGACAGGGAATGAAATGGAGTGTCTGGCAGTCTTCCGGGCTGATGGCGGCAACACTGGCCGTCCTGTCCGTGACCCAGTATACGATTTTGCCATATCAGTGGAAGGATATTTTATTTACGATATTGGAGCCGGTACTGGTGGTGGCATTGGCGAGAGTTTTTCTGGAGGGACAGCAGTATTTGTTCCACTTCCGGAGAGGGCGGCAGATCAGTCAGGAACAGCTGCTTAGTCTGGTGCTGATGGGAATGCTTGCGTTATATGGCATCCCGGAGGTGATGATCCGTGATATTTCGCTGACCGTGCTTGTGATGCTTTTGCTGGTGCCTTTTGCGGGGTATCAGTATGGAATAGGCGTGGGTGCTGTGGCGGGGGCGGCAGGAGGAATTATTTTGTCTCTTATGGGACAGGATGAAGGCTTTGTGGGGAGTCTCTGCCTGTTGGGGATGATCACGGCATTATTCCGGGATAAAGGGAAAATGTGGAGCCTGTCCGCTTATTTGCTGGGAGCATTTGGGATTGGGATCAGTCTCAACCGTGATATGCTTGATCTGGGAATGATCAAAATGCTGGTCATAGACAGCCTGATCCTGGCGGCAGTACCGGACAAGCTGCTTCGACGGATACGAATTCCTCTTTATGGGGAACGGGGGTCAGGAGAAAATCCCGAAGGCCTGCAGATGAAAAATAAGCTGGAGGGTTTTTCGGATTCCTTCCGGCAGCTTGCCCGTGTGCTGCAAAAGCAGAGTGAAGAAAAAACAGGAGTAAACCGCCGGGATGTAAGGCTTCTGATGAAGGAGATGGCAGAACAGGTCTGTGATAAATGCAGTCACCGAGAATATTGTATGGGACAGGTGGCGGTAAATCGTCCGGAGGTAGTTTCGCATCTGATGGAGATGCAGGAGCAGGGAATGCTGCGCATTGATCAGATGCCGGCGGAGTTCGTGGAGGAATGTATTCATCCGGACTGGTTTTTGATGGAGGCAAATCAGGGACTTCGGATGGCGCGTACCGTGATGAGCTTTCAGAATCAGCTTGCCCAGAACAGACGGGTGCTGGCCGGGCAGATGGAACAGGTGGGAGATCTTTTCCGGGAACTTGCGGGAGATGCAGGACAGACAGCAAAGGTGCCGGAGGAGATGGAAAATGTGATCAAACGGGAGCTTGCGGGAATGAGGGTAAAGGTGGAGGATCTGATCATTTACCGGGATAAGCGGGACCGGCTGGAAATACGGATGAAGGCCCATACAGGGAAGGGGAGGCTGGTGACGGCGAGGGAGACGGCCGGTGTTTTGTCGGATCTTTTTGGACGGTCGTTTATGCCGTCCAGAGAAAGTCATAATGTGATTCCGAAGAAGGAAACAGAAATGGTTTTTGTAGAGGATACGCCATATCTGGCAGTGACAGGTGTGGGAAGACGGATGAAGGAAGGAGAGGAGGTTTCCGGAGACAATTTTTCCTGTTTGTCTCTGCCCAATGGGGAACTGCTGCTGGCACTCTCTGACGGTATGGGAAGCGGAAAGGGGGCGTTTGGGGAAAGCCGGGTGGTGATCGAGCTGCTGGAACAGATGACAGAAGCCGGATTTTCCAAAATTTCTGCTTTGAAGCTGATCAATTCTCTTTATATGCCAGAGGCAGTGCAGACCAGCTTTGCTACGGCAGATGTGGTGGTACTGGACCTGTATCAGGGAAGCTGCCAGTTTATGAAAAACGGGGCGGCTGCCACATGGATCCGCAGGGGAAAAGGCGTGGAACGGATTGAGGGGCAGGCACTTCCGGTCGGGGTCTATCAGGAGGCTGAACCGTATTTTGAGAAGACGGAGATATATTCCGGAGATTATGTTATAATGATGACAGATGGCATTGTAGATGCGTTTGCAGGCCGGGAGGAGGAACTGGAGCGTCTGCTTCAGGAGCAGAGAATTGTCAATCCTCAGGAGCTTGCAGAATATATTGTTGATGAGGCTGTGGCTCAGAGTGAAGGAAAAGTAAATGATGATATGAGCGTGGTCGTAGCTGCTGTCTGGGAAAGAACCAGAGAGAATTCATACGTGCCGTCTTACAAAAACAGACAGCTGCGGTTGTCATAAAGGAGATAACATACGCAATGAGACTGGAATCATACCATGAGGTGAAGGACTTTTGCAGACAAAACCATTTGCTGGAGCCGTCCGATCGTGTGCTGGTGGCATTTTCCGGCGGAGCGGATTCGGTATATCTGGCACGGGCATTGTTGGAGTTGTCCCGGGAATGGGACTTTGTGGTGGAGCTGATCCATGTGAATCACCAGATCCGGGGAGAAGAAGCAGAACGGGATGAGATGTTTTGTAAGAGTTTTGCGGAGGAGAATGGCATCAGAATTCACATATGCAGGGGAGATGTCCCTAAAATGGTACAGGAACAGAAATATTCTCTGGAAGAGGCGGCCAGAATATATCGCTATCGGTGCATTGAAGAAACAGCAGAGCAGTATGGCTTCCAAAAGGTGGCGATCGCTCACCATCAGGACGATCAGGCAGAAACGGTCCTGTTTCAGATGCTGCGGGGCAGCGGCGTGAGGGGAATGGGGGGCATGTGCCCCCGGAATGGCAGATATATCCGTCCACTGCTCTTTTTGCGTCACGATCAGATTGTCCGTGAATTGGGACAGATCTCTCAGGCGTGGTGCGAGGACAGTACTAATCAGGAAGCGGACTGCAGCCGTAATCAGATCCGTCTGAAGATACTGCCTCTGCTGGAGGAGTGCGTCAATCGCAGGGCGTCGGAGCATCTGGCGCGTACTGCAGCCCAGATGCAGGAGGTACAGGCGTTTTTGGAGGGGGAGCTTGCGAAACGTCTTCCGGAGCTGGTGGTGGATTTTAAGGAAGAGGGATTTGCCGGGCGCAAAGAGCTTCGGGCAAGGGTCAGGGAGCTTCAAATGCTTCCCAAAGCACTGCAGAGAGAGTTTGCTTATTGGATGATCACACAGGCGGCGGAGCACCGGAAGGATATTACCAGCCGTCCTCTGGAGGCGCTGCTTGCTCTGGCGGCAGGGGAGAGCGGTAAGCGGATTTCGCTGCCTTATGGTCTGGTGGCCGGCAGGGATTACGATATCCTCTGGGTCCGCAAAGAGTATCCGAATAAGGTACAGCAGCCGGATAAAGCAGAACAAGGAAAAACTGCGGCAGAAACAGAAAACACGGCAGAAGCGGGCAGAAACGGGATGGAGGACAATACTTATCCGTGTTGGGATCCTGCGGGGAAAGACCCCAAAAGTATTGTGCTGTGCGGCACAGAAGGCAAAGAAATAAAGCTTTTTTTGCAGCGGAAGAATTTTTTTGAAGCATTTGAAGATAATGAAAGAAAAATACCGAAAAATAACTGTACGAAATGGTTTGATTATGCTAAAATAAATGGTATGCTTGAATTTCGTCATCCTGAAGAAGGTGATTTTCTGTGGCTGGATGAACAGGGGATACGGAAGAAACCTCTGAATCGTCTGCTGATCGACAGGCATGTTCCCAGAGAGGATCGCAGGAAGATATGGATACTGGCAGAAGGGAGCCATGTGGTATGGATCCCGGAGCTTGACAGAGTCAGTGCCGGATATTATGTATCGGACAGGACAGAGGAAATTTTATGTATAAAAATGATTACTGAGAGTGAGAAAAAAGATGAAAGAAATAGTACATGTTATGTTTTCCCAGGAGCAGGTGGAAAACAGGATTAAAGAGATGGCAGACCAGATCAACGAAGAATATGGGATGAAGCCCCTGCGTCTGATCTGTATTTTGAAGGGAAGTGTATTCTTCTCATGCGAGCTTGCAAAGCACTTGAAGATGCCTGTAACGATTGATTTTATGTCTGTATCCAGTTATGGAAACAGCACCTCCAGTTCAGGCAAGATTACGATCAAGAAGGATCTGGAGCAGTCGATTCAGGGAGTGGACTGTTTGCTGATCGAGGATATTATCGACACAGGCTATACCCTCTCTATGCTGAAGCCGATGCTTCTGGAGAGAAAGCCGGAGAGCTTTAAGATCTGCACTCTTTTAAATAAACCGGACCGCAGAGAGGTAGAGATGGAGGCAGACTATACCGGATTTTCCATTCCGGATGAGTTTGTAGTTGGTTATGGTCTTGACTATGCACAGAAGTATAGAAATCTTCCGTTTGTTGGCACACTGGAGTTTGTTGAAGAATAGTGTGAAAATGCAGGAGGATCCCTCTCAGGAGGGGAGCAGTAATGCTGCACAGGCAATGGAGCAGGCAGTCCTGTTTCATTCTGAAATAAATATCAGGTAAGGAGACATTCATGAGGCAACAGATGAGAACAGGAATCGGCTTTTATCTGCTGATTCTGGTGATTATTGCGGCTGCCGTCTATGTTTCGGGTACTTTGGATCAGGGTGGACAAAAGACATACAATATTGTCAATTTCACTCAGGATCTGGAGGATGGAGATGTCACATCCGTGGCAATCCTGCCCAATGAGGAGGTGCCTACCGGAGAGGTAGACGTCCGCAAGAAAGACGGCTCTGCGCAGAGCTTTTATGTATCAGATGTAACAGAGGTAGAGAAGCTGATCCGGAGTAAGGACAGCAAGCTGGCAGATCAGTATGTGATGAAGGATGTGCAGAAGCCATCCTGGATCATTACGACACTTCTTCCCTATCTTTTGGGGATCATTGCCATCTTCTTTTTATTCTCGTTCCTGTCTGCACAGACAGCAGGACAGGGGGGCAGCAATGCCAAGATGATGAATTTTGGCAAGAGCCGTGCCCAGAGGATTGATCCCGACGATCCAAATGCCAAGCATTTTAAAGATGTGGCGGGCTTGAAGGAGGAGAAGGAGGAGCTGGAGGAAATCGTGGATTTCCTGGCAGACCCTACCAAATATACCGAGAGAGGAGCCCGTATTCCGAAGGGTATCATCCTTGTGGGACCTCCGGGAACCGGTAAGACACTTCTTGCCAAGGCCGTAGCCGGAGAAGCAGGCGTTCCATTCTTTAGTTTATCCGGTTCTGATTTTGTGGAGATGTTTGTAGGTGTCGGTGCATCCCGTGTCCGCGATATGTTTGCGGAGGCAAAGAAAAATGCACCGTGTATTGTATTTATTGACGAGATCGATGCAGTAGCCCGTAAGAGAGGTACCGGTCTGGGCGGTGGTCATGATGAGCGTGAGCAGACGCTGAACCAGATGCTGGTGGAGATGGATGGTTTCGGTGTCAATGAAGGCATTATTGTGATGGCTGCAACCAACCGTGTGGATATTCTGGATCCGGCGATCCTTCGTCCGGGACGATTTGACCGCCGTGTGGCAGTCGGCAGACCGGATGTCAGAGGCCGTGAGGAGATCCTTGAGGTTCATTCTAAGGGCAAACCGTTAAGCGATGACGTGGATCTGGAAAAGGTAGCAAGAACGACGGTAGGATTTACCGGAGCGGATCTGGAGAATCTTATGAACGAGTCTGCAATCGCCTGTGCCAGAGAAGGCCGGCCATGCATTACGCAGGCGGATATTGACAAATCCTTTATTAAAGTAGGAATCGGTACAGAGAAGAAAAGTAAGATCATTTCCGAGAAGGACAAAAAGATCACTGCATACCACGAGTCAGGTCATGCTATTTTGTTCCACGTTCTGCCGGATGTGGGACCGGTGCATATTGTTTCTGTAATTCCGACCGGACAGGGGGCAGCAGGCTACACCATGCCTTTGCCGGATAAGGATGAGACCTTTACAACCCGCGGAAAGATGTTGCAGGATATTATGGTCAGTCTCGGTGGCCGTATCGCAGAGTCTTTGATCTTTGATGATATTACCACGGGAGCGTCCCAGGATATCAAGTCAGCGACGGCAACAGCCCGCGATATGGTGACGAAGTATGGTTTTTCTGATGCTATCGGTATGATCAATTATGCCGACAGTGATGAAGTATTTATTGGAAACGATTTTGGCCATACCAGCAGAACATACAGTGAGGAAACGGCAAGAGACATTGACAAAGAGGTTCGTGCCATTATTCAGGACTGTTACCAAAAGGCCCGCGCCATTATTGAGGAGCATATGGATGTGCTTCATGCATCAGCGGAGATTCTGATGGACCGGGAGCGTATTACCAGAGAAGAGTTTGAGGCTCTCTTTGAGAAGGATCACGAGGATCAGGCAGAGACGGAGACAGATTCATCCGACAAATAAGGCGTTTATCGACGTATTTGATAGAAATCACAAAAAACGGCTATCATTTTCAGATTTTTTATGGAAAATGATAGCTGTTTTTCATGGGAAAGCAAAAATGCACAAAAACTTTTTGGAAAAGATGGTAAGTTTATGCACACTTTAGCAGACCCCACTGTTATACTAATCATCGTAAACCCCAATACATTATATAGTTTTTGCTACACCCCATAAGTAACAAAAATACCTTCTCCAAAAGGGACAGCTGTTCGTAGGCTGTCCCTTTTACTGTTTCTCTTTTTTAAACCATTGGTTCAATGCTTTTTTGGTATATCATCTTGCGGAGCAATCATGTAAGATGTTAAAATGGAGAAAAGGAGGGGGAGGAAATGGAAAGCGGTGGAGTGCAAATTTACCACGGAGAGATATTAAAGGATTATGTGGAAAATGCATTGAAGGGGATTACAAAAGAAAGATTTCTTTTAAAACAGCTTCATCAATATGTAGAAGGCCCAAATAACAGAAAAGTCTGTTGCCTTTACGGATTGCGGGAAACCGGCAAGAAGACCATGATGCTGCAGGAGCTTGCACATATTGATGATTACGATAAATGCCTGCTGTTAAAGTGCGAAGAGGGCTGCTTAGTAATGCAGCTGCGAAGGGGGATCGAAGCCTATCCCGACTGTCGGTATATCTTTATTGAGGAAGCGGTAAAGGCAACGGATTTTATTGACACAGCAAGCGTGCTGGCGGACTGTTATGCGGCAGAGGGAAAGAAAATAATCCTTACCGGAACGGAGTCTCTGGGATTTTTTATTGCGCGTCAGGATGAATTGTTCGACAGAGTTCATTTTATTCATACCTCATACATTCCGTTTCGGGAACAGTACGAGCTTTTGGAAACCGGCATTATGGATTATATCCGGTATGGTGGCACTCTGCCGGCGCAAAATCCATTTCGATGTCAGGAAACCGCAGAGGCATACTGTGAAGCGGCGATTGTCCAAAATATTGTACATAGTTTCAAAAAATGGCATTACAGAAGATATAACCGGGGATTGGACCGGCTTGCCCGGAACGGAGAGCTGTCAGCAGCCGTTCGTAAGGTGCTGCGGGAGAAAAGCCGCTGTTTTCTGGAGAATATCACTAGCGACGGTGCTGCCGTGCAAAAGGACGATGGAGAAGAACGGACCGGGGAAATCCTGTTGCCGGAGACTTCTTCTGATGAACAGCAAATTATTGATTATCTGAAAAAGTTGGATGTGTTATATGAGTTCCAAAATCTTGACTATACATCGAATGATCTTTTGATACAACCGGGTCTGCGGTATCGTCAGGTTTGTGAAATCACTCCGGACCGGCAGCCGGAGATTTGCGAACATATATTAAAAGAGGTTGTCCTGTATCAGATGATTCAGACGGCAAAAGCAATTTCTGACAAGATCCTTGTATCGAAATACGGATCAGGTGTATCTTCCGGAGGATTTGATGTGTTTGCGGCAGATCTGAAGGGAAGGGCATCGTTTATCCTGGAGGTAACATTATCGGATGAGGCAGCTCTATGTCAGACAAAGAACCTGACTGATCCGGACATTTGCAGGATATTTGAACACGAAACAGGGACCCCGATCCGTAATAAGATTGTTTTGTATCGTGGGAAAAGTATATTCAATCCGTTTCGGGCGGATGATCAGGAGAAGCTCCTGCAATACATAAATATAGAAGAATTTTTGATGCATCCGGAAGAGATGTTACAGACTCTTTTAGGATCGAGGATTCTGGAACAGAAACAATTTAATTCTTTGATCGGGCAATGAAAGGATCAGGGATTTGTAACGGGTAGAAAGGTATGGGAAATTTGTATGGATTATCTTTATAAGCTTACAGTGGAAATTGATGATGATAAGGTGCTGCGTTTACAGCGGCATGATCTGGGAGCGGTATATCAGACCGTAAGAGATACGTTTGCGGAATGTAATTTTCAGGAACAATCTCAGGATGACCGGGAGTTGATCTTTACGATCGGAAAGGGAAAGGATTCCTTTAGCGAAGTGGGAATTGTCACAAATTCACTTTATGACAGCTGGCTTGGTCCGTATCTTAAGAGAATGGAATGGTACGATGCAAGTGATGACAGTACGGAAGACGTTCTTAGGGAAATCGGGGAATTTGAGGAAGAATATGGAGAAGATGCGAGGGATTTTAATTGGAAATTCCCGGAGGGAATAAAGTATACCGGAAGGAGCCTGAGAGAGGTCTGCGAGTCGGCTCAGGAAGATTT